>Ga0126371_10001225_pt1 | contig 21600 bp, 16 predicted proteins | sample PanSoiMetaPlot_4_FD_110145 | JGI IMG/M metagenome (GOLD analysis project Ga0126371, IMG submission 110145) | Tropical forest soil microbial communities from Panama - MetaG Plot_4 | ecosystem: Environmental > Terrestrial > Soil > Tropical forest > Bulk soil | place: Panama | collected 2016-02-17 | reverse complement strand
GCCTGCCCCGTTGGCGCGATCACGATGGTGATGGCCGCGCCAGGCATGAATGCCGATATGCCTCAGCTTACGCCCGAGTACGAAACCACCATACCGGGGATGTTCATTATCGGAGAATTGGGCGGACTCGCGCTCATAAAGAACGCCGTGAATCAGGGACGCGATTGCATTGATACGATTGCAGCGAAGCTCAAGGCGAATCCGGTGGCACCTGTACAAGGTGACTATGATGTCCTTATCGTCGGTGCTGGTCCTGCCGGAATCAGTGCCTCGCTGCGTGCAATTGAAAGTAAGCTTAGTTATCTCACCCTCGAACGTGACGAGATCGGAGGTACCGTCGCGAAATATCCACGGCAGAAACTGGTCATGACCAGTCCGGTCGAGTTCCCGATGTACGGCAAATTTAAAAAGATGCAGCTCTCCAAGGAGGCGCTGCTGGCCTTCTGGGACATGGTTCTGAATCGCTCAGACTTCAATTGCTCGACAGGTGAGAAGGTAGAGGACATCCAGAAAGGGACGGATAGAGTTTTCACGATTACTACCGCTACGAATCAATATCGCGCCCGTACCGTTATCCTTGCGCTGGGACGCGCGGGCGACCCACGAAAGTTAGGTGCGAAGGGCGAAGAGTTACCCAAAGTGATGTACCGCCTCATCGAGGCTGACCACTATATTAATAAGAAGATTCTTGTTGTTGGCGGGGGGGACAGCGCAGTCGAAGCTGCCATGGGTCTTGCCAACCAGAAGGGGAATCAAGTCACGCTTTCCTATCGAAGCGAACGCTTTAGCCGCATCAAAGAGCGCAATGCCAAGCGTATTGAAGACTGCATCAAATCTGGAAAGATCCGCGTATTATTCAGCTCGAATATCGTGGAGTTCAAGCCAGAATCAGTGATCCTCGAAATTGGCGGTCAGCAGCAGGAAATCCCGAACGACTTCGCCTGGATTTTCGCGGGAGGTACTCCACCCACGGCGTTCCTGAAGAAGATTGGTATCGGGTTCGGATCGCGTGACGTCACCCTCGAAACGAGCAAGGCCGCTAAGCAGGCCGAGGTCGAGCGCAAGCAACTCGCCCAGGTCGCTGTTGCTCCGGCACACTAGATCTCTCGGATTATTCTGTTCTCGTGTCCTCGGCTCAGGTCATCGCTCGTTAGCGACGGATTCCTTAGGTCGGTTGGAGCGGTACCCACATTCAACAGGCTTCTCCATGATGTGAATTATCCAAATAATGAATACCTTTTATCGAAAAAACGATTCCTTTCGACGGTAAATCTTGTTGACGGTTATATTGGTACCTCCTATTCTGTCTGTGTAATGTTGTCCCATGTCCATCACCGCCATCACCATCACGCGCACAGCGTGTCGGCGGGGGTGCACCTAGTCTAACCAGCACTCATAGAAAGTTAAGCCCGCTGACGCATCGAGCGCAGCGGGCTTTTTGCTTTTCAGGAGAATGGAATGGATGCCGAACTTGATTTTGATAAATTGGGCGGCCTGATTCCCGCGGTCGTGCAGAGTGACGCCGACGGTGAGGTACTGATGGTCGGATTCATGAATCAGGAAGCGTTCGAACGTACTCTCAGCAGCGGTTATGTGACATTTTTCAGTCGCACGCGACAGGAATTGTGGACAAAGGGGGAGACCTCTGGCAATCGGCTCCGCCTCATTTCCGCCAGTACCGATTGCGATCGAGATACCGTGCTGGTCCGTGTAGAAGTCGAGGGCGCGGGCATGGTATGCCACCGCGGTACGCGCTCCTGTTTCACGGAGGAATTGCCCTGGCGCACTGCTCAGTCTGCCGCCGGAAAGGAGACGGCATGAAGCTCCGCATTGGTATTCCCAAGGGCAGCCTCCAGGAAGCTACTCTTCAACTCCTTGCGCGCGCGGGCCTTCCGGCCTATACCAATGGCCGCTCGTATTTCGCCACCACGGCTGACCCAGAAATCGACTGTCTGCTCATCCGCGCCCAAGAGATGGCGCGGTACGTCGAACACGGAGCCGTTGACGCCGGCCTCACCGGTCTCGATTGGGTCGTCGAGAGCGGGCTCGAAGTCGCCACCGTTAGCAATCTGATCTATGCCAAGCGCAGCCGCGGAAAAGTTCGATGGGTGCTCGCGGTTCCTGACGATTCCCCCTTCCATCGCGCTGAAGACCTGTCGAACCGCATCATCGCGACTGAACTCGTGAATGTAACGCGGGGATATTTCAGCAAGAAAAACGTCGATGTTCGCGTTGAGTTCTCCTGGGGTGCAACCGAAGTGAAGGCTCCGATGCTGGCCGATGCGATCGTGGAGGTCACTGAAACCGGCAGTTCTCTTCGCGCCAACCGGCTTCGTATTCTGGAAACTGTCCTCGAGTCCAATACCCAGTTAATCGCCAACAAGTGCTCGTACGCGGATGGGGCCAAACGCAAGAAGATCGATAACCTGGCTCTGATGCTCCAGGGTGCGATGGAAGCACAGGAACGAGTGGGCCTCATGCTGAATGTGCGCAAAGAGAATTTGAGCGCCGTGCTTAGCGTGCTGCCAGCCTTGCAGAAACCCACCGTCTCTCATCTTAGCGATGCAGACTGGTTCGCGGTCAATACGGTGATTGACGAATCCGCAGCATGGGAAGTCATTCCGCGCCTCAAGGAAGCACAGGCCCATGGAATCGTCGAATATCCGCTGAACAAGGTGGTGCTGTGATGCGGATTCTCTCTGGCAGCAGGGCCATCAAGATGATAGAGCGTTTAGCTGTCCGTGCGGGTAAACCTTCTGTCGAGCCACGCGTGCGCAAGATACTTAAAGATGTCCGCGGCACAGGAGATCGCGCACTCCGCCGCTACGCACAGCGATGGGACGGTCTCAGCAAGAGCCAGTCACTGCAAGTGAGTGAAGAAGAGATGGTAGCAGCATGGAACAACCTACCAACGGAAGTGCGCAGATCGCTGGGCCTGGCTGCGCAGAATATTCGCCGCTATTGTGAATGGCAAAAGCCCCAGTCATGGACTCGTACGCACCGCGGAATCTGCCTGGGGCAGTTGGTTATCCCACTGGACGCCGTCGGTTGCTACGTCCCGGGAGGCCGCTACCCGCTGGTTTCGACTCTGTTGATGACCGTTATTCCCGCACAAGTCGCCGGAGTCAAGAAAATCCGCGTGGTTTCTCCACATCCATCGGCGGAGGTTCTCGCGGCTGCAAGAATGCTTGGTGTTGGTGAGTTATATCGGGTTGGCGGAGCACAAGCAATTGCTGCTCTTGCTTACGGAACACAAACCATCGGTCGCGTAGATAAAATCGTTGGTCCCGGGAACGCTTATGTTACCGCCGCCAAAAAGCTGATCTCATTCGACTGCGCGATCGACTTCCTGGCAGGTCCAACCGAAGCCCTCGTTCTGAGCGAATCCGGTGATCCCAGATTCATCGCTGCCGATCTCGTTTCACAAGCGGAACACGATCCCGAGGCTCTATGCGTCTTTATTACGACGAGCGGAGCGCTCGCCGACGCAGTTGAATTCAACATAAACAAATTGGCTAGGGAGAACGCGATTGCCAAGCAATCCCTACGGCGACAGGGAGTTATTCTCGTTGCGGGATCCCGCGAGCAAGCTCGTGAATGGGCAAATGCCGTCGCACCGGAACACATCACGGTTGCTCGCGAAGATGTGCCCTACATCCGGAACGCCGGTTCGGTCTTCGTCGGTGAATATTCACCGCAGTCCGCGGGCGACTATGCTTCTGGGCCGAACCACGTTTTGCCTACGGCAGGACAAGCTCGTTTCCGCGGCGGCCTCAGCGTTATGGATTTCATAAAGCTAGTAACCGTTCAGGAACTTTCCCTCGCAGGGCTCAAACAAATCGGCAAGACGGTAGAAACGCTGGCTCACATCGAGGGTCTGCAGGCACACATTAAATCCGTGCGCGTGAGGTATGCGAATGCTTAGCCCGCGCAGAGCTGTCAATTCGACCCCGATTTACCATCCTCCACTGGCTGGACGCGAGGGACTGCGCCTCGATTTCAACGAAAACACCTTGGGCCCCTCGCCTCGCGTGCTCGCACGCCTTACAAGACTTACAGCGGAAGACTTGGCGCGCTACCCGGAGCGACAGCCGGTTGAAGCGATGCTGGTGAGGTACCTAGGAGTGCCTGAAACAGACTTGCTCTTGACGAACGGAGTCGATGAAGCCATCCATCTGCTCTGCCAAACATACCTCGAGGCGGGCGATGAAGCGCTCGTCGTCGTTCCAACCTATTCGATGTATCGCATCTACATGAGCGCGACCGGGGCTGAGGTCGTCGGCATTCCGGCCGGTAAAAACTTCAACTTTCCGACGGATGTCGTTCGCGATCGCATAACGGACCGAACGCGATTGATAGCCATCGCAAACCCCAATAACCCCACAGGAACACTTACACCTCCTGAGCACATCGACGAAATCGCTCGCAGTGCGCCTGCAACAGCGATATTAGTTGACGAGGCCTACTTCGAGTTCTGCGGAACAAGCCTTCTTGCATCCGCTCGCAAGTACCCAAACATGTTCATCACGAGGACATTTTCCAAGGCCTATGGACTCGCGGGTTTACGGATCGGAGTTTTGATCGGCGATCCGGAACAGATGGCTTCGTTACGCCGTATCTGTTCTCCTTACAATGTCAACGCCATCGCCTTAGCCTGCCTGCCCGAAGCGGTCGCTGACCAAGGTTACATTGAGCGATATGTCCGTGAGACTCGGGAATCCCGCAAGCGCCTGGAGGACGCGCTCCAATCCCGCGGTCTCGAATTCTGGCCCAGCCAGGCCAATTTTGTACTTGCGCGTATTGGTTCCACGAAATTGGACGCGCAAGCCTTCGTCGAGCGGATGCGCTCTCGCGGCATTCTCGTACGAGACCGATCGACAGACCATGGCTGTGAAGGGTGCGTTCGCTTCACCGTCGGTCCGGAAGAGCACACGAATCGCCTGCTGACGGCACTCGGTGAGGCCCTCGAGTCACTTCCGATCGCACAAGGGGTCTCGCGCTCATGAGAAAAGGGACGGTCAAGAGAATCAGCAAAGAAACCCAGATCCAGGCATCCCTCACGATTGAGGGACGCGGCTCCCACGACGTTTCTACTGGCATTCGCTTCTTCGATCACATGTTGGAGCTGTTCGCGCATCATGGAGGTTTCGACCTGACATTAAAGGCCCGAGGGGATCTTGATGTCGATCAACACCACACCGTTGAAGATGTAGGCATCGTTCTCGGGCAGGTTTTCGATAAAGCTCTCGGCGCGAAGCGCGGGATTCTGCGTGCCGGGTACTTCCTCATGCCCATGGACGAAACTATGGGGATGGCAGCCGTCGATTTCTGCGGGCGCACGGCCGCCGTAGTAGACACAAAAGTACGGACTCGCCTGGTCGGCGATCTCCAATCTGAATTAGTGGAGGATTTTTTCGAAGGTTTTGCGCGCGGTGCACGCGCAAATGTGCACGCTCGTGTTCTCTACGGCAGGTCCAGTCATCATAAGATCGAAGCGTTGTTCAAGGCCTTTGGCCGCGCGATCCGCGCAGCTTGTTGGCGAGATCCCCAAATGGTCGGCTTGCTGCCCAGTACCAAAGGGGTTCTATGATCGCAATCGTCGACTACGGCGCCGGGAACCTCGTATCAGTAAAGAAGGCACTCGACTGGCTCGGACAAGAGTGCGCTATCACATCTAGTCCCGTGGATGTGCAGCGGGCCGCGAAAATTATTCTGCCCGGCGTTGGCCATTTCTCCTCGACTTGTACACTGGCTAGCTCAGGATTACAGGATGCGGTTACGGATGCTATCAAGCGGAACGTTCCATTCCTCGGCATCTGCGTAGGGATGCAATGGCTGTTCTCCGGGAGTGAGGAAGCCCCTGAAACCCGAGGCCTTGGGCTGTTTCCGGGCATCTGCGCTCGATTTCCGCAGAGTGTGAAGTCGCCTCATGTGGGCTGGAACCAACTGGATGTCGCCTCAAAATCCTGCCTGTTCCGCGGGTTGACTCCGCGTCCGTTCGTATATTTCACGCATTCGTATTTCGCGCCAGTCAACGGGACCACGGTGGCCTGCTGCGACTATGCAGGGAAATTCTCGGCCGCAGTTCAACAAGACCTGCTGTTCGGGGTTCAGTTTCATCCCGAGAAATCCGGAGAGGCAGGCCTCCGGCTTCTCTCAAATTTTTGCGCGATCTGACATGCTGACCAAACGCATTATCGCCTGCCTTGATGTCGACGACGGACGCGTGGTTAAAGGCGTCCGATTCACTCATCTGCGAGACGCGGGGGACCCTGCTGAACTCGCCAAGGCACACAGTGCATCAGGTGCGGATGAGATCGTGTTGCTCGACATTTCGGCGGCACATCAACGCCGCACCACGCTGCTTGATACTGTCCGTCGCACTGCGAAAGAACTCTTCATTCCTTTTACGGTGGGTGGCGGAATTCGAACGCTAGATGAGGCTGCTGCTGTGTTCGCATCGGGCGCCGACAAGATCAGCATCAATTCCGCGGCGCTGGCCGATCCAACACTCATTACCAAGATTGCCGAGCGCTTCGGCTCACAAGCGGTCGTGGTGGCTATCGATGCCAAGCGCCAGAACGGGTCATGGCAGGCCTTCACCCACGGTGGCCGCGTCTCGTCCAATCGAAATGCACTGGAATGGGCTCTGGAGGCCGAGTCGCAAGGCGCGGGAGAAATCCTGCTGACCTCAATGGATCGAGATGGTACAGCTACCGGCTTCGACTGCGAGTTGACCCGCGCCATTGCTGACCAGGTGAATATTCCCGTGATTGCATCTGGTGGAGCGGGAGGCGCAGCGCATTTTGCTAAAGTATTCGAGAAGGGACACGCGGATGCCGCACTGGCGGCCTCGATCTTCCACTACGGATTGAGCTCACTCGGAGATCTCAAACAATACCTGAATAACAATGGAATTGCCGTGAGGTGGCCGTGCTGATCCCGTCGATCGACTTGATGGAAGGCAAGGTCGTGCAACTCGTGCAAGGCAGCCGTAAGACCCTTGAATTCGATAACCTTCAAGAATGGATTGATCGTTTCTGCAAGTACCCTCTCATCCAGGTTATTGATCTCGATGCTGCCATGGGTCGTGGCAACAATACGGCTCTTGTTCGTGAAATCGCTGGCCAACTTCCTTGCCAGGTCGGCGGCGGCATCCGGTCAATCGACTCCGCCCGTGTGATGCTGGACCTCGGTGCCAAACGTGTAATCCTCGGCTCGTCCTTGATCTCAGATGGGAATATAAACGTCGCCTTTGCAAGCAAACTCTCAACTCAACTCTGCTCAGAAAATCTGGTCTTCGCCGTCGACTCCCGTGGAGGCTACATCTCCATCAAGGGCTGGCAGAAATCTACACCTATCAAAACTACCGAGATGATGCGCGCTCTGGAGCCTTACTGCAGCACCTTCCTGTATACGCATATCGATACTGAGGGGATGCTTCAAGGACTTCCATTCGGTATCGTGCGCAACCTGCGCAACCAGACTTCGCGACGGCTCATCGCGGCTGGAGGCATCCGAGACCAAGCGGAGGTTGATGCACTCGATGCCATTGGCGTGGATGCAGTCGTCGGCATGGCGATCTATAAAAATATAATTTCGGTTTAAAGGGCTACCCCCACTTTCTCTCCACAACTGCGAAGGACGTGAGCGCATCGTATTCACACCCAGATGCAAGCTCTTCTAACATCCAGGTGGAAAAATACGATGGCCTTTGTCGCTCTACTGCTGGTGCTATGGTGCACACGCAGCGGAGCCTACTCCGTTCTCACTCACGAAGAACTGATCGATCTCGCGTGGAACGACTCCATCCGACCTTTGCTTCTGGCCAAATTCCCTGGAGCCACCGATCATCAACTCGTGGTTGCCCATTCTTACGCGTACGGCGGGTGTGCGGTGCAAGATATGGGCTACTATCCTTTTGGCAAGCGCTTCTTCAGCAATCTGACGCACTATGTTCGATCCGGCGACTTTGTTGCCTGGATGCTCCAGAATGCGCGCACACTGGATGAATACGCATTCGCGATCGGTGCTTTATCTCACTACCTGGGCGACTCTGTGGGCCATTCCGAGGCGATCAATCCCGCTACCGCAATCGCGTTCCCCAAGCTCGAACGCAAATACGGAAATAGCGTGACCTATGGCGAGAGTCCGCATGGACATATTCGCACCGAATTCGCTTTTGATGTCCAGGAACTCAGCAATCTCGAAGTGGCTCCCCCAGCGTACCTGCGCGCCGTCGGATTCAGAGTGCCAAGAAAGTTCCTCGAGCGTGCCTTCGCCCACACCTATGGGTTTGATATCCATTCGATAATGGGGCCCGATCAACCGGAACTGCGCAGTTACCGCACAGCTGTCCGCAGCTTCATCCCGGCATTTGCTGAGGCAGAGGTTGTATTGCATCGCCACAAGTTCCCTTCGCCTCAGGACGATGAAGCCTACCAAGTCTTCTCGGAACGGGTTGCGCGCACCAATTTCGAACGTCGTTGGAAACACACCTACAAGGGGCCGGGATTTAAGGCGCATCTATTGGCAGTTGTCGTCTTCATCGTTCCTAAGGTTGGCGGTGCAGCCGATCTCGCGATTAAAATTCCTACCCCCGAAACCCAGCACTCGTATTTCCGCAGCGTGAATCAAACCGTCGATGCACTCAACGACACGTTGCGCAGACTGCGCGAAGACGCGGGCGATCCGATCTTTCTCGCGAATTTGGATCTTGACACAGGCAGACAGGAGAAGCCGGGCGACTATCCTCTGGCTGATGAGACTTACGCTGATCTGCTCAAAGAGATAACGGAAAAGTCAGAAAACATCATTTCGAAGACTTTGAAACAGCACATCCTTGAATACTACGGAGGCACGTCGCAAGAAGGGGAACCCGTACTCGAACGTCTCGCCCTGATTGAGAAAATGAAGACCAAAGAGGATCGTTAACTTAGCAGACTCTTCACTTCGCTGCAATGACAGATTGAACCTCGATCACTCCTCCGCTCTCCTCGCCTTTGACCTCGGCACGTGCCTGCTGGCTGGCAAGTTTGTCGAGAGCGTCCGCTATTGACGGATCCCTCAAATTCAAGACATATATCTTGTCGCCGACAACGAGGTCATACTTCGACCCTCTCTGAATGCAAGTACGAAGACATGAGATATCATCACCATCCATTGTGTGCTTTGCCCCGCAGACCGCGTCCCCAACGGTGCCGGTGAAGGTTTGCAACTTCGCCGCGAACGCATACGAAGCGGCGAGGATCGCAATGAAAGTAACCACACCTCCACAGGCACTGCCCCGTTTCCAATTCACTTTCATGAACTCTCTGTTCTCCTCTCTGTTGTCACGCAATGATCTCGTGAATCACATCTCCTGAAACGTCCGTCAGACGAAAATCCCGACCGCTGTAACGGTACGTGAGTTTTGTGTGGTCGATTCCCAGCAAATACAAAATAGTGGCGTGGATGTCGTGCACGTGAACGGGTTTTTCGATCGCTTTCCACCCGAAATCGTCCGTCGCACCGAACGTCATCCCACCCTTGATTCCGCCTCCTGCCAGCCACATCGTGAATCCATGCGGATTATGATCTCGGCCGTTATGCGTCTGTCCGCCCATGAAGCCGCTACCCATTTCGACAACCGGAGTGCGGCCGAATTCCGAGCCACACACAATCAGCGTCTCATCAAATAATCCACGCGATTTCAGGTCTTTGATTAAAGCTGCAAATGCCTGGTCCGAATCGTGCGCCGTCTTACGGTGCAACTGAATATCAAAGTGGTGATCCCATGGATCGCCCTTCGCGTAATACACCTGCACCATGCGAACTCCGCGCTCGACCAGTCGGGCCGCAGTGAGACAGCCGCGCGCCGTGCTTCCCTCGCCATATAACTTCTGGACAGCGTCGGTCTCCTTTCGCACGTCGAAAACGTCAGGGGCTTCCGTCTGCATCCGGTAAGCAGTTTCCAGGGCCGAGATAGTGGCTTCCAGCTGAGGATCGTGCGTCTTGGTCGCACTCAGATTCAAATGATCCAACTGGGTGATCAGATCCATTTCCTTTTTCTGCTGGTTCAGATCGAATGTCTCATTGTGGATGTTAGGAATCAGCTTCTGTGGATCAAACTCCTTCGACCGCGCGTCGTCAGTGACATACGTGCCCTGGTACATTGGCGGCAAGAAAGCCGAATTCCAGAGCGGGGGCCCTACCGTTGTTGGAACCTCCGGACATAGAACCACAAAGCTCGGCAAATTCTTGTTTTCCGTTCCTAGTCCGTAGGTGATCCATGATCCCATCGAGGGGCGGCCAGCAACGTTTGCCCCTGAATTCATCATGATTAACGCGGGCTCGTGATTTGGAATGTCTGTGTACACCGAACGCACCACGCAAATGTCGTCGACGCATTCCCCGAGGTATGGGAATAGTTCGCTGACTTCGATACCGCTTTTGCCGTATTTCTTGAAACTGAACGGCGACTTCATCAGCCCGCCGGTCTTGCGCTCGTGTTGTGGAGTCTCACCCGGCATCGGCTGCCCGTGATACTTTTCGAGCATCGGCTTCGGATCAAAGCTGTCCACCTGCGAAAGCCCGCCGTTCATGAAAAGAAAGATGACATGCTTGGCCTTCGGTTTGAACTTCGGATCCTGAATCATCCAAGGACTCGGCGCTGAACTTTCCGCCGCTCGTGCAAAGGTATCGGAGATCAACGAGGCCAGACTTAACATGCCGAATCCCGCGCCCATTCGGCAAAGGGCCTCGCGGCGGGTGACCGGCCTGGGAGTCGGAATGTGAATCATGAGCCCTCCAAGTTCAACAAACCACGGCTTTCCTGCGAAACTCAATCCATGAATTCGAATTCGTTCGCGCTCAACAACACTCGCGCATATTCTTTCCAGGCCGTGATAGGTTCACCACTTATATTGTTCCCAGGTTTTTCAGGCGTAGTCCGCAAGAACTGCAGTCCGATATCCACCTCTTGTTTGCTGGGAACCCTTCCGTACAGCAGTCGGTACGCCTCGGCAATCCGCGCTTCATCGTTCCCCTTGGGAAACACGCGCTCTGCCAATTTGCCTGCCTGTTCATACACAAAATCATTGTTCATGAAATATAAGCGCTGTACCGGGACGTTAGTCGAAAACCGCTGTTCCGCCGTAAAACCAGGATTCGGGAAGTCGAAAACCTGCAGATAATTGTTCAACCGGAAGCGGCTGACCTTGCAATACACCGTGCGTCGGGTGTTTTCCGAGCCGAAATCCTTTGATGGGCCGCCCACTTCTTTCAGATCAAGATCCCCAGCCACAAACAGGATCGAATCGCGAATCGATTCTGCGTCCAGACGTTGACGATTGAAGTGCGAGTAGAGCCGGTTATTTCCATCTTTCTCGTGCGCTTCTTTCGACTCATCCGCACTGGTCTGATAGACGGCCGACAACATGATCTCGCGCTGCAATTTCTTCAGGGAGAACCCGTTCGCGCGAAAACGCGCAGCCAGATACTCCAGCAACTCAGGATTCGACGGCCGCTCCCCGGCAAATCCGAAATTATCGGGGGTATTGACGATGCCGGTTCCGAAATGCCACTTCCACACTCGATTGACAAACACTCTGCTCGCGACCGGGCTCTCGATGATGTCGTTTGCTAGCTGCAGTCTCCCGCTGCCTTCCATGAAGGGCAAAGACTGTTCCGGACTCAACACGGCCAGAAACCGGCGAGGCACTTCCTCGCCCAGATTGTGCGGGTTTCCGCGCAAGTTCACAGCGATATTCACCGGCTTCGGCTTGTCGCTCAGTCCGTGCACAAACGGATAGCGCGGCTCGAGAGACTTCTTCAGCGAGTCAATCTCCTTCTCCATGCCGGTGATGTAATCCCGCCACTCCGCATTGAGTCGTCTCTTCAGGCTCCAGTCGTAAAACACAAACAGCCCGGGCATCGGCTTCTCATCGTCAGAATTGAGCGACATCATGAACAAGTCGACCCAAAGACTCGCTTGCTCGGTCGGCAGGGTCTTCAGCTCGAGGCTACAACCAGGGCAGAACTGATCATCCGTTTCGAATTCGTTGGGGAGCGCATCACGCCGTGGACGCTTTTTGACCTCGTTCTTCGCCTTTATGATTTCGTTTTCTTGTTTAATGGTCCGCTGAGCCGTTTCCACGCGCAGTACAAGGTCCTGGAATGCATCGGCTAATGCCTTGGCCTCGTCCTCCTCCTTTCCGCCAGCGGCGATCATCGCCTGCCAGTCCTTCAGGAAGGGATAAAACTTTGGCGGTTGTGCCAAAAACTTCACCCAGCGCTCCAGCATTTCCGGATCAACATGATCCTGTTCGGCGGCTTCGATGGTGGTGAGTTTCGGTTTTCCTGTCACCCGCCACGCTGCGACCATGTATTGGGAAGTCTGGTGGGCAAGAATGTCAGCCAGTTGTTCTCTCTCTGATTTTGTGAAATCGTCCAGTTCCTCTTCGAGATCGAGATACTTCTGCTCCTTCTCTTTCCAAACCGCCACCTGTGCATCCGACGCGAGCGGATACTCTTTGTAAGTAGAACTCGCGAATACGCCTGCCAGTGCGTAATAGTCCTTCTGCGAGATCGGGTCGTATTTGTGGTTGTGACAACGCGCGCACGCGACCGTCAGCCCGAGGAGTCCACGGGAAACTGCATCGATTCGCTCGTTCCGCTCGTCGGCTCTTCCCTGCACCGGCTCGGCTTGATCCCACAGCCAGGGTCCACCGCCGAGAAATGCAGTCCCTGGAAGCGCGGTTTTCGGATCCTTTTCTCCCGTTTGATCGCCAGCAAGCTGATATCGGATGAACTTGTCGTACGGAAGATCGTCGTTGAATGCCTTGATCACCCAGTCTCGATAGACATACGCACCTGTAAACGGCATGTAGCCGCGACCCTTCGGATCGAGACCACGCACGTCGTCTTCGGCGTATCGCGCCACATCGAGCCAGTGGCGGCCCCAACGCTCGCCGTAGCGGGGAGATGCCAGCAGCCGGTCTACAACCTTAGCGAAGGCATTTGCAGATTTGTCCTTCTCGAATGCATCGACTTCATCAGGTGTCGGCGGCAGCCCTGTGAGATCAAACGTCGCTCGGCGAATCAGGGTGCGTCGATCGGCTTCAGGAGAAGGTGATATCCCTTGTGCCTCAAGCTTTGCTAAGACAGATCGGTCAATATCGGTTTTCGCCCAGCGAGCGTTCTTCACAGCCGGTACCACAGGCATCTTGATGGGCTGGAACGACCAGAATGCGCGTTGCTCTGATGTGATTTTGAACGGAGTTCCCGACGCGATGACCGGCTTCGCTTGAGGCCATGGCGCCCCCATCTTCACCCACTCGGTCAAGTTCTGTACATCTTCAGGCGGTAGCTTGCCGCCCTTGGGCATCTTCAGTTCGCCGGTCTGTCGTACCGCCTGAATCAGCAGGCTTTTTTCAGGATCATTGGGCACAATCGCCGGGCCTCTGTGCCCACCCTGCAACAGTGACTCGCGCGAAAGTACGCGCAGGCCCGAAGTAGCCTTATCGTCATGGCAGTTGGAGCAGACATTCGCGAAGATTGGACGGATCTTCGTTTCAAAGAAGTCCTCCCCTAAAGAAGAAGCAGCGGCTGCAGCACTTACCGATGGAATCACGGGCTTCGTATGATCTAAAGGGTCCCAGGGTGCACCCATCTTTACCCACGCAACAAGATCCGCGATCTCCTGCTCATCCAGCCTGCTGTCCTTGGGCATTTTCAGTTCGCCGGTTTGGCGGATTGCCTGAATCAGCAAGCTATTGTCGGGATCCCCTGGCACGATTGCTGGACCGCGCTTGCCACCCTGCAGAATCGCCTCGCGCGAGTCGACACGGAACCGGCTGTTCGGCTGGTCGGTGTGGCACTTGTAGCACTTTTGACTGAGAATGGGCCGGATCTTCTCGATGTAAAACCGTTGTCCATCACTGAGCGCAGTCTCGTCAGCGGCGAGCAACGTACCACTCCAACGCGGCACCAACGCACACCCCAGCAACAGCGTTCCGGCAATCAGGAGAATGGATTTCATCATGTCAGTCCGGGGTTTCAGAATCGGCGTCCCGCACTATGCGCACACCCGCTTCTTAGACTGATAAGCGGCTCTGGAATGGACCCATACTGACTTACACGTGGGGGGAATGCAACGCATTTTACTTCATTTTTCTGATTAAAGAAACAAATGCTGTTTCATTTATGACCTGGATCGTAACGATGAATAGTCATCAAGACTCGCTGATGTGATATCAATCTGCATGCGAATTTGGTCCTCCGCATTGGTCGTTGCCTTGTCCCTGCGCGCCGGAGTCAGCGCACAGTCAGCCGTGTCCGAGCCTCCCCGTCCGGGCGTCAGCACGCCCGGCGTCCGTAGGCTCATGTCTGACCTGCACCCGCTTGCTACGTTCACGGTCGAAGGGCATCCCGACTGGATGGTTGTCACGGACGATGCCGTATGGGTCACAAGCTCAAACATGAATCATGTCATACGACTCGATGCGAAAAGCAACCAGCCGACAGCAATCGTGAATGTGAAAGAACCATGCTCCGGCCTCGCTGCAGGATTTGGAAGCATATGGGTTCCCAGTTGCGGATCCCACAGTTTGGTCCGCGTGGATCCGGCAATTGGCAGAATTCAGGCGGAAATCCCAATCGCTCCAGCCGACTCAGAAGGTGGGATTACGGTCGGTGCAGGAAGTGTCTGGATGGCCAGCGATAAGAAAGGAGCGATCGCCCGCATCGACCCGCAAACGAACAAGGTCGTCGCGGAGATTGGTATCCCGTCGGGGTCCTTTGCACCCGCGTTCGCCGACGGTGCCGTTTGGATCACCTCTACAGAGCACAATCTGCTGACGCGTGTGGATCCGCAATCCAACAAGGTTGTGACTTCAATTCCTATCGGGTCGCAGCCGCGATTTCTTACCGTGGGCGCCGGTTCGGTCTGGACCTTGAACCAGGGAGATGGAACAATTTCGCGCATCGATACCCACTCCAACAAAGTGATCGCAACTATCCAAGGCGGCATTCCCGGCACTGGTGGCGAGATTGCATTCGGGGAGGGATCCGTATGGGCTACGGTTTTTCAGATTCCCATTACCCGCATAGACCCGGCGACCAACTCTGTGGTTCAGCAATGGGTGGGAACAGGTGGCGATAGCATCCGCGTTGGCCACGGGTCAGTCTGGTTGACCGATCTGGCGCACGGGAAGATTTGGAGACTCAATGCTAAGCAGCCTTAAGACGTAGCAATCCGTCAGCGAGCCACGTTTTCTTGGCGGCTTGCGTCCTTCTCGTCATCCTTCTTATGTGCAGGAGGTTTGAATTTCCCCGCGAGCACATCTTCGATCGTAGCCCGCACTTCCGGAGCATTTGGCAGGATGTGTGGTTCGAATCGCGCAACAACTTTCCCGGTGCGATCGACCACAAACTTTGTGTAGCTCCAGTGCACATCTCCGCCGGTAGTTCCCTTCTTGTCTCCTGTCAGGAAATCGTACAGGGGTGCCTCATCCTTCCCGCGAACCGAAACCCTCGCAAATACCGGAAAAATGAAATGCAGGTCCTTGCTGTAAAGCTTCTGAACTTCACCATCCGTACCGGGTTCTTGCGCGCCAAAGTCGTTCGATGGAACTCCCAGGACGACCAAGCCCTGGTCTTGATATGTTTTCTGAAGTTCCTCAAGCATCGCATTCTGGTCGTGAAAAATAGATTGACTCGCAAGGTTGACGATCAGGAGTACCTTCCCCTTGTAAGCCGAAAGCGACACTTCCTTTCCGTTCAAATCCACCAGAGAATAGTCATAAACAGTCTTCTCCGGTTTCTCGGCAGCAAACGATAAGCCAGCCGCTGCTATAACAGTCACGAACAGGAGCATCTTGCGGAACTTGCTCGTCAGGTCCATTCGACTTCCAATCACTGCAGCGAGTGATCCCACATTTTAGCCTTCTCTTCCTTCTGGCGCTGCTCAAATTGCTTTTGAGCTTCTGGGGACATGAATTCCGCTGCAACGGGCCAGACAGTGAAATCCCGCATGGCCAAGCGCCGCGCTGTCCCGTGCATCGACACAAGCGCTTCTTCGAGTTCTAATAGCGATCCACGGGAGAGAGCTAACTCGTGCTCGTTCGGTTGATACATGGTTCCAACGGGATAATCCAGGAATGGTGTGCTCGACTGTTCGATGTGATTTCCCAGGATCTGCGAGACAGGCTTATCTGCGGTAAAACGGATCATGCGTTCCGTACTCGCCTGAAAAGCGGAGAAATCATGTACATACAGGCGGCCCGGATACAGGCTATCCCCCGGCAACAGAATGGCTGTGTTCCGGTCGTACAAAGCGACGCTCACGTCACTGTGCCCAGGGATCGGGATCATGTCGATCACTCGATCGCCGAGGTCCACGTGCCCGATGTCTGTCGGCCAATGCTCGATGCCCCAGAATCGTTTCGTGGCTTCGAGTTCCGCTGCCACAAACTCGACAGGGATTGCCGGATCGTGCATCGCCTGCACGTCCGCGTCTCCGGCCATGTGATCATCGTGGGGATGCGAGTGGACCACGATTAATGGAATGCTGGGGCGCCCGTTGCGACTCAGCCAGCTCTTGATGGTCGTGCGAAGGGTCGGGACAAGATTGCCATTCCGCGACCCCGTATCCATCAGCAAGGCCTTGTTCTTGCCAAAGAAAAGATAGATAAAAGGCTTCTCAAAATCCGTGCACGGCGACTGTCTCAGGATGAATAGGTTCGGGTTGTACTCATGAATCTGCCACTCCGGAATCTCCATACACTTGGTCTGTTGCGACATCCATCGTGATGGAAGCACTCCTCTCTCAATCGTTCCCCCATCCGGCTGTGGAAGTTGCGCCCATGCACAAGGAAACAGATAGAAAGCAATCAAGCCAAACGCTCGCACGAATCTCAATCCTTTGTGGCCCTCCTTTGTCCTCTGCCAAAGACTATCTTAGAAGCTGTAACGCAATCCCAACTGCATGCGTCTCGCGTCGACGAGCTGTTTGCTGTAAACACCGAAGGATTGTGCGCCTGCAAAGGGATTATTCTGGACGCTGTGCGGATCGAAGCGCACCGAGTTGGTAGTATTGAAGACATCCCATTGGAACTTTAATGTGTGGCCTTCCACGATTCGAAATTCTTTGGTAATACTTCCATCTACAGAAAAGAAACCGTCTCCACGGAATATATTCCTCTGTCCAGACATCCCCGCAAATGGTGGAAGACTGCTAGCAGCATAAGCGGCGGCCGGGTTGGAAAAGGCGTTGGGGTTGCCATCGACAACGCGATGCCCCCCCGATGACACATTCCCGGTCACCAGGGCAAAGCTCGGCGTAGCCCAATCTGTACCCCAGCCCATGCCATCTGTTCCCGAGAACGGAAGGCCGCTGGTCCAGTGCACCAATCCTGCGAGATCCCAGCCACCCACAATAGCGTTCACAATGCCGTTTGAGCTCGACAGAAAAGTCGCTCCCCTGCCGAACGGTAAAATGTAATTGAAGTTCCCGGTAATGGAATGCTTTGTATCGAAATCAGAAACTCCGCGGTTCCCCTTGATGTTCCATGCATTCACAATGCTGCTGAAGGTCTGATTCTTGTTGTAGTCGCTCCGCTCTGAATCCGATCCTAAATCGATGGATTTTCCGAACACGTAATTCATCTGGAACTGTAACCCGTGTGACATCGAATGCCGCAGCGAAAGTTGCATGGAATGGTAGCTGCTCGTGCCCACCGAAGCCCACGCGTACAGTGAGGCATACTGCGGGTCGAAGTAGCGGTTTAATGGTCCTGGAGTGAAGGACGGGAAATACGAATAAAATGATCCGGTATCGAGACTGTAGAGCGGGTAAGTTTCGTTTCCAACGATACTCGCGCCCCATAGGTTCTGGTAGATGTTCTGTGTTGCCGTCATCCCATTGCCAATCAGGTTGGGAAACATGTTTTCCCAGTAAGGAATGGCCTGTACTGAAGACGTCGGGACCCCAGCCCATGCCGCAGCTGACATCATCTGCGCAGCCTTGAAATAGTCCATGCCGCTCTTCGGATCAACCAAGTCGAGTGGGGTCGCCACATCAAGGTTCTGAAGTAACCGCTTTCCGAGCCTTCCAACGTAGGCCGCCTCGAGCGTCCAAGAGTTGGCTATCTGCCGCTGAATGGAAAAATCAATGACCTGCGCGTAGGGCGTCTTCACGCCATTGTTTACACCCCAGGACAATGATTCGATGTTCCCAGGTGTCACAGGGAACGAAGTCGCGGGCGGCACGGCGGGAATAATCTGGGTCGGAACCGAGTTCACTGAAGCGAAACGAGGTGCCTGATCGGTCGTGAGATCAATCGGGCTGTTCACCTGCGAGGAGAGACCATAAGCGCCGTTGGCATCGAAGGTGTTGATGATGCCCTGGCCAAAATGATCGTAGTAAATGCCAAATCCGGCGCGAATCGACGTCATTCCCTCGCCGAATATGGGACCAAAGAGACCGGGCATATGCGTAGGCGAATACGCAATCGCGAATCTAGGCGCGAAATCCTTCTTGTCAGCAGCCCACATTCCCGGAGCATGATTCGCGTAACCAGCCCCCGTGAAGCTTATCTCAGGCTGATTGGTGATGCCCTGTGCCATCCCAGTAGCGCGATCGTGAAACCACTGATTTAAACCAATCGTCGGCGCTACCTCCTGTCCGTTCACTTCATACGGCGTCTGCAGGTACGTGTAGCGCAAGCCGTAAGTGAGGGTGAGGCTGCGAGTCGCCCTCCAACTATCCTGCAAATAGATTTCGAACTCGTTGGACTTGTAGCTGCGAGTAAGGGGGGTTCCATGCCCGATGGCGGTGAGGTTATTCTGCGAGGCCGTGTAATTGAAATACTCTGTGGCCACAGGAATGATCCCGGTGACCGCTGCTATTGCATTGCTGTAAGCGGTATTGAATCCAGGATCGATGCCTGGAATACCTAACTGAGGAAACGCAGATGCGTCGAGGTCCTGCCCGGTGTTCGCAATTGATCCCTGCCCCAAGCTGTAGTACTGCACTTGCGCGTGATTGAAGGCCGTAGAGTTGGTGTCAAAATTGTTGTGCAAAAGACGATAGTTAAACCCCCCCTGAACGGTGTGGTTCTTCTTCGTCCAGCTTACGTCATCGATAATATTGTGCAGGGGAATGTTGACCACCAAGGAGGGAGTGGTGGCCATTAGAGAATTGATGTTCGCGAAGTTGACGTAATCACCCGTCAATGCGCCGCGATTTGCGAAGCCCTCGCGAATATATCCATACCGCAGATTGTTGACCAGGTTATTGGTCAGCATCCATGTATGGCCCCCGGCAATTCCTTTATTGTTGCTATAGAGGTTATTGCTGGGAGGTGCCCCCGGGTAGGTCAGAGCTCCCGTGATATTGTCACTTTCCAGATTGCCTCGAACAAAAATCCTTTGCCGGGTCGTGGTGTTGTAGTCGAGTTTCACGACGTTGGTGATATTCGACTGTGGCGCCGGGGATGAGAACGTGTACGATCCAAAGTTATAGCCATCGCCGGCAAGTGTCCCATTGGCTTCCGGTAGTGTCGCGAAATATTGAAGGACAGCCGGATCAACGCCGGCCCCCAGCGGACAACTTCCCTCCCCGGAGCAATGCGGGTCCATTCGCGCGATAAGTGAAGGCGTCAACGTCGTCGTTCCTCCATTGACGTCTGCATACTTCAGGTATCCCTGTCGCAATCCCGGGTTCGCAGCCGTACCCAACGGGACCTCGTTCACCACCTGCAGGTTCTGGGCAATTTTGTCGGCTTCGTAGCTCGCGAAAAAGAACAGCTTGTCCTTTTTGATCGGACCGCCTAGCGATGCTCCGAAAGTATTCCGCAAATATTTCCCCGGTACATTCGGCAAGCCATTCTGCATTTCCGCCTGCTTGTTCAACCAATCATTCGCCACCGTATTCGTCGGACGATAGAACTCGTACGCACTCCCATGAAAGCTGTTGGTCCCACTGCGAGTCACGACCGCCACCTGTGCCCCCGACGAGCGGCCCGAGTCTGCATTTGAACTGCTGGTCACGACGCGGAATTCGTCCACCGAATCGCGCGTCGGACGCAGCACTCCCGTGAATGCATAACCGTGAGTCTGCGTATTGTTGTCGATACCATCCAGAGTGAGATTACTCTGATCCGAGCGCGCTCCGTTCACCGCACCAGCACGGCTGTCGGAATCCATCGTAGCCTGCGACTGATCGCCGAGGGAGAGCACTCCAGCTTGCAACGATAGAAGCGAGAACACATTGTTCCCCTGAAACGGCAGAGTTTGAATCTGCGACTGGTTAAATGGGGTTCCGATGGTTGCATCTATCGCGTTCAGCGCCGAAGTGTCGGAAGTCACATCCACGGTAGTCGTGTTCCCGCCGACCTTGAGAACGACGTTGACTGTCGCTGGCTGGTTGACGAGCAGCACCGCCTTCTCTGTCTGCTCGTTGAAGCCCGGTGCATGAATTTTGATGACATAAGTTCCCGGCGGAATCTGCTGGAAACTGTACACTCCCTTGTTGTCGGTTTGATGCGTTTGCGTGAACCCGATCGAACTTTCGGAGATCGTGATTTTTACGTTGGGAATGAACGCTCCAGTTGAATCCGAAATGTCACCCCGCAGTGAGGTTGTCGCCGTTTGCCCGAAACACGTGTACGCAAAACACCATGCTAGGGTGGACAAACAGAAGGTAGTCACTCGGCAACGTTTTTTCCAGACGTAAGTCATTTTCGGGTCCTCCTGCAAATCGAAACACGCGTTCTTGTGGCTCTCCGTCCAGACACACGTCTGGAATCGCAGCCGCAGCTGTCAAAAAGATCAACTAAAGGTTGTAGTGACGATCACACCCGGAACAGCGTGGTTCCGGAAGGTTACACACGGATAACAGCAACCCCACTAGTGTTTGGCATCCTCCATGATGCGTTGCGGGGTGTCAAAGGCAATGTTTCGATGGAGTCGATAAATGCCCTCGATTACATTGGTAGTAACGATGCGTAGCAGAAAAAAATCCGAAGCAGGACGATGAGTCTTGTCGTCGAACCTTCAGTTATCCGGACGAGCCTGTGCCATATTCTTGAGGATGTAGATCCATCACGGAGAGGTCCCCGAGCACTTAGTTGTAGGTCTGTTTTTCTTTGACGATATCGATCACATGCTCGATTTTGTTTCGCAGGAAAGCAGTTGTCTCGTTCGCTTGAGCGCTACCAGTCCTTGAGACGAGCCGTCGCGATGGGTGTCGCTGACTCAAGTCATACAGATTGCTATCGAAACTGGTCCGACTTGGATGTCGATGTATTCCCTATTTTCCGAAGGTGGGCCAACACAAGGCCGCGGCTCGATCGCGTGAGGCACGCGGTCTTTGAGTCCGCCGCAACGTTGAGAGAAACTGAACCGGTTGCTATAATCAACAGCGTTCCAGACACTTTCCGGGATTCCTCAGTCGCTGGTCCCCGCCAAGAGCGGCCGAAGCGGAGAGTCCTCGCAGGCCGATAACAGCGGTTCTGGGAACGTGGCCAGGTAGCTCAGGTGGTAGAGCGCAGCCCTGAAAAGGCTGGCGTCGGCGGTTCAACTCCGTCCCTGGCCACCATCATTCCAAAGCAGTTAGCG
>Ga0126371_10001224_pt1 | contig 21600 bp, 21 predicted proteins | sample PanSoiMetaPlot_4_FD_110145 | JGI IMG/M metagenome (GOLD analysis project Ga0126371, IMG submission 110145) | Tropical forest soil microbial communities from Panama - MetaG Plot_4 | ecosystem: Environmental > Terrestrial > Soil > Tropical forest > Bulk soil | place: Panama | collected 2016-02-17 | reverse complement strand
GCGCTTCAACGACGAAACATGGTTGGCCATGATGAATCCTTAACTTTCCTTCTGGGGATAGGGATGCAGGCAGAAGAGACGCAAAAGCCACATCCCCCGCAAAATATAAGTGTATGGGATTTTGGGGGTTGGGTCAACTGGACTGTGCCGTATTGCCCATTTGACCCCTCAACTTATGGCTCTTTACCTTGGGCTTAATTTCTCAACGCATTGGAGGTACTATTTCCAAGGATGGACAAGACCTTGGTTGCATTAAATATTCTCACGATACTTGCGGTCGTTGCCGGACCGATAATCGCGCTTCAGATTCAGCGGAAACTTGATAGAGATCGTGAGGCGCGCAATCGGAAAATGTGGATTTTTAAAACACTTATGTCACTTCGCGCAACGGCTCTTTCTCCAACCTTTGTGCAAGCCCTAAATCAGATAGATGTCGAATTCAATGCCGACAACGAAAAAGAGAAGGCGGTCCGAGGTGCTTGGAGAGTTCTCCTAGATCATTATGTCGACCTTGCACATGCCGCTGAACCGAACTCGCCGACTCTCCTTGAGAAGAGTATTCAGCTAAAAACGAATCTATTGCTCGTCATGGGTAGATGTCTGAACTACGACTTTGATGAAGTTCAGATTAAAAAAGGTTCTTATTATCCCACAGGACTTGGGGATGTCGAGACGGAGCAGAACTTGATAAGGCGAGGTTTGCTCAATGTGCTTTCCGGCAGAGCTCGAATACCGGTGGCAGTATTTGAAGAGAAATTTCCGGCAATTACCATAGCACCACTGAAAGAGCCATCGGCACCAGAAAGCTAGGGGGCTAAAGCCTTTACCTTCGAAAGCTTCAATACCATCCCTGGGCCGTCCTGATTTATTAAGTTTGCTGATCCTTTGATTACACTGCCATCGATCGCACCTTGCACTTCGAGATCAAAATCTCCCTTGATTCCCATCACATTCGTGATGTTCGGAGCAAAGTTACGAACAAGAACACGGGCGGAAAGGTTTTTGCCGTTGCTTTGGTATGTTCCTGTGTAGACGAATCCATTGTCTCCGCCTAGTAGCTGTCCATTTACGAAGACAATGACACCGCCGTCACCGCCATGGACGCCCTCATACTGAACAATCCACAAACCTTCAATCATTGAATTCACTCTAACGTGGAATATTAATATCTATAATCCATCCGGGCGGTGTGGCCCAAGTCTTAGGGTGCCCCACATCTCGTTTCTGAGATGACGATTACGGGATGCCAATCAGCAAACCCGCGCTCATCCCAATGGATTGCTGATGCCCTTTCGCAAAGCTGCGGTCGTAGGCGGGTTCGAGGAACCAGCCGAAGCGATGTTTGCCGGTTGGCCAGAACATGAAGTCTCCCGCTACCTCGCCAGCGATGGAATTGCTTGTGTTTCCGTTCTGCCTCAGATGGACCCACTCAGGGCCGACGCCGAACATGAACTCTGCTTTTTGCGACAGGGTCCACGGCTTCTTGAAGAGCAGGTCGGTGTCCCATTCTGTAGAGTTTGCTGTGTAGTAGGGGGACACGCCTGCCTCGAGTTCCAACCAATTTTCGATGGGCGTGACTTCCGCTGCGAGATTTGGGGCGAAGGTGGCCGCACCTCCGCTGAGGTTCCAGCTTGTGGCTGCGCCGAGTTCAAGAATGGCGATCGGGTCTTTGTTCTCGGGTGCGTTTTGCGGATGGCTGACGGCGGCCTGGGTAGATGTCTGCGCATAGACAGGCAGACACAAAAACGAAAGCAGGCACGCTGCTGCGAGCGTGAACATGGGCGAACGCATCGATATTTCCAGAATAACTTGTGAGGTTTAATTCCTCGCCGAAGTGCGGAAGGACAAGCCAGGCCGACCTATCCTTGGACAACTAATCGAGCGCTGTTAAAGAGTTGCAACCGCGAGATGGCTACTTCCTTCACGGAGTCGATGACCGAAGGAAGAAACTTGTAGGGAACGACTTCTTTTGGATGCTGGGTCAGGCTGGCTTCCAGACCTTGCCTCCACGCAACGCGCAGCTCGGTATTGATGTGGATGATGTTGATGCCGGCGGCGATGGCTTTGCGGAAGTCCTCGTCGTCGGTGCCTGAGCCGCCGTGGAGCGTCAACGGCACCCCGGTGGCCTTCTTGATGGCGGCGATCCTGTTGATGTCGAGGTGCTTCCTCGCTTCTCCCTGCACCATGCTGGCCGACATGCCGTGCATGTTGCCGACGGCCGGGGCCAGAATGTCGATGCCTGTTGCTTCGACGAATTGTTTTGCTTCTTCCGGCGTCGTCAATCCCTTGGAGACGTCCATCATCGTCTCGCGGACTTCGGAGCCGGTGCCGATGTCGCCGATCTCGCCTTCGATGAGGATGGAAGGTGAAATGGATTTGAGCGCGATGACGCCTTCCTTCGTCTGGCGCACATTCTCTTCCAGAGGCAGTGCGGAAAGATCGAAGACGATGGAGTCAAAACCGGCCTTAGCCGCTTCTTCTGCCTTGGCAAGCGAGTGCGTGTGGTCCGCATTCAGGTAGATCGGCACATCGGATTCTTCGCGGAAGCTCCTGACCAGGGCCGCGATCTGGTGCACTCCCATGAAGTCGCGCTCACCCTGGGACGCGCCCACGAGGACGGGAACCTTCAGCTCTTGGGCGGCGTTAACAACGGCTTTCAGCAAAATCAGGTCGGAGATATTGAAATGGCCGATGGCCACTCCGCTGCGTTGAGCCTGGTCGAGAACTTCATGGAGCGTTTGCATGGGGGACCTCGTTTCTGCTTTGGATGATCGCACCCTGATTTTGCGCCGATGTTAACGAACTCAACCGGGCGCGCCTACGACGACGGAGAATGTACCGTCGCGGGTGTCTGTCAGATAGATGCCACTCCAGTGGTCGTAGCTTCAACCGGGCGTCGATGGAAGAAGAGCTGGCGCAATCGATCCTCGCCCAGAACCCTGCGCACTTCGCCGTAGGCGAAGAAGGGGATAAGCACAACGAACATGATCGGTGTGACGCAAGTGATTCCCTTCAGGGTGCCACCGGCGATCTCGGTAATGCTCTGCTCGAAAGGCCTATGGTGAAAGAGGGCGGGTGGCCCAGGTCTTAAGGAGGGTGCCCCACATCTCGCTTCTGAGATGTGGGTTCGATGATCCCATGTCTCAAAAGCGAGACCCTTCGGCTCGGCTCAAGGCAGGCTATGGGGCACCCCGGCTAAGTAGAAAAATGGGTCTTGGCTTGGCCAAGACTTCGCACGAATTTCATTCGTGCGAGTCCTTCGACTTCCCCTTCGTTCCGCTCAGGGTTCGCTCAGGATGACGTCGGTTAGAAGAAAAAGCCCGGGGCTAGAGCCCCTCTTACGCTGCTTCTATTTCACTGGCCTGAAGGCCAGTGCTTTCACCAAGCCTTGCTTACGCAAGGCGGTCCCATGTCTCAGAGCGAGCCCGTTTGACTCCGCTCAGGGCATGCTATAGGGTAACCCGGCACCGAAACACAGGGCGCTAAGATGGGGCACTCGGCCGGACTGGTGAAGAGGATGTTGAAGAGTTTTAGAGAAGATTCTGTTACCTCTGGGGCTAAAGCCCATGTATTTTGCGTGCTTGCGGCATGGCTAAAGCCATGCCCTTACGAAACACGAGTTTCTCTGCAGTCGATGAAGAAGCCTTCAATTCACCTGTCTTTTACCTGGGCTTTCGCAACGCGGTCCACGTCTCAAAAAAACGCAGCACCTCGCTTCGCGGAGTAGAATCCCTGCAATCTAATTTGGAGCTACCTTATGAATGCTCTCAAATTGCTGCGTTCAGTTGCTGTTGTTACCTTTGCGATCTTTGCCATGCGTCGACTTTGTCGCAGCAACTAGAACCTAAATGCGTAGAGAACTCTCCGGAGCGGCATGGCGGCATTGGATGCAGTTACGTAGAAAATAAAGTGCTGACCGGAACATTGAAAGAGCCGCTGTACTGGCACATTGATCGTTTCGAGGACGGCGAGAAAGCGCGCGCAGCTGTCGGTCCTGACAAGTGTTGCATTTGAAGGACATGGAGCGTGGTGGCTTCTGTCAATAGAGTCAACGGTCGATGACCACCATGGAGGCGCGCATGTGAATCAGGTCTTGCTTCCGCCTCTTCCACCAGCACCAAAATATTCCATGCTGGTCATCTCTTCCTACATCCCGGCTGGGCTGACTTCACGCGTGCATCACCACTCGGGCGTCGAGATGTTCTACGTGCTGGATGGCGAGCAGTGTCTGGAGACGCCGACGCAAGGCTATCCGATGAAAAAGGGAGATGTGCTGATTCTTCCAACCGGCCTTACCATGCAGATGGTCGTGACGGGAACGGCGCCTCGACGAGCACTTGCGGCGGTGATCTATGACGCGGCGCAGCCTTCCACAACGCCGACGGAGAATGCGCCGCCGCTGATTCCCTGTAAGTAGCTGCCATTCGGGCCTGTGCCGCAATGCGATCCCATGTCTCAAAATCGAGACCCTTCGGCAAGCTCAAGGCAGGCTGTGGGGCACCCCGGCTTTTCAGGCTTGTTCAGGCTGGCTTTCCACCGGGCGTCCATGGAAGAAGAGCTGCCGCAATCTATCCTCGCCCAGAACCCTGCGCACTTCGCCGTAGGCGAAGAAGGGTATGAGCACAACGAACATAATCAGTGTGACGCAGGTGATTCCCTTCAAGGTGCCACCGGCGATTTCGGTAATGCTCTGCGCGAAAGGCCGGTGGTGAATGAGGCCGACAATACCGACCTCCAGAATCTTGAAAAAGGCCAGCAGGATAGAAAACAAGGCGGATTTGAGAACGGTCGGGTAGATGAGCGGCACATCCTCGGCCATCTCGCCAAGGTGGAACGCCTGGGCCAGGATGATGATCTTTCCGAGGGCAAGCGCATTGATGAGCGCGAGGCCGCGCGTCTCAATACTGACACTTTCCTCGGCCAGAATTACCGATTTGTACTCGACCAGGAGGGCAAAGATCACCCAAAGATAAAAGGCGACAACGAGGAATTTCCTGGTCTCCTCTATGATGACCTGCTTTACGGTTCGACGCGGTATCGCCATGTCATCACCCTCCATAACATCTTTTCGGCAGGGGTAACCAATACCCGCTGTATGTCGCCAGCGCATTATTGCGGGTTGTGCCAGCCTCCGATATCGGCAGCCAGAGCGTCTGCTTCGACGGGACCCCAGGAGCCGGGTTCATACTCGTAAGCCGGAGTTACGTTTCCCAATATATGCTGCACGACCATCCAAGACAGCTCAACTGCATCTTCCCGCACGAAAAGCGCGGAATCGCCCCGCATGGCGTCGGTAAGCAGACGTTCGTAAGGATCTACTTCGTCTCCCTGGGCATGATCGACGGCTGTCAACTCGATGGGCATAAGTGTAGCCCGCACACCCGGTTTCTTTACCTGAAGGCCAGCCGCGAGAGAGACATCAGGGCCAAGGCGGAAGCGGAAATAGTTGTTCGTTGCGCGGACCTTCACCAATGGCGGCCTCTTGAGCGTGACCATTACTTCTGTCGCAGTCGTCTTCAAACATTTGCCCGTTCGAATGAGAAAGGGCACGCCCTCCCAGCGCCATGAGTCCACTTCGAAGCGCAATGCGGCGTAAGTCTCCACTTCAGAATTGGGGGCTACTCCCGGTTCATTGCGATAGCCCTGAAATTGACCTCGCACGAGCTGGGAGGGCTGGATGGGCGGAATCATGCGGAAGACTTTCACCTGTTCATCGCGAATGGAGTCGGAGTACATCAGGGTCGGCGGTTCCATGGCCAGCAGAGCCACTACCTGGAGCATGTGGTTCTGGACGACATCGCGGATGGCGCCCGATTCCTCGTAGAACTTGCCTCTTCCACCGACGCCGAACTTCTCCGCCATGGTGATCTGCACGCTTTGCACATAATTCCGGTTCCAGATCGGTTCAAGGAAGGTGTTGGCAAAGCGGAAGAAAAGGAGGTTCGCCACAGTCTCTTTGCCCAGGTAGTGGTCGATACGAAAAATTTGAGACTCGGGAAAGGCCGTGTGAAGTGTCGCATTCAGCTTCCTTGCGGACGCGACATCGCGTCCGAATGGCTTTTCCACGATGATGCGAGCGTTTGCAGCGCACCGTGAACGCTGTAGCGCTTCAGTCACAACACCAAACAGGCTGGGTGGAATAGCGAGATAGTGAGCCGGCCGCCGGGCGTCGCCGAGTTCTCTTCGCAGCGCTGCGAAGGTTGCGGGATCGGAGTAGTCGCCATCAATGTAGCGCAGCAATCCAATCAACTGCGCGAAGGCCGCATCTTCTTTGCCATCGCCGTGCTCCCTGATGCTGTTACGGGCGCGCTCACGAAGCTGATCAATCGTCCAGCCGGACTTTGCCACTCCAATCACGGGGCCGGTTAAAGTTCTATGCCGGACCATGTTGTGCAAAGCAGGAAAGATCTTTTTGTAGGCAAGATCGCCCGATGCTCCGAAGAATACGAAGGCATCGGACTCCGGCATTGCGGTCGGCTGATCCTCTATGTGACTGTCTTCCTGGGTCATTGTGCTTCGACTAAGTGGAACAGGTCACACCGGGTATTTGAACTGTAAGAATTATCAGTTGTTTCGTGCGATAGACATTAATGTGTAAAAACGGCCGCGCGGCAGAGTTTTCGATGCAGGTTGAATTCTTTTAACTATTCGCGGGGGACTCCTCTGGGAATGGATACTATGCTGGACTTGAGTATTCGAAAGCTAATCCGGAGAAGATGAAAACAACAGCTACGGTAAGTCAGATTCAACGCGGCCGCGGACTCTATGTGGGGCTGTCGATTTTTTTCATCGCTCTGGTCTTTACCGGCTTTTCGCGGACCTATTTTCTGAACGAATATTTTGAGAAGGTCGCGCTAACGCAGCTCCTGCATGTGCATGGGGTGGTATTCAGCATGTGGTTTGCGTTGTTCGCAGCCCAGGTCGCGCTGGTCGCAGCGGGGCGGACGGATCTGCATCGCCGACTAGGGGTGGCAGGCGCCCTGCTGGTCTGCATCATGGTTCCGCTTGGACTCACGGTTGCGATTCATGCAGAGAAATCCGGGCAATTAGGGACTCCGTCGAGCGCGATTGCCTTTGCGCGTCTAGTGATACCGTTCTTCGACATTACGGTGTTTGGGACGCTGGCAATTGCCGGATTGCTCTTTCGACGGAGGCCGCAAGTTCACAGAAGGCTGATGACGCTGGCGACCTTCAGCATTCTTACACCGGCGATTGTGCGCATTCCGCTCAACCTTATTCAGAGACACGGGGTATATCCCCCGTATCTGATCGCCATGCTTCTCATGCTGCTTTACATTGCCTGCGACACGGTTTCGCACAAGGAACTGCATCCGGCCTGCCGCTGGGGCGGACTCTTCTTTGTGCTGAGTGTGCCTTTTCGCTTTGCGATTAGCGGTACGGCGGCGTGGTTGGCGTTTGCACAATGGCTTACGCGCTGATGCAGCCGCGCAGCCGGGCGTTTTCTCTTTCGAGTTCTTCGATGCGACGTTGCACAGGCTCAATGGCGCTGTTCAGTTCTTCCTGCGTGTAGCGCGGGGTGATGTGCTGAGTGCAGTTCCAATCGAAGGCTTCGACATGAATGAGGATGGCGCGCTCGGTGGGTGATTTCTCGCCGGGCATGCGCAGCATCTCGATCAACTGGCGTGCCTGATCGTCGTCTTCGTGGACCTCCGCGTGGCCGAGAATCTTGAGACGGCTCTGCGAGGGATAATCCATAAGAAAGAGCGCGATACGGTCATTGTGTTCGAGGTTACCGGCGCTGACGTACTGCATGTTGCCGCGCAGGTCGACGAAGCCGAGGGTCTGGTCGTCGAGCACGTGGAGAAAGCCTTTAGGGCCACCGCGATGCTGGATGTAGGGCCACCCGGTTTCGCTGACCGTGGCCATGTAGAAGCTGTCGCGGGTGCAGACCATGGTCTGCTCGTCGGCACCGAGATGGCTGCCGGGGATGAAAGACTGTTCAACTCGCTCGTAAGCGTGGCGGCTGCCATGCTTTTGCTGCTGTGCTTTCACGAGTGGCGTGAAGGCGAGTTCGGCGTATCGTCGGCCCATGGTTCACCGGCTTTCTTCAGGCTTATTTGAGATTCGCGGAGTGGGTGTTCGGATGCAGCGAACGAGGCTGATTCGCTTTGAATATCAAACTTAATACCTGGGAATTTGTCAGAGTTTACCGGGCTCCGAGCACTTCGCGCGCATAGGCATCTACACTCTTGAGCTTGATTCCGAACTCCTGTTGGATCGGCTTCATTTCCATCGCGTCCCCATTCAAATATCCGAGCATCAGCGCGGCAAAGCTCTTCTGCATGGAATCTGTGGCTTCCGCAAACTGCGCGCACAGGAATTCTTCCGGAACATGCTCCACTTTGAATGGCTTGCCGCCGATCTTTTCAAAGCGCGCGATTACTTCGAGGGGGGTCAGTGCTTCCGGGCCGCCGAACGCGAGCGTCCTGCGGTCTGCCGCCGGATTCTCAAGGGCAAGCGCGCACATTTCAGCAACGTCACCGGAGGAAATCCAACTGATCGGGCTCGTGCCCGGCCCATAGACTCGCGCGGCAGCATTTGGGTAATCGAAGCCGAGCGCAGGACTTAGCCAGACTTCCATGAAGAAGCTTGCCTCAATGATGGTAAAGTTCATGCCCGCAATGGCGTTCTCGATACGCATTTTTGCCTCTGCCAGAGGGACGGATATGCCTTGTGGCTTGCGAAAAGAAACAAAGACAAATCGATGGACCTTAGCGGCTTTCGCGGCTGCAACCAGATTCAGTTGCCCCGCGTCATCGACTGATTCGATTGAATCACCTTCCGCGCGTGACAAAGTGGAGCTTGCCGTTGAGACAATCGCGTTTATGCCACGGCAGGCAGTGGCAAGCGATTCAGGTTGTTTCAGGTCTCCGAGGCACAGTTCGATACCTGCCGATCGCAATGCCTCAACTTTGTTTTTGTCGCTGGTTGTGCGCACCAGCGCTCTTACCTGTTGGCCACGCTTCGCTAATCTGCGGCAGACGTCGCTTCCTACAAGCCCAGTAGCACCCACAACGAGAATCATGTGATTTCTCCTGGTGAGCGCAATTTATATCACAGGTGAGTGATTCAGCAGATGTATTCGGGAATCGTCCGTTGCGGAATGCAGGGCGCCGCGACGGGCGCCCCATTTGCGAACTTCACGCGCGACCGGTCTTCTTGGCCATGCTGTAGAGAAAGAGCGTAAAGACGAGGAAGCCACCTATGCCGCCGATAACATCTCCGCCATCACTGGCTGCGGATGTGGCCCTCTTAGGTTTTGCGGGCGTCGCCTTGCGCATCCGTGACCAGGTGAGTCACCGAGGTCTGCGCATTCTTAAGGCGCGCGGCAAAGGCCGGCGAGCTTTTGGATTCTGACTGGATCTTTTTTGCGAGCACGGGGAAGAAGTCCGGCTCGAGCTTTGCGACTTGCGCTGAGACACGCGCATAGGGATTGATGGGTGGTACTGAGTGGCCGGGATCACTGGCGAATCCCATATAGCCGAAGGCCAGGAGCGATTTGAAGGTTAAATTTTTTAGAGCAGCGCCAAACGACTTTGCCCCGCACAGATTCTGGACGCGGTCGAGACACCAGTCTCTCAGGTTGTTCGTGGGGAGTGTTGGCGGTGGCGCTGGAAGGTTCAGGAAGGACTTGTAGCCTTCGACAAGTTGCGTGCCAGGATCGACGATCCCGATGGCATGGTTGACATGTTCGATTGCTGTTTGGAATTGCATGAGCACATCCTCGGAAAATAAAGTGCCGGGGCGATGTGGTGTCCAGGAATTGCCGAGACCACACATCGACCCGGCCATTCAGAATAGTGGGCGTGTCATGCCGGGTGTTTCATGTCCGACTGAGATTTTGCTGCTTTCTTAGCCACGCAGGCTGGCGGGCGGTGGCTCGACGGCTGACAGCTCTTTGTAAACTGCATCGGGCAATTCCAAAGCTGCTGCCGCGATGTTCTCTTCAAGGTGCGATGCGCTAGAGGTTCCCGGAATTGGGATTGTTGCCTCAGAGCGTTTAAGCAGCCAGGCGAGAGCGACCTGAAACGGCGTCGCGCCAAGCTCTTTTGCCGCTTTATCGAGGGCCGCATTCGCGAAGCGGTTCTGACCCAGCGGCGCCCATGGCAAGAAAGCGATGCCATTCTGCTCGCAATAATTGAGCACATAGTCCCATTCGCGGTCGGCGAAGCTGTAGCGGTTCTGCACAGAGACGATGGGAACGATATTGCGGGCGCGCTCGATGTGCTCTTGGGTTACGTTCGACAGCGCGACATGGCGAATTTTGCCCTGACTGCGCAGTTCGGCGAGAGTTTCCATGGACGCGTCGAAAGAGACGGCGGGATCGGGAACGTGAAGCTGGTAAACGTCGATGCGGTCAAGACGCAGGCGCTGTAGGCTGCCTTCAACCGCTTTTCCAAGATGCTGCGGGCTGGCGTTGTGTACCCACTGGCCGGGGCCGACGCGCTCCCATCCGCCCTTGGTCGCGATGACCATGCCTTTTGGATAAGGATGGAGAGCTTCGGCGATAATTTCTTCGGAGACGTTGGGGCCGTAAGAGTCAGCAGTGTCGATGAAGTTGACTCCAAGCTCGACGGCGCGGCGCAGAGTTGCAAGAGCGGCCGGTTTATCAGCGGGCTGTCCCCAGATGCCTTTGCCAGTGAGGCGCATGGCTCCATAGCCCATTCGGTTGACGGTGAGGTCGCCACCGAGGGTAAAGGTTCCGGCGGCTGCGGCGGAGATGGCTTGGGTCTGGGGCTGGCTCTGGCTCATAGGGGATGCTCCAATGGCTCCATTCTAAAATGAAGAATCTCAGATGAGAGGGTGGGCGATGGCCACTGCGAAATTGTTGATGCTGGCGGGCGACTACGTTGAGGATTACGAAATCATGGTGCCTTTCCAGGCGCTGCGGATGGTCGGGCATACGGTCGATGTCGTTTGTCCGGATAAGAAGGCCGGGCAATTTGTGAAGACGTCGATTCATGACTTTGAAGGCGACCAGACGTATACGGAAAAGGCGGGGCACAACTTTCAGTTGAATGCCACTTTTGCCGATGTTCGCGCTGAAGACTATGACGGGCTGATCATTCCGGGCGGACGCGCGCCGGAGTATCTGCGCATGAACAAGAAGGTGCTGGAGATTGTGCGGCATTTTGCTGATGAGAATAAGCCGATTGCGGCGATCTGCCATGCGGCGCAGGTGCTGATGGCGGCGGATGTGATTGCGCGCAGGAACGTGAGCGCTTATCCGGCATGTGCTCCTGAGGTCGAGATGGCGGGCGGGAAGTACATTGAAGTTGCGATGACCGATGCCGTCGTAGACGGGAATCTGGTTACCGGGCCTGCGTGGCCAGCGCTTTCGTCGTGGATGGGGAAGTTTCTTACTGTGATTGATACGTATCTGGCGGCAAAAGCACAACCTGTTGGAGCGTCGATCGGTTCGGCTACCGTTGGAATGACGAATCTTGGTTAGGTGTGCATCATAAAATCCGTTTATCTACGCCTGCTGAAAATGTTACCGGGGCTAAAGCCCTTTTATTTTCCTCCTCGTTTTCGCTGGGCTAAAGTCCAGCGCTTCTACCCAAAAACGCTTTGTTAAACGCGGTGAATGGAGCTGTTCACTTTTTGAGGGAACCACTTCGATACAGGGTTGGCTGTCTTTTCATCAATTCGCCATTGACGGAAAGCGAGAGCGGCGCTACTCTGACCCCATTAACGGCGAAGATTTGGTGCCAACTGCCAATCCGTTGTTCCGGATGCCGCATCCAATGAATGTGGCGCCAATTACGCTGTATTCCGCCCCCCGACTCCATATAAACCACTTACGCATGGCGGCTATGCCTGTAGCCGGCATGGGAGGTCATTTCTCCACTTGATGAGAAAAGAGCTGGAAATTACGCCGAACCTTGAGCCCCTGTTTGGGACCCGCGATGAAAATCTGAGACTCATGGAAGATTCTCTCCATGTGCACATCGACCTGAAATCGGATGCTGTGCAGGTGGAAGGTCCGCAGGAGGTCCTTGTCCGCGTGGAACGCATCTTCAGCGACTACGAGCAACTGCGCCGCAACGGAGTGAACCTGCAGAATGGTGAGCTCCACGGGATGTTGAAGTTGGTGGTGGCCGATCCGGCAGTGACGCTGCGAAGCCTGGTGGAAAGCGGGAAGCAGCGATCGGCGGGAATCAAGCGGATGGTGCAGCCGCGCTCGCTCAACCAGCGGCATTACGTCGAGGCGATTGAGCAGGCAGACATGGTTTTCGGCATCGGACCGGCGGGCACGGGCAAGACGTATCTGGCTGTCGCGATGGCGGCGTCGGCGCTGCTGGCGAAGAAGGTGAGCAGGATTGTGTTAGTACGTCCAGCGGTGGAAGCGGGCGAGCGGCTGGGCTTTTTACCAGGCAGCTTGCAGGAGAAGGTCGATCCGTATCTACGGCCTCTATATGACGCGCTTTATGATTTGCTGGAGCCGGAGCGCGTGGACAAGATGCTGGAGCGCAACGTGATTGAAATTGCTCCGCTGGCCTTCATGCGCGGACGCACATTGAACGACGCGTTCATCATTATGGATGAGGCGCAGAACACGACCAGCGAGCAGATGAAGATGTTTCTGACGCGCCTGGGCAACAATGCCAAGGCCGTGATTACCGGCGACATTACGCAGATCGACCTGCCGAATCCGCGCAAGTCGGGACTGATTGAGGCGATGAACATCCTCGACGGCGTGGATGGAATTCGCTTTGTCCGCTTCGAGGACGGAGACGTGGTGCGCCATCACCTGGTGCAACGTATTATTCGCGCCTATGACAGCTTTGGCCGCGCACAGCAGGAGCTTCCGCTTACGATGCAGGAACCAGGCGAGACGCGAGCGCCGTCGAAGCCTCAGTAGATTCTGACTGATTGCTGTACCATCAAACTTACAAGGGCTGGCATTTGTCAGCCCTTTTCTCCTTATGATCCTGATCGAACCAACTGCTGCATCGAACCAAAGTGAGTTAAAAGCGGGCAAGGCCGCGCTGAAGATGCAGGAACTGCGTGCATTTTTGACGAAGGCGAAATCGGCGGTTGGATTGCGCGGCGAGGTGTCGGTGCTGTTGGCTACTGATGCAACAGTCCGCGCTCTGAATCGCAACTTTCGCAAGAAGGACAAGCCGACGGATGTGCTTTCGTTCCCGGTGGATGAGTTTCCGGGTGATGCGCCGAAGCAGGCGGGTGATCTGGCGATATCCATTGAGACGGCGCAGAAGCAGGCGGACGAGCATGGTCACTTGCTGCAAATCGAAGTAAAGATATTGATGCTGCATGGCCTGCTGCATCTGGCTGGCTATGACCACGAGACGGACAAGGGGCAAATGGCGCAGAAGGAGAGCGCCCTGCGGAAGCAGCTTGATTTGCCTGTAGGGCTGATCCAGAGGAGCGCGCCCCCGGCGAGGAAAAACGCAGCAGGTAAAGCACGGAGTGGTAGGCGATGAACATAGAAGCAGCGATATTGATTTTTCTATTGCTGATTGTCCTGACGCTGTCCTCGTATGTGGACCGGCTCTATTCGGAGATGGGGAAATTTCTCTCCCGCGAATTCCAGGAAAACATTGATGCATGGGAAAAGCTTGTGGAGCCGAAGCTGGGGCTGAACCGCGACCGTGTGATGCTTTCCGCAGCGGTGCTTTCGCAGCTTTCACTGGCCTGCCTGACACTCATCTTCGGAATGCTGCTGTTCGACCGCGCGTCAATTACCGATAGGCCAACCTACGGCGAGATTGGGCAGGCAGTGCTGGGCGTGGTGATGGTGATCGCGATCTTCAACCGGCTGCTGCCATTTGTGTTCTTCACCCGCACGCGTGGGCTTTGGGTGGTGCGCGTTCGCTGGCTGCTGCAAGCGCTGTTCTACCTGGTGCTGCCGATCACGCTGTTTCTTGGCTTTCTGCTCTCAATTGCCGCACTGGCTGAGGCACCAAAGCCGACGGAGGAAAGCACGTCTTCATCAGAAGCGGTTGAGGCGCTGATCGAGGCCGGTGAGGAAGAGGGAATTATTGAGAAAGATGACCGGGAGCTTGTGCGGTCGGCCGTCGAGTTTGGTGACAAAGTAGTGCGCGAATTGATGACGCCGCGTCCGCAGATGGTTACGATTTCCGGGTCGGCGACGCTGGAAGAACTGCTGCAGTTGATTGAGAAGCACCCGGTATCGCGCGTGCCGGTATATGAAGGGACGCTTGACCAGATTACCGGCATCGCGCTTGCGCATGACCTGTTGCGCGTGAGCGATGAGTCTGCGCGCATCCGGAAGGTTGCAAGTATTCAGCGTCCGGCGGCATTTGTTCCAGAGACGAAAAAAGTGAATGAGCTGCTACGCGAAATGCAGCGCGAAAAGCACCACATGCGGATTGTGATTGACGAATACGGCGGCGTGGCCGGCCTGGTCACGATTGAAGACCTGCTGGAAGAGATTGTGGGGTCGATTGCGGACGAGCATGAAGAGGATGAATTAGAGCGTCCCAAACGCGACACGGATGGCTCGTGGCTGGTGCCTGGAGGCTTGGATATTGAGCGGCTAGAAGAGCTGTTCGGCGAGCGTTGGGAGATGCCCGAGGACTACGAGGCAACAACGGTCGCCGGGCTGGTGAGTGAAGCGGCGGGGCGGATTCCCATGCCGGGCGAAGTGGTGGAGGAAGACGGACTGCGCTTTGAGGTGCTGGCTTCGACCGACCGGCGGATTGAGCGGCTGCGCGTCTCGCGAAAGCAGGAAGAAGAGGCTACGTCGTAGATTTTCGCGGCCAGATTGCAGCGATGATGGAGAGCAGCGCGATGAGCGCAATGAGGGTCTGCGAGATCACGCAGTAGAGGCACCATATCTGAAGGATGCGCGCCTCGATGCTGGTGAGATAGAGAGCGTAAGCGAGTCCTGCAAGCGACGCTATGACCAGCAGGCGCCTGCGTCGGAGCAGCGCGAGGATTGCAATGACGACGTAGCCGGCCATGCCGATGGCGGCGACGGGAAATCCGTGAATTACGGAATAGCGGCTGTGGTTGACGATACCGCAATCCCAGTGCGCGTTGATGTCGCAGGGCGGCGCGTCCATGGAATAGTGAATGCGAAGCGCGAGCGTGGAAACAGCGAATCCGGCAATGGCGAGCAGGGCAATGAGGTAACGCATAAGCGATGATTCAAGTCTAATGTCTTGGACTACAAGATAGAATTTTGGTGAGGGATTTTATGCTGAGGAGTCTGTTTGCATTCGCCGGGGCCTGTGTGCTGGTTTTCGCGACCGCGGGGCAGAGCATCGCTGCCGTTGATCAAAGCGCGCTGAAGCCGCCGCCGGGAGCGAAGGTGGCGCTGATTGAGTTTGCCGATCTAGAGTGCCCCAGCTGCGCGCACCAGAACCCCCTGCTGAAAGACGCCGTGGCAAAGTATCGTATTCCGTGGGAGCGGCATGATTTTCCCATCCAGTACCATCGCTGGAGCATGCAGGGGGCGGTGAATGCGCGCTGGTTCGACACCAAGTCTCAGAAGCTGGGCGACGAGTATCGCGATGCGGTGTTTTCGAACCAGTTGAGCATTGAGACGCCCGACGATCTGCGGTCGTTCACCGACAAATTTGCGAAAGATCACGGAATTGCGATGCCGTTTGTGATTGATCCCCAGGGCAAGCTGGCTGCGGCGGTAAAGGCCGACTACGAACTGGGCATGCGGCTGGGCGTGCATCAGACGCCCACGGTTTGGATTGTGACCGATAAGCACGGCGTGACAAACGCGACCGAAGTGACGGATTTCAGCAAGCTCTATTCGATGCTGGATGCGGCGGTGGCCGCGACTGGCGGGAAGTAGTGTTCCGTTCTGGATTTGTTTCGATTCTTGGCCGGCCAAATGCCGGCAAATCGACATTGCTGAATGCGCTGGTGGGCGAAAAGGTCGCAATTGTCACCAGCAAACCGCAAACGACGCGCACGCGGATTCATGGCGTAGTCGAAGTTGCGGCTCGGAAAGGGAAGCATCCGGCGGCGCAGATTGTTTTTGTGGATACGCCCGGCGTGCACAAGCCGGGGTCATGGCTTGACCGGCGCATGATGCAGGAAGTCCACGATGCGCTGGAGAGCCGCGATGTGGTGCTGCTGATGGTGGATGCGACGCGGCGTCTGGAGTTGGGTGAGAGTCGTGGCGCAAGCGAAGACGCGTTCGTATTTGAGCTGATCAAGAAGCTCGATTGCCCGGTGTTTCTTCTGATTAACAAGATTGATCTGGTTCGGAGAGAAGAGCTACTACCGCTGATTGCGCAATTGAGCGCGCTGCATCCGTTTGCCGAGGTGTTTCCGATTTCGGCGCGTAAGGGCGATGGACTGGACAGCCTGGTCACAAAGTTGATTGAGTATCTGCCGGAGGGACAGCGCTATTTTCCGAAAGACCAATATACGGACCAGCCGGAACGGTTTCTGGTTGCGGAGTTAATTCGCGAGCGCATTCTGCAGGAGACAGGCGAAGAAGTCCCTTACGCGTCTGCTGTGGTTATTGAACGGTTTGAAGAGCCGGACGCGCGTGCGAAAAATCCGCTGACGCGAATTTCAGCAGCGATCTATTGCGAGCGCAAAGGACAGAAGGCAATCCTTATCGGCAAGGGCGGAAGCAAGCTGAAAAGCATTGGCACGAATGCGCGCAAGGAGATCGAATCGCTACTCGGGACGCGGGTGTTTCTTGAGCTGCATGTGATTGTGGAAGAAAACTGGCGCGAACGGCGCGGGTTTGTTGAATCGCTGGACTGGCGGAAGCAGTTGGAGGATCTGGGGGAAAAGTAGTGATGGCGACATTTTGTTGAGTGCATAACTTTCCCATCCTTTCGCAAACAACGCCAAAGTATGGGGCGCCCATTTTCGTGCTCCTGCTGAAAGAAAGAAAAACAAATTCCGCTTCCCTTCGTTCCACTCAGGGTGAGGGTCAGAAAGACATCCCTTAAGAGATAGTTTTATTCGCGGACGCTAATGCCAAGCGTTCGCATTTTTCGATACAGGTGACTGCGTTCGAGGCCGAGTGATTCGGCGGCGCGGCTTATGTTGCCGTGGCACTCGTCAATTTTTTTCAGAATGTAGTCGCGCTCATAGGCTTCGCGCGCCTGGTGCAGGGTGCTGAAGTCTTCACCGCGCCTGCTGACGCCGCGATGCACCAGCATAGGCAGGTGCTTGCGCTCGATGCGCGGGGCCTGCGGGTTGAGTATCAGGACCCGCTCGATCAGGTTTTTCAGTTCGCGCACATTGCCGGGCCAGTGGTATTGCTTGAGCAATTCGATCGCGTCTTCGGCTATATCGAGGCGGGAGCGGCCATACTCGCGGCCGAATGCGCGCAGGAAGTCACGCACAAGCAGCGGGATATCTTCTTTGCGATCGCGCAGCGGCGGAACATAGAAGGGAATTACGTTGAGGCGATAGAAGAGGTCTTCGCGGAAGTTTCCTTTGGCGATTTCTTCTTCAAGATTCTTGTTGGTGGCGGCGATGACGCGCACGTCAACGCTCATCGCGTGGGCAGCGCCTACAGGTGTAAAACGCTGCTCGTCGAGGGCACGCAAGACTTTAGCCTGTGTTTTCAGGCTCATGTCGCCTACTTCGTCGAGGAAGAGCGTGCCTCCGTCCGCACGTTCAAAAGTGCCGCGTTTTTCTGCCGGGCCTCCGGGGACGGTGCTGTTGCGGTAGCCGAAGAGCTCGCTTTCGATGTAGTCCTCAGGGATAGCGGCGCAATTCAGCTCGACGAAGACGCGCTCGCGGCGCTGGCTTTCGGCATGAATAGCGCGCGCGATGAGCTCTTTTCCGCTGCCAGATTCGCCGAAGATGAGGACACGGCCATTAGTCGGGGCCATGAGCCTGATCTGCTGGCGCAGCGCTTTTGCCGGCACGCTTTCGCCGGTGATGGGCGTCTGCAAAGCGAGCTGACGCTTGAATTCCATGTTCTCGCTGCGCAGTCGCTTGGCTTCAATCGCATTTTTGACGACGATGAGGGTCCGTTCGAGAGAGAGCGGTTTTTCGAGGAAGTCGAACGCTCCGAGTTTCGTCGCTCGTACCGCTGTTTCAATCGTGCCATGTCCGGAGATGATGATGACCTCGGGCTTATTCTCGGTTTCGAGCGAGCGAACATCACTTAAAACCTCAAGACCATCGCGGTCAGGGAGCCAGATATCGAGGAGCATTACGTCATAGCTGGCGTCGCGCAGCAACACCAGCGCTTCACTGGCAGTCCCGGTGCTGGCAACGGCATAGTCTTCTTCGCGAAGAATTTCTTCAAGGAGCTTGCGGATGTCTGCTTCGTCGTCCACAACCAGGATGTGATTCATCGAGCGGCCTTGTCGAAGGAGATCTGATTGTGTACGGGTTGTGCAACTTCGCTACCGTTGATGTTAGCCAGCGGAAGCTCGATGATGAAGCGGGCGCCTAGCGGGTAGTTCTGTTCGGCGCGGATGGCGCCTTGATGATCCTGAATGATTTTGGCTGCGATGGCGAGTCCAAGTCCGGTGCCGCGCTGCTTGGTGGAGAAGTAGGGAAGGAACAGGCTGTCGCGGGTCTCGTCAGTAAGGCCGTGGCCCGTGTCAGTGATCGTGACCTCGGCCATTTCGTGATGATCAGTAAGCCCAGTCTCGATAGTAAGCACGCGCAAGCGGCTTTCCTGCATGGCTTCGGCGGCGTTGTCGATGAGATTGGCGAGCGCACGCTTCAGCGCCTCCGCATCAGCCATTACGAATGGAAGCTGCGGCGTAAGATGCACATCGACGCGGAGATCGCCCAAACGGTCCTCAAAGAGGCGCAGAGCATTCTGCACGATTGAGTTGAGGTCAGCGGGCTTAGGATGCGCCGTGGGAAACTGCGCCAGAGCCGCGAATTGATCGACGAGGGTACGCAGCGTCTCGACTGAGCCGAGGATGATGTCGCTACAGGAGCGAATGACACCAGGTGACTCAAGTGTATTGCGGTCGATGTGGCGCTGAATGCGTTCCGCGGAAAGCGCGATGGGCGTAAGCGGGTTTTTGATTTCGTGGGCGACGCGCTGGGCGACTTCTTTCCATGCAAGCTGCCGCTGCGCCTGAAGAAATTCCGTGACATTTTCAAGCACCAGGATGGAACCGCGCCGGTTCTGTCCAAGCTGAAGCATAGCCATGGTGGCAGCAAGATTCAGCTTGCCCTTGGGGTTGCGCATCTCGAATTCAGTTGCGGCGACGCCCATGCGTTGCGCGCGGCGGGCGAGCAGCGTGAGCTCATTGGCAATGTCTTCAGGAACGATGCTTGTCAGTCGAATGCCCTGGAGAGACTGCGGCGCGCCGGGAGGCAGAAGATCGGCGAAGGCCTGGTTGGCCTGCGTGATGTGCAATGCTGCGTCGAGCGTGACAACACCGCCAGGGATGGTTTCGAGGATCGTTTCCAGTTCGCGGCGGCGTTCTTCGAGTGCTGTATTGGCCTCGAAGAGCTGCGATGTAGACTGCTCGGCGATCATTCGGCTCTGTTCAAGGTCGGCAGCCATGTGATTGAACGCCTGAAGCAATTCACCCAGCTCTTCGGTCGCGGAGATGCTAACACGCTGCTGGTAATGTCCGGCGGCAATCTCGTCCATGGCATCAGCCAGATTTTCAAGCGGGCGCGTGATTTGTTTCGAGAAAAACCAGGCGAGCCAACTGCTGGCGAAGAAGGTGAGCGCGGTAAGCAGCAAAAGCAGGAGCAGGTATGTGCTGCGGATGCTGCGGCGCTCGCGATAGACGGCCCAGTATTGCTCTGTTCCGGCGCGGATTTGATTTACGGTCGTGCTCAAGCCGGAGGGAAGCGGCAAGCCGACAACGATAATTCCGGCGCCTGAAGTCGTTGCCATGCCAAGCGCGTAATCGATGTCGCCGATGGTGAGCACAGGCTCGTCGGTGCGCTGCGCGGTCTTGCGAATGACGGATGTGAATTGCTGCGCATCATGAGATAGCGCCGCAGCATTGTCCATCCAGGCGCTGACTTTGATCGGGCCATTCGCTGGCGGTAATTGATATTGCGCGATCACTCTTTCGTCGCGATAGATGACGACGAAACCGCCCTGCAGGGTGACGCGATGCGTTCGGATCTCATCGAGCAGGGCATTTGTGTTTCCCGCTTGGTAATTGAGGGCGATGGCTTCTGAGCGGGCGAGCGATTCGGCTTCCGCGCGCGCGTTCTGCGTGACATAGTGGGACAGCTCAAGCGCGATGCGGGTCGAGTCCTCGCGCAACTGCGAGACCGGTTGCGAGAACCAGCGGTCGATGGAGCGGTTCATCAGGCCGAAACTGAAGAAGAACATGAATGCCGCCGGCGCGAAGGATAGGAGCAGTGCTCCCACTAGCAGCCGTGAGCGCAGACGTGAGCCGAGTACGCGGCTGCGGCGGTCGGCATAAATTTTAAGGATGTTGCGCGACAGGAGCACCAGCAACAGCAGGAACAGCAGGAATACAACGACAGTGAGCGTGGTAAAGAGAAAGATTGCGGCGACGCTGTGGGGATAGAGGAAATTCAATCGGAAGGCGTTGAGCGACGCCAGCACAAGAAGCAGTACGAGCGCTATCACGCCCAGCGCAGCGATGGTGGTGCGCTTGTGCTTCATGATTGGCATTCCAGCATTATAGGCGCTTGGCTGGTCAAATCTTTTTTGATAAGTTGCGCTGCTAAGGCAGCGAAAGAGATGGCCGCTCGGTCAGCTTCTATGCGAGCAATTCGCGGACAGGCTTCCAGCTTTTCTTCTGCGATTTCGCTACAGGCTCACAGGTGAGGACGCCTTCATAGGTATTGACGCCGTCGCGGATGCCATCATCTTCGAGGATCGCTGTCTTCGCGCCGCGATGCGCGAGTCGCATGACGTAGGCAAAGGTGGCGTTGGTCAATGCGAGCGTTGAAGTGTTGGGTACTGCGGCCGGCATGTTGGTCACACAGTAATGGACCACACCATTGACTTCGTAGGACGGCTTGCTGTGCGTAGTGGGCTTTGCTGTCTCAATGCAGCCGCCCTGGTCGATGGCCACATCGACGATAACTGCGCCCTTCTTCATCTTTGCGACCATCTCTTTGGTGACGATCTTGGGTGCGGCTGCTCCGGGAATGAGCACACCGCCAATGACGAGGTCGGCTTCCTGTACAGTGCGGGCGATGTTATAGGAGTTGGAGGCGAGGGTGAAGAGCTTGCCGTTGAAGATGTCGTCGAGTTCGCGGAGACGGTTGAGATTCAAATCAACGATGGTGACTTTTGCCCCCATGCCCACGGCGATCTTTGCCGCGTTGGTGCCAACGATGCCACCGCCGATGATGCATACATTGGCTGGAGGGACGCCGGGAACGCCGCCAAGCAGCAGGCCGCGTCCGCCCTTCTCCTTTTCGAGATACGATGCGCCGACCTGCACTGACATGCGTCCGGCTACCTCGGACATGGGAGTGAGCAGCGGCAGCGTTCCCGCCTTATCGCGAATAGTCTCATAGGCGATGCCGGTGACTTTCTTGCTGAGGAGCTGTTCGGTGAGATCGGGGACTGGCGCGAGGTGCAGGTAAGTGAAGAGCACGAGTCCTTCGCGGAAGAAGCCGTATTCTTTTTCGATAGGCTCTTTCACTTTCACGACCATGTCGGCTTTGCCCCAGACG
>Ga0126371_10001223_pt1 | contig 21604 bp, 22 predicted proteins | sample PanSoiMetaPlot_4_FD_110145 | JGI IMG/M metagenome (GOLD analysis project Ga0126371, IMG submission 110145) | Tropical forest soil microbial communities from Panama - MetaG Plot_4 | ecosystem: Environmental > Terrestrial > Soil > Tropical forest > Bulk soil | place: Panama | collected 2016-02-17 | reverse complement strand
TGCCGATGGGCTGCTCCATGCTCATGACCCAGCTGTGGTGCCCGATGGGCAGTCGCCGGCCTAGTCCGGATTTAGCACGCAGTCCCGCAGGTAGCCCAGCGCGTGCGCGAGAAGCCTCGATACATGCATCTGCGATATGCCGAGGCGCTCCCCGATCTGAGCCTGGGTCATGTTGCCGTAGTACCGCAGAGCCAGAATCAGCTGCTCACGGTGGGGGAGTGCGCTCAAGAACTCCCATACGGCATCCATGTCAATGGCCGTCTGGAGCGCTGCGTCTTCTGCGCCGATCATGTCGGCGAGGGTGCCAGCGTCAGGAGCACCAGAAAACGGCGCCTCCAGTGACAATGCGTGGAATGCGCGGTCAACACGCCTGGCTTCTCGCACCTCGGCCACCTCCAGCCGCAGGCTGTCTGCCACTTCCTGGTCGCTTGGTGTCCGTTGCAGTCGCTGCGTTAGTTCCGCCTCGGACCGCTGAACCTTCGCCCGGAGTTCCTGCGCGGGCCGCAGCATCCGAATGGGCCAGCGCTTGTCGCGGAAGTAGCGCTTTATCTCTCCGAGGATGCAGGGCCGGGCATAGCCAGGCAGGCTGCATCCAACGTCCGGGCTGAAGTTGTTGATGGCACTCAGCAGCCCTACATAGCCGGTCTGGACTAGATCGTCCACTATGTCGCGACTGGGCGCATAGTACTGAGCGCAGCTATTGACCAGCGGGCGATACCTGCGTATGAGCTCTTCGCACGCGGCTTCACGCCTGCTGTCGCCTACCGGCAGCGAGTGGACAACAGCGATGAGCTCGAGGTCGTCTGCTGATGAAGTGGTGTCAAATGAGGGCGGCGACGTCGCTTGCAGAGTGTCGCTGACGTCGCTCTGGCGGGGCAGCTCCACTTCGGTTATGGACATCGACATGTCCGCATTCTCCTGCCGCTCTGGTTCCCGCTGGCGGGGCGCAGGGGCAGAGTCACGCCAGCGCAGTACAGTGCCTGCGGCTGGGTCGACAACCGAAGTAGCGGCAAGACTACCCAGTTCCGCCTGCTTCTAACTAGCTCCGGCTGATTCGATGCAGAAACGCACCTGGCTAGACCACCGGCTGCGAATGCGCAATTATGGAAGCGGAGTGGTTAACGACCTAGCCGCAGCTTTGGCTGGGTCGTGTCATGCATGTCCTCGGCCTGGGTTTGCGGCCCATCCCGGAGCGGGGGGTGGCATGCGTTCTCACTACGCAAGTGACGGCGTCAGGCCTCTTATCATTTCCGAAATTATCAGTTTTCCTGAAGATGTCGATATTTGTAATTCGAGGAGACTCGGCCGTCAGCTTCGAGCGGCCTTTGCGCAGGACGTCGATTTCGTTGTCGCAGATATGACGGACACAGAGTTCTGTGACTCTTCGGGGATGCGCCAGCTGCTGCTGGCACACCGGGAGGCTGTTGCGAGCAATCGGGAGCTCAGACTTGTCCTGAACTCCCGCGCCGTCCGCCGTGCGCTCAATTTGAGCGGTTTCGACGAGCTTCTGAACGTCTACAACAGCATGAGGGAAGCACTCGAGGGGGCGGCGCGGCGTACCGAGGAACCAAGCCGCTAGCTTGCTGTGCGCCGCCCGCACCGCCGGGATGGGTTTTGCTGGATGGCCCTCTAGCTTGCACGCTCTGCCGCGACCGCGTCCGCGAGATAGTTGAAGATCAGCAGGATCTCGTCCACGCCGATCACTGACAGCATCCGCCGCACTCCTGGAGTCGCTACCAGACGCAGCTCTCCGCCGTCGGCGGCGGTGCGCCGCGCTGCGCGCACCAGCACGCCGATCGCGCTGGCGTCGCAGCAGGTCGTCTGCGACATGTCTACGACCACAATGCTGGCCTGACGGCTGGCGGAGGTCAGGACGGCCTGGAGATGTTCGCAGTTCACGAAGTCGATCTCGGCGGGTGCCGTGACCACCAGCATCCCGCCGACAGACTCGACCTGAAATTCGTCCGGCACCAGCAAAAAGAATCACCCACGCTCCGCAGAGCCCGCATACCCGCCGCGGCTGTGGGTGCTCGGTGCGGATTGTTATCTCCGCTTGGCCAGCCGTCGGCGGACGGCTGGCGTAACAACCGTTATCCCGAGGTGATCGTACTCATCCGGCCAGCTAGCTGTCATGCCATGCAAGGAAGGCGATCTGGCGCGCGCCGCACTTGTTTACCTATCCATGCAGACCGCCGGGTAGTCGGCAATCGCTTCGCGTCGCTAGCTAGCGGAGGGTGGCATACTGAAGATTCTGGAGATGCAGATGTCCGATGAGCCTGTGATGCAGCCGCCCGATGCCGGACGGCGCGAGATGCTTTTCGCCAGAGCGCAGGCGAGCCTCGCCAGAGCTGCGGAACTGCAAATGCTTGCGAACCGTACCGTCAGCGAGGCGCAGGTCAGACGGAGCCGGCCTCGGGCTCAGCTCAGCGGCATGATCGAGATCTCGAAGGATGCGCTCCAGGCTTCGCGATATGCCCGGCTGCTGGCGCGGCTCGCGTCGCTGCCAGCTATTGAGCAGGCCAAGGGAATCCTCATGGCCCAGACAGGCTGCTCGCCGGACGAGGCGTTCGACATGCTCCGGCGAGCCTCGCAGCGCTCGAACGTCCCGGTCAGGCAGCTAGCCGAGCGAATCGTTGAGAAAACGAGCGCTGCGGCTGCTGATGGCTCGCCGCCAGGTGATACCCGTCAGACCACACGACGCCGCCGCGGAGGCGGCACGAGGTAATCGCGGGCTGGATCCGGCTAACGCATCCGATAGCGTCCGGTATACCGCAAATAGCCTGATTAGGCTCGCTAGCGTCGAAGTAGGGAGCAGGGCCGGGCACGGAGACCCGTCGTAGATCTAGCGCAGTGTGCGTGTCAATCTGGGCTGGCAGCGTCGCTACTGCGTGGCGGTCAGCCGACCGCACCAGGAAGAAGGACTCAGCCATGCCGTTTGTGACATGGCTAGCGGTGGCGGCCGGAGTCACGGTGCCTCCACCATGCAAGCCTGCCTTGCTCCGGCTCGGGCATGACTGCGAGGTTCAGCCGCGGTGGCTGGACGCTATCCCAGCTGGATAGCTCCATGCCATTGGGCCCGTCTGCGGCGTACCGGGCGATGCACGAACCGAATTGGCACCACACGACGGGGATGCGCAGGGCGTCGCGATCACAGCACGCACGACCGCATGACGGTGATTGCCGGCCGGCGGAGCGACAGCGGACCGGAAGTCTGCGTTCAGCGGGACGTCGACAGTCGCCGGCCACGCGTGCGGATACAGGTACCTTCGGTCGCCCATTGCCGACTGCGGCCGCTCCTTGTCAGTGATCATCAGTGCTCCAGGGAGGCGTGCGGAGTACTTGGCTGACCGGCAGCGAGACCGGTCGCGCCCTGGTACCCCCGAGCTAGGAGGCCCAAACCTTCTTACCGTTTGCCCAGTGGGGCGTTTTCCTCATATTTGCTCCTGGGATTGCATGGACTGCTCTGCCGTGGGCCGCGCACGGGGGCCGACTGATGTTTCGTTTGTCTTCTCACTTCCAGGGCAGTTCAGTCGCAATTACCCCATGGAGGCAGGTCATGAAGATAGGTGCAGCCCTGGTGCTGCTGGCAGTAGGAGCGATCCTGCGTTTTGCCATAGCGACCACCGCAACGCACGGTGTAGACCTGCGTGTGGTCGGTGACATCCTCATGATTGTCGGCGTAATCGGCCTGATCATCTGGCTGATCGTGTGGGCGCCGTGGGCGGCGCGCAGTCGGCGATCGTCGTACCCCCCGCCGCGTCCGCCGATCGATGAAGAGGAGCGGATGGCCTACCGCGCCGAGGATCGTTATGACCGCTACTAGGGCCACGACGGCCAGGACCGGCCTGGGCTCTCGGTAGCCGGATCGTCATGGCATCGGTCAGCCCCGCCATCGTCGCCGGACGATACAGACTTGATCACCTTGTATCAACAAGCGAGTCCGGCGAGGTGTGGCGGGGGACCGATGTTCAGCTCTCCCGGACGGTGGCGGTCAAGCTGCCACACCCCACGGTGGCCGGCGATTGTGGACATCCTGTGCGGAGTCGTAGTACGCGTTCGGATTTAGCATCGACGTGCCCGCCGGGATGCCGTCAGCGCCGGGGAAGCTGCCGAACAGGTTGTCGAAAGTATGGTTCTCGATCATGATCTCGATGATGTGCTTGATCTGCGTCGCCGGCGGGTCTGCGGGTGTGGCGCCTGTCGTTGCGGCGCTGCCGCCAGTCGCTTCCGCGGCCACTGGCACACCCACGCCAGTCAGCGTCAGTAATGCTGCGGCGACCTCCAGCCACGTTGCCTTCTTCATAAGCCTCGGCCTGCCCGCAGTTCTGATGCGCGGCAGTCGTCCTAGCATGAAGACCTCCCGGTTGCTCTGCCAGGCTCCCACCCGGCTGCTCGTTCGGGCGAGGTCTTATTCTCACAATGGTGCTAATGGCACGAGTAGCCTTGAATTGGCGCTAACGCCAACTATTGGGTAATTCTCGCGAATCCATCGCCACCGTGGGGCGGAGCGCGAAGCGGACCGGCTAGTCCGCAGCGCAAAGGCTGACAACAGTTTCTAGCAACACATTCGCGCCACGCTCAAGATCTTCAGGACTGGTGTATTCCTCCCTGACGTGGCTCCTCCCACCGGCGCTGGGAACGAAGATCATGCCGGTCGGAGCGATCTTCGCCATGTTCTGCGCATCATGTCCTGCGCCAGATGGCATCCGCAGAGTGCTGTAGCCCAAGCTGGTTGCTGACTGCTCGATGATGTCCTCGACTGCGGGATCGAGATGAACCGGCTCGACATTGTCGTCGAAGCGGACCTCGGCAGAGGCAGAGCACCGCGTCGCCGCTTCCTCGGCGACCTGGATGATCTGATCAGCCAGTGCATCCAGCTTGGGTGTTGTAGTGTCCCGGAAATCGAGCTGTAGCTCAGCGACAGCCGGGACCACATTGGTTGCCCCCGGAGTCACCGCGATGAGCCCGCAAGTGACCACCGCGCGGTCACTTATTTCTGCTGCAGCCTCTGGGAGCCGGACGAGAAAGTGCCCGGCGGCCCGCAGTGCATCGCGGCGAGCCGGCATAGGTGTCGTTCCGGCATGGTCGGCGCGACCGGTAAATCGGACCGTGCCACCACCGATTCCGACTATCGAGGTAACGACACCGATGTTGATCCCAGACGCCTCGAGTACCGGTCCTTGCTCGATGTGCAGCTCGACGTACGCGTGGACTGTCGCAGGATCTATGGCGATGTCGGCCGCTGCGCTCGGGTCGAGGCCTGCGGCGCTGAGCGCATCGGTAAGCCTCGTGCCGTCCCGGCCCCGCCGCTCGGCGAGCTGCTCACTGGTCAATCCTTCCGTGAGGGCAGTCGAGCCGAGCAAGTGGCGATAGCAGCCCTCCTCGTCGGCGAACATCACCAGCTGAACTGGCCTGCGCAGGGCGACGCGGTCTTCGGCCAGCCGCCGAAGGCACTCCAGGGCGCTCATGACGCCGGCGGCACCGTCGTAGGCCCCGCCTTCTGGAACTGAATCCAGGTGGGATCCGGTCCATACCGCCGGGAGTGACGCGTCCGCTCCAGCGGGGCTGAGGCGCGCAAAGATGTTGCCCAGACCGTCGCTGCTGACTGCTAGTCCGGCGGCAGTGCACCTTGCGACGAACCACTCGCGGGCCATCAGGTCAGCAGGGGAGTAGCTGGTCCGGCTGACGCCGCCACCGGGCAACCGGCCGAAGACGGACAGCTCCCTGAGATCCGTGGTCAGGCGGTCTATGTCGACACGCAGGGGCTCTGTCGTCACGGGTTCAAGTGTCCCGCACGAAGGCAGCTGTGGCATGCCGGTTCTGTGCGAGCACGTGCCAAGTGGCACGTTGGACGCATAAGCCAGGGAGATCCTCCGGCCGCTTGGCGGCGAGCTGGCCATGGAGCACGCCCGTGCCCTGGCCGACTTCGATGAGGTATCCGTCCGGGTCGCGCATGTAGCAGCGAATCTCCGCCCCGCGGTCGATCGGCGGTGTTACGAACTCTGCCCCATTCGCCTTCCACTCCTCGTAGCAGGCGTGGATGTCCGCGACGCGCAAGTTCAGGAAGATCGAGGTGGTGTTGCCGGGCTCGTAGTCGACCACTGAAATATCTGGCTTGTCGGGAGTGGGCGGCCCGCCGGGGTTCATGATAATCCACGAATTGGACAGCTTGACTATGCAGGGATTCTCGTCAAGGACGACGGTCCCGCCAAGAACCCGCGAATAGAAGTCGCGGGATCTGGCGACCTTGCGGACGGTGATGAACAGCGTCGCGACGAAGCCGTCGGCGGGCGCCGGGAGGTTGGCGAAGTCGATGTGGGGCGCGGATTCTGTCATGGTTGCTCCACTTGAGCGGCATTGACAAGCAGCGCGGCAGCGTTCGTCATGCCGTCACCGGTAAGGCGACGGCATGGACTCGGGAGCGCGGCGGTCCCACCCGTGGAAGTGCGAGTAGTCGCCGGCGTCCCATTCCTCGCGCAGGCCCGGCGTGCTCAGGTCCCAGTCCGGCCGTATCTCGGCGGTTGCCGCGCGCAAGTCTTGCCACAGCTCGTAAAACGAAGGCCGGCCCCAGAACCAATATCCGTTGTATACGCTGTGGATCATCAGTCCCGGCTTGAGCACCAGTGTGTGCGGGATCATCGGGTTGTGTTCGGGATCGGTGTACTCGGCGATGTCGAGGTCCTTCTGGACGGTCCGTCCGGGATCGGACAGGAACGTCCACTGGGCACCGACAGATGCGCGGAACTCCTGCAGCTCATGATGGTCGTCCGTGGCGATCGTGACGACCTGGGTGTAGGCGACCGCAATCTTCGGGTAGTTAGCGGCCAGCTCGAGATGCTGCTGGTGCTCTTTCGGGCAGAAGTTGCCACGAGCGAGGGTCACGATCATCGGGTCGCGGCCCTGCAGCTCGCTGAGCGAGCGGACTGTAGCGGCATGGTCGGGCAGGGCGTAGTCCGGGAATATGCCACCAGGGGCGATGTCAGGACGCATGACTGCCCTCTCAGAGCTTGACGGCGCAAGCGGTGCGGCGCTTGTCTCAACTCCGCACAAGAACCTCACCTACCCCTGGAGTTCCAGGCCAACACCCCGGCGAGATAGCGCCAGCTGGGTGCGACTTGGCCAGAGTGTGCTAGATGGACGTATTCGGGATCGCCGCCCTGCTGCCGGGCATATGGGAGATTGCTGAGCAACCAGTGAACTCCGCCCGAGCGGCCGGCCCGGACGCGCGCTAGGTGAGGCGGCCGGCAAGCATGCCCGCATGGCACGCGCACGGATCTTGCCGAACCTTGCCCCGCTGGCTGGAGCGAGTGACGAGCCGCTGCCGTCCGGCCCGCTGGTCGGCCAGTACGCTGCCACGGCGGCCATGGTCGTGCTGTTCCTGGTTCCTTACCTGGGGTTGTCCGCGGCTCTGCAGCCGCTAGCGCCCATCATCGCTACGCAGCTGCACATGAGCCCGCAGACGATCGCGCTGGCGGGAGGGCTCGCCAACGGTGGCTACGCGGTCGGCACAGTGCTGGCGGTGCAGTTCGCCCAGCTCTTCCATCAGCGGCGGTTGCTGGTCGTCTATGCCAGCGGGCTTGTGGTTGGCTCGGTGCTGGCGGCTGCAGCGAACGGCCCGGGGATGTTCATCACCGGGCACGTGTTGCAGGGCCTGTGCACCAGCATGCTTCTGATTGCCGCAGTGCCGCCGCTGTTCCTCGGTTTCCCGACTGCGAAGTTGCGCTGGACGGCCGTGATCGTCAACCTGTGCGTCTTCGGAGCCGTCGCCGCCGGCCCGCTGGTCGGCGGCGCGCAGGCATCCTTTAATGCCTGGCGCCCGCTGTTCTGGATCGTGACAGGCATAGCCGCGGCCGGCCTGCTGATGTCGCTGCTCACCTTCCAGGATGCGCCGCCGGCCGATCGCAGCGCGCCGCGCGACTACCTGGCCATCGCGCTGGCGGCCAGCGGGTCGGTCGTCGCGTTCTTTGGCGCCTCAGAACTGCTGACGCACCGGTTCCTCGACCCCCTCGCCGTGGTGCCGCTGCTGACGGGGCTGGCGCTGATCGTGATCTTGTGGGTCTACCAGTACCGGGCCCGGCGGCCCTTGCTTGTGGTGCGCACACTGACTAGTACCATCCCGGTGAGCGGGATCGTGGCTGCCATCTGTGCGGCGGCCGCGGCGGCGTCGGCTATTGCGCTGTCCGCCACGATTCTCGCCCCGCATTACTCGCCGCTGGATCTGGGCCTGCTCTTCATTCCAGAGCTGGTGGCTGCCGTTCTTACGGCATTTGTATTCGGCGCGGTATTCAGCACTCGGCTGATCCATTACTACGCGCTGACCGGCCTGGCGTCGCTAGCCGCCGGGGTCTTGGTGCTCCGCAGTGCCATCCCGCCCACTACCACGCTCGCTGCCGTCGGTTCGGGCCTGATCGGCGTTGGCATCGGCGCATCGGTGACGCCAGCGCTGTTCCTGGCCGGCTTCTCGCTACGTTCAGCCGCGGTTCAGCGCGTCTTCGCAATCCTAGAGCTGCTGCGGGCAGTCGCTGCGTTCCTGGTAGCGCCGGTCTTGCTGCACTTCGCTACGACACTGACCGGGCTGGCCACGCCGCAATGGAATACGGCACTGTGGATCTGCTTCGTGATCGCGGCTGGCGGGGCGCTCGTCGGAATATGCCTGTACCTGCTCGGGCGGGTTCGGCCGCCAGCCCCAGTGCTGACTCAATGGATGGGCGGTCAGGAGCCCGCCTGGTACTCTCCGCCGCTGCTTGCCGCGGTCCGCCATCTCGTTGCGGCGCCCGCTGTGGCTCAGGCCGCGCCTGCGCCAGTCCTTGCTGGCAGTGACGGCGCGGCGCCAGCACACGTCCGCGCCGGCCATGCCCTGCGGCATCCTGGCCGCCGACGGGGGGAAGAGGCCGGACCAGTGCTGTTTGCCTATGACGGCTCCGAGGCGGCGAAGATCGCAATCGCCGAGGCGGGCCGGCAGCTGTCCAGCAGGCGCGACGCACTGATACTTACCGTCTGGCGGACTTTCAGTGTCGGTTTCATCCCAGAGCCTGGCGCGCAGTTCGACGCAGCATGTGCCGATGACGTGAGGCTGGTCGCCGAGCAGACCGCTGCACACGGGGCCGCGCTGGCCGACACGGCTGGCTTCAGGGCGCAGTCCGTGGCTGTTCAGGGAACCCCTGCCTGGCAGAGCGTTCTCGAAGCCGCGGACGAGCACGACGCGAGCCTCATCGTGCTGGGTTCCCACCGCCGCGCCGGGCTCGGTGGCCTGGTCGCCGGAAGGATGGCGGGCGACGTTGCTTCGCGCTCGCACCGGCCAGTGCTGATCGTGCATGACCACGACGTGGACGGGTCAGAGACCCGACAACCAGTATCAGCCGCCTCGTAGTGTCACGCCGAGCCGCACAACGGCTGACAGCTTCAGGAGATCAAGACCCGGCTTGCTGGCCAGGAGCGGGACACCTGACGACAGGGACAGCTGCAGGCACTGGGCGCAGATGTCAGTCCTTAAAGGTGGCTAGGAGTTCGCGGGCCCGGCACGCTGTCGCGCGTGCCTGTTCTGCGACGCGGAGGAATTCCTCGCGGCGTTCTGGGTGCCTGGCGGCTAGGTCCTCATGTACACGGACGACCTCGCCCTCGTTGACGATGAATGCTTCCATTGCCGCCAACGCCTGCTTGCGCAAGGCTCCGGCGCGATCGACCAGCTTGCGCGGGTCAGCAATCCGGCCCGTACGCTTGCGTTCGGCTTCGGCTGACGCACGGTTAACCTCGGCTTGCTCTCGTTCGTAGTGCGCTTTCTGCCGCTCGTGACGCTCGTGCCCCCGCATCACTCCCGCTTCCTCCCTGGTGAGGCGGTCCTCGCTCAGTGCCAGCAACCCACGTGACCGTTCGATCAACTCCATCGACTGCTGCTCCATGGTCTGCACTTCCGAGTGCAGCGCCCGCCAGCGCTCGTCGATTTCTTGCTCGCGTTCATCGGCTTGACGCTGCCGCTCGGTCTGCGCGGCCTCACGCTTGTCCGCCTCCCGCTCGCGCTGGTTGGCCAGGCTTTCACGCTCGTCGGCCTGGCGCTCACGCTCGTCGGCCTGGCGGTCCCGCTCGTCGGCGATGCGGTCACGCTCGTCGGCCGTGCGGTCCCGCTCACTGACCAGACTCTCACGCCGCCGAGAGGCGTTAATACCCGACTCGGCCGCATCCTTCTTGGCCGCCATGCTTCCAGCATGCACCACATCCAGCCCAGCCTCACGGTTGCGGATGGATCTCAACCGCTCTGGTTAAGTTCTCAGCAAGCTGACGCTCTGGTCAGCTGGTCATCGCACCCGCGCGGAGCCTGACGGTGAATCCGTCGGGCCGGTGCATGAGCGCAACGTCGATGTCGAGCTGATGGGTGAGCCACAGCCCGAGTCCCGGGTCCACGCCGATGTTGGCTGGGGGAATGAGGCCTGTGAGCGGATCTGCGGGGCCGGGGCCGGTGTCGTGGACGTGGACCACGACCCGGTCCCCTCCGGCCCAGGCCCGGATCGTTACCGGTGGTCGGCCATGCAGCGTTGCGTTGCTGACCGCATCGGATGTGGCGAGCATCAAGTCGCCGAGGACCTGATCGGGAATGCGGCCACGCGCGGCCATCGCGATCGCGCGCCTGGCGTCAGCGGCCGAACAGCCGATCAGCTCGATGACCGGCTCTGACTGCTCAAGCGGGTCGGGTGCGACGGCGAGACTCTGGAATTGCAGAGCTTGCTGGTAGCGCTCGCTGGGCTGGCGGTCGCCTCCGGGCGACCGCAGGTGCGGGTGAGTCCGCTCGACAGCGTCGAGTACCTCAGGGGGAGCAGTTGCGATGTCATACAAGCAGAGACCCCACACCGGGGTGTCCTGCCAGACGGTGTTGACCGCGTATTCGTACCGGTCCCATCCCTCGAAGCGGCCGCCATTGCCGGGGTGCGGAACGTCCCCGGCGATGCGGATCTGCTCGGCGCCCATGGCGAGGTGAAAATCGAACAGCCGCTGGTAGGTGGCGATCGCCCGGCCCGGCGTGGCGTACAAGCTGGCGTCAGAAATGAACTCCACGCCAGACGGATCAGCCAGCCATGACCTTAGAAGGCCGCATTTGCGCTCGTCATAACCGATGATGACCGGCTCGCCAGCGGCGATGCCCTCCTCCGCAAACGGCACAATGAGGTCTCGGAACTCGTCGTCGGAGCCATAGAAGCCCGCCTCGTGAAAGTGGCCCACATGACCGCGCGCTGCGCCGGTCCTCATTCCGCCGCACCCTTCGTCGATCGACGCCAATGCACCGGTGCCGTTACGGCTAGGCTGCCCGTGCAGCGCTGATTCATCTCCTGGCACTGCATTACCCGACCGGCCTCGGCGCATGTTCGTCCGCCAGCGCCTGCTGCAGGCTTGGGTAAATCGTCAGCGTGTCTTCAAGCCCCAGCAGCGCCAGCAGCCGCAAGACCGCCCTAGACGAGACAACCAGCCGCAACTCAATTCCGCTTGCCTCGCCGTGCTGGTGTGCTTGCACCAGGATCCGGAGGCCGTGCGCGTCACAGAAAGTCGTGGCGGTCAGATCCGCGACGATGAGGGTGACTTGGCGAGCGAAGGCTGCCCGGAAGTCCGTGCCGACACGCTCGGCGTTACTGGCGTCGATCTCGTCCGGCAGCGTGACTACTGTTGGCCCTACTGTGGCACTTGCTGCGGGCTGTGATCGAGAAGTCAGTGGTCACCTCCGGGCACCTAGCGCCGCGGCCCGGAGGCGGCTAGATAGGCATCGAGCCAGCCCTAAGACCGCGGCTGGCTCAACAACCGTTCACTCCCCAGTCTGCATCACGTTGCGACCGCCCGTCGAGGGGTATTTGTACCGAATGCGAAGTATTTACCTGGGGTCCGGCCGATCACGCCTGGTCACAGGCGGGCCAGCGCTACTTTGACGTCGCTCGCGCCTGCGTCGCACGTGCCGTCCTTTTCGCCGTGCCTCCGCCCATGCCAGCCCGGCAGCGTAGCTTGATGAACGACGCGACGGTGCAACTCTGTCCGCGGCAGGCATGCACGTAGCAGTGAGAGGAGCGCATGGATGGCCGGCTCATCGCCAGATGGGGCCACGGGCGAGCAGCAGAACCGCAGTCGGCTGCGCTGGACCGATCCCCGGACGCCGTTTACCTGGCGTGGCTGGACCTTCGGCCCGGACGTGCTCAGGTTTGGCGGGAACGAGAGCCCCTATCCGCCACCGCCGGAGTTGCTGGATGCGATCGCTGGCGCGGCTAGCCGGACGAACCGGTACCCGTTCGGCATGGAGTCCTCCCTTGTGACTGCGCTCAGCGCGCGACTTGAGTGCTCGCCCGAGCAAGTGACGGTCGCGCCAGGCACGAGCGCGCTACTGGAAGCGGTGATCAAGGGCCTGGGCGGTCCTGACAGCGAGATTGTCTGCCCGGACTCGTCGTACCCGGCCTACCGCGGCGCCGCCTCGGCTGTCAGGGCGCGGACACGGCTCGTGCCGCTGCGGCCCGACGGCAGTTGCGACATAGACGGGCTCGCGAACGCGTGCACCGAGCGCACGGCTCTCGTCATTGTCTGCAATCCGAATAACCCGACCGGCGGGATGGCGCCCACGAAGACTCTGGACGCTCTGATTGGCGCCATGCCTGCCCACGCGCTGCTGATGATCGACGAGGCGTACTGGGAGTTCACCGACGAGTTCGCGCAAGGCGGGCGTGGCGCCATGGACTACCTCGAGTGCGGTCGGCCCGTGCTGATCACACGGACGTTCTCCAAGTTCTACGGCCTCGCCGGATTGCGGGTCGGATACGGCATCGCCTCCAGGAAAATAGCGGGCGAGCTTAGCGCCAGGATCCGGCTCGGCGGCAGCAACATCATCGGCATCGTCGCAGCTGAGGCCGCGCTGGGTCTCACCAACGTGTTCACCGAACGCGCCGAGCGCATCAAGGCGGAGCGCACTCGCCTCTCCCAGGCGTTCGGCGACTTCGGCTTCGATCCGTTGCCCACGCAGGCTAACTTCGTCTTCTGCCCGCACACAGATGACGACCTGCCGGCGAAGCTAATGGCAGCCGGCCACTGGGTTCGCGACGGCCAGAGCGTCCAGATGGGGGGCGGCATGCGAGTAACGGTCGGTTATCCGGACGAGAACGACAAGCTCCTGGCAACGATCAGAGCGATGGTCGAACCCGGCTGAAATCGTTGGCCGCGGTGGCTGCGCGACTGGTAGCCATCGCTGACAGCGCTGGCTTGGTCACGTGGTCCAGCTAATTGGCAGCCGCTTAACGCCGCGCTGGAAGTTCGATCGCAAGTACGACGGCTCACCGGCGAATCTGAGCGACGAGGTCCGGGCCAGGACCTCGTCGAAGAGCGCGCGTATCTGGGCGCGCGCCAGGTGAGCGCCAAGGCAGAAGTGCGGGCCGTGGCCGAACACGAGGTGAGGGTTGGGCCGGCGGCGGATGTCGAAGAGATCGGGATTTGCGAAGACCGTTTCGTCGCGGTTGGCCGACGTAAAGGAGACAACCACCTTGTCGCCTGTGCCGATTCGCTGCCCGCTCAGCGCGCAGTCCGACGTTGCTGTCCGGCGGAATGTCATGACCGGCGTCCACCAGCGCAGCATCTCCTCGACCGCGCTAGGCATCAGCGCGGGATCGGTGCGCAAGTCCTCCTGTGCACTGGCATGCTCAAGCAGTCCTATGCAGGCACCCGGCAAGCCATTGCGCACAGTCTCGTTCCCGGCCACCGCGAAGAGCCAGAACATGTTCTCGAACTCGGCGACCGACACCTGGCCACCGTCGTCGTCAACCTGTGCCAGCAGGATCGACATGATGTCATCGCCCGGGCGGCGACGCTTCTCCTCGGCCAGCAGGTGCGCGTAGGCGTAGAGGTCTGGCATTCCGTCTCTGGTGCGCGGGTCGGGCATCCGGCCGTCGCCGTCAGGCACCGGCCGCAGCGTCAGCGCCTGCCTGGCCATGGCCGTGCCCGCGGCCAAGTCGAATTCAGCCGAGGAGGCATAGTCGGGATCCTGGTAGCCAATGACCCGGTTTGACCAGTCGAAAAGCAGCCACCGGTCCTGTTGCGGCATGCCGAGCAACTCGGCCAGCGTGAGCAGCGGCAGATCCGCGGCAATGTCCTTGGCAAAGTCGCAGTCACCCTGCGGGCCTGTGAATACCCGGTCGCAGATCGTTCGCGCATGATCGCGGATGCGGTCCTCAAGCTGTGAGACTGCCCGACGTGTAAACGACCGGCTCAATAGCCGCCGCAACCGTGAATGGACCGGCGGATCCATGTTCAGCATCATCTGCCGGACGTAGCCGAGCGCCTGCGGTGTCGCCGGGTCACGGATTTGCGTCGCTCCGAGGGAAGAAGAGAAGAGCTGGGGTCTGGCCAGGACGGATTCGACATCGGCGTGCTGCAGGACCAGCCAGAACCCTGGACCCGCCGGCCACCCTAGGACACGGATCTCGTCCACCCAGACAACGGGAGTCTCACTACGCAGCCGTGCCAGCGCGTCAAAGGGCACGCCGTTGACATACGTCGACGGGTCGAAGACGAGCTCGGTGTCGGGTCGGGTAACGGGCGCAGGTGTCATGGTCGGCCCACGATAACTCCGCTCTCCGCGACAGGCTGCACAAATAGCGGCTGTGCTGGGCGCGTGCGTAGTGGCAAACTGCGGCTGTGACGGGGCGCATGCGGGTGCTGGAAGGTGGCAGCGGCGAGCCGATACTGGTGCTGTTGCACGGCCTGGGCGCGACTGGTGACGTCTGGGCTGAGTGGGCTCCCTTGCTCGCCCGGCAGTGGCCAGGACGCTGGCTGGCGCCCGACCTGCCCGGTCATGGTGGCTCGCCAGCACTAGCCGCGTACACCTTCGAAAACCTCGCCGCCGCGGTCGCCGGCATCATCCCGGCCAGTTCCTGCATTTTCGTGCTCGGTCATTCGCTGGGCGGAGTCGTCGGCCTCGAAATGGCCAGTGGCAAGCACCCCTTGGACGTGCAGGCGGTCATCGGCCTGGGGATCAAGGTTGCATGGAGCGCTGAAGATCTGGATCGCGCTGAGAAGCTGGCCAGCCGACCACCTGCGTGGTTCGCCTCACGTGACGAAGCGGCGGCCAGGTACCTGCGGGTGTCCGGTCTAGCAGGCCTGGTGTCCGCCGACGATGCGACGGTGGACGCCGGCTTGCGTGAGCAGGATGGACGATGGCAACTGGCAATGGATGCGCGAGCTTTCGCCGTCGGGGCACCTGACATGGCGAGCTTGTTAGCACGACCGAAGGCATCGGTAACCCTTGCGCGCGGCGAGCACGATCCGATGAACACGGATGAGCAGCTAGCCCGTCTGGGCGCCGCAACGGTGACGCTCCCTGGCCTGGGTCACAACGCCCATGTTGAAAACCCGGAAATTTCGATCTCATTGCTCGATGCGCACAGGTGACCTATGACCGATTGGATCTTCCAGGGGAACGCCAAGCACTATGACCTGGATGCCGCTCTGGCCGCATCGCGTCGGCACTCGTGGCGAACGCCTCGTTACCGCGACCGGACCGCCGCCGGTGATCGCGTCTGGCTGCAGGTAGTGGGGCGAGAAGAGCCTGGCATCTACTACGTGGCGACGATCACGGCACCGACCTATGAAAATCCCGGATGGCACGCTGGTGAGTCGGCCTCCGCAAGGTGGCGGACAGACATCAGGTTCGACTACCGGATCGATCCGCCACTGCTCAGGGTGGAGTTGCTCGCAACTGCTGGGCTGGCGTCGTTCCGGCCATTCCGAGGGTTTCAGGGTTCGACAGTGCCGATGCCGCCCCATGTCGCGGCTGCGCTGGAGAAATGCGCAGCGCCTCGGCTGGACGCGCTCGGCAAGGGCGGCACGCGGTAGACCTCCGCCATCGTGTTATGCGGATGACGGGTTCGCCCGTATATGTATAGGGTCGGCCTGTGGCTGAGCCCTGTTACCTGCGCTATCCCCATCTTGCCGGTGATCTCATCACCTTCACCGCCGAGGACGATGTATGGCTCGCCTCGCTGAGCGAGGCGGTAAACGCTGGCACCCGAGCGTGGCGGCTGACTGCTGACCGCACTCCCGTGCTGCATCCGCGGCTGAGTCCCTCGGGAACGCAGGTCGCGTGGACCTCGACCCGTGACGGCACCAGGTCACTGGCGCGGGGTGCCCCCCGTGAGACGTATGCCGTGGCGGTGGACGGCGGCCGGGTCAGTCGTCTCACCTACTGGGGAGACCGGTTCTCGGCTGTCCGGGGCTGGGTGAGCGACGACGAGGTGCTCGTGCTCAGCGCGACTGGCCAGCACGCCAGCATGAAGACGTGGGCGTTCGCGGTGCCGCTGAGCGGACCCGCTCGCCGGCTCGATTACGGTCCGGTCGGGGACGTGACAGTGCGCGGCGGCGCGGTGCTGCTCGGCAGTGCCCTGTACGCCGAGCCAGCCCGGTGGAAGCGCTACGGCGGCGGTACGGGTGGCAAGATCTGGTACTCGCCGGACGGCTCGCAGTACGCGCGGATCCTCGCCGACGTGGGTAACCACCTGGTAAACCCGATGTTCGTCGGCTCTCGGGTGGCTTTCCTATCCGATCACGAGGGGAGCGGTGCGCTGTACTCCGCGCTCACGGACGGCTCGGACCTGCGCCGCCACACTGACCTCGGCGAGTATTACGTCCGGCACGCCACGACTGATGCTCAGCGCGTGGTCTACCAGCGGGCCGGGGAGATATGGCTGCTCGAGTCGCTGGACGCCGATCCGGTACGCCTGAACCTGCAGCTCACGGGAGTCCGCTCCGGACGGACGCCTTATCCCGTGTCGGCCAAGTCGCAGCTGCGTTCGTTCGCGCTTGACTCCACCGGCCGGGTGCTTGGCGCCGAGGTCCGCGGTACCGTGCACTGGCTGCCGGGCCGGGACGGGCCAGCCCGGGCACTGCTCGCCGAGCCGGGCGTGCGCGGCCGGCTTCCGGTCGTTATCCCCGGCGCGGACGCCGTTGCGTGCGCGTCAGACAATGGCGGCGAGGACGGCCTCGACGTGATCCCAGCCGATGGCTCGCCTGCGCGGCGGATCGGGCACGGCGAGTTCGGCCGGGTCCTCGAACTCGCGGTCGCGCCCGACGGGCGCACCGCGGCAATCGCGTGCGCCGATGGCCGGCTGCTGACGATCTCGCTCGATGGCGAACCGGTCATCACCGAGGTTGCACGCAGCAAGAACGCCGAGGTAGCCGGACTGGCTTTTTCTCCCGACTCCGCGCTGCTGGCCTGGTCGCAGCCCTGGCGGCCTGAGCGCGGTGCCTCGCAGATACGGCTGGCCCGGCTGGCCGACGCCACTATCATCGACGTGACGCCGGCCCGGTTTAACGACACCTCGCCGGCGTTCACCCTGGACGGCAAGTACCTAGCGTTCCTGTCGAACCGTGCATTCGATCCGGTCTACGACGCGCATCACTTTGATCTCGGATTCCTGCCAGGAATCCGGCCGTACCTCGTACCGCTGCTGGCCACTACGCCGTCGCCGTTTGCCCCGGAGCTGAATGGCCGACCGGTCGAACCCGATGCGCCAGGAAAGGACCCGGCGGCGCGTACCGCCGACACCGAGCCTCCAGCCGTGGGTCTCGACGTGGCCGGGCTGGCCGAGCGCATCGTGCCGTTCCCGGTAGAGGCCGGACGCTACGAGAAGCTCCGCGTGGCCAAGGACAGCGTGGTGTGGCTCGAACTGCCGCGCCCCGGCGAGCTCGGCGAGGCCATCCTCGGCGCGGCGGACGAGCATCCGAAATCACGGCTGGTTCGCTACGACCTCGCTAAGCGCAAGCGCTCGGTCGAAATCGATGCGCTCGACGACTACGCGGTCTCCGCCGACGGTGCCAGGCTCGCTTACCGGAAGGCGGAGTCGCTTCAGGTCAAAGCGACCGGCGCGAAGCAGGACACAAGCGAACCCGACAGCGACGTGGTCAGCGTCGACCTGGACCGGATCCGGATAACGGTTGAACCGCCGGCCGAGTGGATGCAGATGTATCACGAGGCGTGGCGGCTGATGCGCGACAACTTCTGGCGGGCCGACATGGCCGGCCTGGACTGGGCCGCGATGGCCGATCGCTACCGTCCGCTGCTGGATCGCATCGGTTCCACAGACGACCTGCACGATGTGCTGTGGGAACTGCAGGGCGAGCTCGGCAGCTCGCACGCCTATGTCGCGCCGCCGGCTGCGGACGGTGACCCGGCGCTGGCTCAGGGCCTGCTCGGCGCAGACCTCGAGCGCACCGACGATGGGGCATGGCGGATCGCGCGGATCCTGCCCGGCGAGTCGTCGGTTATCGGCGCACGCTCGCCATTGGCCGCCCCTGGGGTGGCCGCGGCGCAGGGCGATCTCATCGTCGCGGTGGACGGCAGGCAGGTGGACCCAGACCTCGGCCCGAACGCCTTGCTGGCGGGCAAGGCCGATAAGCCGGTCGAGCTGACGCTCCGGCGCGACGGAGCGGACCGGCGGGCAGCCGTCGTTCCGCTGGCGAGTGAGTATGAGGCGCGCTATTACGAGCTGGTAGCCCGCCGGCGGGCCGCGGTCCGCGAGGCTTCTGGCGGACGGCTCGGCTACCTGCACATCCCGGACATGATGTCGCCGGGCTGGGCGGAATTCCACCGGGACTTACGCGGAGTTCCGGCTCGACGGCCTGGTCGTGGATCTGCGGGAGAACGGCGGCGGGCACACCTCGCAGCTCGTGGTCGAGAAGCTCGCCCGCCGTATCATCGGCTGGGACGTGTCCCGCTATGAGGAGCCGTCCAGCTACCCCATGGACTCACCGCGCGGGCCGGTGGTGGCGATCGCGGACGAGTTTGCGGGCTCCGACGGTGACATTGTCACGCAAGCACTGAAGTCATATGGCATTGCCGCCGTGGTTGGCACCAGGACCTGGGGCGGCGTTATCGGAATCGACTTCAAGTACGAACTTGTCGACGGGACCGCGGTGACGCAGCCGAAATACTCATTCTGGTTCAGCGATGCCGGCTGGGGAGTGGAGAACTACGGCGTAGATCCGGATGTCGAGGTTGCCATCGCACCGCACGACTGGGCCGCGGGCAGCGATCCCCAGCTCGACACGGCTATCCGGCTGGCACTGCAGGCACTGGAGCAGCGCCCGCCCGCGGCTCCGCCCACGGTCGACTGACTGGCGGCCTGCCGGTCGCGGCTCAGGAGCCCGTGCTACAAGTCCTTTAGCACGGAGGTCATCAGCGCCGCCGAGTCATCGAGCGATAGCGCTGCTGCCTGCAAGTGATGGAAGAACTCGTTGTACCGGTCGACCTCAGCCATGTCCTCGATCCACAGCACGCCGGTTGCGTACCCGATGGCCGCGATATCGGGGTCGGCGGGGTCGGGGAAGCCGAGGATGACGAAGGGCAGGTCCAGCGTGACGTGCGCGCCGCTGCTGAACGGGATGAGCTGCAGAAATGTGGTTGGCGTACAGCTCAGTTCCAGCAGATGCTCGATCTGCTGGCGCATGACTTCCCGGCCGCCGACTTGCCTTCGCAAAGCGGCCTCATCCAGGACTACCCACACCTTCGGGGTGCGCGCCGCAGCCTGCCGCTGACGCTCCATCATCATCTCGATCATGCGGTTCGGAGGACCGGGGTACTGGCCCGCACCCGCACGGCCGCCAGTGACGACTGCCCGCGCGTAGTCCTCGGTTTGCAGCAAGGTAGGGATACGGGCTACGACATACTGCCGGATCTCCGATGCGTCGCTTTCCATGCCGAGGTACGTCGCCAGGTGGGGCTCCACGTCATCGCCGTAGCCCTGCCACCAGCCCTTCTGACGGGACTCGCGGGCCAGCTGGATCAGGCGGTCGCGCTGCTCTTCAGGGACGCCGTAGATCGCCAGCAGGTCGCGGACGTCCCGTGGCGAGACAAGCACCCGCCCGGTCTCAATCCGGCTGATCTTTGATGCCGAGCATTCCAGTTGAGCGGCGACTTCATCGCACGTCAGCCTGGCGACCTCGCGCAGGCGCCGCAACTCGGCGGCAAGGCGTCGGCGCCGGACCATCGGAGAGCCCTCTCATGACTACAGTCGCGATGCCGCCAATGGTAATCACCAGCTTTGCGAGTCCGGGCTTCCTCCTCGGTGTTAGGCCTCGCCGATGTCGGCCAGGCTCTGGCGCAGTTCGACGATTAGCCCATCGTCTTCTGGCAAGGCGCGCTCGAGGCGGTCAACGGTGTCGCGCAGGAGAGTGCGGGCGTCACCATAGCGCCCCAGCCGGAGGTACACCTGGGCCAGACCCGCGCGGCTTCGCAGCGTGTCGGGGTGACGCGGGCCGAGCACTCGCTCGAACCCGGCGCAGGCCTGCTCGCAGGCCAGTTCCGCTGCTGCCGTCTTGCCCGTCCGCTGGTAGGCGGCGCCGAGGTTGTTCCGCGCCGTGAGAGTGTCCAGGTGATTGGGTCCTAGGACGCGCTCCCGGTCAGCGACCACCCGCTTGTAAGCCGCGACCGCCTCTTTTGTCCGGCCGCTGGCCAAGTAAGACTCGGCCAGGCCATGGCGCGTCGTCATGGTCTGCGGGTGCCTGTCTCCTTGCTCGCGCTCACGCTCGGCCAGCGTGCGGCGGTAGAGGGCGATGGCCTCGGAATGTTTGCCCGCCGCCAGGTAGGCGGCGGCGAGCTCGTCTCGCGCACCTATTGCATCGGGGTGCTTTGGACCGCAGACCCGCTCGAACTGAGGAATCGTGCGCTCGAGGACGGTGATGGCGGTCGGGCACTGGAGCGCTGCCACGAGGCCGTGGCCAAGTTGGCGCCGCGCCTCGATCACGTCACGGTGGCCCGGCCCGAGCATGTGGGTGAGGTCGTCGAGTACCCACTCAAGCCACGGGATGGCGTCGTCCGCGCGTCCAGCGGCGAGGTAGGCGTCGGCCAGCCGCTGGGCGGCCAGCAGTGTGTCGGGGTGCCCGGCGCCAAGCAAGCGGCCGGCGGTCGTGGCAAGGTCGAGCCAGTGGTCCACCGCAGGACCGGTCAGACGGGCGCGATCCAGGCTGTCGCCGGCCCGCACAAGCACCTGATGGCAGCCGCTCTCCCACAGCAGGTCTCCCGTAATGTGCCGGAGAGTCGCCACGCAGGATCGCAGGGCAGACGCAGGCCAGCCCGGAAGCTCTAGTTCAGGCCAGGCCTGGATCAACGCGTTCGCGACCGAGCTCGCCGCCTGGGCAGGCATGCCGTCTGGCATCACGGCTCGCAGGGCTGCCTGCAGCACTTGGTTGATGCGTATTGTCGGCGGTGCCGTCCCCTGTTCGACGGTCAGCAGGCCGACTTTTGCTAGCGCCGCGAGGCCCGCGCGGGCGCGTTCGGCGCTGGCGGGCACGTCGGCGCGGCCCGTGAAGAACTCATATGAGGCAGGCGCGGTGAGGACGGTCTGGGGAATGCCGTGCCCGTCCAGCATCGCGGCCAAGGCCAGCAGCAACTGGGCCGATCCGTCCGGTGCCAGCTGGTCCGCCCGTTCGAACGACAACCTCCACGTCGTGGCGGCTGCTGACGGCAGTGCACTTTGCGACTGCCTTAGCAGCTCCCGCACGCGCACGAACTGAGTCCGGTACTCGCCGCACGACATCGGGGAATTGGCGATCATCGCGCTGGCCTGAGCAAGCGCGACGGGCTCGAAGTCGAGCTCCTGGG
>Ga0126371_10001222_pt1 | contig 21606 bp, 18 predicted proteins | sample PanSoiMetaPlot_4_FD_110145 | JGI IMG/M metagenome (GOLD analysis project Ga0126371, IMG submission 110145) | Tropical forest soil microbial communities from Panama - MetaG Plot_4 | ecosystem: Environmental > Terrestrial > Soil > Tropical forest > Bulk soil | place: Panama | collected 2016-02-17 | reverse complement strand
TCATCTCCGTTCGTGGCAGCAATGCGGATTTGATGCACGTCCTTTTCGGCACCGTATTGGCCGTTGACGTCAAAGCTCTGCTGTTGATCGCTACAGCCAGCAGTCTGATCCTGCTCGTATTGGCCGCTATCTACCGCCCTTTGGCGGTAGAGTCCTTCGATCCGGCTTTCTTGTCTGCAGTCGGCGGCGGTGGCAAACTCTTTCGAAGCATATTTCTCGTGGCGGTCGTGCTCAATCTGGTCGCCAGTTTTCAGGCCTTTGGTACCCTGCTGGCGATCGGCCCGATGTTGCTGCCCGCCGCGGCGGCGCTCTGTTGGACGCAAAAAATCTGGCCGACGATTGCGTTAAATATCGGCTTGGGAATGGCCGCCGACTATACGGGCCTGCTGGTCTCGTACTATGACAACCTACCGTCCGGACCGGCAATCGTACTTGCGGGTGGAATCATATACAGCTTGTCGCTGATCGGAGCGAATCCAGCTCGCGCCGAGAAATCAGGCAAGGGGGGAAGGCGATGAAGACTGCATTTCGAATCGCTGTCGGCCTGCAAACGATCATTGTCGCCATGGTGTTGAACGCTAGCGGCTTTTCCTGTCGGGCCGCGGACAAGATGTTGGTCGTCGCAACGTTCAGCGTCATCGGCGACATGGTCTCGAACGTGGCTGGCGATCACGTCGAGCTAGTCACGATTGTTGGGCCAGGTGGCGACACCGAGCTCTATCAAACGACGCTTGCCGACAGCAAGACGGTGGCGCAAGCGCGTATCATCTTCGTGAATGATCTCAATGACGAATTCGAACCGTGGCTGGAGCCGTTGCTGAAACAGGTAGCGTTTCCCGGGGCCAAAGTCGTTGTCAGCCGCGGCGCGAAGACGATCACCGCCACGGAGGAGCATGCCATCAGTGGAAAGAACCTGCCTCCCGCGATCGACCAACATGCATGGCTCGATCCCAAGAACGGAGTCGTCTATGTGAAGAACATTGCCGAGGCACTAGCGCGAACCGACCCCGCCAATGCCGCAGATTACCGCGCAAGAGCCGCAGCCTATATCAAGCAGATTCAGGCGGTCGACGCCTGGGCGAAAAGCGAGATAGCGGCCGTTCCAGTAGCGAAGCGCCGTGTTCTTGCGTCGCACGATTCGCTTGAATACCTGGCGAAAGCGCTAGGCATCACGCTCATATCGATCAACGGTTGGACCAACAAGAGCGAGCCAAGCGCAGCCGAAGTAGCGCGATTGACGCAACAGATTCAAGCGGACAATCTGCACGCGCTGTTCCTTGACAGCATTACTGATCCGCGGGTCATGGAGCGCGTCGGCAAGGAGACTGGCGCGGCCATCGGGGGCACTCTCTACGGCGATGCCTTGTCAAAACCTGGCGAGGGCGCGGACACCTACATCGAAATGCTGCGCCACGACGTTTCGACGCTCAAAGCCGGCATGTTGAAGAATTGACAGGGGCCGGTCCGTGCCTACTCCGCTGCTGACAAGTGCCGGCGCACGCCTATTGATCGCGGTCATGGCGGTTCTGGGGCTGTGGGGGGCCGTGCTATGGGCGATTTTGGCGCCGCCGCCGCCCCCGCCGAGCGCCAGGCTAGCAGCGCCAGCGGCGCCAAGCCTTCGCCTCGTGGTCGCAGCCGGGCAGGCGGCACCGACCGGCGGCAGTTTCGATCGCTTCGATATTGAGTCGCAGCCGATCGTTGCCCCGATCAACGCCAGCGGCCACGTTGCCTTTTACGCCACACTGGTCCGCACCAAGGCGAGGGAGGGAATCTTCCTCGCAACCGGATCGCGGATCGTGAAGGTGGCAGCTATCGGGGATGTCGTCGCGGGCGGCGGCATCTTGTCGGAGTTTGCCAAGCATCCGGTTCCTGCCCTCAACGATGCGGACAAGCTCGCGTTCGGGGCCTCAGTCGCGGGGGCTCGCGCGACCGAAGGCGTGTTCCTGGCGTCCGAGGGAACCATAAAGGTCATCGCGCTCAGCGGCGCCGACGCACCCGGAATCGCAACTGGCACGTTTATCGAATTCGATACACCCGCCCTCAACAACTGGGACGAAGTGACCTTCGTCGCAACGGTCCGCCACGGTCGTGAAACCCTGGAGGCGCTCTATCTCTACAGCGCCGGAAAACTCCGCAAGCTCGTCGTCGAAGGCGACCTGACGCCCAGGGGTGGCACTTTCAGCAAATTTGGAGTGCCCGTCATCAACAACAAGGGGGTCATCGCGTTTCCAGCCGTGCTGGAGCATGGCCCGGTCCTCGGCGGCCTTTTCGTCGCCGGGACCCGCGACTTGCGCTTGCTGGTTGGTGCCGGCGAGAATGTCCTTGGCGGGATGATGCTGTTGCGGTTCTCGGAGCGCGTGGCGATTAATGACAACGACCACATTGCATTCGGCGCGCAGGTGCGTTCTGGCGACGAAAGCAAGGAGGCTGTCTTGCTGGCAGATGCGAGCGGCATTGAGCAAGTCGCTATCGTTGGCGATAGCGCTCCGGGCGGGGGTCGATTTTCTGGCTTCGGACCCTGGCCCAGTCTCGGCCCCGACGACATGGTGGCATTCATTGCGGCGATCGAGGAGGGACCAGGAGCGCTCGGCCTGTTTGTTTCCCAAGCTGGCCAAATTCGACGCGTCGCCATGGCGGGCGATCATTGGGCCAATGGCAAGGTCATACCTCCCTTTGCGCTCAATCCGGTTGCAACGGCTGGGCCCAATAAAGCCGTGACCTTCGCCACCATGGCGGAAGTCGTCAACCAAAACGGGATCTACTATTACGGACCGCCGCCCAAGTCGGACTGATCGACTCAGTTCATGTCGAAGGGCGGGTACTCGGTGAAAACATTTTTTGACGAGACCAGAATGTGCTTCGTCGTCGTCCGTCGGGGTAGTTCCTCCCCGTTCAGCATCTTGAGCGCGAGCGGCAACACCTCGTACCCGTATCGATCGAGATAGTAGGCGACTGAGCCCAACACGATGCTGCCACGGTTGTTGGCGTCGATCTCCTTTTTGTCATTGGCGCCACCGTGAATGCTTCGGTCCAATCCCTGGCTCACAATGGCACAATCGCCGATGCGACCTGCAAGCTCGATCGCCGACTTGGCGCTTAACGCGGTTGGGTCGTCGAGCGTCGCGACCAGTAACTTTCGCCTCGTCTGCGAGGCCAGGAACTTGCCAAGCAGCCCCTCGACCCGCACCGCGTTGCCGCTGGTATCGAGCCGTGCAAGGGAAATGTCTGGCCAATCTTCATGCAATCCCTCGGTGATCCCTTGAACGCGGTCGGCGAGGTAGGGCGCCGGATCGCCGAGATCACCGGCGACAACGGCGACGACGGTCTGATCCGCCCAGTTCTCCTTGGCAAACTGCCCCAGTGTCTTCCCGGCAATGCGGCCGGCTGCCAGGTTATCCGCCGTATAGAGCGGTGCCGCTGGGACCGGATAATTCACTGCCAGCGCCGAGATTCCAGCGGCTTTGAGTTTGCTGCCGACTTCCCCATTGACGTCCGCATCGGAAAAGAATTCGACGAACAGATCGACCTTGCGCTCGATCGCGTCTTCGACGTTGGCCAATGCCTTCTCGGGATCGCCGCCATTGTCGTAGTAGATCATATCAACCGGTAAGGTCCGCGCCGCCAACTCGAAGCTGCGACGGACTTCCACGCCGGTGAATCCCAGCCCCTCGATCCGTATTCCTGGCTCTTCATTCAGGTTGGCAAACGCAATCCGATAACGCCGCTGCCGGTCTTCTGCCCGCAGCGCGGCTGGCGCAAGCAAGCCGAGGAGGGTTGCTAGAAAAGCCCGGCGCCCCATGCGGGACGCCGGCGCGAGGTCATGACTGGTCGGATCTACCACCAAACTACTGGATCGCCTCAATGTTGACGAAGGTGCCGGTGGTTCCAACTGTCCTCGGCACAGTCATCGACAGGAAGAATGTCGCCCGGTTGTTAGCTGCCGCTTCGGCAGCGATCAGGTCGGTGCGAACATTCTCGATGATATGGATGCCGTTGTTGGTGAGCAGCGTGACATGCACGGGGAAAGCCTCGTCCTTGTCCTCACCCGGGATCACCTCGACCGCCCAGGTATCGGCGCCCACGAGGATCACCTTCTGGCTCGCCAGCCATTCCGCTGCCGACTTGTTTATTCCGGGTTCGCTACCATTGTAGGTCGCGTTCTGGGCCGGATATTGTTTGAACAAATCGTTCCAACCCGTGTTCAAAAACACCGCGTCAGCCTCGCGCAGCGTCACGTTGTAGAGCTTCAGGCCGGCCTGGAGATCGGCCTCGGTGATAACCGTTCCGCCGTCGATGCAAGGGGATTTGCATGCAGGGTTACTTTTCAGCTTACCCGCCTGCTGGAACACCTTGACGAGATCGATAATCACGCCCCGGGTCGCGAACGACTTGAGGTGCTCGAGACCGAGTTTCTTTAAGTAGTTCTGGGTCACGTACTTGCCCATCGGCGTCTGGTTATAATAACAGTCCTTGATGCCGATATGACCCATGCCGTCGATATGGGTGCCCACATGGCTTTGGCTGAGATAGGTATCCTCCATGTAGGTGAGCTTGTTCTTGCCGAATTCGGCGCCCGGAACGACCCCGGTGGCCGTCAGAATGGTCTTGGTAAATCGGGTGCCAAACAGTGGCACGCCGTCGACCAAATTAAACGCCATGGGGGTCACTTTGCCGGTCTGAATTTCGGCAGCAGCGGCTTTCGTCACGGCCGGAGTTACGCGGTTGGTCGCCCCAGTTTCGTCATCGGGCCCGAAGGGCGAAGGCTTCACCAATGTCTTGCAATCAGCCTGCGCCAGCGCGATGCTCGAACTACCTAGCATTGCTATGGCCGATAACATCGCAGCCGCGACGAGCGCAACGAGTTTCATGCTTCCCTCCCTCGATCAGTCGTTCTGCGTGCAACGGAAGACTTCGCGCGCGAGATTTTGACAGACCCAACGTCTGGGATCAATTCAATCTTCTCGTTTGCCGCGGATCTGAGCTGCCGGTCTACCTGATTGATCCTCGACAATGAATCTCCGCTTCTGAGGCAGGGCGGCGGGCATGTGCTCGGCGAACCCAGACCCTGAGCAGCCTAGATGAGTAAAGCCACGACAAAAGCGGGAACCTGTTTAGAATAGTCCGTGATTTTTACTATGCAAAAGGCTGGAAGATACTTTGCCTCAGCCACGGATCTGGACCGCTGGTTAGGGCAAGAGTTGCTGGGAACCCCGTCGGGATCTGTATATCCTGTGGAAGGATCGCGAAATAGCCCAGGAACTCTTTTCGCCTCCTCCACCAAGCGATCCGAAATGTCCGCAGCGTAGAAAAGTGCAGCGTTAACGGATCCGAATAAAATACACGACCGTCGAAACGCCGGGATCGCCGCACAATGTTGGCACCTCAGCGTTGCCAACACGCTTGGGACTCAAACCGTCACGCCGGTCGTCAGCCGATCACTTAACCGCCACTGTCGACAGCCGCGTGGCGATCACAGCGACCGCCAATCCTCCCTGCGCATCATTGAGCGTCTTTCTGCCCGTCTCTCGGCTTCCCTCTCATCTCAGGGCTCAATGTTCTGATCAAGAGTTGAGCCTCTCCTCTCATCGGCATAGCCCGAGGACAAGCCGATCGCGATCGCGGTCGGTTTCGTCGGCGTGATTTCTCGCTCCGGGGGAGCGTCTACAGCTCTCGACGCAGGGCTCAGCGACGTTGCTCTCTCCCACCTATTTACTCCAGCAGCTGCACGGCGGCGGCTTTCTCGACATCGTCGCCGCCGGAATGATGCTGGTTGTCCAGATTGGCCCTATCGATCTTTCCGTACCCTGGACACTTACGGCCACCGCCATGATGGCCACCGCAGTGGGAGGGCGCCTCGGCGTCGCGACGGGACTTGCAGTGGAACTTGCGGTTTGTCTCGTCAATGGACTTGCGGGGTGCCTATCCGCGCGTCCGGTCGATGATCTTTACCCTCGGCGTTAACGCGGTGATGCGCGGCCTCATGGTCGCCCACCCCCGCGGGCTTCGCGCCGCAGACCGGGGCGAAGACCTGATGCGGCTCCTCGGCGCGGAAAGAATCATGCGGGCTCGCGGCGGCCCTGTCGGGCGTCATGCTTGCCGGCTAAGGCCTATCGGGACGGGAGATGCTTATCTGCTGCCAGCAATCGACGCGGTTGTTGTCGGCGGTACAAGTATCCTAGGTGGCCGAGGTCGCTATCTAAGCACGTTGTTCGGCATCATATCAATCGTTCTCGTCAATTCGGTGCTATCGATCATGCAGATGTCCGGAGCGAGCCGGCAGACTATACGGCACCGTCATTATCGCCATGCCGCTCGTCTATGGCCGCGCTGACAAAATTGCGAGTTGAAAGGAAAGCTACGACCAATGTGCTGCCAACAGCCGTGGCACGGTCCCTGCCCACTCGTGTTCTTCCGAGGGATGTGGGTATGGCCTTCTGACGATTGCTCGTTGAGACTGTCCCGCTGGTCCGTTTTCGACCCGCGCGCATGGGGAAGGCGCCGGCCTTCTGGCTCGCGCTCGCGTAGAGTGTTCGCTCATATTTCGGTTGCTCTTGACGCGCCATTGACCTACAAGCACTTGGCGTTTCGGGTCGTCTTTGCATCGGTCTTTTCTGTCGCGCGGGCCCCGTGGGTTCCAAGCTGATGAGAGTCCGACGGATTAACGCTGTATGGAACTGATGACGATTCAAACCTTCTGCGTTTGCAAATCACCTGCCGCACCAGCGGCTGCGTCGCTCGCAGTCTGGGCGATCGATGTGCTGGTCTCGCGCGTCAGATCAGCCGTCGCATTTGAACAAGTCCCAACCTTGCGACCTTTGAGCAAAAACGACGATCAAGAACCCACGGTCCGCTGGTAGCGCGATCTCGCGTTGTTCGGCGTTTATCAATCCACGAACGAGGGCCGAGACGAAACGATAGCGCTATTTCGCACGCCTCATGACCTCTTTGCTTGACAATATCATACCCCCTAGTACGATTGCAGGCGGCTCGCAGTCGCCCGTGTGGACGCACATTTGGTCGAGCTGGTGCTTGGCGGGACGGCTATGTGCCGAATGGGGCCGCTCCCCGTCACGGTTCGACTCATCGCCAGGGATCCCCGTTGGCTCCCGCCGTATCTTCGGCCGTTCGATCATGCACATGGCGCAGGCGCGCGCAGGAACCGCACCACGGCGTTCGCGAGTTCCCCGACAATCGAGCCTCCGTCCGCGACGGCGGCGAATGAGTATCGGCCGCGTTCCACAGTCTTGATGTAACGGGCGATTGCGGTAGCCCTAATGCGTGTGCTTACAACGATAACTTCTCAGGGAGGAAAGGATGACGAAATTGGATCTCGCCATGTCGCGCCGTCATTTGCTGACGGGAGCATCCGCTGCGGGGGCGCTTGGTGTTTTGGGGCCTATGAATTCAGTGCTAGCCAAAGCTCCCATGCTCAACACACAAGCTCCGGCTTTCTACCGTTTCAAGGTCGGGGACTTCGAAGCGACTATCGCGACTGACGGCCAGCTGCCTCTCGGCGATCCCCATAAGAACTACCTCGGGCTTTCGGTGCCTGAGATGGACAAGCAGCTGACGGACAACTTCCAGCCGCTCGACAACTCCATACTCGAGCAGAATGCTTTGGTTGTTAATACTGGTGACAAGCTCATTCTCTTCGATACCGGGCTAGGCACGCTGCATCTCTTTGGGCCGACCACCGGAAGGCTTCTAAACAGCCTGAAACAAGCTGGGATCGATCCGAAGGATATCGACGCCGTCGTGATGACCCACGCTCACATTGACCATCTCGGCGGAAACAACGCTGACGATGGAACGAGCAACTTCCCCAATGCGCAGTTTTACATCACACAAGCGGACTTCGACTTCTGGACTGATGAGAGCAAACCAAAGGAGCTCAAGACCTTTATCGACACGGCCCGCAAGAACCTCATCCCGAACAAAGATCGACTGCACTTCATCAAGGACGGCGACGAAGTCCTCCCGGGGGTCCATGCTATCCTTGCACCCGGCCACACGGTGGGGCACACGATCTTCATGATCAATTCCGGTAAGGAATCGCTCTGCTATATCGGCGATTTGGCGCACCATCCCGTCCTGCTACTGGAGAAACCGCTAACCGAATTCGCGTACGACACAGATCCTAAGCAATCCGCCAAGAGCCGGGTCAAAATGTTGACCATGCTAGCGGAGAACCGGACCCGGTTGCTCGCCTATCACTTTGCCTGGCCGGGCATCGGGCACGTCGCGAAGCAAGGCGATGGCTTCCGATACTATCCCGAAGGGATGTCGCTCTAAAGCAATGGTTCGTCTCAAACAGCAGAGGGTGCCCGTGTCTCCGGGCACTCTCTTTCTCGAACAGAAAAGCAACGATTCAGCAAATCGCGAAAATATTGCCGACCGGCGTGCAGTTGGAGCGTGGAGGACGCGAGCCGCGTATTGCCGGAGCGTTTGAGCTCTGACACGTGTTAAACCTCTTTGCGATACTCCCGAGCTTCAGTGGATAAATTTGACAACAAGATAATCCACGTTAAGACCGCCCAATTCCGAACTGAATTCTCCCTGACGATCCTCGTTGTCTGGGCGCCTTTTATACGAGCAGGTTCATGAATACCAGATGAGCGGCGGACACGCGGCAGAAACCGTCCGGTCGCCCGACCGGGCCGAAACTATTCTCCGTGGGCCCAGGCGTGGAAACACCGGTCTGTCACGTCATCCATCGGGAAGAAGCATTCGATACGGACCTCCTGCAACGTGACATCGCGTGGTGTGCCCAAGGTGGCAATCGTAGTGAACAACGCCAGCGAGATGTCGCCGCGCCGGACGTGGATAGTCAGCACGGGGGCATGAGTTGTCGCGGCCGGCGGGCTCTCGGACAGCGCCTGGACATCCGGCAGCGCGAGGAGCCGGTTTAGCAACACCAGCGTCTCGGGGGCTCCGTCCTCCTGCGCGTCGGCTTGCACGCCGCGCAAGAAGTAATGAGCGACTTCCTCCCAATTGGAGATGAAGGGGCGCAAACCTGCGGGCGACATCAACGCGATCGCTAGATTGACCGGCTCCACAGCGCGTTGACCCGATGGCGGACCGGCCAGGAACTCTGTCAGCGATAGCGCGCCGCGATTGGCGCGAAGAAGCTTCCACCAGCGGTCTACAACGAATGCCGGAAAGGGCTCATGCTTTGCGAGCATGAAATCGAGCGCGCTGTTCACCATCGCCAAATCTGGGGCGGCAAGATCACGCTGTCCCCATGCCGGAGCATAACCGGCCGCGAGCAATAACGCGTTCTGCTGTCGCAGCGGCAGGTCCATGGTCGCCGCGATCCGCAGGATCATCTCTCGGCTCGGCGCCGTGCGGCCTGACTCGATGAAGCTCACATGCCGCTGCGTCGTTCTCGCGGCAAGTGCCAGGTCGAGCTGCGAATACCCTCGACGGCCGCGCCACTCCTTGAGAAGACGACCGAGGGCACTGCCGTTGCTCGATTTCTGCTCGTCGTTCACGACGGATAGGATACCCCGCCTATGGCTGGGTACCAATTCCTTCCGAGGGAATTGAATCACCTCCCCTCTCCTGCCGACAGTCGCGACCGCACCCGTCGAGGAGCGCAGCATGCTCAAGGTTGGCTTCGCCGGAACATTTTCCGCTTGCCTCGAACAACTGGTACGCCGTCACCTGCAAACGTCCTGCGAGATCATCGTCGCCGACGAGGCCCGCATCCTGCCTCAGCTTAAGCCTATCGAGGTGTTGGTAACGATGGCGCTGTCGGCCGAGATGGCACGGTTGGCGGAGCGGTTGAAGCTCGTGCAGGTCCCTGGTGCCGGCCTCGATAGGATCGATCGCTCGGCATTACCGCATGGGGCGATGCTCGCCAATGCGTACGGTCACGAATCCGGTGTCGCCGAATACGTGATTGGAGCAATCTTGGCGCTGACCCGCGAGTTTTCCCGACTAGACAGCGCATTGCGGCGGGGGGAGTGGCGGAGTCAGTGGGCGGTCGGCGTCGCGCCGCCTCCGGCCTGGCCGGAATTGGCAGGCAAGACGATCGGGATACTCGGCTATGGCCGGATCGGGCAGAGCATCGCTCGCCGCGCCCGCGCCTTCGACATGCAGGTCTGCGCGATCCGCCGCGATGTGGGGAAATCTGCCAAAGATGATCTGGTCCGATTGGGCGGCGCCGAGATGCTTGAGAAGGTATTGCGACAGAGCGACTACGTCGTGGTCTCGATGCCAGCCACGCGGGAGACGATCGGGTGGATCGACCGCGAGCGGTTTCGCCTGATGAAGCCGAGTGCTTTTCTGATCAATGTCGCACGCGCCGAAATCGTCGACGAGATGGCGCTCTACCAGGCCCTGTCTGAGCGACAGATCGCGGGTGCGGCGCTCGATGTCTGGTACCGCTACCCGCGTGAAGCTGGTTCCGTTGCTCCTGCGAGCCACCCATTCCACGAATTGCCGAATGTGCTGATGACGCCGCATGTCTCCGGTTGGACAGACGGAACGCTCGATGCCCGTGCGAGGCTGATTGCTGAGAACATTCGGCGCGTCGCGGCCGGCGAGGTCCCGCTGAACCTGGTCTCCCCATGAGCGACCGCACTGTCACGAAGCGAAAGATCGGTTACTCCCGTGTACCTATTTTTTACGGGTGGGTACTTGTCGGGGTCTCGTTCGTCACCATGGCGATCGGCGTCAATGCTCGCACCGCCTTCTCTCTGTTGTTCCCCTCGATCCTCGACGAGTTCGGATGGGATCGTGGCGTCACCGCAGGAGCCTTCTCGTTCGGCTTTCTGGTCTCGGCACTGGTGACCCCATGCGTCGGCTGGCTGACCGACCGGCACGGCCCCAGACCGGTCATCGAAATGGGGGTCGCGTTGATGGGAAGCGGCCTGTTGCTGGCAACGCTGATCCGCGAGCCCTGGCAGCTTTACCTGACCCTCGGTGCCCTCGTTGGCGGAGGCGTCAACCTGCTCGCCTATACTGGACAATCGCTCTACCTGACCAACTGGTTCGTGCAGCGACGCGGCCTGGCGTTGAGCATTGCCTTTTCTGGGGTTGGTGTCGGCTCGGTCACAATCCTGCCTTGGCTGCAAAAATTGATTGCAAATTCCGGATGGCGCACGGCTTGCTGGTCCCTCGGCCTCCTCGTTTTCCTCGTACTGGCACCGCTCAATCTCCTGCTGAGGCGACGGCCAGCCGACCTGGGTCTTGCGCCCGACGGTGTTTTTGACGGGATTGCACCCGAGGGCCGGAGTATCAGTGAAGTGGCAGACGTCGCCACCGATTCGACCCTGGGTGGGGCGTTGCGCACAAAGCGGTTCTGGTGGCTCGCGGCGAGCTATTTCTGCGCCTTGTTCACATGGTACGCAGTGCAAGTCCACCAGACGAAATATCTAACGGAAATTGGCTTCGACCCGAGCAGCGCCGCGTGGGCGTTGGGGCTTGTCAGCTTCGTCGCGGTACCCGGCCAGATCGGGCTAGGCTATCTGTCGGACCGTATCGGCCGAGAATGGGTGTGGACGATCGGCAATGCCGGCTTTGCCTTAAGTTGTCTTGTGCTACTTGCCTTGCCGAGCGATCCGAGTGCGCGGTTGCTGTGGGTGATGGTGCTCGCCCAGGGGACGCTAGGCTACGGGCTGACCTCGGTGATAGGCGCGATACCCGCGGAGCGCTTTGGGGGTCGTCACTATGGCAGCATCTTCGGCACCGTGATGCTGGCAGCAATTCTCGGGGGGGCGGCCGGGCCCTGGGTCGCCGGCGTTTCTCACGATTTGATCGGCAGTTATTGCCTCGCCTTCTGGGTCTCATTGGCCTTCAGCGTCCTCTCAGCTCTCGCGATATGGCGCGGCGCCCCTGACCGCAGACCCGGTCGGATCGATTAGAGAAGAACCCTTGTCCACATTTTGGTTGCCAATTACGAAGTCCGTACGTGGAGGAAGCGGGCCAAAAAGTCGCGTCAATCACTCGCCAAGCGACACCGCAAGTCGCCAACCGGCGCAAGAATCGCATTCATCAAGCCACGGCCAAGCTCGTTGGCAAGCAACGTTTGATCGTTACCGAGGACTTGTCGATTGTAAATGACCGCCTCCGCCCAGGGGACAGCCGAGAAGCCCGGCAAGAACGTCAAGCAAAAGGCCGGGCTGAGCTGAATGTCCTGTGCATCAAAGCGGGAGAAGCTCGGTGCCTGGTCATGTTATTGGACCCGCGACCACATCGCTCGTCTCAGACATGCCCTTGTTGCGCGAGTGTCCGCAAAAAGCCCCTCGCCGAGCGACGGCACGACTGTGAATGCGGTTTCGCGGCAACACGAGGCCAAGCCGCCGCGCTTTCGATGCTCGCCGATGGGCTCAACCCCTGGGCCGGGGACCGACCTGGGGTGCAAGGCCGGAAACTCTCTCCAGAGCCCCTTAGCGGCTTGGAGGGCAGTAGTTCATAGCGCCAAATTCCAATGCTCGCTGATCACATTCTGGCCGAAGCTGCGCCGAGGCTCACTTGATGTCAGTCGAAAACCAGCGCGCTCGTAGATGTGGCGAGCCGCTGTGAGCACGCTGTGCGTCCAGAGCGTAATGGTGCGATAGCCCTGCGCACGGGCGAACCGAATGCACTCATCGGTCAGGCGAGTGCCAAGGCCGCGTCCACGCGCGACCGGATCGACCAGCAGAAGACGCAGGCGGGCGACCGTCTCGGAGTCTTTCACTAGAAACACGGAGCCGACATTTTGGCCGTCCATTTTCGCGATCCAGCAACGTTCGCATTTTGCGTCGTACTTGCTGACGAAGTCAGCAACAATTTGGGCGCACAGACCCTCGAAGTTGTCCGCCCAGTCGAACTCCCGCGCATAAAGTTCGCCGTGCCGGGCGACGACCCAGCCAAGATCGCCGGGCAGTGGTTGGCGGAGAGTGATCTCGCTCTCGGCTTTCGGGTTTGACACGATTATTGTCTCGATGGCGCGCATTGCCGAGACCAGATGGCCCTGTTCCGAGGCGGTCAGCCGACCAAGCAGGTCGCCGACCTGCCGCTCGGCGCGCCTTTCAAGCGGGTCGAAGGCCTTACGACCTCGCGCGGTCATCGACAGCAAGCTTTGCCGCCCGTCGTGTGGCGAGATGTCTTTGCGGATCAGCCCACTCTTGTGAAACCCGCGCAAGATACGGCTGAGGTAACCGGCGTCGAGACCGAGATCGCGAGCGATGTTGCTCGCCGTCACGCCGTCGCGCTGCTTGATCTCATAAAGCACGCGGGCCTCGGTCAGCGAAAATGCACTGTCGAGCCAGCCGGGCCGCAGTACGCCGAGATTCTGAGTATAAAAACGATTGAAGCGGCGCACCGCGGCAACGCGTTGCGCCTCCTCGATGCCGGAGATTGCCATGCCGACAGCATTGGTCAATTACTTGCCAGAGTCAAGTATCTGGTGTGCAAACGTCGCTATGCTCGAGATGGCGCTGTATAGGTCACCTTGCTGCTCCCACTCATTGACTTTTCGACGGCAAGGCCCTCGCAATCCTGATGTGCGGCGCCGCACGCAACGAGTGCCGTCATGCCACGGGGGTATAAACGCAACTGTCAATTCGCCCATCAGATCCACAAAACCCCAGACCGCATGCCCGGGTCACGACTTGCTTTCGTTTGACAACGATCGGCGAGCTCGTTGGGAGCTCACGAACGTCCTTATCAAGACAAATACGGCGATGCCGTCGGTGAGAATATGGCAATGCCGTCGGTGAGCGCTTCGGGAAATGGGTCGTGCAGGGCGGCTGATGGTGGCATGGCCAACGGCTTCGCACACGAACGCGACGCAACGTCACACGCCGTGCCGTTAGGTTATGCCGCCCCGATCTCACGAAATGGCGTTGATACCATCGACGAAGTCGCGGTTCGCGCTGCTATTGCAGAAAATCCGCCAAGCCAAGGCAACGGTCCGGCCTCGAGGTCGCCACACTTTGCGCTAATTTGGCCGGTTTGAGGCATGGGGCGTTACCCGTGCGCATCCTCTAGGAGACCGAGCCATGTCGTTCCTTCCGCGGCTTCTCGCCCCCGTTATCATGATGAGCATGATGTGTGGAACGGCACTGGCGCAGACGGCCCGACCTGAGGGCATACCAAGTCCGGATGATGCGTGGACCCTGCCCAATCGCGATGCCATGAATGCGAATACCGTCACCGTCATCACGGCACCGGCCGGCGGTGCCACCGCTATCTTCGGCTCCGATATGGCGCGGGTACTCGACAATGGCGAGCTCCGCGTGCTTCCGGTTCTCGGCAAGGGCCCAGTTCGCAACGTCGTCGACATCCTCTACCTCAAGGCCATCGACATGGGGATGGTTTCGGGGGATGTGCCGGAATTCTACAAGTTGCAGTACAAGATCCCTGACATCGGGTCGCAGCTCAGACAGATCGCGAAGCTATACAACAATGAGCTCCATATCATTGCGCCGACCTCGATAAAATCGATATTCGATTTGGAGGGCAAACGAATCGTGGCGCAAACGGACGTCGGCTACTACTCAGCCAAGGTGATTTTTTCGCGCCTGAATATGCATGTCACGTACGATTACTGGACTGACGACGCGCGTGCGATCCAGAAGATCATCGATGGCGAAGCGGATGCCTACATCACCAGCACCGGCAAGGTTTTCCCGCTCGCCCGAGCTATCAAGAATGAAGATCACAAACTACACCTCGTGCCGATCCCATACGATCGAAGGCTCCAGGATCTGTATCTGCCCACGACGTTATCCGGCGCGGAATATCCGAACCTTCTGGCGCCGGACGAGAAGATCGAGACGGTGGCAACCAGCGTGCTTTTGGTGAGCTTCAATTGGCCAGAGAGGAGCGAACGCTATCGCCGGACAGCGAAGTTTATAGACGCCTTCTTCTCCAAGATAGACGAGTTCTTGAAGCCGCCTCGCCATCCGAAATGGCACGAAGCGAGCATAAACGTCAGGATTCCCGGATGGCAGCGTTTCAAGGCCGCGGACGACTGGATCGCTCAGCACGTCGGCGAGACCACATCCACCGCAGCGACGTCAGAATTGTTCAACCGTTTCCTTAGCCAAAATCACATCGGCAACATCACCCCCGAGGATAGAGCGGCACTTTTTCGCCAGTTTCTGGAGTGGAAGGATACGCAGCAGCCTTCGGTACGGTGAGGGCCGTCGTCAATATCAGCGGCTTTCGCGTGCGCAACCGCTCACGCACGTCCTCGACTGCAACAGGTCGACAATCTACATGACGTCGTCGTGGCGACCCATCTCGCCCAGTTCATTCGGTCGCTGCTACCATCTGGTGCGACTGAAGACGCGTCTGCTTAGGCTCCCGGGTCCGGATGGCCGTCAATCGCGTGACGTATCACTCGCTGAATCTGAGCATTCGACAGGAACAGATCGTGGTTGATAACGCCCCACCCCCTCTGTGAGGCGTCTATCACCCGCAACCCGAGCCCCGCCAGTTGCGCCGTTTGGGCAGCGCCCACGCGGGTAATCCCGCCGGCGAGCCATCCCGATAAAGCAAGCGCGCGATCGTTCGTCGCGCTGACGACAGTGATTTTCGGCTTGAGAGAGCCGATGCGTTCGACCGATGATGAGAACACGTCCAAATCAAGATCCGGCGAGGCGAGCACCACCGCTCCGATCCTGACGGCCGCCGCTTCGCCATCCCGTGCGTAGAGCTGGCGCAAGGCCTCCATTGTTGGCATGGATCCGATGCTGTGCGCAACGACATGGATGCGGCCGATCGCTGGTTGCGCCATTAGCCCGGTGAGCAGCTGATCCAAGGCATCTCGCGACCACATCGCGCTGTCGCGGTCGTAGGCGTAGTCGAGCAGCTTGGCTCTCGATGGCCAGGAGAACACCATGGTGTAGCCCTGGAACCTGATGCCGTCAGCCAGGTGCGCCCCATCAAGCGTCGCGGTCTCGAAGGTCTGGTTGAAGCCGTGAACGTAGATCAGTATGTCCTTTGCACTGGTCGTCTGTTCGAGCAAATCGTCGATCCGTGCAACTGGTTCAATGGCATCGATATGCCAATCATCAAGCCCAACCGAGGCAAGCGAGAGCCGGCCTTCGGCCGGTGGCGTGAGTTTTGCACGGGCGACCGTCATTGTGGATGCCCGCTCCGCTCCGAACCACGGCTTCGCTTGCGCACCGTTCAACAACTTGCGTGTGGTCGCGATAAGGACAACCGGATTGATCGAAAGCTCCGAAGCATCGAAGCGCGCGCCGGTGGACGTCATGTCGGCACAGCCGTCCAAGGCAACGACATAGACTGCTGCAGGCAGTGCCTGCAGCAGCGCTCGCCGTGAAACGACGCTTTTAACAGGGATCATACCGCGCACGATCCGGAAAATTTCGAGAGCAATCGGCGCTCTCCACGATATTGGGTCGCGCACGGCCGTTGCTGAGGCAGTGTGCGTTCCCGGGGAAGCCAGTTGCCGCCCGCGATGGGGTCACCGCGCACAGCGCTTCCCGCGCCCTGTGAACCCCGATAGCGGCAGGAAGAGGGCAAGGGGGTAAGCGCAAGTGCATCGAATACGTCGGAACGGGTAGTAGGTACGATGCTGCTTTGGAAGCAGACAAAGCGTGAACCTCGGTTGTCGCAGCCGGAACCGACCATAAAAACCTGTAACCATCCGCCAGCTAGAGCAGGCGGGTTTTCCGTCGCCCTCGGAGGGGGCGCAGAGTCCTGGGCTGTGAGCTCGAAATGCTGCCGCAGATCCCGATCGACGATCGCGAAATCGCCTCCGCCACATTCCACTTCAAGATCGCGGTTGTCGAGGTTTGCCTTCAACCCATCCCAACGGACTGGGTAATCGCGCGTACCGGCTGCAGCCGTTCGACGGGCAAAAGCCCGATGAAGATGCTGATTTTGTGCTTCGCTTTCATCAACGCGTCGACATAAGCAAGTTCCCAGTTTGTATTTTGCCGGTGCCGGTCGCCTTTGCGGATCGAGTCACAGGCGTGTCGATCGCTGCGTCAGTGTCGCCCCCACTGTGGCTATTATCCAGATGACAAAAAATGTGATGGCCCAAAGAATGTTGCCAACATCATAATACATTGATCCTACAGAGATCAGGCCAAGGATGAGGATGATCCGCCGCAGCGTCTTGCTTGTCACCAAGGCCGACCAGAATAACCGAAAAGCCGTACCACGATCCTGTGCTCGACGCTCGTAGTCCCATTGTCCGTTCGGTCTCACTAGCGGTGCTCCGATTAGGTGCTAGACGGTAGCTACTTTAAGGTAAGACAGTATCTACAATCATCTTACCTTCGGTTTAAAGTTAGCGCTGTGCCGTCTAGCTATAACCGACCTTTATTGCCCCATTGTCTGCCTTCTCTCGCCGCGCCTCTTTGGAGCTTGAAGGTGGTCGCTTCGCCGCGTCGGTTAGGCGTCCGAGGCGGCCATGCCCGGTGGCGCGACACTCGCGGACGCGAACCGGTCGCCCTGTGTCAGGCTCACCGAATTTCGCTGCAACCCATCAAAGCGATGATGTCGGTCAAGCCGGTGACGGCGGTGCCAATGCCCTCGCAGGGGCCTTCGCCTTGTCCGATGGCGGCGCTCTCAAGCAGGAGGTCGGCGCCCTAAGGTCACACGAGTTCGCGATTTGATCCGCCGTGCACGGCGAATTCGCTACGAGGCGCCCTCGGGTTGCTCACGCATGACGTTAAGGTGAGACGGGTCACCGTTAGGAGAGATACGCTTTCGCGGCCCCAAACGGCTGCAACGTTGGCGTCTGCCGCGGCGATTGCTATCGCCCAACGCCCGCGCACAACGGCGCGCCGGGAGGAAGCGCGACGATGCGACTTACGGGCAATCAATATCTGGAGACGACCGGTGTCGGGGGGTTCCAATTGAACCGGTAATTGATGCCAAGCGTAACCATCTGGAAGTTGGCGTCATGCACACTAAATTGATCGGCAACTAAACCATTGGCTACGCCGATGCTATTCAAAGCGATGTATTGGTACTCGAGCTTCGCCGACCAGCTGGGCGCGAAGGCCCATTCGATGCCAGCGCCCGTCACCCAACCACCATTGGTTTTGGTGGTGCTAAACGACGCGGGAACGGTCAAATCGGTGAAGCTGGACTGACTTTCAACCCAGCCCCAGCCGGTCTTGGTATAAATAAACCAGGGAGCGGCAGGGCTGGTATAGCCGAAGCGAGCTGCAACGGTCGTCACCCAGTTCGCCTTGGCGGACGCTTGAAAAAAGCTGCCGGCCGCAGGAACAAAGAAGGTAAGGCTGCCGTTGTTGTTGCCCGCGATGCCGTCGAAGAATGCTTCAACTCCAAGAATCCAATTTGGAGTGAATTGGTAGTTGTAGCCGATTTGTCCACCAGCAATGAACGAGAGCTCGGAGAGGCCTCCCACGGTGAGACCCGAGAGGGTTTCCGTTATGGTTTCCGTGGCTGCGCCGCCGCCGATGTTGCCACCGATATAGAAGCCGGTCCAATTAACGGACGGTGTGGGGACATAGGCAGGTGCCGGCGGTGCTTTCACGGCCATATCGGCCGCGCGAAGGCCCGCTCCAGGAACGACAAGAGCAATGGTAGCCGTACTGACAAGCAGCAAGCGCTTCATGATCCCCTCCGCGAAGTGTCCTCGTATTACCTCCATCACATTTACCCTATCAAGGAATTTCGGCCCTGGTCTTTCGTTTGGCTACCTACCGTTGCCCAGAGGCAACGGTCGACGCACCTCGTAGCGTTCTGCCATCCACTTTTACGCACGTTGCGGCGCAATCTTAACGGGTCGGCATTGCTCCGAACCGGCCGGGATAGCTATGCCGTATTACATCGGATTATAATGCTTCCTGTACGCTGGCAGCGCATTTGAACCGTTTTGAAACAAGCCCCACTTTGTGCAATAGCGTCTTGCGAGGGACATTTGTTCATGTCGCGGTGCGCGAGAGGAATGCTGAATAGAGCAGTAGCGACGGCACCGCAGCGGTGGAGCTGTGGGAAACGCCCACCTCGAGAGGGATTGAATTTCCGTGGCGCGAGGTTTCCCCGCGCGTCACCGATCCTGCTACTGAGCCTGAGCCCATTTGGTCGCCCATGGATCTGCTCCTAAATTGGGACTTTCGCTATACGGCCCGTTAATTTCATCAGTTCGAAGCTTTTCTGACATCAACCCTGTGACGTTGCGAGATCCGACGCGAAAATCTCACCCGCTTCTCCAAACCCGATGATTGCGACGCTGCTCACGAGCCATCTCTCTGTTCCTTGCAGCCGGGAGGCCACCGGCCCGCACCTTGTCGAAACGACAGTGGTCGCTCCAGAGCCCGTGTCCCATGGCATAGCGGGGATCGCCGGGGCAATCGCGGGATCGAGCGTGGCGCAGCCGAATGGGAACGCCTTTCCGGCCGCACGGCACTCTCGCACGCCTCCTCGTCGTGACTGCAGTGTTCCGCTTATCGAGCCTGTGAGACGGCAAGACTGGTCGCTGGCGCCGGTAAACCTGACCTACTGTCGGAACAAAGCCGGGCCCAGCGAATCGACACCCGGTGGCTTGTCGTCGGACAGTGTCTCGCGGGCGGTCGCGTCCTGCGATACGCTCAGCGCGTGGCCGTGCAGCGGCGCCCGTAGCTCACCTCACACGGATCGCCTTTCTCAAGAACTCCTACTCGGATTAGGACCCCGGCAGAGGAACAACCAACCTGTCGAGCCGGCTAAATGTGAGTTGCTCACCCCCGACGCACGCCAGCGCCGCGCCGACCCCATACAAAAAGCTCCACGCGTGACACGTTCGACGGGCAGAGTCAGTATCATCGCTCACGGCAAGAGCAGCGGTAGTCGCCGCAGCCCAGCATCACTCGCATCTATAAAAGCGGCGGCACCAGGGCGAGACACACGATCGGCAGTAATCGCCGCTGGAGCCCCCGCCGCCATCACTGTCGCCGTAACCATCGTAATCGTGGCCGTAGCCACGGTAATCGCGGCCGCGGCCGCAGTCATCGAACCGACGACCATAAGGGTTGCCGCCATAGCACCCTTGGCGGCAGCGGCCGTCGTCGCACCCACGATCGTAGTGCCCACCGCCATGGCACCGATGCCTGAAGTAGCGGCGGCCCCCGTAATCCCCGTCATAGCATCCATGACCACAATTTTCGCTACGATAACCACACGTATACGCCCCGGCATCGGTCGGGCCGGACGTGGCGCTCAGGGAGACTGTCACGCCGAGCACAACGACGAGTCCACGCAGCTTCCGCAACATGATATGTCCGCCGTGGTTGAGTTGGGTGTCACATTTGGGCCGCGAGTAGCCGTCCCACCACAAAATCCCGTCTCCTCATTCAATCACCTCGTCAGTGACGATGAGTAGCTCAGGCGGCATTTTGAGACCAAGCGCTTTCTCGGCCTTGAGACTGACGGCTAGTTCAAATTTGGCTGGAAGAGCGTCAGGTTTTGCCCTTCAGGATATGATCGGATATGCGGATAAGGCTACGGCCGTGTTTCGATTGATTGGACTCTGGCACATCACCTCCCGCTTCCAGGTAAAGCTTCAATGGGTGGGTCATCGCCAGCCGGTTCTTCTCGGCTAACTCAACGGTTCGTTATCTCTTCCGTTTTCAAAATGATCACATCGGCGTCACCCTGACCGACTAAATAAGATTGCGTCGCCCTGTGGTCCCCTCGCCTCCTACTGGGTAGCCCGTTCCGAGTACAATCCTATCATTCCCGGAAGTGCGCGGGTATGCAAAACTTCACAGTGCGCATGGATAGCTTTAGCCTCGGACTGGCGGCGTGCGCCATGGCCCAGGTCTCTCTTCATTTGTTTCGAGGTTGGGCTCGGATCGATAGTCGCTGAGACCGCGGCGTCGAGGGATCGCCCTTGGCAATCATCTCGTTGAGGCTCAACTTCGGTTTCCACGTCGTCAATGGCTCGAACCGGTTCAACAGTACCGCGTGCGTCCTCTCGGGTGGTATGTTGATTGCGGCCTAAGCCGCAACACCCGCAATGGTCGGAGAGCGAGGTCCTCGCTCGCAAGTGCGATGAAGGCGGCCACCGTTTCCCTCATGATTTGCTGCGCTCTTTCATGCGCAAGGTCCAGTCGCCGTAGACTAGCCGCTCCCTCCGCCACGGCTTGGCTCAGACTCTCGCACGGAATCGGTCCAGGAGCAGGGCACGATATCGTCGGCCGACTCGCAGGCTATCACCGGTTCGGCTGGGTTCTTATAATCATAAGTGTCGAGCGACAGCCGATCGCGCAGGACCACGAGGAGGTCAAAATCACTGTCCTACCTTTCTCCACCCATGGCCCGACAGCTTTGCCCATTCCCGCGGCTTGGCGACCACGGCAGCCTTCAGGCTTTCTGGTCTCGCCAGCGGCGACCTGATTGTGGAACGTACGAAAAATCTCGAACTGGCACGTGCGCGGTCAGCCGTGCGACGTAGGGCCCATAGGCCAACAGGGCCGCATCTCGCGTTAACGCATCCGCCAAGCAATGGAAAGATTTAGAATCGAGGTCCCGCCGCTACGGACATTCCGAGCGCCGGCAAGTGCCTGATTGTAACGTCCGTTGGGATGTACGCGACGCTTGGCGGGCCACTGATCGCCAGTACTATGTCTCGACCGCCCGGGCGTGAGCGGCGAGCAGGGCCGCAAGCCGCGCCGGCTCGCCGCGTGC
>Ga0126371_10001220_pt1 | contig 21628 bp, 13 predicted proteins | sample PanSoiMetaPlot_4_FD_110145 | JGI IMG/M metagenome (GOLD analysis project Ga0126371, IMG submission 110145) | Tropical forest soil microbial communities from Panama - MetaG Plot_4 | ecosystem: Environmental > Terrestrial > Soil > Tropical forest > Bulk soil | place: Panama | collected 2016-02-17 | reverse complement strand
TATTTCGCTAACGTGTTACTCTTGAGAGCGTTACAAGGGAAAAAAGAAACTCAGAGACAGGAGTGCATCAGGTTAGTGCTAGCCAGAGAGCAAAAAAAGTCCCTCATTGACACGTATGCGACGCATGCTACCGATACGGGTAGCCCAGAGGTCCAGATCGCGCTGTTAAGCGAGCGCATTGGTCAACTGACGGAGCACTTCAAGACGCACAAGAAAGATCACGGGTCGCGCCGCGGCCTGCTTATGCTGGTCAGCAAGCGGCGTCGCTTGCTTGATTATCTGAAGCAGTACGATTCCGAGCGTTACAAGGGCGTCATCCAGAAACTCGGCATCCGCAAGTAATTTTGCATGCTGAAGACCTCGGCGCCGTAGTGTATCCGAGGTCGCCTCGCCTTCGTCCCCCGGCGCGTGCCGCTGGACGATCTCAAGGAATCTTTGGAACTTTGCGATTCCCGGCCATTGCGGCAATTCAATCGGCATTCACTGCCCTAACGTGCGATCTCCCATCGCATGCAGTGCCCTCCTGCGCACAAAGAAGGATGAACCATGAAACCAGAACCGACAGAAATTAGCGTAGAACTCTCCGGCGGTAAAAACCTAAAAATCGAAACCGGCAAGATCGCCAAGCAGGCACACGGCTCCGCTGTAGTGCGCATCGGCGACAACGTTGTGCTCGCCACTGCGGTGGCCAATGCCGATCCCCGCGAGGGGATCGACTTCTTTCCGTTGACCGTCGACTATCGTGAGTATACGTACGCCGGTGGACGCATTCCCGGCGGCTTTATCAAACGCGAAGGCCGTCCCAGCGAGCGCGAGATTCTCACCAGCCGCATGATTGACCGGCCGATCCGGCCTTTGTTCGCCGAAGGCTTTAAATGTGAGACCCAGGTCATTGCCTTCGTTCTATCCGCCGATACTGAAAACGACCCAGACGTTTCAGCGATCAACGCAGCCAGCGTAGCTCTAACCCTCTCCGACATCCCGTTTCTCGGTCCAGTGGGCGCGGTTCGCGTGGGCTGTGTGGACGGAAAATTCATTACGAATCCGACCTATGCCGAGATGCGTGACAGCCAGCTCAACATCATGGTCGTTGGCACGGCCGACGCCATCGTGATGATCGAGTCCGGCGCCAAAGAAGTGACCGAAGAGACAGTTGTCGACGCGATCGAGTACGCGCACGGCGAAATCAAGAAGATTTGCGCCGCGATCAACGACCTACGCAGCAAGGTTGGCAAGCAAAAACGCGAAGTTGAGCCTCCTGTCTTCGATCAGAAGTATTACGACGGGCTCAAAGCGAAAATCGGCGCCAAGCTTACCGACGCTCTCGATACCAAGAAGCACCCGAAGGCCGAGAGCTATACGTTGGTGAAAGACATCCGGAAGGAACTCGAAGCAGAGATTCCCGAGGGTGAAGGACAGGAAGAAGCGGTCAAAAAGCTTAAGGACTATTACGAAGTCCTCCGCGAACGAATCTTCCGTGAGCAGGTCATCGAAGAGAAGCGGCGTCCTGATGCCCGCGCGTTCGACGAGATCCGCGAAATCTGGATCGAGGTTGGCGTTCTACCCCGCACCCACGGTTCGGCGATCTTCACTCGCGGCGAGACGCAAGCCCTGGTCACCACAACACTCGGCACCAGCGACGATATGCAGCGGCTGGAAGCCTTCGAGGGCGAAGCCAAGAAGCGCTTCATGCTGCATTACAACTTCCCGCCCTTCTCCGTCGGCGAAGTGCAGTTCCTGAGAGGCGCGGGCCGGCGCGAAGTCGGCCATGGCGCACTGGCTGAGCGGGCCGTCTCGGCCGTTCTGCCCACCGAAGAGAAGTGGCCCTACGCCATGCGCGTCGTCTCCGACATCCTTGAGTCCAATGGCTCATCGTCCATGGCGACTGTGTGCGGCGCGGCGCTCTCGCTGATGGATGCAGGCGTTCCGTTGAAGGCCCCCGTCGCTGGAGTTGCAATGGGCCTGGTCAAAGAGGGCGAGAAGTACGCCATCCTCACCGACATCGCGGGCGCTGAAGATCACTACGGAGACATGGATTTCAAAGTTGCCGGCACCAAGGATGGCATCACGGCTTTGCAGATGGATATCAAAGTTGCCGGAATCACTCCAGCCATCATGCGTGAGGCGCTTGCGCAGGCGAAGGCTGGCCGGATGCATATCCTCGGAAAGATGGATGAAGTTCTCGGATCGCACCGCGAGAAAGTTTCTCCGTTTGCTCCGCGCATCTACACGCTGCAGATTCCCGTCGACAAGATTCGCGATCTCATTGGGCCGGGCGGCAAGATGATCCGCAGCATCATCGACCAGACCGGCGTGAAGATCGACGTCGAGGATTCCGGAAAGGTGAACGTCGCGTCGAACGACGAAGCCTCCGCGAACAAGGCCCTCCAGATCATCGGAGACCTGACCGCGACTGCCGAGGTTGGCAAGACTTATCTCGGAACGGTTTCACGCCTGGCTGACTTCGGTGCTTTTGTCGAAATCATCCCTGGCACCGACGGACTGCTGCACATCAGCGAAGTCGCTGAACACCGGATCAAAGACATTCGCGACGAATTAAAAGAAGGCGACCAGGTTCTTGTGAAAGTGCTGGCCGTTGAAGGCAATCGTATTCGCCTCTCGCGCAAGGCAATTCTGAAAGAACAGCGTGCCAAGATGGGTGGTGGCGAGGCTCCGCCCGAAGCCGCGCCCGTCGCTTCGATGACCATCGAAGGCGGAGGCGACTTTGAAGAGGAATCGGACGAGCCAAACTTCAACCGGGACGATGCTCCTCAGGGCGTTGCGGCGGGCGGAGAGCATGATCGCGGCCGTGATCGGGATCGGGACCGTGGTCCGCGTGGCGGTGGTGGCGGGGGCGGTGGCGGACGTCGACGTGGAGGCAGAGGACGCCACAACGGACGCGGCGGCGGCGGCCATGGCCACGGCGGTCACGGCGGAGGCAGACACTAAAATCAGGTCTAAGGTCTTAGGTGTTAGGTCTCAGGAACCGACGGGCAATTGCTCCGCGGTCCGGCGACACAGAGGCCATCAGAGCAAGAAAATAAAAGCCGCGATCCGAGGATCGCGGCTTTTCTGTTTTGCGGATTCAGTCTTACAACGTAAGTCCTGCCTACTTCGGCTGGGGCGTCGTCCTCAGGTAAGGTTTGATGGTCTTGTAGCCTGGAAACTTCTGCGCCGCCTCCTCATTCGAAACCGCAGCGGTGATGATGACATCATCCCCTTGCTTCCAGTTTACCGGCGTCGCCACCTTGTGCTTCGCGGTCAATTGAATGGAGTCCAGCACGCGCAACACTTCGTCAAAGTTACGACCTGTGGTCATCGGATAACTCAACGTCAGCTTGATCTTCTTGTCCGGGCCGACGACGAACACCGTGCGCACCGTCGCGTTGTCTGCGGGTGTCCGGCCTTCGCAACTCTCTCCCGCACCGCCCGGTAGCATGTCGTAGAGTTTGGCCACTTCCAGCTTCGGGTCGCCGATCATCGGATAGTTCACTTTATGACCCTGGGTCTCTTCAATGTCAGCGGCCCATTTGCCGTGGCTCGTTACCGGATCGACGCTGAGGCCAAGAATCTTACAATTCCGCTTCGCAAACTCCGGCTGCAACCCGGCCATGTATCCCAATTCGGTTGTACACACAGGAGTGAAATCTTTGGGATGTGAGAAGAGGACAGCCCAGCCATCTCCAATCCAGTCGTGAAACTTAATGGGTCCTTGAGTTGTCTCCGCGCTGAAATCAGGCGCGGTGTCGTTGATTCGTAGTGACACTTGAATTCTCCTCTGTATTTAACGTTAAAAAATTCTCTCCGTCGCTGGACGCCTTTGTCAAATACAGATGCCCTGCATCTCACGCGAGCCTCAAAATTCCTGACATGACCAGCAGTCTCATCACTTTTGCTTAGCAATCAATTGCCGCGAAATAGCCCGCCGCACGCGGCTTCTGAGGAGGCTGCCCTTCCCCGATTCATCAAATGTTCATCGTGTTGTAATGGATTCTTAACAACCGTCATCTAGGTTTTTGGGCGGTCGATCGCTGCGCCCGGCCGCAACGAGGCGGGTCGACACTTTTCTTCTCTCAAGGTGATTCCATGACAAAAAAGGCCGCAGTCCTGGGTCTGGCAGTGATGGCTCTTGCGGGCACGATGCTCGCCGCTGAGGGCTCGGTTCCCAGGGGCGTTCCGCGCCTCGATCATGTGTTTGTGATCATGATGGAGAACCATGGTTACAGCCAGATCATCAACAATCCAAATGCACCCTTCATCAACAAGTACGCCAAGGTCACGAATGCGGCGACCAACTACTTTGCGGTCGCACACCCCAGTTTGACGAACTACCTGGAAGTCGTGGGTGGGTCGAATTTCGGTGTATTGAGCGACAACAATACCGATTGGCACAACGCAGCCTGCACGACGAACCTCGCGTCGGGAACTGCCGACACCGACAATCCTGCGAGTGGGCCGATCTGCCCAATCACCGGTACGGGCACGGATGCCGCGACACCTGCAGTCGACACAACCAACGAAGTCCAAGGGACGCCGGGAGAGAACAACATCGATGGAGTGCAGTCGATTCCGGCGGCCAGTGGGATCGAAGGAAAGACGATCGGCGACCAACTGGTGGCCGCAGGGCGTAGCTGGAAGAGTTATCAAGAGAGCTTGCCTATTTCCGGCGCGGACCTGGTTAACAATGCCGACGGATTTTTCAGCAACCTGACCGACTTCAGCGCAATCACGCCGACTCTGAATCCTCCACTTAGCTCTGCAGATCTGGTGAATCTTTACGCGGCCAAACACAACCCATTCGTCTACTTCAAGAGCGTCCAGGATGGCAAAGACCCACGCAACAGCCTGAATAACACCGTGGGCTTTGAGGCGTTATATGGCGACCTCGCCTCGGGCCACGTGCCTTCCCTGTCGTTCATCGCTCCCAACCAGTGCAACGATCAGCATGGACGCGGAAATGCGGGTGCCTTCTGCAACTTCGATCCGGTCAGCGACGGTTCGCAGGCAGGCCTGAATCCTGCCTTGATCTACCTAGGGGATGTAACGGTACAGCGCCTGGTGACGGCGATTCACAAGTCGCCGGCGTGGCGCGAGGGACACAACGCAATCGTCCTCTTGTGGGACGAAAACGACTACAGCACCGCTCCGAACATCAATCAGGTGCTGCTCACGGTGGATACTAACTACGGCAGTCACGGAACCTCCAGCGGGAAATTTTATACGCACTTCTCGCTCCTGAAGTCTTTGGAATCAGGGTTCAAGTTGCCGTGTCTGAATCACGCCTGCGATCAAAACGTGAACGTAATGTCGGATCTGTTCTCTGGGGGCAGGGACGACCACTAGCAAGAAGCCAGCCAAAAAGTTGCCTTATGCCGGGGTACGCCTCGAGCGCGTGCCCCGGTAAATTTTTGCTCCCGTTCCTACGGGCTGGACTTGTCGTCCTCCCAATCGCGCTGGTATTGTGACGAGTCGTTTCTTCGGATTCTCGAAGCGTAGTCTCGGGCCCGTTAGCAGTGTGTGGTTACGATCGTGGCTTTCTCGCGCCAATCCAATCACTTAGCCAGAACGTACTATAGAAAGGAAGCGTAGAGCGTTTTGTCCAGCGCTGATCCAAAAGGGATTCCGCCGGATTCGCATTTGGAGTCGGCGATCCGTTCGGGCGACCAGAACGCCATGGCAGCGTTGTACGATCGCTATTCTTCTATCGTGTATTCAGTGGCTCTGCGCGTTTTAGGTGATACGGGCGCGGCCGAGGATGTGTTGCAGGACGTGTTTATGCAGCTCTGGCGCAATCCGAGCGCTTTCGACTCCAGCCGCGGAAGTCTTGGTGCATGGTTGGCAGTGATCGCCAGGAACCGGGCCATTGACACGCTGCGCAAACGGCGACCGGAAAGCAACATTGCAGATATCGTCATTAGCGTAGAAACGGACATGGCCAGCGATGCCGATCGAGCGCGCTCGGCCGAAAAAGTGCGCGGCATACTGGGCTCGATGCCTGCGGCACAACGATCCGCGCTCGAGATGGCGTACTTTGAAGGTCTGACGCACACTGAAATCGCCGCCAAGACCGGCGAACCGCTGGGCACAATCAAGACGAGAATTCGCGCAGGGCTCCTCGCGCTGCGCAAGGCATTTCAAGAATGACCGGCCACGAACAATACGCAGAGGACCTGGCGCTTTACGCTCTCGGCAGCCTGCAAGGAGACGAGCGTGCCAATCTCGAGAAGCATCTCGACACGTGCTCGAGTTGCCGTCAGGAGCTCGAAGCGCTGCGCGGCGACGGCGCATTACTGGCGCTCGCAGCAACCGGTCCAAAGCCGCCGCAGCGATCCCGCCAGCGCCTGGTGGATGCCATCGCCAAAGAGCCTCGAGGATCCTCTGCTCCCATTCCCGCGCCCGCACGTCAATTCAACCTCTGGGCGTTTTTCGGATGGGCCGCCGCCGTCGGGATGTTTCTGGTGGCGATTCAGCTTCGTCGGCAAAATACATCTTTGCAGGTGGCAGTGAACTCACTCGGATCGGTAGTCGGATCGCAGACAATCGAACTGGAAAATGCGCGGCGAGTTGTCGATACGCTAACCTCACCGGAAGCACACACTGTGACTCTGGTTGCCGGCAAGACTCCGCCGCAGCCCCAAGGCAAAGCGTTCTACCTTAGAAATCGCACCGGCTTGGTGTTTGTGGCCAACAACCTTGCGCCGCTGCCGCCCGACAAGATCTACGAACTCTGGCTGATTCCTCCGGATGGAAAACCGATCCCCGCGGGGCTGTTCAAACCCGATGCCCGAGGCAATGCGAGCGTGATCAATCCTCCCGGCATCCCTGCCGGAGTCGAAGCGAACACCTTCGCTGTAACGCTAGAGGCGGCAAGCGGTCCGCACGATGCGCCCCGCGGAACGGGCGTGATGGCTGGAGGAGTTTAGACTAAGTCCTACGATTCAAGATCGACTTCCTGTTTCGCCTAGTGCGCTGATTCGTCCAGCAACTCTTTCAAATGGGACTGCCAGACTGCCGCATGCGTGTGCGTACCGTGTCCATAGGTTTGTTCCGACGTTGGGATCAGAATGAACTTGCCCGATTTCACCTTCTTGATTTCCCGCTCGGCAACTCCCAACTCCGGTGGATTGATGAAATCGTCCGCCGAGTTGATGTACATCACCGGGACCTTGATCTTGTCCAACCCCGGCGACGGATCATAATTTCGCGATGAATTCACGGCGTACAGGAAATCGTTGGCGTCAAGGGTTGCCGACACACGCATGATGTAACTGTCCAGAAACGCATCGGCCTTGTCACGCGTCGGAAGGTCTTGCTGCTGATGTAGCGGAGCGCTGCCGGCAATCAGCAGAAAGTCCGTAGCAATCTGCAAACCCGCTCGCGGTTCTGTCGTGTAGTCGCCGCTTTTCCAATCGGGATCCTGCCGGATGCCGTCGATCACCATCTTCCGCCACAGTCGATTTCGTCCGGAGATCTCGACCGGCAGGCATGCCAGCGGCATCAGCGCGTCCATCATGTCAGGATAGGTTTCTCCCCACACCCACGAATGCATGCAGCCCATCGACGTGCCGATGACAAGCCGCAGATGATTGACTCCCAATCCATTCACGAGGAGTTCGTGCTGCAGGGCCACCATGTCGTCGTAGTCATACTGCGGAAAATGCGCGTGCATGCCATCGCTCGGCTTGCTGGACTTGCCGTGGCCGATGTTGTCGGGCAAAACGATGAAATAGCGGTTCGCATCCAGCAACTGCCCGGGCCCAAATAAGACACCCGCGAAGATGGGTTGTAGAAACTGCTTTCCTGTTCCTCCCGTCCCGTGAAGAACAATGACTGCATTCGTCGTCTTTCCGGCCGCGTCTTTCTGTGGTTTGCCGAGGGTCGCATAGTGAATTCGCACCTCGGGCAGAGTCTCGTCTGATTTGAAGGCAAAATTGTGAACCACGAAATCACCTTCGGTTGGAGTCGGCCACGTAGGCGCGGGTCCTGTTTGCTGTGCCTGCACTGCTACCACGGCTAACAAGACACCTACCAGCGCGGAAAAGACTCGACACAGGATCTTCACAAGGCAACTCCTCCAACCAAGAGATGATCTCTAACGCGGCGCGGCGGAAGTGTACACCAGCACACGTGACGCACGTCGCAAACAAAAAGGCGGGCCGGTAAGCCCGCCTTCCGCCAAAATCAAAACGAAGTCTAAGCCTCTTCGCTCTCCTTAAGTTTGGCAATCACGCCGAAATCTTCCAGCGTCGTCGTATCGCCCTTGACCTCCCCGCTCGTCGCCAACTCTCGCAACAAGCGGCGCATGATCTTTCCGCTGCGCGTCTTCGGAAGCATATCGGTGAAGCGAATGTCGTCCGGCTTCGCGAGCGAACCGATTTCCTTCGCCACCCACTTTTTCAACTCCTCTTTGAGCGCCGGGGACGGATCTCTTCCCTTCTCCAATGTGACGAAGGCCGCGATGGCCTGGCCCTTGATGTCGTCCGGCCTGCCTACGACCGCGGCCTCGGCAACCGCGTCGTGCGCAACCAGCGCGCTCTCGACTTCCATCGTGCTCAGGCGATGACCGCTGACGTTCAACACGTCGTCGACGCGGCCCATGATCCAGAAATAGCCGTCTTTATCCTTGCGCGCACCGTCACCGGTGAAATAAACCCCCGGAATCTGGCTCCAGTACTGACGAACGTAGCGGTCGGGATCGCCGTAAACCGTTCGCAACATTCCAGGCCAAGGCTTGCTGATGATCAGAAATCCTCCGGATCCGTCGGGCACCGGCTTACCGTCCATGGTCACGATTTCGGGCACGACTCCTGGCATCGGCCGTGTCGCCGATCCGGGCTTCGTCGCGATGGCGCCCGGAATTGGCGAGATCATGATGTGCCCCGTCTCCGTTTGCCACCAGGTATCGACGATCGGACAGCGATTGTGGCCGATCACTTCGCGGTACCACATCCACGCTTCCGGATTGATCGGCTCTCCGACCGTTCCCAGCAGGCGCAGGCTATCCATTTTGTGCTTGTTCGGCCACTCGTCGCCCCACTTGATGAAGGTACGAATCGCGGTGGGGGCCGTATAGAAGACATTCACCTGGTGCCGATCGATAATCGCCCAGAAACGATCCGGCTCCGGATAGTTTGGCGCCCCTTCATACATCACGCTCGTCGCACCGTTTTGCAATGGACCGTAAACGATGTAGCTGTGGCCCGTCACCCAGCCAATGTCCGCGGTGCACCAGTAGGTGTCTTCTTCCTTGAGATCGAAAACCAGTTTGGTTGTCAGGTATGTGCCAACCGAGTAGCCGCCCGTGGTGTGCACTACGCCCTTTGGTTTTCCCGTAGTGCCCGACGTGTACAGGATGTACAGCGGGTGCTCAGCATCCAGCGGTTCTGCCGGACATTCATCCGATGCTTTCGCCATCAAGTCGTGCCACCAATGGTCTCGGCCTTCCTGCAGATTGATGGGGGTTCCAGTCCTCTTGTAAACGACTACGTGCTTCACGCTCGGGCAGGACTTGAGCGCTTCCTCAACCGCGGGAAACAGCTTTACCTCTGCTCCACGCCGGTAAGATCCATCCTGCGTGATAACCGCAACCGCCTGCGAATCGTGAATACGATCAATCAGCGCGTTCGATGAGAATCCGCCAAACACGATGGAGTGCGGGGCACCGATCCGCGCGCAAGCCAGCATCGCGATCGGTAGCTCTGGCGTCATTCCCATGTAGATGGCGACTCGGTCGCCTCTTTTCACGCCTAGCGACTTCAACACATTCGCGAACTTCTGCACTTCTTTCCAGAGCTGCTGGTAGGTGTAGGTGCGAATTTCACCCGGCTCGCCTTCCCAGACGATGGCCGCTTTGTTCTTGCGCCAGGTCTTCACATGGAGGTCGAGGCAGTTATAGGAGAGATTGATCTGACCACCGGAGAACCATTTCGCCCACGGCGCATTCCACTCGAGCACCCGGTCCCACTTCTTGAACCAGTGCAAATCCTCCGCGACGCGCCCCCAGAATTTCTCCGGGTGCTCGATTGATTCGCGGTAGAGATGTTCGTATTCGTCGAGCGTCTTGATATGCGCTTTCTCGGCGAAGTGCGAAGGACACTCAAACTTGCGATCCTCCTGCAAAATGGAATCAATGCCAGTCTCGTTCGGTACAGTCGCTTTCTCAGCCATAGAAATTGCCTCGCACCTTTTGAATGTAGCCTTACAGTCTAGCTCCAAGCACACGGAACTACGAAGTCGGAGGGACTTTCACTATTACGGTACGACGGGCGGTCGCTTATGTCCCTAACACCAGCCGTCCGGTGTCGACAAATCTGCCCAGGGGAGTGTGCATCTTTGCCCACTCCTTCAGGGTGAAGACATTCCTATAGAACAGATCGAGTGCGCGCATGCCCACAACGGTCCGCCACGATCTGTTAGAAGATTCCAGCGGGTAATCGAGTTCCTCCAGAAATCTTCCCAAGAGAGCCTCGAGCCTCTCAACCTCGGCTTCAGTGAGATTCTTTCTCCAGCGGCCGACCGGATCGAATCCCGCCTCGATTTCTCCCTGAAAAGAAGAATTGGGATTGCTGATGGTACCGAGGGAGGAATCACGAATCGATGGATACGATAGTTCCTCTCCGATAAACGAACTCACCCGCCCAAGGGTTGCCTCCGGGTCGCGCGCCAGACTTTCGTAGCGGACCTCCCAATAATCACCGGACAAACGGTGCCCTAACCGCCGCCCGCGCTTCGTCTTCCACATCCAGTGACTGCCCGATACCAGTAAGCCCCCCTTTCGTTCCCATGGCAACGGCCGGATAAAACCACTGCGTGCGAGGGAATACGCAACATCGCGCCCATCGCGAATCACGTGCAGGAACAAGGCTTCCGGAATCTCGCGCTTGATCAAGTCCATGTGCAATAGATTGTCGGGCCCCCAGACCGCCCATCGCCTGCAGCCGTGACGCTCTGCAACCGAATCCATCATGAGGCGCAAAAAATCTCCACCAGATCTGCATGTCGACAACACTTTCTCGGCGAACTCTTCAGGGTCCAGTCCAGACACACGAAACTGTTTGCTTTGCACCCAAATCTTCAGCAACCGTTCACGATTCGCGCGGCGACTCAGGTCTCCACTCCGAGGGACGAGCAGGTCGAAGACAACTGGTTCGGATCGGTAAGGAGGAAAGAGCCCTGAGGCGAGCAGCATGTGGTATAGAAGCGTATTTCCCGAGCGCGCAGAACCAACCACGAAGACTGGATATTGATTTCTCGACGACATCTCTTAGAGGGCGTGTGACCGACTACCAGGATTTTTCCTTCTTGATCGCACCGGCAAGACGAATCGTAAAAGCCGCGTCGCGATGGCCTGATTCGTTACGTAACGCCAGCGGGCTCGAAGCACCCTGATCCCGGATTTTTTCCAAGCGGGAAGATTGCGTGCGACTGAATCAAATGGCGTGCCGACGCGCTTCTAAGAAACTCGCGACAACTTTTCCGATCCCACGCCTTCCGGAGCAATCTCGTCCCAGATCTTGGTGGCGTGTGTTTCGCGCAGAAGCAAACTGCCGACGACAAAAGTCACGAGGGCGACCGCAATGGGATAGTACAGTCCCGCATAAATATTCCCCGTCGCTGCGCATATTGACAGTCCAATCAAAGGCAACAATCCGCCAAAGACGCCGTTGCCAATGTGGTACGGCAGTGACAGCGACGTGTAGCGGACCTTCGCTGGAAATGCCTCTACCAGATATGCGGCGATCGGGCCGTACACCATGCAGACGTAAATCACCTGAATAAAGACCAGCAGGATGAGCATGCCTTGTGCTGGAGTAGGCGCTTCCTTGGCGGGCACGAGTGCTCCGGTGGCGTCGTTGGTCATGGGTGTCAGGCTGATGGCGCCGGTAACCTTGTTCTTCGTCGACTGCACCGTGACCACATTGTTTCCAGCCGCTCGCTGCATCCCATGATAGATGGGTATGTACGTTAGCGCGGCGATCAGACAACCTGCCATCATCAGCTTCTTGCGCCCGATCCTGTCCGATAGCGCCCCAAAAACCGTGAAAAATGGCATCCCGAACGCCAACGCGATGGCAATGATGATGTTCGACGTTCGCGGATTCACTTTCAGAATGGTCTGCAAATAGAACAGGGCATAGAACTGCCCTGTGTACCACACCACACCCTGTCCCGCGGTCGCTCCGAACAGAGAGATCAGAACCTGCTTCAAATTAGGCCACTGCCTGAACGCGTCGGTCAGCGGCTGGAGCGACGCTTTCCCCGTACTCTTGATCGCGGAGAAAATCGGAGATTCCCGCAACTTCAGCCGAATATAAAGCGAGATAGCGACTAGCACGAGCGAGAGCAGGAATGGAATCCGCCAGCCCCACGCGCTGAAATCCTCTTTGCTCATCGAGGACTGCGTGGCCAGAATGACCAACAGAGAAATAAAAAGTCCCAGCGTGGCCGTGATCTGGATGAAGCTGGTATAGAAACCTCGACGATTGTCGGGCGAATGCTCGCCCACATAAACCGCGGCCCCTCCATACTCGCCGCCCAGGGCCAGTCCTTGCAGCACGCGGATCAGGATCAACGCGATGGGGGCGAACCATCCCGCGGTAGCATATGTCGGCATCAGTCCGATCACCGCTGTCGAAAGCCCCATAATCGAGAGTGTGACCAGGAAGGCATATTTTCTTCCAATCAGATCGCCAATGCGGCCAAAGAAGATTGCTCCGAATGGCCGTACCACGAATCCCACGGCAAAAGTTGCCAGATACGCAATGTAGGCGAAGGTCGCGTTCCCGGGCGGATAGAACTTCAGTGACAGTACCGCCGCCAGGCTGCCGAAAATATAAAAGTCGTACCACTCGATCATCGTGCCCACAGACGATGCGGTGATCACGAGCGGCAAACTATATGGCCGCTCTGCCGTGGTTCCGCTATGTGCTGATGCTGTGCTCATGTGACCTCGCGCCTTGCGGTCCGGACGATTCCGGTCGGATTGTATGCACACATCCGCATCGCCCCAAGATAGGCAATTTGGAAGCGGCGATTATGCGCCAGTTTTCCGAAAGCGTAAATAAAGAAAACCATCGTTCGCGCGCCAGCAGCGCTTTCGGTCAAACGTCGCCAGTCGTTGTAACAATCTATTAATAAAACAGCAGCAAGCCTCTCACTCGCCGAGCACTTCAGATCTCGAATGCTAGCCGCGCTTGCCGCAAAACTTCGTTGTGATCAGAATCACAACCTCCTGTGACCCATGTACGGGACGCCTGCGCGCGCAACCTTCATGCTGTATGTAACGGCTGGCGTTAGCCGGCTGCACCGGGGTTAGTCCTCTAAAAGCTGGCCCGGCAAGACTCGTTAAAGGGATGCTCATGAAGCGCAAATTCAAGACCATGGACGCGAATGAGGCCGTCGCCCACGTCGCGTATCGCCTGAATGAGGTCATCGCCATCTACCCCATCACTCCGTCTTCCCCGATGGGCGAGTGGGCCGACCAGTGGGCTTCCGAGAACGTTCCCAATATCTGGGGAACGATCCCGCACGTCGCCGAGATGCAGAGCGAGGGCGGCGCGGCCGGCGCGGTGCATGGAGCGTTGCAGACCGGAGCTCTGGCCACCACTTTCACCGCCTCTCAAGGCCTGCTGTTGATGATCCCGAACATGAACAAGATCGCCGGTGAGTTGACCCCGGCGACCTTTCACGTGACGGCCAGAACTCTGGCGACGCACGCGCTTTCGATCTTTGGCGATCACAGCGACGTTATGTTCTGCCGCGCCACCGGCTGGGCCATGCTCTGCTCGAACTGCGTTCAGGAAGCCATGGACCTGGCGCTGATCGCTCACGCTGCATCGCTCGAGTCGCGCATCCCCTTTCTGCATTTCTTCGACGGATTCCGCACCTCGCACGAAGTCAATAAGATCGAGATGCTGGCCGAAGACGACATGCGTGCCCTGATCAACATGGATCGGGTGTTCGAGCATCGGCGGCGTGCGCTGTCGCCCGATCATCCAGTCATTCGCGGAACCGCTCAGAATCCTGACGTCTTCTTCCAGATCCGCGAGACGGCCAATGCCTTCTACGACTCCTGCCCCGAGAAGGTGCAGGCTGTTATGAACAAGTTCACGGAAGTCGTCGGGCGCCAGTACAAACTGTTCGACTATGTCGGAGCGCCGGACGCCGAACGCGTCATCGTGATGATGGGATCGGGCGCTGAAGCAGCCGAGGAAGCCGTCGGCGCTTTGAATTCTCGCGGTGAGAAAGTCGGGCTGATCAAAGTCCGCCTCTATCGCCCGTTCTCCGTAAAGCATTACTGCGAAGCGTTGCCCGCGACGGTCCGTGCAATCTCTGTACTCGATCGCACCAAGGAAGCTGGGGCTGCAGGCGAACCGCTCTATCTGGACATCGTGAATGCGATCCATGAAGGAGTGCGGCAGAAACATGGCTCATTGAAAACGGCTCCGATTGTGATCGGCGGGCGTTACGGGCTCTCCTCGAAAGAGTTCACGCCGGCCATGGTCAAAGCATGTTTCGACAACCTGGCCAACGCCAATCCTAAAGAGCATTTCACGATCGGGATTCAGGATGACCTGAATCACACCAGTCTTGACTACAATCCCGAGTTCTCTACCGAACCCGACAACGTCGTGCGTGCGCTGTTCTATGGGCTGGGCGCCGACGGCACCGTGGGTGCTAACAAGAACTCCATCAAGATCATCGGCGAGAACACCGACAACTACGCGCAAGGATACTTCGTCTACGACTCGAGGAAATCCGGTGCGATGACCGTCTCCCACCTGCGCTTCGGACCGAAGCCGATCCACTCGACATATCTCGTCTCGAAAGCAAACTTCGTGGCCTGCCATCAGTGGATCTTCCTCGAGCGCTACGACATGCTGAGCGGCCTAGGTCCTGGCGGTACGTTCCTGTTGAACAGTCCTTACAGCAAAGATGAGGTTTGGGACCATCTCCCACGCGCTGTTCAGCAGCAGCTCATCGCAAAGAAAGCCAAGCTGTTCGTGATTGATGCCTACGAAGTTGCCCGCGAAACCGGCATGGGCAGCCGCATGAACACCATCCTGCAGGTCTGCTTCTTCGCCATCTCCAAAGTTCTGCCGCGCGAAGAGGCGATCGAGGCGATTCGTAAATCGATCCGCGACACTTACGGCCGCAAAGGCGAAGAAATCGTGCAGAAGAACATGAAGGCGGTGGACGAGACTCTGTCGCATCTGTTCGAAGTGAAAATCCCTGACGCTGTTTCCGGCACCATCGAGATGCCGCCTGCATTTTCTAACGAGGCCGCGGCATTCGAGCGCGATGTCCTCGCCGCGATCTACGAAGGCCGCGGCGACGAGTTGCCGGTCAGCGCGTTTCCTTGTGACGGCACTTTTCCCACAGGCACGGCCAAATGGGAGAAGCGCAACCTCGCTCTTGAAATTCCTGTCTGGGACACGAAAACCTGCATCCAGTGCGGCAAATGCGCGATGGTCTGCCCGCACGCTGTCATACGGATCAAGGTCTACGACTCACGCGAACTTGAGGGAGCCCCCGCGACCTTTAAGTCCACGGAAGTGCGCGACAAAGAATGGGCCGGCATGAAGTACAGCATCCAGGTGGCACCGGAAGATTGCACCGGATGCGGCATCTGCGTCGAAATCTGCCCCGCGAAAAACAAAACCGAAACGCGCCTGAAGGCTCTCAACATGGAGTCCCAGCCTGCGCTGCGCGTGCCCGAGCGCGACAACTGGAATTTCTTCCTGAATATTTCGGAACTCGATCGCCGCAAGATCAAGCCCACGACGATTCGTCAACAGCAGGTACAAGAACCTCTTTTCGAATTCTCCGGAGCCTGCTCCGGTTGTGGCGAAACACCATACCTCAAGCTTCTCTCCCAATTGTTCGGCGACCGTGCCCTCATCGCCAACGCAACTGGTTGCTCTTCGATTTACGGAGGAAACCTCCCTACCACCCCGTGGTCGAAGAATGCCGACGGACGTGGCCCCGCATGGGCGAATTCCCTCTTCGAAGACAATGCGGAATTTGGACTGGGGTTCCGTCTCTCGGTCGACAAGCAAACCGAGTTCGCGCGCGAACTGGTGCTTCAACTCGGCAGCCAGATCGGCGATGAACTCGCAGCAGCCATTCTCTCCGCATCCCAGAAAGATGAAGCCGATATCTATGAGCAGCGCCAGCGCGTCAGCCTGCTCAAAGAACGACTGCAGGGTGTGAATTCGATCCCGGCGAAGCAACTCCTCACCATCGCCGACCTGCTCGTGAAAAAGAGCGTCTGGATTGTGGGCGGCGACGGCTGGGCCTACGACATCGGTTATGGCGGACTTGACCATGTCATCGCCAGCGGCAAGAATGTGAACCTGCTGGTCCTCGACACCGAGGTCTACTCCAACACCGGTGGCCAGGCGTCTAAATCCACGCCCCGCGCGGCCGTTGCCAAGTTTGCCGCAGGAGGAAAACCCGGTCCTAAGAAAGACCTTGGCCTCATTGCCATGAGCTACGGGACGGTCTACGTCGCCAGCGTGGCGATGGGAGCGAAAGACGAATACACGCTGAAAGCTTTTCTGGAAGCCGAAGCTTACGACGGCCCCAGCATCATCATTGCCTACTCGCACTGCATCGCGCACGGCATCAATATGACCACCGGAATGGCGAATCAGAAGGCGGCGGTCGATAGCGGCCAGTGGTTGCTCTATCGCTACAATCCCGAACGCGCGGCCAGAGGTGAGAATCCACTGCTTCTCGATTCGCGCACTCCCACCCGTCGCGTGCAGGACTTCATGCTCATGGAAACGCGCTTTAAGATGCTCACCAAGAGCAAGCCCGAAGATGCGAAGAAACTGTGGCAGGACGCGCAGCAGGATGTTGAGGCTCGCTTCCGGCTGTATGAGTACCTCTCAAAGAGGAAGACGGCACCGGAACCAACAGCTGCAGACTGAACTGGGCACGCTTAGCGCCCGCAAGAAGGACTCGAACCAATCGGTGAGAGCCCAGGAAGTCAGGGGAAGACGATGACGGTTGATCTAACGACGTATTACATGGGACTCAAGCTGCGCACACCGCTGGTGGTTTCCGCGTCGCCGCTGTCGCAGGAAATCAGCAGCATTCGTCGGCTCGAAGATGTGGGAGCCTCGGCGGTCGTCCTCTATTCATTGTTTGAAGAGCAGTTACGGCAGGAGTCGCTGGAACTCGACTACCACCTCAACGCCGGCACTGACAGCTTTGCAGAGTCGCTCAGCTATTTTCCGAAAGCCAGCGAGTACCGCATCGGTCCCGAGGGATATCTCGAACATATCCACAAGGCTCGCCAGGCGGTGGGCATTCCGATCATTGCGAGCTTGAATGGAGCAACTCGCGGCGGCTGGGCCGAATACGCAAAGGAAATCGAAGAGGCCGGCGCTGACGCGCTTGAATGTAATATCTATTCGATCCCCACCGATGCCGGCGTCACCGGCGCCGAAATCGAACAATCCTATATTGACATCGTCAAATCCGTGAAGAAGGCTATCTCGATTCCCGTTGCCGTGAAGATCAGCCCCTTCTTCAGCAGCCTGGCCAACATGGCCAAACGCTTCGATCAGATCGGCGTCAACGGCCTTGTCCTGTTCAATCGCTTTTATCAGCCAGACATTGATCTTGAAGAGCTCGAGATCCGGCCAAATGTCCTATTAAGCACACCGCAGGCGCTGCGCTTACCCCTCACCTGGATCGGCATTCTCTATGGCCGGGTGCAAGCGAGCCTAGCGGGCACGAGCGGCGTGCATCAAGCAACCGATGTCATCAAGTTGCTTATGGCCGGAGCGAACGTCACCATGATGTGCTCCGCCCTGCTGCGCCACGGCGTCAACCACCTCCAACACGTCGAAAAGGGCGTCATCGAATGGATGCAGAACCACGAATATGAATCAGTCCAGCAGATGCAAGGCAGCATGAGCCAGCGGCGTTGCCCAGATCCGGGAGCATTTGAGCGGGCACAATACATGCGGGCTGTGAAGGGCCTGGAACACGTGATGGTCCGATCCTAAAATTTTGAGGAACCGTAGAAACTACCTGCGTTGGGCGACAGCTTCGGCAGCAGGTTTGCCCTTCCAGAATCGGTTGAAATTCTCGAGCGATCCGAACGTTCGCGTCTGCATGCGATCGATGTAGAGATTGCCCTGGAGATGATCGATCTCGTGCTGGAGAATTCTCGCGTGCCATCCAGCAGCTTCAATCAACTTTGTGTTGCCTTTCTCATCCAGACACTCGACCCGCACTGCCCGCGCCCGCCGTACCCTCGCGATATAGCCCGGCAGGCTCAAACATCCCTCGTAAAACTCACGCGTGTCTTCTGATTGCCAGACCACTCTGGGATTGATCAACACCTGGAAGGGCACAGGCTTCCTCTCCCTTGCTGCGAGTTGATCTTCGGATATCTCACGATGGTATTGCTCCCTATCCTCAACGACCGCTAATTGCAGCGGCTGGCCGATTTGTGGCGCGGCCAAACCAACGCCGGGGGCGGCATGCATGGTTTCGCGCATCTTCTCAATGAGGCTTTGAATCGCGGAACTCCGAATTTCTTGAACCGACAACTCGCGGGCCGTTTGACGGAGCACAGGGTCGCCAACCTCGATTATGGACAGAGGCGACGGCCCCGATGGTGTCGTCTTGCCGTCTTTTTCGGGAGCCTGCTCGGTTTTCTTGGCGTCCTTGACCCTGCGCTCGATCTCTTCTTCCCCGTACATCGTGCCGCGGCAACCCTTGGCTCCACATCGGCACAGCGCTTCGTCGTCATCGTCGCCGTCATACAGGTTGTAGTCGTAGGTCAACTCTTCTCCGGCTGCGATGTCCCGTAGCGCGATGATCCAGATGTGCTCGTCGAACTCGTCCGTCTCGCAGTTGGGATCGCAGCAATGATTGATGAAAGCCGCCACGCTGTCGCCATCCACCACGTATTCGCCTTCACCGATGCAGAACAGGTACGTATCCGGCCGGTCGGAGTACAGGTCATCGGCCTGTTGTTTCGAAAGCCGCGTTCCGGTGTACTCGACAATATGGGAGCCTTCCTTGATTGGATCGGTCGTATAACAGCCACAACCGTGAATGCCAGACTTCCTGATGAGCAACTGCGCGGGATCGATCGAATTCATGCACTCTTCCTGTAGGAGGTAAACCAGATTAGCATGCGTCCTTTGGGTACGGTCTGTTGCCAGTTGTTCTCGTGACGGCCGACCTCGGAAGGCACTCATCTGGCAACCTAACAACCCGTTAAGTTTTCGCCCTGGATGAAGTAAGATGAAGCACCTTCGCCTTAACGGAGACTCACATGCGGCCTTCGAAATCCGATCACGCATTCACCCGCAGATTTTTCCTGGAAGGCTCGGCCGTTGCCTCCGCGGCGATGGCGTTTGGTGTTGTGACGGAACCCATGCTGGCTTGGGCCGGAAGACCAAAACCCCGTCCCGGATCGATTCTTTTGAACTCCAACGAGAACCCGCTCGGCCCCTGCGACGAGGCCAAACAGGCGGCGCTGGCGATTGTTCCGCAGGGTGGCCGTTATCAGACCGAACTCACCGACGCGTTTGAACAGACGTTTGCGCGGATGGAAGGTCTGAAACCGGAATACGTGCGTTCGTTCGCTGGATCAAGCGTGCCTCTTCAAGGTTCGGTCCGGGCATTCACGAGTCCGACCCGCAGCTACGTTGCCGCGGATCCCGGGTACGAGGCGGGCATCTTCGCCGCGCAGAACATCGGCGCCCGCGTGGTGAATGTAAAACTGACGGAAACATATGCACACGACGTCAAAGGCATGCTGGCGGCGGCACCCGATGCTGGACTCTTCTATATCTGTGTACCCAACAATCCAACGGGCACAATCACTTCGCATTCCGACATCGAATACCTGGTCGAAAAGAAGCCGAAAGACGCGATCGTCGTCGTAGACGAGGCCTACATCCATTTCTCGGATGCGGCCTCGGCGATTGATCTGGTGAAAGCTGACAAGGATGTGCTCGTCCTGAGAACCTTCTCGAAAATTTATGGGATGGCAGGCTTGCGTTGCGGGTTGGCAATTGGGCGTCCGGACCTGCTCGAGCGCCTCGATCATTTCGCCGGTTGGAACTTCATGCCCGTAACCGGGGTAGCCGCCGCAACAGCGAGCATCAAGCACACCACGTTGGTACCAGATCGTAAAAAAATTAACGCGGAGATTCGCAGCAAGACCTTCGAATGGCTCGATCGGAACGGTTACGCTTACATCCCATCGCAGACGAACTGCTTCCTGCTCGATGGCAAGCGCCCCGGAAAAGAAACCATCGATGCAATGTCACGCGAGAATGTGGCCATTGGAAGGGTGTGGCCCGTCATGCCAAGCTGGGTGCGCATCACGGTCGGGACGCAAGCAGAGATGGAGCAATTCCAGGCAGCGTTTCAGAAAGTAATGAGTGGTCGCACAACAGCGGGCTATACGCCCGCTCGACGCCCCAAGTATCGATCGGACGTTTTTCTTTCGTAGCCGTAGTTCCTAATACGCGGCAGAACTAAGTTACGTCGTTCTGCCGGCATCAAGCTTCGCCACGCGCCATCTCACCGCGTAGAAAACTTGAAGACGGTCGTCGTGTGGTATTTCTGTCCCGGCTTCAGCTCCGTCGACGGAAAGGTCGCATGATTGGGCGAATCTGGGAAGTGCTGCGTCTCGAGGCAAAAGCCGTAACGCAGGTTATAGACCTTGCCGCCCTTCCCGGTGATGCTCCCGTCAAGGAAATTGCCTGAATAGAATTGCACTCCCGGCTCCGTGGTGAGCTCTTGCAGCACCCGTCCACTGTTCGATTCGTATGCTTCTACCGCAAGGCGCGGAGTACCTTTAATCCCGCCATTCAGCACCCAGTTGTGGTCATACCCTTTACCGAACTTAATTTGCTGATCGTCGTTATTGATGCGGGCGCCGATGGCAGTCGCCTTGGTGAAATCGAATGGAGTGTCTTTTACAGCCTTCAGTTCGCCGGTCGGGATAAGGGTCTGATCCACTGGCGTGAAACGATCTGCGTGGATTGTAAGTTGATGTCCGAGGATGTCGCCGTTTCCTTGCCCGGCCAGATTGAAGTAGGAGTGGTTGGTGAGATTAACCACCGTGTCTTTATCGGTGCTGGCCGAGTAGTCGATGTGTAGTTCGTTGTCGTCGGTGAGCGTGTAAACGACCTTCACCGAGAGATTTCCCGGAAATCCTTCTTCGCCATCTTTGCTCGTGTAGGTGAGTTCCAGCTCCTGACCCTTGCTTCCCGAAACGTCTTTCGCCGTCCACAGCCGCTTGTTGAAGCCAGTCGTGCCGCCGTGCAGCGTGTTGTCACCATCGTTTTTCGGGAGGTTGTAGGTTTTGCCGTCGAGCTTGAATTGACCATGGGCGATGCGGTTGCCGTAGCGTCCGATGAGCGCCCCGAAGAACGCCTTGTTGGTCAGATACCCGTCGATCGAGTCATAGCCCAGCACGACGTCGTCAAACTTTCCATTCCGGTCGGGAGCTTTCAGCGAGACGATAATTCCGCCGAAATTCGTGATGGCGACCTCCATCCCCTTCTTGTTCGTCAGGGTGTACAGGTCGACCGCTCGTCCGTCTTCCGTCTTGCCGAATGAGCTTTTCTTCATGGACGATTTC
>Ga0126371_10001219_pt1 | contig 21631 bp, 21 predicted proteins | sample PanSoiMetaPlot_4_FD_110145 | JGI IMG/M metagenome (GOLD analysis project Ga0126371, IMG submission 110145) | Tropical forest soil microbial communities from Panama - MetaG Plot_4 | ecosystem: Environmental > Terrestrial > Soil > Tropical forest > Bulk soil | place: Panama | collected 2016-02-17 | reverse complement strand
GGGCTTTTGTGTTTCTGCGGTAGTGAACTCGAAATCAAATTGGGAGGTGGGTAGTACGGATATCTTTCTCCACTGGTCAGGCGACTCAATTCCATGTCAACATCCCCCCGAGACAAAAAATGAATCGAACACCGTTCTTCCTGCTCGCATGTCACGTCGGCCTTTGCCTCGCTGCACCCCTTGTTGCTCAGGACCAGCCCACGCGGCCGCCCATCACGGGTATCGCGCACGTGCGAATCGATTCCACCGATCTGCGCAAGTCCGCAGATTTTTACAGCCGCATGCTCGGCTTACCACCACGCAGCGGAGGCTGCACGGGAATGACGCGCCCGTGTTTCATCCTCAACGATCGCCAGCAAGTTCTATTGTCGCAAGCACCCGCGGCTCCGCCCCCCAACCTTCTTTTCGAAATCGCGTTTGCCACACCCGACATTGGCCGGATGCGCGCCTACCTCCTCGCCCATAACGTCCCGGTTGGACCCATCTCGCGCGACATCAACTCGGTCGCGTATTGCTCGCTGCGCGACCCTGAAGGCAATGCCATCGCCTTTGTGCAGCTTCACCCTCTCACTGGGACCAAAGCCCCCGCCGGAAAGCTCAGCACGCGCATGCTGCACGCGGGCTTCATCGTCAAGGATCATGCGGTCGAAGATCGTTTCTATCGCGACCTGCTTGGTTTCCGTATGTACTGGCATGGTGGTTTCAAGGACGCCGCCGACGACTGGTGGGAAATTCAGGTCCCCGATGGCACCGAATGGATCGAGTACATGCTTAACATTCCTGAAAAGGCAGACGCCAAGGAGCGCGGTGTTCAAAATCATTTCTCGCTTGGGGTGGAGAACATTCAATCCGCCGCAAGCCAGCTGCGCCTGGACGGCTTGGAGAAATTCGATGGGCCGGAAATTGGCCGCGATGGAAAGTGGAGCATCGATGTCTACGATCCCGATGGCACCCGTGTCGAAGTCATGGAATTCACGCCCGCCAAGGACCCCTGTTGCCATCCCTACACCGCAGGTCACCCGAATCCATGACCGGCGTCCGCCGAACAGACATTCGAGAACGTGGCTTTGACCGACATAACATCGCCATCTCACCTGACTCCGCCCCCAACGTTTTGAAAAATAGACTGATGGCGATCACCCATCAAAAACAGAGTTCGAAAATCGTCTGCTAGGGCCGACCAATCCTTTCCCAACTGTTTCAGAATTCGCAGGTATGTCCTTTTTCTGGTTCTGAACCGCAACCGCACCTACATCAAAAGGTATGTGAGACCTGTAGAAGATTGCGGGCTTGTTACTCGCCGAAGGAGCTTCCAGCGTTGCTATTCGGTTTTGCTATATTCGAGACCGCAAATGTGGAACAAATGGTGGCCACGATGAGCCGGTTTGAACAAGCAGTGTCTGACTGCATGAAGCCTACGGCAAAACTTCTGGAACGCACCACCAAGCCGCTGCATCGGGCCATTCTTCTCAATTTCTGGCGGCATGTGCATCTGGAAGGCGCGGGAGAGTACGAGAAGATCGTAGCCCCTGACATGATGGTGGATCGGCCAGTGTACCGGGTAACCTGGGGTGCAAATCCGGTGGTCATCGAAGGGAAAGATGGCGTGCGAGCTTTTTACGAAAGCGTCGGCGAGGCAGTCTTATGGCATTCGGACGATCGCCTCGCGGTCGAGGATTGGGGAATCTGCGATGAGATCACCTTCCATCAACTTGCCGCAGGCTCCGACCTCAAGGCTATTGGCTACGACGTTGAGCGGATAGACCGGCTCTATCACATGTACAGCCGGCAGGCATTCATCTGGCCCTACGACGAGCGTGCCCGCTTGATCGGTGAACACCTCTACGAGGACAAAACAAGCCTGCGGATCGAGGAGGTCGATCGCTCGGAGTCCCTCACAGCAGCACGTGTGCGCGAGATTCACCGCGCGCAACTAAACGAACTTGAAGCGGAGCGCGGGCCTAACTTCTGGGTACTCGGCAAAGCCTGAACTCGTCAATCCGAAAAATAGAGTTGCAATCCAGTTCCACAACAGGATTTGAGGGTCGTCTGCCAGGGCCGACCAGTCGATTCCGTTTTCCCTCATGCGCCGTTAGCGATTTTGTAGATCACCCAAGCTGACTCTGAGTAACACGCGCGAATCACTTGCGACCTTTCTTCGCACGGCTTTGTCTCGGGGGCGGCGCTTCTTCAAAGAGAGCGAACTGGATTTTCTTGTCGACGGGATCGATGCGATCGACCAGTACCCGGATCTGTTGGCCAAGACGAAATGTGCGGCGCGAGCGCTGGCCGATGATCTCGCGGGTGTTCTCGTGGAAGGTGTAGCGGTCGTCGGTGAGCGTGTTCAGAGGAACGAGCCCTTCGACGAACAAATCGGTTAATTCAACGAAGAAGCCGAACTTGGTCACGCTGATAATAAGACCGTCGAAGTCTTCGCCGATGCGGTCTTCCATGAACTTTACTTTTTTCCATTCCATCAACTCGCGCTCGGCGTCGTCGGCGCGGCGCTCGGACTGGCTCGACTCTTCAGTCATGTCGTGGAGTTCGTCGAGAGAGATGGGACCGCCGATCGCCTCGACGGATTTCTGATGTGCGCCGTGATCGCGACGTTTGGACCAAGGAGTCGTGACATCATGGTGGTCAGACCGCGGGCGAGACGCCCGGGAGACGCCGGCGGGATGATCGAAGGTCGAAATGTGCGTCGCCGAGCTAACAGAATTTGAAATGCCAACGGGTACGTTGCCATCGTGCTTTTCCGGTTCAGTGCGCAGAACTTCTTTCAGGATGCGGTGGACGATCAGGTCAGGATAGCGTCGGATAGGCGAGGTGAAATGGGTGTATGTAGGCGCTGCCAGTGCGAAGTGGCCTTCATTGATCTCTGAATATCGCGCTTGCTTGAGCGAGCGCAGCATGAGGTAGCTCAGGATCTGCTCTTCAGGTTTGCCGGCGATTTTTTCGGTGAGCTTCTGATACATGCGTGGTGTGATGTGGACGTCTTTAGGGATCTCAATTTCACGGAGGTTACGGCCGGTGCCGCGCGCCGCGCGGCGGTCGGTTTTCAGTTGAACGCGTTGAATGGGAAGCGCTCCGATCCCGAGCGAATAGCCGAACGTCGCGGCGATGATCTCGAATTCGTAAACGCGTTTGGCGTCGGGCTTCTCGTGGACGCGGTAGATCGAAGCGATGCGCTTGTTCTCAAGATAGTGAGCCACGCTCTCGTTGGCGGCGAGCATGAATTCTTCGATGAGGCGGTGTGCCAGGTTGCGCTCGGAGCGAGTGATCGATTTCATCAGGCCGTGTTCGTCAAATTCGATTACCGGCTCGGGCAGGTCGAAATCGATAGAGCCGCGGCGGACGCGCTTGCGGTTAAGTATCAGTGCGAGATCGCGCATGTGCTCGAATAGCGGCAGCAGTGGAGCGTACTGCTTCCGAGTTGCTGCGTCGCCTTCGAGAGCGGCATTGACCGCGGTGTAGGTCATGCGCTCGGCGGAGCGGATGACACCTTCGCTGATTTCGTAGCCCAGGACTTCGCCGCGATGGTCGATTTCCATGAGGCAGGAGAGAACGAGGCGATCGACGTGTGGGCGAAGGCTGCAGATGTCGGTGGACAGCTCCAGAGGCAACATGGGGACGGCGCGATCAGGAAAATAGACGCTGGTGCCGCGGAGGCGGGCTTCCTGGTCGAGTGCGGTCGAGTCGGTGACGTACTGAGCGACGTCGGCGATGTGGACTTGCAGTTCGTAGTTGCCATTATCGAGCCCGCGAACAGTGACGGCGTCGTCGAAATCGCGTGCGGTCTCGCCGTCGATGGTAATGATGGGCAGTGCTCGGTAATCATGGCGCTTGCGAAGTTCATGCGCGGGGATCACGTTCTCGATCGCCTGTGCTTCGTCGAGCACTTCCGATGGAAAGCGGTGCGGCAGGTGGTGCTTCCGGATCATGATCTCGACGTCGACGCCGAAATCGTCTTCGTAGCCGAGGATCTCGACGACCTTGCCACGTGGATTCTGGGTAGGAGAGGGCCAGTCGGTAATTTCGACGTCGAGAACCACTCCTTCTAAATCGTCCCGGGTGGTACGACGTGCAGCTTCCTCGCCAAGAACGCGATGGGGGGATTTGGCCGAGGTGCGCGAGCCCAGGTTAGCGTCCAAAGAACGGCCGCGGCCTTGGGGCACCGAGGCGGGGCGAGGGCGAGACGCCCTCGCGACAGCCGGCGAGACGCCGGCGCTACGTGTAGATTCGTCGGAGGCTTCGCTCGGACCGGAATCGCCGGGAGATGATTCCGGATACTCCATTCCGGGCGGGATGATGACTTCCTGGCGGATCTTCTCGTCGATGGGAGTGACGTAGTTATGACGGGAGCCGTAGTGAAAGGTGCCGACGACGGTGGTATGAGCGCGATTGACGGGACGGATGATGCGGCCTTCGGCGCGGCCGTCGGGACGGATCGTACCAATCTCGACCAGCACCTGATCGCCATGCATCGCGGAGCCGATGAAAGGGGGTGGAATGAAAACGTCGCCTGCGAGTCGAGATTTCAGAGTTGCGTTGAGCGATTTGGGATCGGGCAGAACGAAGCCGTAGCCGTCGCGATGCATGCTCAAGCGGCCGACGATCATGTTTTTGCTTGTGGCGGGCGAGGGCAGCGCATAACGGTCCGAGTCGACTTTCAGGAGTTGGCCGCCCGCCACCAGGCGATCGAGGCGCTCGTCGAGTTCGCGTCGCTGCTCACCGTGGAGCCCGAGTTCGCGAACCAGCTGCTTGAATCCAGCGGCACGCTTGGGCTGGCGTTCGATTTTCTTGAGGATGGCGGAGTCAGAGAGCATGAGCCTTGGTTACTAGAGTAATCGTTCTCCGGATGGGACGTTGACGGAATGTGTCCCGGGCACGCGTTTTTTCGATGGATTCGCGGATAGCAATGGAAGAAGCCGGATATACAATCGAAGTGTACAGGTATATCGATGGAGACACCGGGAACACGCGTAAACAAAGGCCGCGAGCGGAGGTTTCCGCGCGTCAAGGTGACGCTGCCCGCTGAGGCTCGCCACGTTCTCGAGAGTTTTCCGCGTCGGGGGCAGACAGCGAACATCAGCGAGGGCGGTTGCTATATCGAGATGGTACAGACGCTCGAGCCGCCGACTTGCGTAGATGTCGTGCTGTGGTTGAATAACGAGAAGATTCAAGCGCGAGCCGAAGTGGTTTGTCGGCACGCGCATCTAGGGAACGGGATCCGCTTTATAAGGATGTCAGAAGCGGATAAAGAGAAACTGCGGATCTTCATTCAGATGGCGCAGCAGAACGGCGGTCTTCAGCCGAGGCTGGGACCACAGGCTCCGAGGCCGGACTGAGTACCGGGCACGTTGCGGGGCTAAGTCGCTGGGCGTTGGGCTCGGGCTTCAAGCTCTGGCGATCTGTCGAACTGAACTGAAAAGGTGAGGTCTGATTTCACCCCGCGGCGACATGACACAACTTCTTCAAGCTACATCTAGACGGGCGAGACGCCCGCCACTCCATCAAACCTATCATCCATGAAGTTCGCAGTCCCGCCAGGTTGATACCAAGGAATTATCTTCTGCGCAATCACGCGATTTCCGCACGCGGCGTACCGTTCTTGAAATAGCGCTCTTCGAGGATGTGGCGGTGATGCAGTTCGTGTCCGGCGATGATGTAGGCGAGGGCACGCACCGTGACGTCGTTTTTGTTGGCGGTGCCGACGCGCGTCCAGTCTTCCGGGCGCAGATTGCGAAACAGTGACAGGGTAGCTGCGCGCACAGCCTTGAACTCGTCCACTAGGTCGGCAAGACGAAGCGCTGAGTAGGGACCGTTCAGGACGTAATCGTCCTGTTCAAAGCCTTCGATCGGAGTGCGGTCGTTGCGGGCGATTCGAAGTGCGCGATACGCCATGATCCGTTCGGTGTCGATCATGTGGCCCAGGGCTTCCTTCACGCTCCACTTTCCAGGCGCATAGCGCAGATCGCCATCAGACTCGCCGTGGCTTGAGAGCAACGCCACGGTCTTGGGGAGTTCCGTGGCCAGCGTTGCGACGATATCGCCGCCAGGGATGAGAGAAATGTAGCGATCATAGTAAGGGTTATACTCTCCCGCCTTCGGACGTTCGAGGGTGACAGCGTCGGTCGTCATAAGTCTCCTAGATTGAAACAAATGCGGATAGGGCAAGTGAAATACTTGTTGTTTAGACGCCGGGGATGGTCATAGGTTGCAAAGGATTCGGCGAGGCTGATGGTGCCTGAAGCCGTGACGTCCCAAGGCGATTGAAATATTTTTTGGCTGAATGTCGAAATGTCGATTTGGCCGAGCGTCATGGTAGTGAGCAGCAAGAGCGGGGTCCAGATTGGCCCCGGAATCGAATGGGGGAACGCAATGAAATACATCTTGATGGATTACGTGCGTGAGGCTGGTTGGCCCGAGCTTACGCGAGAAGATCAGGAACGCTGGCTTGGCGCCTACAAGGCGTATATGCAGGCGATGTCGGATGCCGGCGTACTTAAGAGCGGCGGCGGGCTGAAGCCGACTTCCATGGCCACGACCGTGCGCGTGCGCAACGACAAGGCGCAGGTGCTCGATGGCCCATATGCGGACTCGAAGGAGCAGTTGGGCGGATTCCACATCATCGAAGTAGACGATCTGGATGCCGCGATCTCGTGGGCGGCGAGGTCACCGACTGCGCTTCATGGAATCGTGGAAGTGCGTCCCATGTGGGAGGGCACCATGCTCACGCGCGACATCGGGGAATACATCAAGCCGCAGTGAGCGATTGGATTGCTGCGAGCGAAGGCATGAACGAAGGAATCTTCTGGGAGGCGAATATGCGAAGAGTGATTGTGTTTAACAATGTGACGGTGGATGGATATTTTGCGGACACGAATGGCGACATGCGGTGGGCGCACCGGCAGACGCAGGATCCGGAGTTCAATGCATTTGTCGCGGACAACGCAAGCAGCGGTGGGCAACTGCTGTTCGGCCGGAGAACGTACCAACTGATGGCGAGCTACTGGCCCACGCCGATGGCGATGCAAAATGAGCCCAAGGTAGCACAAGGAATCAATAATCTGCCGAAGGTTGTGTTCTCGCGCACGCTGAACGAAGCGACATGGAACAACACGCGCCTGGTGAAGAGCGACATGGTTGCCGAAGTTCGCAAGATGAAGCAGGAGCCCGGCCCGGATATGGTGATTCTGGGCAGTGGAAGTCTCGTGGCGCAGCTCGGAGAGGAAGGCTTGATCGACGAATTCCAGGTCTTGGTGAACCCTGTGGTGTTGGGAGGGGGACGCACAATGTTCGACGGACTTGAGAAGAGGATCCCGCTCAAACTGGCAACCTCGCGCGCGTTCAAGAACGGAAACGTGCTCCTGTCGTATGAACCGGCTGCGTAGGCGATGGGGTTGAGATGGTGAATGGAGAAGGCGGCGAGCAGGCACGGGTCACGGCGGATGCGGTTGCGCGTCGGAGCTACGGAAAGCTCGTCGCCTTTCTGGCTGCCAGGACCCGCGATGTCGCGGCGGCGGAGGACGCGCTCTCGGAGGCGTTTGCTACAGCGCTGGATGATTGGCCGAAAAACGGATGTCCGGCGAATCCAGAAGCGTGGCTGATGACGGTGGCGCGGCGGAAGATTATCGACAGTTTCCGGGGACATCAGCGGGACGAAGAGGCGGCTGAGGGGTTGAAAGTCATGGCGGAGAGACTTGAGGCCGCGGATGGTAGAGAAATTCCAGATCAGCGCCTGGGATTAATGTTTGCCTGCGCGCATCCGGCTGTCGATGTGACTGTTCGCGCGCCATTGATGCTGCAAACGGTGTTGGGACTCGACGCGGGGATGATCGCTTCGGCATTCCTTGTGTCTCCCGCGACGATGGGGCAGAGACTAGTGAGGGCCAAGGCAAAGATAAAGCAGGCGGGAATTCCGTTCCGCATTCCTGAGAAAGAAGAACTGGCGAGCCGCATGGAGACCGTGCTGGACGCGATCTACGCAGCGTTCGCCGAGGGATGGAGCGATGCGCCCGGCACGGATTCAGTGCGACGCGATCTTGCGGAGGAGGCGATCTTCCTCGGGCGACTCGTAGTTCATCTGTTGCCGGCAGAGCCGGAGGCGTTAGGCCTAGTGGCACTGATGCTGCATGCGGAGGCGCGACGGTTTGCGCGCCGTGATTCTCAAGGCGGATATGTCCCGTTGGCGGAGCAAGACACGAGGCTTTGGGATGCGCAAATGATTCGTGAGGCCGAGGAAATCCTCCTTCGCGCAAGTGGATTCGGAACGATCGGCCGTTACCAGCTCGAAGCAGCGCTTCAGTCAGCCCATGCCATGCGCACGCAAACAGGGGTCGACAATTGGGTCGAGGTAGTGCAGCTCTACGACGCACTCTTGGCGCTGTCCGGGTCACCAGTGGTCGCGATCAACCGATCGCTGGCGATTGCGGAGGTGGAGGGGCCGGAAGTCGGGCTAACCGCCCTGAACGCGGTCGCGCAAGACGGGAGGCTGTCACAATATCAAGCGTATTGGGCGGCGCGGGCGGATCTGCTTGCGAAAACGGGGGACCAGGAGCAAGCCTGGCACGCCTACGATATGGCAATCGGGCTGGAGAAGGACGATTCGGTGCGGCGATTTCTACAAGGGCGCAAGGCAAAATTGGGAACCGGATAAAGGATCGGTGGTTGCGCTGGATGGTCTCCGGGCCGGGAAACAGGCAAGCGCTCTGAGGGCCAGCATCCTCCGCAAATATAAGAAGTGCCCCCAGTCCGTCCGAAATTTACCGGGGGTGACATCTAATCGGTAACTTTGTGGTACATCCCGGGAAGTGTCCGGAAGTACGTGGTCCCAGGCATCCCCTTTGACATCAATGAAAAATTGGATTTCCATAGGTCCACTCTGGACTAGCGGAGTAAAATGCGGTTTGGTCACCGAAGTGCGGCCAATAACTCTCAATCCAACCAGAGGAAAGGATTTTTTCGAACATGTGGAAGCCCACGAATCAGCCTACGACCCCGGGACGGCCGGGCGCTCCGGAACCGGAGCAGCGTCCGGCAATGTCTACACCGACGGCACCCGCGGCGGCAGAGCCGGCGCCGGCACCGCGTCCGGTTACCGCGACGACCGCGGACCAGGCGACGATCGGCAAATCGCTGGTGATTAAGGGCGAGGTGACAGGTTCGGAGTCCCTTTACATTGACGGCCGCGTGGAAGGGTCGATCAATCTGGCAGGCAACCGCGTGACCGTGGGCCGCAACGGCGTGGTGGCGGCGAACATCAACGCGCGAGAGATCGTAGTGCTGGGCAAGGTTCGTGGCAACCTGACCGCGAGCGACCGCGTGGACATCCGCAGCGACGGTTCACTGACCGGCGACGTGGTGGCGGCCCGCATCTCGATCGAAGACGGCGCCTTCTTCAAGGGCGGTATCGACATCCGCAAGGGCGGACAGCCGGCATCGAAGGAAGAGTCGAAGAGCGCAGCGGCCGAGCCAGCCGTGGCAGCCAGAGCGTAACAGCGGACGTTCATATTCGGTATTTCGGGCCGCAAGGTTCGAAGCTGGGCTAGAGAAGATTTTATAAGGACAGGCGCAGGCACCCTAGCCAAGGGTGCCTGTTTTGCTTTTGGGCGGAAGTTGAGCGCTGGGTAGCGCCTCTCACGACTGGAGTCCCCAGGGCTTTTCGAGAGGAATAAAGAGCTTGTCACATTCGTAAATTCTTCCCGTCCTCGCAACATTCCGTTCATCGATTACGTTTATAAAATAGAGAGAACGTGGGGGAAGTCATGGTCCGAAATGCATTTTCTGTTGTGCTGGCCTTGTTGCTGGCGGTGGGGATGGTCTTAGCTCAGAGTTCGCAGTCGATGCCGGGGATGGATATGTCGGGGCACGACATGTCTCATATGAAGTCGGGTGACAAAGGCGACGCCGCCGGAGCTGATAGCGAGACACAGGCTCACGCCATGCATGCGATGGAAGGCCATCACATGGACATGGGACCGCACATGAAGATGACGGAGTTGCGTCCGTTGAAGCCCGGGGAGGAAGAGCGCGCGCAAAAAGTCGTGGAGTCGGCGCGCCGCGTCGCGGACAAGTACAAGGACTACCACACCGCCCTGAACGAAGGCTTCCAGATATTCCTCCCCAACGTTCCGCAGAAGACCTATCACTTCACCAACTACAGTTACGCGTTCGAGGCAGCGTTCGAATTCAACCCGGAGCATCCGACGTCGCTGCTGTATGAGAAGCACGGGGACGATTACAAGCTGGTCGGTGTGATGTACACGGCTCCGAAGCGCTTTACGGAAGATGACCTGGATCAGCGTATTCCACTCTCCGTAGCGCAGTGGCATGAGCACGTGAATTTCTGCGCTCCAGCGGCGGGGCAGAAACTGGAGCCGCTTTCGGCGCATCCGAAGTTTGGTTTCCACGGATCGATTTCGACGAAAGAGGAATGCGAAGCGAACGGCGGAACATTCAAGCCGCTGGTTTTTAACTGGATGGTGCACGTGTATCCGCTCGAGAAAACGGAGGCCGAGATCTGGGCGGTCGACCGCGACCATGAGCATGGAAGAGGAAACTAGAAAATCAGGTCTTTGGTCTTGGGTGTTAGGTGTCAGGGAGTGGGCGTCGGCGGCGCGTGAATACGGCGCGTTGTGAGAATCCAGCATACAGGCACAGAGAGATCCGGTCATTTGCTGATCGGAAAGGCCGAGCCCTGAGTTGCGAAAGCATTTAACCGCAGAGAACGCGGAGAGTCACCCACAGAGAACGCTGAGAAAAGCTTTAACCGCAATGGACGCAAAGACAAGCCGCAAAGAACGCGAAGAAGAGCACGGTTCATGGGAGGTGGAGTGAGTTTACGGCGTCACGACTCCTGGAAAACGAAGCGATCGCTCACCAAGAAATTGGCGATGGAGCAGGTGGCGATCGTCAGTATGTTGGCGAAGAAGTAATTCAGGTGGGCTGTGCCAACGAATGCCCGCATCAGAAGAACGTTGCCGGCGATGGAGAGGATGCCGGTTGTCAGGTTGAACTTGGCGAGACGCAGCCACGAGGGCGCATCAGCCCGATCGGCCCATGTGAACCGCTCGTGCCAAAAGTAGTTGTGAACGACCGCCGCTTCGACCGCGAGGGCGGTGGCGAAGAGATAGTCCATCTTCAGAGCGGACTTCAGAACAGTAAGGGTGACGAGCTGAACTACAATGCCACTCGCTCCGACGGCGTTGAATTTCAGCCAGCGATCGATGGAAGTCGGCTTGGACTTCGAGATAGCATTGTCACGATTCACCTTGATCGTCGTCGCCTGCGTCACGAAATCCGCTCCTCCTGATACAGGCGATATCCGTTCTTCAGCGTGAACGCGATGAGCATGAGCGTCATGCCAGCGAGTCCGATGGCTCCGCCGATATCGAACAGACGGTATTGATGGTGGAGCACCACAGGCCAGCGCAGCAGCGCCAGGTTGCCAACGGCAAGTAGTAGACGCAACTCCGTGGGACCGAAACTCCAGAAGGAAAGGCGGAACTCACCCAGGGTGTGGGTTGCGAGATACGACTGGATCGACAAAGCGAGAAAGGCGACCAGCAAACCGACCGCCATTCCTGGCTGCATGTAGCCGGAGAGTGCCAACCCGGCCATCATGGCGACGGCTCCAAACGTGTCGACCATGTGGTCTAGGTAGAAGCCATAACGCGGACGCTGCTGCTGACGGACGCGGGCGAGGGTTCCGTCGAGGCTATCGCCCAACCAGTTCACCCCGAGGGAGAGAATGACAGCCAACAGGTAGTACTCGTTGTAGCGGGACAGCGCGTAGAAGGCGCCAGCCATGAACTGCCCAGCGAAGCCGATGGCGGTGAGGTGGTCGGAGTTGATGTAGGCGGGTGTTCTCTCAGCTAGCCAGATGAGGGTCTTCTTCTCCAGGTTGGCGAGAAAGCTGGCTTGGATCCGGCGTACATTTCCAACCGCGCCGCTCAAGCGCCGAATCTCCGACAAAACCCCGGGGTTTGTTTGTTCACAGAAGTCGACCAATGGACTGGCCATATAGGCTCCTCTTTACTGGGGCAGTATGGCGAATGGGATGGCGCGGGCCAATACACCGCGGCTCAAACCCGACTCAAGTAGGGGTCAGCCTGTAAAGGTTTGAAAATCAGTTGAATAGGACGTGCGGTAAACCTGGATCAAGACTCCATTTGGGCAACATCAGCGAGCGGTTTAGGAGCATCGGCCGGAGTGGCAGCTTGTTTAGGGCGGCGAAGGGCTTGCGGAAGGTCAGAGCGGAGAAGCCATAGCCCTGCCGCGCACGCGCCGGCCCAGGTTACCGTGCTGAGGGCGAGAGATTCCAGGTCGGAGGCCCGGCTGCCTCGAAGCGCGATGGTGCGGACGACTGCCCAACTGACGCCGCCGGCGATGGCAGCGACGAGAACCGTCTTGGAGAATTCCTTCCACGGGAATTCCGCGAGGGAGACGAGTTTGCGCCGATGGAGCAGAACCGCCGCGGCGATCGTGTTAGCAAGGATGCCGAGGTCGGAGGCGATGGCGAGTCCCTTAACGGACAGCGTGTGGAAGAGAGCCCGGTACATCGCGATGGAGGCGATCGTAATCACTGTGCTAGCGACCATGGGGGTGAGCGTGTCGCCAGCAGCGTAGAAGGCTCGGGCGTAGAGCCCCTGGGCGGCCCAGAGCGCAAGGGAAAGTGAGAACCAGAAGAAATAGATGGCAGTTTCTTGCGAGTCGCTGAAGACGAAGTGTCCCCGGCGGTAGACGAGATCGATGAGCGGGAGAGAGACGACCATCATCAGGGCGGACGTCAACACGGAAAGCGCGGAGATGCGGTAGACGGCGGCGTTCACGGTGTCGCCAAATTCCTTCATCTTCTTTTCGCCGAAGAGCTTGGCGAAAAAAGGCAGCGACGCCTGGCCGGTGGCTTGACCCAATACAGCGATTGGAACTGCGAACAGACGTTTCGCGTAATTGAGGCGAGCGATGTCGCCGATGCCGCTGGAGGCGAAATAGCGAAGGATCCAGTCGTCAGCAGTGACGAGCGAAACGCCGAGCATCAGCGGGATCGAAAGGCGAACCCACTCGCGAAAAGCAGCATTCTTCGTATCAAAAGACGGCCTGTAGCCGGTGCCGATTCGCGCCGCACCAATTGCGTTCACGAGAAATGGACCGAGGACCGCTCCGGCCAGAGCGCCATACGCCAGTGAAGCGATGCCGAATCGCTTCCCTGCGACAACGCCACCCAAAATGATGAAGACGTTGTAGAGCAGAGGTCCGAAGCTGGGGAACAAGAACATGCGGTGCGACAGCAGCACGGCGCCCACGACGCCGCCCACATAAAAGAAGATCTGCGCAGGAAGCAGGATGCGTGTGAGCGAAACGCACAGGCTCATCTGGTCGGGCGAAAAGCCGTGGAACATCCAACCGACGAATTGTGGCGTAAAGATTTCTGCTGCGAGAATGCCGATCAAAAACACCGTCGTCATGACGGTGATAATTACCGAGAATGTCTTTTGCGCATCCGCTTCACGTTTCTCGGCGAGGAAGCGGGTGTAGATGGAGATGAAGGTAATCGATGCGGTGCCGCCGGCCAGGATGTAGTTCAGCCAGTCAGGCAGTGTGAAGGCAGCGACGTACGCGTCGGTCTGACCACCCGCACCGAACGCATAGGCGATGTAGGCTTCGCGGACATACCCGATGACGCGCGAGAGCATGACCGTCGTCATCAGCAGCACGGTTGCGGAGAACGCTGAGTGCTGATGCGACGGACGCAGAATTCGCAGAATTCGGGGAAACATGGGTCATTCGCAGATTAACGTATGCAAACGAGCTTGTGTCCTTTTTCGGGAGCGCAAAGGGACGAGTGCCTTAGTAATCATGAGAGGCCGGCTGTTTCGCGTAGCAGGCTGCATCACGAGTGCAGCTTGGGGAGCGATACTGGAAGCCAGTCCCGAGCTCCTTGACGGCATCTATAATCCAGCGGTGACAACATTGGATACAGACGTAACGAGCGTGCTTCGTGAATCTGCGGTTTTCCGTCGGTCCTTTCGCAAGGAGTTTCCTTCAGCCGTGAAGGCCGAGGGTGTCTACATTTGGGATCGTGAAGGCAAACGCTATCTCGATTTCGCCGGTTCCGCGGCGGTGAATTTCATCGGACATGGAGTGCCGGAAATCGCGGCGGCGATAGCGGAGCAGGCGGCGACGCTGGAGTTCGCGCATACCAGCCAGTTCACGACGCCGGTCGCGGAAGCATACGCCAAAGAACTGCTGGCGTTTGCGGGTGAGAACTTTCGCGGCGGATGTGTGTACTTCACCAGTGGAGGATCAGAGTCGATTGAAACCGCTCTGAAACTGTCGAGACAGTATCAGGTAGAGATCGGCGAGACGAAGCGCTACCAGGTCATCAGCCGCCGACAGAGTTATCACGGGGCGACGCTGGGTGCAGTTTCGGTGTCGGGCAACAAGAAGCGCCGAGAGATGTACTTGCCGATGGTGAAGGAATTCTCGCACGTCGGCATACCTTATTGTTATCGCTGCGCGTTCGATTGCACGGATAGCTGTTTCAACTGCGGGCAGCAATACGCCTCGGAGGTGGAGACAGCAATCGAGGCAGCGAGCGGACAGGCGGCCGCAGTCATCTTCGAACCGGTGAGCGGGGCTACGCTGGGTGCGGTTGTTCCGCCGCCGGGATATCTCGAACGGGTTGCGGAGATCTGCCGCAAACATGGCGTGCTGTTGATTGCCGATGAAGTAATGACCGGGATGGGGCGCACCGGGCGCAATTTTGCGGTCGATCATTGGCAGGTTGCGCCGGACATCCTGGTGGCGGCGAAGGGACTTTCGAGTGGGTATGCACCGCTAGGCGCGGTGATCGCGAGCAAGAAAGTTGTCGATGCGGTTGCGGGCGGATCAGGTGTGTTCCTGCACGGCTTTACCTACAACGCCCATCCGACCTCGCTAGCCGCTGGACGGGCGGTGCTGCAGTATTTGCAGGGGAAGAACCTGGTTGGGGCTGCAGATTCTCAGAAGGATGGGACGCCCGCGCAGGAATTGCGGCAAGCTCTTGATGGACTTCTCGATCTACCGGCAGTGGGAGATGTGCGGGGAATGGGGTTGCTGCTGGGCGTCGAGTTTGTTGCGGAGAAAAAGACCAAGAAGGCGTTTGCGAGCGAGATTGGGTTCTCCTCGCGCGTTGGACAAGCCGCTGCCAAACAAGGAGTGATGGTATATCCGATGCAAGGAGGCGTGGATGGAGTCAGTGGCGATCACTTGCTCCTGGCACCGCCCGCCATCATTACGAAAGAACAGATTGTGTGGGCGGTGGCACAGCTACGAGAGGCGATCGAAGAAGCGAGCAGGAGTTGATGCGAAGAATGATGCGATTTCCTAGGGCGTCGAAAGAGACTGAGGTTCTGCGACTCCGAGTGCTTGCAGAACTGTTCTAACCGCTTCGGTTCCCGAGCGAACACAATCGGGTACGCCAATTCCGTTGTAGCCATTTCCTGCAAGCGCAAGTCCGGAATGCTGCCGGCGCAGACCCTCAATGCGCTGGAGGCGTTCGAGGTGTCCGACGCCGTACTGCGCCATGGCCCCTCTCCATTTGAAAACACGCGTAAATAAAGGCTCCGCGTTCAGACGAATGATCTGATTGAGTTCACCCCGCACAATGCGGAGAATCTCGTCGTCGGAGAGCGAGAGGATTTGTTCATCTCGTGCGCCGCCCAGGAAGCAGCGGAGGACGGCGCGATCGTCGGGAGCACGATGCGGAAACTTGTTGTGGACGAAGGTGGCGGCGAGCATTCGCTTGCCTTCGCTTCGAGGAACGAGAAATCCAAAACCCGGAGGTAGGGAGTCACGAACTTTTTTATCGTAGCCAAGAGCCACGGTGACTGACGAACTGTACGTGATTCCGCGGAGCTCGGCGGCAAGATCCGCGTTCGCACGCCCCAAGAGGTTTGCGCCTGCTTGCGTGGGCAACGCCAGAATGACTCCATCAAATTGGTCCGACTCGAGTCCGGCGGAGACGATCCAGCTGCCTCCCTCGGGGGAGATGGCCTGCACTGCGGCGCCGGTATTGAGCGAGTCCCCGGACAGCTGCCCGACCAGTGCGTCTACCATCTGCTGCATTCCTTCTTTCAGCGATGTAAACAGCGCGCGCGAATTGCCGTTTTGGGGTTTCGGAACACTTTGGCGGGCGGCAAGCATGGCGCGTCCCAGGCTGCCATGCTTGGCCTCCATGTCGGCGAAGCGAGAGAGCACGGCACGAACGCTGAGTTGGGAGGCCTCTCCGCCATAGACTCCTGACAACAGTGGATCGGCGAGCAGGTCGACCATCTCCGGTCCATAGTGTCGCTCTACAAAAGAAGCGACTGTTTCGTCGGCACTCGCCTTGTGCGGCGGATGGAACCATTCCTGCGCCATGCGCAGCTTGGTCTTGAGTGAAAAAAGCGAAGAAAAAACGGTTGGCAGGATCTTGGTTGGGACCATGAACATCAGGCCATCGGGCATCTCGATGAGTCTTCCGCGCACAAGAATGTAGGTCTTGCGATCGACATCGTTGGAGCCAATGAGTTGATCGGCCAAGCCAATTTCAACACAGAGGTTGCAGGCCCACGGTTTTTCGGTGAGGAAAGAATCGGGCCCTGCCTCAATGATGCAATCGTCAACTCGATCAGTGACCAGCACGCCGCCGAGTCGATCTGCTGATTCGTAGAGGGAGTACTCGACGTCGACGCCGTCGCGACGGATTTTTTCGAGTGTGTACGCCGCGGAAAGCCCGGAGATACCGCCGCCGATGATCGCGATACGTTTCATAAGAACGGCTACTAGCTTCGAGCTTTGAGCTACGAGCTTGCCCCTGACCGGCTGCGGACTATGTCGGCTAATGCCTGGATTAGCAGCGGCGATTCATTTAGCGATTCGGCGCGCCAGAGACGCATGCCTTGATTGCGCGCGAACTCCTGGAAGCCGATGTCGATATCGTAAAGCACTTCGACGTGATCGCATAGGAAGCCTACTGGCTGAATGAAGACTGCGGTATTTCCTTCAGCTTGGCGGCTCTTGATGGTGTCTTCTACAGTGGGCCCGAGCCAGGCGCCACCGGACATGCCCTGACTTTGAAAGGCGAACGACCAGTCCGTTGCTGACAGGTCGCAAGCTTTCGCCACGAGGGCAGCCGTTTCGCGCGCTTGCGTTTCGTACGGGTCGCCTTCCGCGATGGTTCGCTGCGGAACGCTGTGAGCGGTGAAGATGATCGGAACAGTGGCGTTGGCTTCGTGGCAGGCGGAGGTCCATCCAGGATGCAGTTTCTCCGAGAATGCCTTGATGAGAAGAGGGTGATCGTGCCAGGAATCGACGAAATCGAGGGCGAAGGGCGTACCCGATTCGCCTTCCACGGCTTTGCGGTAAAGGCCGACACTGGTGCGTGAATTCTGCGGAGCAAGGCAGATGGCAGTCGCCCTCCGGACGCCATCGTGGACCATCGTTTTCACCACGTCGGGGATGAATGGCTTCCAGTTCCGCATCGCTGTGTACACGGGCAGGCCTAGTTTTTCGGCAAGCAGTTTCCCCTGCCGGGTCGTGATTTCATTCATCGGCGAGTGACCGATAAGGGAGTAGCGATGGCGGACTTCCTCGACGACTTGTGGTGGGACGGGCCGGCCGCCGGTGACGTAGCGGAGAAATTCGGGAATGTCGTCGACAGAGTCGGCGGTGCCATGCGCGAGCAAGAGGACTGCGAAGCGATCTGGAGTGGTTAATGACATTCGTTGGCTGCAGTGCGAGGGCGAGACGCCCTCACGACAGCCGGCGAGACGCCGGCGCTACAAATTCCGCTCAACAGCTACTTGGCGGAGTGCTCCCGAACGAACTGGCAGAGACGCTTTACGTTTTCGACCGGAGTCTCGGGCAAAATTCCGTGACCCAAATTAAATATGTGGCCCGGACGTTTTGCAGCCAGAGCGAGAATGTGTTCAGCTCGTGACTGCAGTTCCTTCCACTCCGCGAAGAGAAGCACAGGGTCCAGGTTTCCTTGAACAGCACCTCGAAAGTGGATCTGGCGCCAGCCTTCGTCAAGCGGGATGCGCCAGTCGAGCCCAATCACCTCGGCCCCCGTCTCTTTCATAGTTGACAGGAGCGTCGCGCTATCGGTGCCGAAGTAAATCACAGGGACACCGGTTGCCTGGAGTTTTTGGACCAGCTTCGTCACATGCGGCACCACGTAGCGGCGGTAGTCTTCGACGCTCAGACATCCGACCCAGCTATCGAAAATCTGAATTGTATCGGCGCCGGCTTGCACCTGCTCTGCCGCGTATTCGCTGGTTACGGCGACAAGCTTCTGCATGAGCTCGTCCCAGGCCGCGGTCGAGGAATACATCATCTTTTTGGTGTGGACGTAATTGCGCGATCCGCCACCTTCGATCATGTAGCTGGCGAGCGTGAAGGGGGCTCCGCAAAACCCGATCAGGGGCAGGTGATCGCCGAAATGTTTGCAAACGAGGCGAATCGCATCGGAAACGTAGCCTAGGTCGGAGGCGCGATCCGTGCGAAGACGAGAAATGTCAGCGTGCTCGCGGATGGGCTTCTCGATGACTGGCCCTTCAGCCGCTTCGAAGCGAAACGGAAGGCCCATGACCTCGAGCGGGAGCAGCAGGTCAGCGAAGATGATCGCAGCATCCACGCCGAGCGCCTCGGCCGCGGTGATGGTGACTTCGGCGGCGAGTTCCGGCTTCTTGCAGATGTCAATCAGAGAGTGCTGTTTTCGGACAGCGCGATATTCCGACATGTAGCGGCCTGCCTGGCGCATGAACCAAACAGGTGTGCGATCGACAGGCAAAGCTTTGCAGGCGCGAATAAAGCGAGAGTTGGGCGCGGACATGAATTCTTTAATGTAGCACTTTCGGGAGAGGTGGCGACTACCGGCTTGAAGGGGATGTGCCAAATCGGAACTTCCCACGAAAGCGGAGGCTGAAGTCCCCATTTGCTTTGGCCGATGAAAGAGGCAGCGGAGTATCCGAATGGTGAATTTGGCCGATCCTCGTGTGTTTGAAACGGCGATAGATTCACTGGACGTTGGGATCTATCTCGTCGATCAACACCGCAAGATGGTGTATTGGAACCGTGGAGCGGAGCGAATTTCCGGATACCTGCGACAGGATGTTACCGGGCGCTTCTGCCGGGTCGACATTCTGGTGCACTCGGATGAGAACGAGGCGGTGCTCTGCAAATCAGACTGCGTATTGGCGTGCTGCATGCGGGATGGGCAGGCGCGTGAAGCCACGATGTACCTACGCCATCGCGCGGGCCATCGCGTCCCTGTGCACGTGAGGCCGTTCCCCTCAGGAACGAAGATGATGTGATCGTTGGGGCGGTGGAGATATTCGAAGAGCGGCGAGTGATACCCCAATCGGAGCGACGGCAAAACACACTGGCCAAGCACTGCTGCCTGGATGAAGTGACCGAATTGCCGAAGCGCGAGTTGATGCTCTCCTACCTGCGAGGGCAGTTGGATCTGTACCCTGCGCATGGCCTTCCCTTCAGTGCAGTCCTCATTCAGTTGGACCGGATGCAACTCTTTCAGGCCGCACACAGGCACGAAGCCGTTCGATCCATTACACAAGTAGTCGCGCACACGATGAGAGAGGTACTTCGCTCTACAGACTTTCTCGGGCGATGGGAGGGAGATCGGTTTCTGGCGATTCTTCCCTGCTGCAGTGAGACTTGTGTGGAGAAAGTTGCCCATCGGCTGAAGGCGACGGTGAGTGGTTCGGGAATTTATTGGTGGGGGGATCGGCTTTCGATTGAGGTCCTGGTTGCCAGCACATCGGTGATCGCGGGAGACACCGTGGAATCTGTGATTGAAAGAATGACGGCGCGGTTGAAGCAACTTGCGAATGAGACGGCAGCCAGCCCGATTGGCGGAGGTGTGTAAGTTCAATGTTTGTCATCATTGGCATTCTGGTGGTGTTCGGTGCGGTGGTCGGTGGATATCTGATGGAGCATGGGAACCCGCGGGTTCTTTTGCAGCCTGCGGAACTGATTATCATCGGGGGTGCAGTGGCAGGTACGGTGCTGGCCGCGAATCCGGTCCATATATTGAAAAAGATCGGGGGAGGAATTGGTGCAGCGTTCGGCGGATCGAAGTTCAGCAAGGCGCGCTATATCGAATCGCTGAAGATGATGTATGACCTGCTGAACAAGGCGCGCAAAGAGGGACTAGTGGCGTTGGAAAGTGACATCGAGGAACCGGATAAGAGCCCGATTCTGTCGAAATACGCGGCGTTGCTAAAAGATCATCCCGTGCGTGATTTCGTCTGCGACACGTTGCGCATGAAAGTGGAAGTCCTGCGCCAAGTCCGAACGGGCGAGAATTGCTGATTGCCTTGGCGCACGAGCCAGCAAACTTGCCGAATAAGATTTCGATCGAGGGGCACACGGACGCACGACCATACGCTGGAGATGCAAAGTACGGAAACTGGGAGCTGTCGGTTGATCGAGCGAATGCCTCGCGGAGATTGATGCAGGAAAACGGCGTAAACGCAAACCAGGTGGCCCAGGTTCGCGGATACGCCGATCAACCTCTACCTAAGCCCGATATGCCCAAGGCCCCTCCAATCGGCGGATCTCCGTCATCGTGCAATATATCGTCAAGGACAGTGACAAAGAAGCTGACAAAAGCGCCGTCAAAGACGGCGAGAAGCCGGCTGAAAAAGCTCCCGACGGAGCAACCGAGAAGTCTGGCAAGAGTCCCGCCGAGAGGTGATTCTAGGACTTTACGACTTGCAGATTGTTCGTGACCGAGAAAATTCCAGAAACACCATTGGCGCGAAGGCCGGCAGTATTCTTGTCACCCTCGCTGTCAACCACACCTTCCAGGGTGACGCGGCCCGATTTCACGATGATGCGAATGGGTTGCTGAACGCCTAACGCATATTTCTGCAAGCTGGGAAATCCGTAGATCGCCCGGTAGAGCCTGCGTCGAAGCTGATCGTCCATGCTGGACGGAGGCAAGACTTCGATCTGATTGTCGACCTTCTCTACTCCCTCAATGCCCTTCACCACACGTTCGGCGTCGGTTTTAAGGGTTGGACGGGTGACCTGTCCCGAGAGAGTGACGGTTGTGCCCTCAACGCGGTAGGCGAGATTATCGAACACACCCAGATAAGGCAACATGAGCAGTTCGTGCCGGACTTCTTTCTGAATGCGCTGAGTTGTCTTGTCCCCGCCTTGTTGTGCCAGACAAACGTGCGCCGCCAGAACCGTCGAGAGCACGGCAGAAAATATTCGGAGTTTCATCCGATCTCCTTTACTTGGGTGGTAATGGAGTTCGCAGAGCGGCCGGGCGTGGGAGAGCCGGGGCAGACTCTGGAGAACTATGCGCGGACTTCAATGTCGACAGCCGGATGATTGAAGCCGCGGCCATGTATCGTACCGCAGCTTTATCGTCTTGTAACAGGTCCTGCAGATAGGAGATCTGATCGCGCTGCCTGGAGGCGCCTAGAGCCTGGGCTGCCGCTTCGCGCACAAGCCAGTTCTTATCCCACAGAGCGTCGTGGAGTTGTTGGAGGGAATCTTCGTTTCTGTCGTGAGCGAGGATAGAAGCGGACATGGCGCGAGCAGAGGCGGAGCGATCCTTCGTGGCCTCTTTCAT
>Ga0126371_10001218_pt1 | contig 21635 bp, 20 predicted proteins | sample PanSoiMetaPlot_4_FD_110145 | JGI IMG/M metagenome (GOLD analysis project Ga0126371, IMG submission 110145) | Tropical forest soil microbial communities from Panama - MetaG Plot_4 | ecosystem: Environmental > Terrestrial > Soil > Tropical forest > Bulk soil | place: Panama | collected 2016-02-17 | reverse complement strand
GCTCGCCATCGGTGGCCCGACCTTCATCCACACCTATGATCCCTGTCCCAAAGGTTGGGACTATCACCCTCGCTTCTCAAACGAGCTTGGCGAGTTGGGAATCAAATGCGGCATATACCCGCTGTACGAAATCGTCGACGGGAACATCATTTACACCTGGGACGCGCGCAAGACCGGTAAGGGAAGAATTCCGGTTAGGGATTTTCTCACCAAACAAGGCCGGTTCGAGCACCTGCTGCCCGAGCATTTCGATTACATTCAAAAGATGGTCGATGAGATGTGGGACGACTGGGAAATGCCCGGGGTGGCGCCTATCAAGGGGATACTGAAGGCTAGAATTTAACTCTGTCTCACCTCCAAACTCGGGTAATAATTCAAAAGGGCCCCATCTTTGGGGCCTTTTTTTGGATAAAAAAAAGTTCGTTCATAACCAACTGTACTTTGGCCTTACTTCCAAGTAAAAGATAGCTACAGCTGTGCGTGTCGATAGAGCATTTCACGCGAAGATCGTGGAACGTAACGGTTGTATAGGAAAGGAGGCTTTATGAAGTCGCACTGGTCACGTCGTGAATTTCTGAAAAGCACCACAACTGCCGTGGTGTGGGGTGCCGCAGAAAGAGCATTTGGTGCGACCTCGTCGCTTTCGCCAGTGCCAAAACGCCGCTTGGGTAAAACCGGAGAAATGGTCTCCTGCATCGGCTTCGGCTCGGGCACCCGCTTCTGTTCAATCCAAGACGAAGACGCGGCGCAGGCACTGCTCGAGCGCGCTTTCGATCTGGGCGTGAACTATTTTGATACCGCCGGTTCTTACACCCGTCGGCCACTGGAGCGATTGAGCGAGAAGCGTCTCGGAGAATTCTCCAAGCACCGCCGCAAACAGATCTTTCTCGCAACCAAGATCGATCCCAGAGACCGCGATGGCGCCCTGCGCTCCATTGAAACGAGTCTCAAGTTTCTCCAGACGGACTATCTCGACCTGATTCAAATTCACAGCTTGAGCGACCTCAAGGACCTCGATCGCCTCGGGGGGTCCAACGGCGTTCTCGCCGCCATCCAACAACTGAAAGGTCAAAAAGTTTCGCGCTTTATCGGCATCACCGGTCATAACGACGGTGCTGCCATGACCGAAGCGTTGCGCCGTCACGACTTCGATACGGTGTTGATGGCCCTCAATGCGGCGCAATCGGCTAACCCGGTCGCCGCGCGCAAGATGGAACCGCTCCCTGCTTTCGAACAGTCGGCACTCCCGGTAGCGCTACAGAAAAATATGGGCATTTTATCTATGAAAGTCATGGGCCAGGGAATGCTTGTCGGCAATGGCACGGGTCGCGCCTCAGCCGCCGAACTTTTGCAATTCAATCTTAGTCAGCCAGTGGCCTGCGTCGTTATCGGCTGCGAGCAGGTCGTACCGCTCGAACAAAACGTTCAAACTGCCCTCGCCTTCACTCCGATGAACGAAAGCGGTAGACAGAGACTGCAAGAAAAAGTAGCGCCCTCCCGCTCGGCCTGGCAGCAGCTCCTACAGTCGCACGACGATTCGTTGCCTGTGTGAGTGGAGGATCTGGCGATTTGTCGTCAGCAAACAACAATTCTTCGTAGCGCCGCGCATCGGAGTTATTGTCTTTTCCGCTTCAATCCAATAGCCTGAAATTCGTGAATGCCGTGATTCTCAGTAGAATAAGTCGCTTGCCGAGAAGCAGGACTGTTCTTCTCACCGTTTTAGCTCTGGTAGTTGCATTGCTGGTTTTCGCGTCATCCGCTCATGCTTCGTGCCGCGACCCGGACGTGGCGCGGGGCTTTGGATCCGTTGCTCACGCGGCGGATGTTGATGCCACGATTCAATACTTTGGTCATAGCTTTTTTCTTATCACCACCAGCAAGGGAACCCGCATTGTTACTGACCCACTAGGACCGGGCTGGTATCCCAACCCCAATGTTGTCGCCGACGTGGTCACCGTCGGGAAAGAAATGTACAACCACAATGCTGTCGAAATAGTCTTGGGAAAGCCGCTCATCCTGCGCGGTTTGATCAACTATGGGGCGGCCTGGAACAAAGTCAGCACGACCGTCAAAGATACGCTCTTCTACAACGTGCCCATCCATCAAAACGCCGAAGTCATCGAAGGAATCAAAGGGTCTGCGTTCGTCTTCGACTTGGGGACGCTGTGCATAGCCCATCTGGGAGATTTGAGCCAGAAGCTGAACGAACAACAGATCAAAGCATTTGGCAAGCTGGACGTTGCTCTCACGCCGATTGGTGGAGGCCGAACCATGGGGCCGGAGTTAGCGAGAGAGGTTTTGGCTCAGCTCAAACCCAAAATTGCGATTCCCATGCATCATCGAGACAACCCCTATTTGATTCAACAATTTACGGCCGGTCTCAAGGCACAGAGTATGAACGGCGATTTGCTAACGCTGAGCAAGAGCACCCTGCCCACTTCCTTAGAAATCCGGGTGCTTCAACCTCGTGGCGCGATGAGTTACATGAATTACAGGTCATGGTAACTCGTCATCAGTTTGTGAAACCAATTAGAATCAGAGCAGGCAGCCAGCCTTGAAGCACTTCTTCAGAGGTTTTCGCCCCACCGGTAACTCCTTTGCGCGACGGTCATGAAAAAACTTCTTGTTCTCCAGCACGTGCCGCACGAAATCCTCGGCACTCTGAATCCGCTGCTCAAAAGCGCGGGGTTTCGAATTCGCTACGTGAATTTTGGTCGCCATCCTGATGCCGAGCCAAGCCTGGACGGCTATCACGGCCTGGTAATTCTAGGCGGCCCGATGAGCGTTAACGACTCCGCTCGTCTACCTCACCTCATCACCGAAATGAAACTGATCGAAGAAGCAATGAAAAGGGATCTTCCGATGCTAGGCATCTGCCTTGGCGCTCAATTGATTGCCACGACTCTTGGAGCCAGAGTCTATCCCAATAGAGAAAAAGAAATCGGCTGGTATGACGTCAGCCCCACAAAAGATGCTGAAAGCGATTCGCTACTGGGCGTCTTTCGCAGCGCAGAAAAGATCTTCCAGTGGCATGGAGACATGTTCGATATTCCACATAGCGCGAAACACCTGGCGTCGTCTCTGCTTTGCAGTAACCAGGCCTTTCGCTACGGCACGAAAGTCTATGGACTGCAATTCCACCTAGAAGTAGATGAACCGATGATCCACCGTTGGCTCAAAGTTCCGGAAAACCAACAAGAGATCGCTAGCCTTACCGGTAACATAACTCCAGAACGAATTCACTCGGAGACTCCGCAACATATTCACCGCTTGCACGAGCTGAGCCATCACGTGTTCGGTGGATTTATCAAATTATTCGCTATGGAAAAGGTGCGGCGCCGCCTTTTCTCAAGATAATCCATAAATCATGAGCGGGGCGATTCACTGAGAATGCTACTCGCTTACCACAGGTGCGCGTTCCATTCAGGGTTCGCGCGAAGGATTTTCACCGATCTGGAATTCGCGGACATGCGGAAACCACAATGCTAAGACCGCAACGATCGACAAAATAATCAATCCACCAGTCATGACCGACAGCTCAGCTCCGACAATGGCTGCAAGGGCGCCGGCTTGGAACTGCCCTAGCTGAGGCCCGCTGTTGGTAAAAATGCTGTTGATAGATGCCATGCGGCCTCGCAGTTCGTCTGGTGTAGCGAGCTGATTGATAGTGGCGCGGAGAATCGCACTAATCATGTCACCAAAACCTACACCAATAAGAAAGAGGACAGACAAAATGAAAACGTGTGATCTTGAGAATAGCACGATGCAAATACCGTAAAGAGCAACTCCGGTGAGTATCCCGTGTCCGGCATGACGTACCTGGCCCATACGACCGAAACTCGCAGCTCCGAGCAAAGAGCCGACAGCGCTTGCGGCGTAGAGCACTCCCATTCCCTTTGGCCCAACGGCGAGAACATCTCGCGCGTAGATAGGCAGCAGCGCGCGAACCGTTCCGAAAATGTTGGCGCCGAAATCCATGATCAGCAACGGAAAGATGACCGCATGTCCCCACACGAATGCAAATCCGGCCCGCAGCGACTTGAAGGTTACGGTCCTCCATCCTCCTCTTTCCGGCAATTCGGTCCGGATGAGCGTAAGCGAAAAAAGCATGATGAGCCATGAGACCGCGTCCACGGCGTAGCAGATCCCAGGACCCAAAAATCCTAAGACCAAGCCCGCGATAGACGGGCCGGCAATGACTGCGATGTAGCGCTGGGTGTTGGAGAGTGCGGTCGCGCGCGCTAGATCCTGCCGCGGCACTAGATTGGCAACCAGCGCTTGACGCGACGGCGACTCTAAGGAGTTGAAAAGAGCCAACAACATGGTTGCCCCGTAGAGAGTGAGCGACGTTGTTCGGCCTGCGAGAGTTATCAAGGCCAACGTTCCTGAAACACAGAATAAACTCGCCTGCGTACGTATCATCAGTCGTCGGCGATTCATGGCGTCTGCCAAGAGCCCGCCGAATAGAAGTATCCCCATTTGCGGCACGGCGCGCGCAAGCCCGACCAATCCGAGCTGGAGCGGAGAATTCGTCAATTCATAAATTTGCCAGGCGATGGCCACGGTGGTGAACTGGCTACCGACGCTGGACAAAAGCAGCGCGGTCCAGAAAATGCGAAAATCGCGGTGCCGCAGTGGAGAAGGCCGCCGAAGTTTCAATTCCGAAACTCTATCGTTAGAGAACTGACTGCCATTGGGGGAAGTTCGCGCTATGAAGTCTTACATTGGTCGTGAGCGCGGTCAAAACTTTTAGCTACGCCTATAAGCGACTTGGATTATCGGAGTGCTGGAATACTGGTCCTGAATCTATTATTCCACCATTCCAGTGTTCCAATTCTTGACGTATTAGAATGAGACCATCGGGCGCTATGAAACAGTGAGCCTTTCTCGACTGCCATTCTATTTCTGGCACGATGGGCAATAAAAGGCGCTGCGGTTTCCCAGCGCCACTCTTTTGATTGTGCTAGGGCAAACCCGGCACGCTTCGCCATCGCGATCGTAGACAAGCAAATGATTCTGAAATTCTCCGAACTTGTCATCGGCGTCGCGATAGTCTGAAAACGACGTGCCGCACCAGCGGATCGCTTCACTCAAGACGCTCGGAATCATGGAGGCAATCCACTCAACTTTCTTTCGTGTCAGCCGTGACGACCGGGTCGTGGGTCTGACCCCGACGCGGCCCAGAATTTCATTGGCGTAGATATTCCCGATGCCGGCCACCACCTGCTGGTCCAACAACAGATCGCGAATCCTCCGGTTTGACCGGCGCGTAAAGGAATATAGATAGCGACCGTCGAACTGCGCGTCGAAGGGGTCCAAACCCAAGGAGCGCAACTGCGGAAGATCCCGCAACTCGGCTTCCGGCACCACCAACGATAATCCAAAGCGGCGAGGATCATGATAGCGTAGTTCCTGGCCGCTATCGAGGACAACGACAATGTGATCGTGCTTTTGCTTGGGTGTGTTGGCAGGCACGTGAATGAGCTTCCCCGACATGCCGAGATGAAAAAGCCAGACATTTTGCTTTTCGAGATAAATTAAAATGTATTTCGCCCTCCGCGCGACATTAAGGATAGCTCGCCCCCGGAGCTGCGCTGGCAAATCGAGATCGATCGGATGACGTAAACGCGACTCAAATACCTTGACGCGCAGGATGCGCCGGCCCTTGAGATGCGGTCGCAACCCGCGGCAAATGGTTTCCACTTCCGGCAGCTCAGGCATATTTTGATTATCGGTCTTGGCTCGCAGGCGGTGTTGCCAGTGACTTCAATGAACGGCCAAGATTGATGAATTCATCCACGGTCAGTGTCTCACCCCGGCGGCCGGGATCGATTCCCTGGGCACGAAGAAAACCATCAATCGCCCCTCGATCCTGATTCAACCACGAAGACAACGCATTGCGCAGAGTCTTGCGCCGCTGTCCAAAGGCCGAGCGCACCAATCCTCGCATCAGCGAGATCTCATCGGCGGCGACGAGAGGCTTCTCATGGAGTTCGATCTTGAGCACCGTAGAACGAACGTCGGGCTTGGGAAAAAACGCTTCCGACGCCACCGATACTTTGTCCGTGACCCGACCGTGGGCTTGGCACCATACCGACAACGTTCCATAGGCCTTGGTCCCCGGCTTAGCCGCGATTCTGTCAGCGACCTCTTTTTGAACCATCAACACCAATGACGAGAAACGATCGCGCCAATCAAACAGACGAAAGAGCACGGGAGTGGAAATACTATAAGGCAAATTGGCGGCAAGCTTGAACTTGCGCGCCGGCAGCCATCGATCCAGAGAAACTTTCAGCACATCGTCATGAATCAGGTGAAACTTTGAATCTGTACCCAAGGGACTTCGCGTAAGCCAATCAGCCAGAAATGGGTCGACTTCAACCGCCCACACTTCCGCCGCAAATTTTACCAACCTACGCGTTAGGAATCCAAGCCCCGGACCGATTTCGAGCACCGCATCGCGCGACGAAAGATCCAGCAGGCGCAGGATCGATTCGATGACATTCTCATGAATCAGAAAGTTCTGCCCTAGCTTCTTTCGCGGTTTGAAATTGGTTCCCCCGAGTGCCGCGCGGACTTCCTCGTAAAGGGTCATCGTAACCCTTTCCACTCTATAACCCTACGACTGTAAGAGGGACTTATAACGTCAGATCGGCATCTGCGTTAAGACAAAAATCATCCCGACGACCGCGCTTGAGCCACTGATAACCGGCGAGGGCGATCATCGCGCCATTGTCCGTACAAAATTTAGGGGAAGGGAAAAAAGTCTCGATACCTTCCGCGGCTGTTGCCTCCCTCATCCTTTCACGCAGGCGACTGTTAGCCGCGACGCCACCCGATAACACGATCCGTTTCACACCACAGTCGAGAGCTGCCTTGATCGTTGGCTGCACGAGCATATCCACTACGGCCTCCTGAAAAGAGGCCGCGATATCCGTTTTTTTGGATTCCCACTCTTCCGGAGCTTGCGATTTTAGATAGTGCCACACCGATGTTTTGATACCGCTGAAACTGAACTCGTAGGTGCCCTTCTTAAGCCGAGCGCGCGGAAACCGGATCGCTCGGCGGTTGCCGTCTTTGGCGAGATTGTCGATGACGCGTCCGCCCGGATATCCCAACCCCATCATCTTCGCTACCTTGTCGAACGCCTCTCCTGCCGCATCGTCCCGTGTTCCACCCAGATAGCTGTAATCTCCGACATCCTTGACGCAGTAGAGTAAGGTGTGTCCGCCGGAAGCAAGCAGAGCGATGTAGGGAAAGGAAACCTCGTGCTCCAAATGAATGGCCAAGAGATGCGCTTCGAGATGATTGACGCCAACGTAAGGAATACCCCAGCGAAACGAGATTCCCTTAGCCAACGAAAGTCCGACCAGCAAAGAGCCCACGAGACCTGGACCATAGGTAACGGCGATACCGTTCAGATCCTGCAGGGTTATCCCGGCCGTGTGCAAAGCTGAATCGACGATGGGCAAGATATTCTCAATATGCTGGCGCGACGCCAGCTCGGGCACGATTCCACCGTAGGGACCATGAATCTGATCCTGCGACGATATTAAGTTGGCGAGAATATGGCGTCCGTCGCGCAACACTGCCGCCGCCGTATCATCACAGGATGTCTCGATACCGAGAACTAACATCTTCAACGTGGCGCAGCTTGAGCTTCCCCGGGAGCGCGGGACAAAGCGTCCGCCGCCGTGCGGTTGCCCGAATTCAAACCCAACGCCTGGGAATAGGCGGCTTCTGCCTTCTCGGTCATACCCAAGGCGCGAAAATTTTCCCCGCGCAAGGCGTACACTTCAGCGAGCCAAAACGGCTCTCCGCTAAGGCGAGATTCTGCGACGTCCAGAAAGGCAAGGGATTCTTTGTAACGCCCGAGACGATAGTGCGTCTTCGCCAAGTAAAAGTAGCCGTAGGGATTGGTGGAATCAATGACGATGGTTTTTTCGAAGCGAGCCAGCGCTCGGTTCGGATCGCCGGCGTCGAGCAGTTTTCGACCTTCCTCCGTGAGTCGAAGCGAAGCAGCACGTTGCGGCGACGTCCCCGGCGTAATCTTGCCCAACAGCGAGCTATCATCACGCAATGCAGGCGCCGAGAGGTCAGGAGCAATACGATTTTCACCGGGACTCGTGTCCTTGACCGATGGCTTCGTCACAGGTGGAACTATCGACCCTGTTTTCAAGTCTTGCTCTCTGATTTTCGCTTCCTGCGGCAGCGACCGTTTCGCGGCTTCCGGCTCCGGTGCCGGCGCGGGCACAGCCTGCGGGATTTTTGCCGTCGAAGGCGCGCCTGTCGAAGAAGGAACCGGCGTGCGATAAGTCTGGGGCGGCATGCAGCTCGCCGTCGCTGTAACCACACACGCTATAATGAGTGGGGACGAAAATGTCCGCGGCCACTTTCCTATAATGGGATTCATATCGAATAATAGCGCGGTTTCAATCGAATTTCGAAACCTGCAACGAGCTTCCCGGATGCAGCGGGCAGTAACCCGTCGGTTCATCGCCTTCCATAAATGCCTCACGCAAGACGTAGGGACAATTGGGAGTTGCAAGCTGACCACTTAATGGATCGATCTCCGCGATCTTGATACCTGGAGGTGGGACGAAATCGGTAATAGGCGTGCCCGCTGTCGCACGCTTCATAAACTCCGTCCAGATCGGCAGCGCGGCTTGGGCGCCGGAGAGATTGAGCTTGCTTTGATTATCGAAGCCGACCCAAACCACGGCCAATAGATCAGGCGTATAACCGACAAACCAGGCGTCCTTGTAATCGTTGGTCGTCCCGGTCTTGCCCGCGGCCGGTCGCGTAAATCCCCACCGTCTTGCGACATCTGCGGTGCCCCGATCCAGCACACCTTTGAGGAGATAATTCATCATGAAGGCAATTTGCGGGGAAATCACCTTCTCGACCCGCACATCCCGTTTTTCCACTACCCGGGAATCAGCGTCCATGACCTGCTTGACTGCCAACGGGGTGGTCCGCACCCCATTGTTGGCGAGGGTTGAAAACGCAACCGCAACTTCCAACGGAGTTACTTCTGCGGCGCCGAGAGAAAGCGCCGGCACCGCGGGAAGCGAGCTTTGAATTCCCATCCGCTGCGCAATGTCGCGGACGCGCCGGATGCCCACTTCTCGCGCCACGCGCGCGGTGGCGGAGTTCAAGGATTTCTCGAGAGCACGACGCAGCGTGACCGTGCCAAAATACTCGTCGTTGTAGTTTCCCGGCTGCCATTCCTGTCCGTCGTAATTCCAAGTAAAAGGAGAGTCTTCCACCATCGTCACCGGAGTGAATCTCTTGCCCCCTTCTCCCCCGGACATAAGCGCAGCGAGATAAACGAATGGCTTGAAGACCGAGCCGGGTTGGCGCTTGGCTTGAAATACGCGGTTGAATTGAGACTTTTGATAGCTGCGTCCGCCCACCATCGCCTTGATTTCGCCTGTTTGTGGGCGCAGGACGACAATCGCGCCCTCCAAATTGTCATCGTCGCCCTTGCGGCGCAATGCGGGATAAGTGTCCTCCAGCTTTTTGAGTCCTTCAGCCAGAGAGCGCTCGGCGATGCGCTGTAGCTGGAGGTCCAAACTGCTGAAAATTCGGTACCCTTCCCCGGTCAGCACGTCGTTGGAATAGTTTTCCGCTAGCTCACGGCGTAGAAAATCGACGTAAAATGGAGCGTCGTTCGTTATCTTGACTAGTTCGCGATGCGGCAATGTCTCCCGCAGAGCCGCTTCATATTGTTTTTGCGTTATGATTTTTTCATCCAGGAGCTTTGCCAGAACGACATTTCTCCGCTTGGTCGCGGCGTCGACGCTGCGATAGGGCGAAAGCCGGTTCGGCGCTCGAATCAGCCCTGCGAGCAGCGCCGTTTCTCCCACCGTCAGCTCGGAGAGTTGTTTGGAAAAATAAAACTGTGCGGCCTCCGACACGCCGAAGATTCCTTGCGAACCCTTCTGGCCCAAATAGATCTCGTTCAAGTAGTTTTCTAAGATCTCATCTTTGGAATACTTTCGCTCCGCGATCAGCGCCATAATCGCTTCTTTAACCTTACGGCTGAGTTTGCGCTCGTCGGTAAGAAAGAAATTTTTCATCAATTGCTGGGTCAGCGTGCTTCCCCCTTGCACCACTCCCGCGCTCCGAATATTGACCCACATAGCGCGCAACACAGAAATGGGATCGATGCCGTGATGGCTGTAGAAACGCTCGTCCTCTATGGCCAGAATGGATTTGACCAGCAGCGGCGGAACATCGGATAGTCTAACGACCTTGCGCTCCTGCCACGTGTGCTCATAGAGACCGGTCACAAGCTCTGGCTCAAGTTCCAGGGAAAATAGCTCCTGCCCGTTGGCGAGATTTTCGATCCGCGCAATGGCGCCATTCTGCAGCGAGATGCGGACCGGAATCCCCTTGAATGACTCCGTTGGATAAACAAAATCGTGCAGCGCTATTTCTAGGGACCCCGTCGATGCTTGATAACGATACTCACCCTTATTTTTGGGCGCAGCCTGACTATCATGATAGCCGAGCCGGCGTAGTTTATCCCACAAATCATCCAAACGCAGTTGAATACCTACATAAAGGAGATAGCTGTCGGAATAGATTTTGGACGGGAAACGCCATTTCGGACCTTCAAATTTGGCCGTGACGGTTTCCTCCAGGCTCTTAAGATACCAGCCCCCAAACACTATCCCGCTGGTGGTGATAAGGAGTACGGTGATAAGAGAGATGCTAAAGATTCGAAGTTTGGTTTCTTTCAACCCGGCGCTCCGCGGTTATTGGGCATTCTCGCGCAGATAGTGGCTAAAATCAATAAAAAGAGGGCCGGGTGGTGGCCACGACCCTCATTAATAAGTAAAGCGGCAATTGAAGGATAAATTTAGCGTTGGGGTTTTAGAGCTAAAAAGAGCGTGCTGTCTCCGCGTTTTACTAGGAAAAGAACTCCCTTGCCTTTTCGAATCCCAGCGATGGATTTTTTATATTCATCGACGCTCCGAATCGGCTTGCGATCGATCTGCACGATCACATCGCCACGCCGAATTCCAGCCTCATCTGCCGCGCTGCCAGACTCTACGTCGGTTACGACGACGCCTTCAGGCTTGTCTAACCCCAAGCTCTCTGCCATCTGCGGCGTAACTCTCTGGACGGTCATTCCGAGCTCGCCCTTTTCTGGAACCGAGGCTACCACTTCCTCTTCCTTAAGCTCACCTACGGCGACGTTGAGTATGACTTCCTTCTTGTCGCGCAACACCTTCATGCGAACTTTCTTATCCACGGGGGTTCGCGCCACAATGATCGGTAAATCTCCTGAGTCTTTGACTTCCTTACCATCAAACTCCACGATCACGTCACCGACCTTGACTCCTGCTTTTTCCGCTGGACCGTCTTTCGACACATTGGCGACGAGCGCGCCATAGCCCCGCTCCATGCCCAGGCTCTCGGCAATCTCCGGCGTAACTTTCTGTATCAGAACGCCTAGATAACCGCGCGTGACTTTCCCTTTACCCTTCAATTGTGGCAGCAGTTCCTTCGCAAGGTTTACTGGGATGGCAAATCCGATGCCCATATTTCCGCCCGTGCGACTGAAAATGGCGGTATTAATGCCGATCACTTCACCGCGTAGATTGATCAACGGTCCACCAGAGTTCCCGGGATTAATGGAAGCATCGGTTTGAATGAAGTTGTCATAGGGCCCTTGCCCAATGTGTCGCCCTTTGGCGCTTACGATGCCAGAGGTCACGGTGCTGTCCAGTCCGAAAGGATTACCGATGGCCACCACCCATTCGCCAACCTCGAGCTTGTCTGAATCGCCAAAATTCGCCGTCGGAAGATTTGCCTTGGTATTGATCTTGATGATCGCGATATCGGTCTTTGAATCCCGGCCGATGACTTTGGCTTCGTATTCTTGGTCGTCTCCCAGCAATTTCACAACAATCTTTTGCGCGTTTTCAACCACATGGTTGTTGGTCAAAATCGATCCGTCGGCATCGATGATGAAACCCGACCCCAGGCTTTGCTGGCGCTGCCGGCCGCGCGGAAGCGGCCCGCCGAAAAAGCGCTTCCAAAAGTCATTGAAAGGATCTTCTTCACCGAACGGGCTGCCGAACTCTTGCTGCCCGCGTACGTCGCTCATCTGGGTAGTCGAAATATTGACTACGATGGGCCTCATCTTCTTCGCCAAAGAGACAAAGTCAGGCAATTGAGCGGACGTGCGCACATCGGAATTGCCGCTTTCGCCCATGAGGTTGACCGCACGGCTGGGAGCAAGCCAATCCAGTGCGCCGCTGATTCCCAGGCCGACCACCAGTGAGACCAAGGCGACCAGGACTACGCCCTTGAAGCTCACATTTCCCGCCCACAGGTTCTTCAAATTCATCGAATTCTCCTATTTCTTCTTCACCGCCTCGACGTACTTCATGCGCAAATCGAAAAGAATATCTTCCATCAATCTATCTTCCCCAGGATTTAGATTGCCGCGGGTCTTTTCGCGTAACATCCCCAAGATATCAATCATCTGCTTGGCCACCGGAATATCGGCTTCAACTTTCTGGTTCAGAGGGTTTGCGATTTCCCCCAGATGCATCAAAGCCTGCGTGCTGAGACTTATAACGAATGTGGAAAAACTTATCTCTGGGAGCGGCCCCTGTTGGGCATCACTTTCATTCGTAGAAGCCGGATGCTCCGTCGTTTGCCGTTCCATCGAAGCATCGGCCTCGGGCGCCTCTTCGCGTACTTCCCCAGTCTCAGGTGAGAAACGGCGGCGGTCCTGTACTGTGAACCCCTTCGCTTCGGGTTTCTCTTGTTCAGCCATTGCCGTAACTCTTTTTCGCGAAAAAAAACCCGGAAATTACTCCCGCCAACTCTAGCAGCGGATTTCCAGGCGTCCCGTTTTAGACAGCCATCGATTCAAATTTGTACCGCACACAACTTTAAGGCGAAGAACATGTTTTTGTTAAATCTGAGCAGATTTTATTGAGAAATTTCATTTCAAACTTTAATCCCTGGCCCCAACCTTGTCAAGCTAGCCAATTCCGGTAGATTCGCCAGCTCGGCGATCACTTTTTCTGCAGAAAACCCTGTTAGACACTGGCGATGGAGACAACTTTTCATCACCGGCAGGTCGCAAGGCGAACATTCGACGTTTCGACTGAGAACCGTGACCTGTTTTCCCCGGGGCGCCCATTGGTGCGTGTCCGACGGCCCGAACAAGGCCACAGTTCGAACTCCGACCGCCGTCGCAAGATGAGTAATGCCGCTATCGTTTCCCAGATAGAGGTGACTTCGCTTCAACAAAGCAGCTACTTGTTCCAAATCCAAATTAACTGCGGCTACCGAATGATCCAGAAGAGGTTCGAGCCCGCCTCTTTCTTCTTCTACGGGCCCGACGATCACGACGACGGCCCCACCAGTTTGACTTATCCACCACTCCACGATGGCGCGATATGAAGCCACGGGCCAGTTCTTTTCCCTGGAACCGCTGCCGGGCGCGAGCGCTAATACCGGCTTATCGTTGAGAGAGTGTCGAGCCCAGTAAGACTTGCACCAGGCCATTATTTCAGGTTTTGGCTCTATCAGCGGGATCGCCGAACCTTGACCCATTTCTCCAATACAAGACAGGTAATAGTCGGCTTGATGGACAATACCGAGGTTGGCCGGACGAAATGGGAACAGGCGCGCTCGACCCTGTGAAACCATTTGCAGCGACTGAACGAATTCCTGATACTGGCTACCTAGCCAAGAATAGACGAAACCGTAACCGCGAAAGAAATCGCACAATCGTTCGGCCGGCGCAGTGCCTGGAACAAACAGTCCGGTAATCTCATAGCACTCAGAAGAGCGGACCCTGACCGCCGGCGGGACAAGGCCGGCAAATTCGCTGCGCGCAAACAGATCGACCGGCGCATGGGCGGCCAATAGACGCAGCGTGGGAAGAAAGCACAGGAAGTCTCCCAGTGCGCCCGGAAAAATAACGCAGATTCTTGGTGACGTCGGCTTAAACATCGAATGGCGAGATCATTTCGTTGACTTTAGTGGGGCAAGAATATACCATAACGTTTAACGTCAATTCGAACTTCTCCCCGGTTAAGAAAGACGAGTACATTTGTGACGAGTTTGAACGGCGCCCGATCCGTTCTGGATCTAATCGGCTCCACTCCGGTCGTAAAACTAAGAACACTTCCCGGTAAAAATGACGCCGAAGTATGGGCGAAGATGGAGTCCTTTAATCCGGGCGGCTCGGTCAAAGATCGAATCTGTCTCAACATGATTGAGACTGCCGAGCGTGAGGGAAAAGTCAAGCCTGGCGCGACCATCGTCGAACCTACCAGCGGCAACACGGGTATCGGCCTAGCCTTGATCGCAGCGGTAAAGGGTTACCGATTGATTTTGACCATGCCGGATACCATGAGCGAAGAGCGGCGTAGCCTTCTCTCAGCATACGGAGCCCGGTTGATTCTCACTCCGGATACCAAGGGGATGGGTGGCGCGATCCACAGGGCGGAGGAGCTTCTGCAAGAACATACCGACTACTTCATGCCGCAGCAGTTTAATAATCCCGCCAACCCGGAAATGCATCGTAAGACAACCGCGCTCGAAATCATGAAGCAGTTCAAGAGGATCGATGCCTTCGTTGCCGGAGTTGGTACAGGGGGAACCATCACCGGAGTCGGCGAGGTGTTGAAAGATAAAATGAAGGCTGTCCGGATCTGCGCGGTGGAACCCGCGGCATCCCCGGTGATATCGGGCGGAGAGCCGGGCTATCATAAAATACAAGGAATCGGGGCCGGTTTCATACCTGCGGTACTCAACCGACAAGTTTTGGATGAAGTCATTACCGTTAGCGACGAAGATGCGACGCATTATACCAGGCGCTTGGCCGCCGAGGAGGGACTCCTGGTCGGTATTTCATCGGGCGCAGCCTGCTGCGCGGCGTTGAAAGTCGCCAAAGCTCTTGGTAAAGGCCATATTGTGGTCACTATCTTCGCCGATAAAGGCGAGCACTACTTGAGTACGGATTTGTTTAACAACAAGCGATGGACGCAAAGTTCGAACAATTAAAAACTCTGCTCCGCGAAACCAATGGAGTTCTAGTCGCCTTCTCGGCAGGGGTCGATTCGACGTTCCTTCTTAAAGTCGCCCATATGGTTTTGGGGGAACGCGCCATCGCGCTGACCGCCTCGTCGCCAACCGCTCCACCGGGAGAGCTCGAAGCAGCCAAGGACTTCACCAAAGATCTAGGGTGCCGCCACATCGTTCTTGATTCCCATGAGCTAACGAATTCTTCGTTCGCGGAAAACCCTTCGAATCGCTGTTTTTTTTGCAAAGACGAGCTCTACAGAATCTGCCATCAGCAGGCGGAGCAATTAGGGATAGCGACCATTGTCGATGGCACCAACCTAGATGATTTAAAAGATCATCGGCCCGGACTTCAAGCGGCGAAGCAGTGGCGAGTCCACCATCCTCTCGTTGAAGTTGAAATGACTAAGCAAGACATTCGTCGCTACAGCCGTGAACTTGATCTTCCAACCTGGGACAAGCCCTCCAGCCCGTGCTTGTCGTCGCGCTTCCCGTATGGAACCGCCATCACGCTTGAGCGGCTTCAACGGGTCGGAGCTTGCGAATCGTTCTTGAAAGAACTGCGGTTCCGGGAGTTTCGTGTCCGTTACCACGGGGAACTGGCGCGCATCGAAGTTGCGCCAAACGAATTCGATCGTCTTTTCGACAAAGACACCCGAGACGCCGTGGTGCAGCGATTCAAAACGGCAGGATTCGCTTACGTAAGTCTTGACCTCCAGGGATACCGCACTGGGAGCATGAACGAGATTTTGCACAACAAAAAAGTCTAGGCGCTCCGGCTACGCTGGATAAGAGCTTCGGCAAACAAAATATCTTCCGGCACCGTAATTTTTAGATTGCTTCTCTCCCCTTCAACAACGAAAACAGACCCGCCCATTCGCTCAATCAACATCGCATCATCGTTGGCGTGAATTTCTTCACGCGCTGCCCTCTTGTGGCCGTCGACGATCAAATCTCTGCGAAAGACTTGGGGCGTTTGGATTTCCCACAAGCTACTCCTCTCTGGAGTTGACCTAACCCGATGATCCCCGGACACGATTTTGATCGTATCGCGCACCGGTACGCCGGCAATGGCGGCGCCTTTTTCGCAAGCTACGGCAACGCAGCGATCTATTAGGCCCGGAGAAACCAGCGGGCGCGCCCCGTCATGAATCACGACAATTTCCGTTTCCTCATTCATGGCTTCCAGACCGCATCTGACGGATTCCTGCCGAGTTTCACCCCCCTTTTGCAGACGCCAAGGCCGATCGTTAAGAAAGGAATCGGCTTTCAGTAACGCTTCGCAACGCGTAACTTCGTTCCTCGCAACCACTAAAATGACGTCATCAATGCTGCGCGCACCGAAACAACGATCGAGAGTATATAAAATCATGGCGCGGCCAGCTAGGACGAGATAGGGCTTCGGAAGTGTATCACCTATTCGGCGGCCTGCTCCGGCTGCAACGACGATCGCGGTTACGTGCATTTTAAGGAGCCACAAACACGAAGAGCCGAGAGTTCGTCCCTCGGCCCTCCTCTTACAGACGAATGATCGAAGATTTAATGGGTGAAGATATGACGCAACTCTTCCATAATTTTCTCTTCCGAATGAGAGCGTGCGATAGAAAGCTCCTTCACGAGCAGATTCCGCGCCGTATCCAACATTTTGCGCTCACCGAAGGAAAGTTCCTTATCACCTTTCAACACGAAGAGATCTCTCAATACTTTAGCGATTTCAAGGATCGAACCCGTTTTTATTTTTTCCGTATACTCGCGATAACGCCGGTTCCAGGTTTGCTGGTCTGTCTCTACTTTTTTCTGCCGCAAGACCTTGTAAACCTTGGAGACCATAGCGCGATCAATCACCTTGCGCAAACCGACCGACTCGACGTTATCGATGGGAATCATGATCTTCATATCCGTCTCAAGAATCCGTAGCATGTAGAATTTTTTTTCTGTGCCCGAAATGACGTGGCTTCGTATCGCCTCGATTTCTCCCACCCCGTGAGCGGGGTACACTACTTTCTCGCCGACTTTAAACATAATGACCTCCTCGTGAACGATAGCCCTGTGCTTCTGTTCGAAATTTCGCTGGTGCTGAATTGTAGAAACGATACCTGAGAGAAATAAAATACAGATTTGAATTTAACGGCGAGATGGAGTGGCAATTACTTTGCGGCTGGTGGTAACTTCTATTTAACATGACACCTTCTGCTGCAGCCGACTACCCACCGGAAAAAAATTAGCGGTCGCTGACCGGACCGCTACTGCCTTATACATACATTTAATTTATACAATAGAGCGTGTAACCCCGTCAAGAGAACACGATTTTTCAATAGTTTGGTTATTAAATATCAAGCCTAAGTGCGGCTTCGACAAAAGCGAATTTAGCAGAGAAACGAAACTATTACTTGAGGTTTAACACCATAGCGAGGGCGTCTTCGCCATTGTCCGAATAGTAGCCTTGTCTCAATCCGGTAATGACAAATCCCATTGATTCATAAAGTTTTCTTGCACGGCTATTTGAAACTCGAACTTCAAGTGTTACTCGAAGAGAAGAACGGCGCTGGGCGCGAGCCACAACTTGGTTCAACAGAAGTCGTCCTAGTCCGCGACGACGAAACTTGGTATGAACGGCGATGTTGTGAATATCTATTTCATCGGGTAGAAGCCAGAAAAGGACATAACCAGCGATCTGCCCGCTTACCTCAACCAGAATAGAGCGTGCACATTCCACCTCGAGTTCTTGCAAAAAAAACCGTGAGCTCCAGGGATAAACAAAAGAATCTCTCTCGATGGCCATGACCTCATCCAAGTCCGCAGAAGTTATTGGCCTGAATAACATGTCCTTTTCAGGCGCAAAAAAGCCACAGGAATCGTCAAGTTCCTGTGGCTTCTTTTTAAAGAAAAATCGCTGGTAGCTCTTCTTAGCGATAACTTCTCTCCCCGTGATTTCCTATGTCTTTGAGGAGAAACACTTGTAGCAGCTTGTCGCCAAAATGGTGCGCAAAACCCACAACCTTCTCCTTAAGAGGAATGACAGTCGTAAATTCAGGCGGGAAAGCGCCGACGCTGGAAGAAATTTTTCGCACGCGTTCATCTGTGCACTTTCCCTTGATGACAAATTGGCGGTCTTTCAGCGCTAGATCGTAATCGTAATCCGGAAGTTCATCCGGCAACTGGGATCTGCTCGCAATGCCGATATCCGGTATCTGGCGTGGGAACTCCATCTTCAAAAGGAAGGCGCCGCCGCGATCCTCCAGTGTATAAACATTGCCATAACGCCGTTCTCGTTCGAGCTTCTCGACAAATCCTTTTGAATAAAATCCGTCCACTGGAACGGGAATGCCGCGGATCATTCCCGTTTGTCGTTCCAAGATAGGTTGCAAGACCACACCCAGCAAAACTCCATAGCAGGAAGCTGGAAAAGTCATCTCTTCGGTAGGTTTTACACTGAAAATGCCGTCTTTCAAGCGAAATACGCCTTCAGCCACGGCCACGAGGAGCCCCACGAGAAGCCAATTGTTGGCTTCTCGGCTAAATAAAATTTCCGGCCCGCTCCAAGCTGCCGCAATGCCCAGCGCAACTAGCGGGTAGAGAACCATGTTGTGCAGCAGGTTGAGACCCGTGCATCCCGCCGCTGTAAACCATGGACTCTGGATCGCCGTCTCTAGCTTCTTTTTCGTTTCATGAGGTAGCGCGCCGAGAACAGGCTGTCCGAAGAGAACAAGAAATCGACCCATTCCCCGTCTCAACGAAGCGCTGCTTTGGAATCGGTTAGAAACCTCGTCGAAGCTCATCGAAAGCTCGTTGGGAAACGTCTTTTTGGGCTTGGCTTCTTTTTTGACCTGCACCGCCGGTGGCGGGGCAACTGGCTTCGGTGCAGGCTTCGCCGCAACCGCAGCTGCCGTCGGCTTGGGAGGAACGGAAACCTTTGGTTCCTGTGGTGCAGCGGCGACGCTTTTCTGCGCGCCTGGCGGTGGGCCAGTGACGGCCGCCGTGGCACTTTGCTCTGGCGCTGCCTTCCGAAATCGCGACTGGAAATTTTCTCCGAAATCAGTGTCCTGATGGAGCGCGCGTGCGCGCGCAATCAAGACATCCTCGCTCTCAATGTTATTGGGATCCGTTACGCAACAGTCAACAGGGCAAACCGCGGCACACGCTTCGTAATCGTGAAACCCGACACACTCTGTGCATAAGACTGGATCGATGAGGTAAACTGGGTCTCCCTGGCTAATTGCGTTGTTCGGGCACTCTGGCTCGCACGCCCCGCAATTGATACACTCGTTGGTAATCATCGTCGCCATTAAAAGAACTCCCAGTTATTTCCTTTGTTTTTAATTACTTGTTTCGGCTTTGGTTGTCAACGCGCTGGTTCACGCGAGAATGCGCTGAACTACTACAAGAATGCGCGCAATTCTTGCAAGTCGCGGAAAGATCATGCTACCAATGACCTAGGGCGGCGTACCCAAGTGGTTAAGGGAGAGGTCTGCAAAACCTCGATGCAGCGGTTCGAATCCGCTCGCCGCCTCCATCTTCTCTTTGATTTCATTAGCAATTCCTAGTCCGCGCCCTCTCCGCACTAAGAAAATGTTCCGGTTTTGTTCCAACTTCGGCGTCAAAACGGCGTTGATTGCCTGTTTCAACTCTTCCGAAACGACCTCGGTTTGAGACTCCCGAGCAGTTTTCTCGGCCTGCAATCGCTCGCTCAACTTCGCCACGGCCTGCGCTTTGTGTTCTTGCGCAAGGTGAGTGTAGCGGTTTGTCATGTTGATCGTCTTATGGCCGAGCAGTTCTTTGACTGTAACCAAATCCACACCCGCCATAACGAGATGAGACGCGAAGGTATGCCGAAGGTCATGGAAGCGGAAATCTTCGATTTTTGCCGCTTTGCAGGCCTTTTTAAAGGCATCGTAGACAGTGACCTTGCCGATCGGATCTCCCCACGGCCACATAAACAGAAGTTCACCGTAGCGATTCTCTTGAAGCGAATTCAACGCCTGCCTCGCCATTTCGTTGATGGTAACGGTTACGCGCCGTAGCGTTTTTCTTTGAATGAATGTGATCAGGCCACGCTCTAAGTCAACGTTTTCCCATTTGAGCCTTAGCAAGTCGCCTTGTCTCATGCCGGTATTCATGGCCAAGACTACCAGCGCCAACAGCCACGGTGAGGTTACTTGCTTCTCGCATTCCCCCAACAGGCTTCGGATTTCATCCTGGGTCAGAAACCTGGTGCGCTCGCTCGTAACTGAAAACCTCTTAACCAACGTTGCCGGATTACTCTTCGCAAGGTCCCATTCCACGGCCTTCTTGAAAATATGCTTGATAACGGTTAGGCGCCGGTTCACTGTTACCGGATTGAGCAGCTTTCCTTGTTCCGCTTTCCACTTCTCGATTTGCCACGTTGTGATTTGCGCTAACGGAGTGTCGCCGAACAGTTCCGCAAATTCTTCTACGATGTACTTCTCGGTTTCCCATCCTCGCTTATAGCCAGCGGCAAACTCCTTGTACTTTTCCACCAGCTTTGAAAAAGGAACGGGCTTTCTCACTTTCTCCAAATTGAAATGGCCCTGCGCTATGTCTCCAAGACGAGATTTAAGCGCATCCTTCGCCATCTCCCGCGTGAATCCTCGCGACTTTCTCCCCACCCTCTCTTTGATGTCGGTGCCATCAACTTGATAGCGGATATAATAGGTCACGTCCCCGTTCTTGCCTGTGCGCTTATAGATGCCCTTTGCCATGACTAGCGTCTCCCTTTGGCCGTCTCTTTCTTGACAATTGATCGCAAGGCCAGCTCAACGACCTTTGGAATCTCGACTTCTCCGTTCTCCCAACGTGTAATTGTCCGAATGGTTATCTCCATCTCTTCAGAAAGCTTTGCTTGCGTGTAGCCGATAGACTCACGGAGCTTCTTGAACTCGTCCTTGGTCACAAATGCATTATAGACATTTTGTCCATGATTGGTCAAGCGCGAAGCTTGTCCGGTTTGATTTCGACAGGGTTCGCCTCCAGAAATTTTTCAAGGTCAGTGGTTTTGATAATCACGCGGCGACCTTCCTTGAGTGCTCTTAGCTTCCGTTGACGGATGTAAAGCCGAATAGTGGATGGCGCAAGTCGTGAAAACTGCGCCGCCTCTTTGATGGTGAGGTAAGGTTGCTCGGTTTCGTTCTTCTTTTGACCGTTGCCCAAGGCTCCCCGGATCTCTTCCCGCACGATTCGGCGGAGAAGGGATTCAAGAACCGATTCAAGTGTTGTGGCCGTTTCGTTCATGCTGCTAACGCCTTTGTGAATTTCCATCGCCCGTGCCAGTAGGCCGCGCCACTTGCACGGACGCTGTCATGCTGAATTGTCCTCTTGCTCGATTCTGCCGTGATACCTTTGTCCGTTGGGGAGTTCGTATTCAGAATAAGTCGCACAGAGTTTTTCATAAAAAAGCGTGACAAATCCGTGCCTGCCGATGTGTCGAAACCGGATCTTTTGAACGTGGATTTGTACTTCGTTTGAATTCGGATCACTAAGGTCGCGCCAGACGCAAAGTCCGTTATCGGCTTTGTTGCGCCAGTGCGCAGAGCCCGCGCAGTCGTAGAGGCTCG
>Ga0126371_10001217_pt1 | contig 21637 bp, 19 predicted proteins | sample PanSoiMetaPlot_4_FD_110145 | JGI IMG/M metagenome (GOLD analysis project Ga0126371, IMG submission 110145) | Tropical forest soil microbial communities from Panama - MetaG Plot_4 | ecosystem: Environmental > Terrestrial > Soil > Tropical forest > Bulk soil | place: Panama | collected 2016-02-17 | reverse complement strand
TGTACTACCTATGGACCGCTGGAACGCCGATCGCGGTGATCGTCTATGCGCTCCTGAGCAATGCCGATGGTCCGAGCAGGATGAGCCAAGGATCCGCGCGATCCACGATCGCGTGGAGCGTCGGGCTGGTGTTTGGCGTGGTGACCGGAATCACGTTGATCACAACCACGGGAAATCGGCTGCTGCCGCCGCTGGTGTCGGGCGATCACTACACCGATGCGACCGTTTACCTAGCAAACCCCCTCGCTATTTTGATCGCCGGAACGGCGCTTGCCTTGCTGTGGTGGCGCAAGCGTTCCGTTCTCGATTATTGGCTTTTGCTGGTGCTGCTGTCACTGATCTTGAATTTCCTGCTTGCTGCCTTCCTCGCCGGGCAACGCTACAGTCTGGGCTTCTATGCGTCCCGTGGATTTACCCTCTTCACCTCGGTGCTCGTGCTGGCCCTGTTGCTGAACGAGATGACCAACCTGTACCTGAGCCTCGCCCGTTCGAACGTGATGCTGGAGCGCGAACGCGACCAAAAGCTGTTGAACGCGCAGGCCATTACGGTGTCGATCGCGCACGAGATCAGACAGCCGCTCGGCGCAATCGTCGCAAACGGCGAGACCGCCTTGATCTATCTTGCCAAGGCGCCCCCCGATCTCGAGTCGGCACGCACGTTTCTCGAGCGGATGATCGCCGACGGCTATCGGGCCGGCGAGGTGTTCGACGCCATCCGCGCGCTGTTCCGCAAAGGAAACGAGGAGCGGCAGACCGTCGACCTGAACGCGATCATTCTCGCAGTCCTGCAGGCTCTGCGCAGAGAGCTGCGGGCAAATCGCGTCGAAGTTCGCAACGCGCTCGCATCCGGACTGCCCCCCGTCAAGGCTCACAAGGGTCAGCTGCAGGAGGTCCTCATCAATCTCGTCAGCAATGCGATGGAGGCGATGGCGGCGACGACGGATCGTGGTCGGGTCTTGCGGCTGAGCACGCGGCGCAATGATCAAGACACGATCCGTGTCGCCGTGCAGGATTCAGGACCGGGGATCGATCCCGGCAAGATCGACGGTATCTTCAACGCCTTCGTGACGACGAAAACGCTGGGGACCGGCCTGGGACTGGCCATCAGCCGCATGATCATCGAGCAGCACGGCGGCGCACTGACCGCGTCGTCGGACGGCAAGAGCGGCGCGCTGTTCGAGTTCGATCTGCCGATCGAAAGCCCGAAATCAGAATACACGGAAGACGCTATCTGAGGAATCGACCTCGGCGCGGGTTTGGCTCCAGGCGCGGATCGGTGTCGTGCATCACCTTGCCAAGCCGGCATGGCACGGGCTGAATGCGGAGCCGCCGCTCGGCGGCACGTGGACGCACCAACGCAGAGGCCTGCATCGCACATGACAGCAACACGAACACCGTGGTGGGCCTGGACGTGGCCCCTATTGGCCGTGATCGACATGGCGATCAGCATGATTACGGGCGCGAGCGGCTGGATGGCCGCGGTTGCCGGCGGCCTCCTGATCACCGCCGTCTTCGCGGCGGTCTATCACGCCGAGGTGGTGGCGCACCGCACCGGGGAGCCATTCGGCACGCTGGTTCTGGCGGTTGCGGTGACGGTCATCGAAGTCGCGCTGATCGTCGCCGTCATGATCTCCGCGCCGGCCGAAAAGGCCGGGCTCGCCCGCGACACGGTGTTTGCCGCCGTCATGATCACATGCAACGGCATCGTCGGCCTGTGCCTGTTGTGGGGCGGCGCGCGGCATCACGAGCAGGGTTTTCAGGTCTACGGCGCGAGCGCCGCGCTGGCCGTTCTGGCAGCGCTCACCATTCTCTCGCTGGTTCTGCCCAACGTTTCGGCCAGCGCGCCCGGCCCGATCTTCAGCACGCCGCAGCTCGTGTTCGCCGGCATCGTGTCGCTCGTGCTCTATGGCGCGTTCGTCTTCATCCAGACGGTGCGGCATCGCGACTATTTTCTCCTCGTCGAAGGCCCCGAGGAGGCGCACGCACCGCCCCCGAGCGGTCGGACCGCCGCGATCAGCGCCGTCCTTCTGCTCGTTGCACTCGTCGCCGTCGTCGGTCTCGCCAAGGCGATCACGCCGATCGTGGAGATCGGCGTGGATCGCCTCGAGGTCCCGAAGGCGGTGGTGGGTATCGTCATCGCCGGACTGGTGCTGCTGCCCGAAGGCCTCGCGGCCGTCAGGGCGGCGCGGGCCAACCGGCTGCAGACCAGCCTCAACTTGGCGCTTGGATCGGCACTGGCGAGCATCGGCCTCACGATCCCGACGGTCGCGGTCGTCTCGATCTTCCTCCAGCAGCCGCTCGAACTCGGCCTCGGCGCGAAGGACCAGGTGCTGCTTGCGCTGACGCTGCTGGTCGGCGTGCTCACCCTCGGCACCGGCCGCACCACGGTGCTTCAGGGCATCGTCCACCTGGTCATCTTTGCGGTCTTCATCTTCTTCGCCGTAGTTCCGTGATTGCCGTCAGCATCAAACCCGCGCCGGACGCCTTGCGCCTCACCCGGCTGCCGGCGGCTTTTCGCAAGCTTCCACAGGGCGGCGCAATTCGGTAGGATCGAAACGAGCGCCCTCTGCGATTACGTTCCTGGCCGTCGCGCAATCCGGATGGAATCGCATGGAAGAGAACCTTGTACTTCCTGCGACCCTCGCTCCCGACAGGAGGCAGAAGCGACTGGTTTTGATCGTCGCGCTGCTCGTTCCCGTCCCATTCCTTGCGATGATTCCGTTCGGGCAGATCGAGCTGCCGCGCATCGATCCGTACATTCCGGTCGTGGATACGGTCATGCTCATCAACGATACGATCGCCGCGACACTCCTGCTCGCCCAGTTCTCGATCGTGCGCTCGCCGTCGCTGCTTGCGCTGGCCGGCGGGTTCCTTCTCACCGCCTTCCTGGTCATTCCGCACGCACTCACGTTTCCGGGCGCCTTTGCGCCGAACGGCCTGCTGGGCGCGGGACTTCAGACGACCGCCTGGATCAACGAGTTCTGGTTTTTCGGCCTCCCATGCGCCGTCATCGCGTACGCGCTGTTGAAGCCCCTCGATGCCACGAAGCCCATTCCGCGCCGTGCAGTCCCGCTTTCCATAATCGGCACTGTCATTGCCGCACTCGTCGTGACCTGCGCGGTGCTGTGGCTGACCACGTACGGTGCCCACTTCCTGCCGCCCATCATGGCGGACCCGATTCGCCCCGGGCTCGCCTGGCATTTCCTCCCGCTGGTCGTCCTCAACGCCGCCGCGATCGCGCTGCTCTGGTCGCGGCGGCAATCGGCGCTGGATCTCTGGTTGCTGGTCGTGCTCGAGGCGTGGCTGCTCAATGCACTTCTGTTCAACAAGGTCGTCGTTCGCTATAGCCTGTTCTGGTACAGCGGCAGGGTATTTTCCGCTTTGGCGACAAGCCTCATCCTGCTCGTCCTCTTGGCCGAGACCACCGTGCTTTACTGGCGCCTCGCCCACTCGAACAGGACGCTGGAGCGCGAACGGGACCACAAGCTGCTCAACGCACAGGCGATAACCGCTTCAATCGCGCATGAAATCCGGCAGCCGCTCAGTGCGATCGTCGCGAGCGGCGAGACCGCCCTCATTTACCTTGCCAAGACGCCACCCGAACTCGGTAGAGTGCGGATGGCTCTCGATCGGATGATCGCCGACGGCTATCGCACGAGCGAAGTATTCGATGCCATCCGCGCGCTCTTCGGCAAAAAGGATCAAGACCGCCGGCAGGTCGACCTGAACGTGGTCATTGCGGGTGTGCTGCAGTCTTTGCGCCGAGAGCTGCAGGCGCACGATATCGAGATTCGCGCCGAACTGGATTCGACGCTGCCTCTCGTCGAGGGGCATGGCGGCCAGCTGCAGGAGGTGCTCATCAATCTCGTCAACAATGCGGTCGAAGCCATGGGCGAGACACTCGATCGCAGGCGGGTGCTGCGGTTGAACACCCGCCGCAATGGACACGATACGATCAGCGTCACCGTCCAAGACTCAGGGCCGGGGATTCCGCCGGAGAAAATCGACGGCATTTTCGGCGCGTTCGTGACGACGAAGGCGCAGGGGACCGGATTGGGGCTGGCGATCTGCCGCATGATCATCGAGCAGCACGGCGGCCGACTGACGGCGTCGTCGGACGGAAAAAGCGGCGCGCTGCTCGAATTCGTCCTTCCGGTCGAGCCCGCTGGCGCGACAGCGGTTCGCGCCTGAGGGAAGCGGCCATTTCACATGCGCGACATGGTCAGAGCGCCGCTTCGGCCTCTGCGGCACCGGGCACCGCCAGCATTCCGAGCCGGTCGGCGATGACGGCAAGGTCCGCAAGCGAATTGACCTCGCACTTCTGCAGGATGTTGTGGCGATGGAATTTGATGGTCCGTTCGGACGTGCCCAGCGCATAGGCGATCTGCTTGTGCGGCTTGCCGCGCGCCAGCAGCGCGAAGACCTCGTGCTCCCGCGCGGTCAGCCGGGAGACGAGCGCCCGCAGGCCGGCAATGCGCCGGTCGCGATTGCGGATTTCCTCGCCGTGGGCGAGCGCGCGCTCGATGGCGTCGAGCAGCCGTTGCTTGGGGACCGGCTTGGTCAGCACGTCTTCTGCGCCGGCCTTGATCGCCCGCACGGCGGTTGGCACGTCGCCGTAGCCGGTCACGAAGATGACCGGCAGCCGGTTTCCGAGTTCGACGAGCTTGCGCTGCAGCTGCGGCCCGCTGCACCCGGCCATCCGGACATCCAGCAGGATGCAGGCCGGCTCATCACTCGGAGCATTGGCCAGCAGCGCCATGGCGGAATCGTACAGCGCGACCCGATAGTCGCAGGCGCGCAGCAGATTGCCGGTGGCGATCCGGAAGGATGCGTCGTCGTCGACGACGTGAATGACCGGGGAAGGAACGCGCGGAGCCTCGTCGGCCTGGCGTCGGGAACTCATGATAGGTCCCTCCTTGCGGGATTCAAGGTTCGCGTGGTCCCCTATGCTCTTGAAAGTCGACGCGGGACGCGTATGTCGCGCCATCCGCGACGTCGAAAATCAGCACAACTGGATCGGCCGATTTCCGTCACGCGGACCGGAGCTTTGCAATTATTTCGAAGATGCGTTGCGGCATCCCCGAGCGCCCCGCGTTGGCGTGATCATGGTCCGAATTCGCACACACGCGAAATTGGGCTTTGGGGTGTGGGCGACTATCCATAGGTGTATATTCTTTCTTAAGCCTTTACCGCAGCCGGTAATTTCCTCCGGCATGGTTGCGCGCGATCTCGCATGTTTGGCTGCTCGGCACGCGATCGCATATGGCGTCCGCGTGCGAAAGCCGCAGCCTCGGCATTCACACGGGGGGGCTCTCCAGCGCGGTCTGCAGGTGCTCGATCAATCGCGCTTCGCTGAATGGCTTGCTCAAGAAGCCGACCGCCCCCGCCTCCAGCACCGACCGGCGGATGCGGTCCTCCGGGAACGCAGTGATGAAGATGATCGGCACCGGCGTACCGCGCGCGTTCAAGAGGCTCTGCAGCTCGACGCCGCTCAGGCCCGGCATCTGCACGTCGGTGATGAGGCACGACGTATCGTCGACGAGGTCGGACCGCAGGAAGTCTTCCGCCGACTCGAACGTCACGGCCCGATAGCCCAGCGACCGCACCAGCCCGTCTGTCGCCAGGCGAACGGAAGGATCGTCGTCGATGATGGTGACGATGGGCGAATCCGGCACGGCATTGCCTCTCACTGACGGAACGCTTGGCGGCAGCGCAGCGGAGCGGCCCGGATTTCCACATGCGGGCCCGCCCACCGTGAATTGTACTTAGGTATAGGTCTGCTAGGTTGTCCCCCGCCGAATACCGAGCGCTTCCGCCATGCGCACCAGATCGGCCAATGATCGCGCGCCCATCTTCCGCATGACGTTGCCGCGGTGCACTTTGACGGTGATCTCGCTCACCCCCATCTCGGCGGCGATCTGCTTGTTCATCAGCCCGGCGGTGACGAAGCCGATCACCTCCTGCTCGCGGCTTGTCAGCGAGTCGAACAGCGCGCGCAGCTCCCCGAGCTTCTTGTCCTGTGCGCGGCGGTCGCGGTCCCTCGCGATCGCCGCCTGGATCGCATCGAGCATGTCCTGGTCGCGAAACGGCTTGGTCAGGAACTCGACGGCTCCGGCCTTCATCGCCTTGACCGACATCGGGATGTCGCCATGCCCGGTGATGAAGATGATCGGAATGTGCACCTCGGATCGGGCGAGCTCGGCCTGGAAGTCGAGGCCGCTCACTCCCGGAAGCCGCACGTCGAGCACCAGGCAGGCGGGCCGGTCCGGGCGCTTGCTGCGAAGAAACTCGGCCGCCGACCCGAACGTCTCGACCTGCAGGTCGATGGAGCGAAAAAGGCTCGTGAGCGCCTGCCGCACGGCGGCGTCATCGTCGACGACGAAGACGATAGGGGCTTTATCGTCGGTCATGATGCGCCGCTCATTCCGCCGGCCGGCAGCGAGATCCGCAACGCGAGGCCGTACGGATCGCGCGGGGACGCCGACAGGGATCCCCCGTGCGCCTCGACGATCGACCGGCAGATCGACAGCCCCATGCCGATCCGCTGCGATTTGGTCGTGAACAGCGGCTCGAAGATCCGCTCGATGTGCTGCGGATCGACGCCGACGCCGGAATCCTCGACCGCAATCATCACGCCCTCGCCTTCGCGCGCCGACGCCACCCGCAGCCGGCGGGGCCGGTCCGAGGCCGAATCCATGGCTTCCGCCGCATTGATGATGACGTTCAAGATGACCTGCTGCAGTTGGATTGGCCTGCCGAAGATCGTTGGCAGCCCGGCGGACAGCGCGGTTTCGAGGGCGATTTTCCGCTTCTCGAGGTCGCCCCGCAAGAGGGCCAGGACGGCGCGGACGAGCGCGTTGACGTCGAGCGGGACCTTGTCCTCGCCCTCCTGCCTGAACGTCGTCCGGATCTCGCTGATGACGTCATCCGCGCGATGCGCATCGCCGACGATGCGCTCCAGCGCCGCCCGCACCTCGCCGAGATCGGGCGTCGCCCGGCCGAGCCAACGCAGGCCGGCGCTGGCATTGGTCGCGATCGCGGCCAGCGGCTGCTTGATCTCGTGGGCCATCGAGGTCGCCAATTCCCCCGCCGCCGCGAAGCGGTTCAATCGGCCCAACTCGGCCAGGTGCTGCCGCGCCGTCACCTCGGCCCGCCTGCGGCGCCGGTTTTCGAGCAGAAAGGCGATGATCGCCGCCGCCTGGACGATCAGCACGATCGCGATCAGCAGGATCGCCCCGCCATGCTGCTGCAACAAGGTCGGCTCGAGGGTCGATCGGATGATACCCCGGTGCGGCACCGTCGGGTTCATGTCGAGCCTGACGCCGAGAAGGACGGCTCCGCTCAGCAGCGCCAAGCGCCGGATCAGGATTTTCGAGCGGCCGCGCATCGCGTCTTTCAAGGCCCGAACGTCAAACGTCGGCAAGCGTTGGTGACACCCTCCGCCGCGCCGTCGTTCAGATCGTTGGATAGCAAATTACCATAGCGGACCGCGGCCGCGACAGATCTATACGGCCGTATAGACCGGCTTGGGCGTTCGTATCGCCCGTCCGTCCGCATGCACGCTCGCGCATGCGGACGCGGCTCACTATGTCTTGTTTTGGTGCAATCGACCGAGCGATTCGGTCCCGAGGAAATCCATTGGCGAGCAATCCGGTGATCTCGATCGTCGATGACGACGCCGCGGTCCGCGAGGCGACCAAGGCTCTGGTCAGGTCGCTTGGCTACGCGGCCGCAGCATTTGCGTCCGGCGAGGAGTTCCTGCAGTCCGACCGCATCGACGAGACATCATGCCTGATCACCGACCTGCAGATGCCGGGCATGAGCGGAATCGAGCTGCAAAGGCGCCTGATCGGCGAGGGCCGCAACCTGCCGACCATCTTCGTCACGGCGTCTCCCGAGGCGCAGGCCCGCACGCAGGCCATGGCGGCTGGAGCCGTCGCCTTCCTGCGCAAGCCGCTCGGCGACGACATCCTGATCGCGTGCCTGGATCAAGCCCTCGCGCCCGGCCGCGCCTGAGCGGCGCGCCGCCGGCGTGGAGCGCAACGGTGCCCCCGCCTGAACCAAAGTATAGGGTGCCAATCCCTTCCGACATCGACGGCGTCCCTCCGTACAATGGAGGAGCGGCCCGCAATCCTGTCTTGTTGCACCCAAGGAACACGGGGAGTGCAACATGCTCACGAACATCGCCAGCTTGTCGAACAAACGGGCGTCGTCGCGTCGTGTCGCCGGCCAGCCGCGGATCGCCGGCGAGGCCACGCCTGATGTCGAACTGATCGAGCGGATTGCGGCCGGCAACAGGCTGGCGATGCAGGCGCTCTATGCCCGGCACAGCGCGCGCGTCTTTCGCTACGCGCTACGGATTGTCGCGAGCCGCGCGGATGCCGAGGACGTGGTGAGCGACGTGTTCCTCGACGTCTGGCGCAGGGCCGGAACGTTCGAGGGCCGCGCCCAGGTCGCGACCTGGCTCATCGGGATCGCCCGCAACAAGGCGCTCGACGCGCGCAAGGCGCGCACGACCGAGGCGTGGGACGAGGATGCGGCGGGTGCGATCGAGGATCCCTCGGCCAATCCGGAAGCGGAAGTCCAGACGCTGGACCGCAGCGCAATCATCCGCGAATGCTTGACGCAGCTCTCGCCGGCTCACCGCGAGATCATCGACCTCGTCTACTACCATGGGAAGTCGATCGACGACATCGCGAAGATCACCGGGGTTCCGCACGCGACCGTGAAGACGCGGATGTTCTATGCACGCAAGCGGCTGGCGACCGTGCTGCGCGAACAGGGCATCACCACCGCGGCGGCGTGAGGAAGAGCCCCGCCGGTTGCGTGCGCACGTGGGCGGTGCCACACTACGGCGGGCGGAGGCAGGATGACGGGGCGCCAATCCGATGAACTCGTCGAATTCGACTGACCGTGCCGAGGCCGACGCGCTGGACCTGAGCGGCGTCCGGGTCCTGGTGGTCGAGGATTCGTGGCAGCTCGGTGTGGCCATGCGCAGCCTGCTGCAGGCATACGGCGCGGAGGTGAGCGGGCCGGTCGCAACCGCCGCCGATGCCGAGCGCGTCTGCGCCGAGCACGCGCCCGACGTCGCCCTCGTCGACTTCAATCTGCGCGGGGGCGAGCTTGCGAACGCGCTGATCGATCACCTGCATGGCCGCGGCATCCAGGTCATCGTGACGTCCGGCTACGCCGCGCCGCCGGTCGCGGCGGACAAGGTCGCGGCGATTCTGCAGAAGCCGATCAGCGAGGCGCGCTTGATCGACAGCATGCGCCCGGTCGCGGCACGCAAAGCGGCGCAATGAATGCCCGCGGCCGACCGCGCGGTCAGCCCAGCCCGAGCGGAATCTCGATCCGGCAGGACGCTCCGATGGACGCGAGCTCGAGGTCGACCTTGCCGCCGAGCTCGTGCGGGATGAGCTCGCGGATGAGGCTGGTGCCGTAGCCGGGACGGACCGGCGTCGCGATCGGCGGACCGCCGGTTTCGCGCCACTCGATCTGCAGGCGCGCCGGCGCATCCGCGCGCGTCTCGCATTGCCAGGTCAGCGCGATCCGGCCGCCGGACGTCGACAGTGCACCGTATTTGGCGGCATTCGTCACCAACTCGTGAATGACCATCGCGATCGCCTGGGTCTCGGCCGCGCTGAGCATGACGTCGGGACCGCCGACCGTGATATTCGCGTCCGTCGCGTAGGGCGCGAGCTGGTGGCGCACGAGATCGGTGAGGCCGACGCCGTGCCAGCGGCTCTGGCTCAACAGTGAATGCGCGGCCGCCATGGATTGGATGCGTCCGTCGAGCGCGCGAACGAACTCGCCCATCGAGCGGCTGCCCTCGCGCGTATACATGGCGACCACGGCGACCCGCGCGAGCACGTTCTTGACCCGGTGATCGAGCTCGGCAATCAGGAGGTCCTGGCGCTCCTCAGCGCGCTTGCGCGCCGTGATGTCGCGGGTGAGGCCCTTGAGGCGGACCAGCATGCCGGCCGCGTCGAAATCGGCGGTCGCGGTTTCCTCGAGCCAGATTTCCCGGCCATCGGCGCGAATGAAGCGGAAGGCGTCCGCATAGGACGGGTTTTGCGGGCGGACGCTTTCGACCAGCGCCTTGTGCCGGGCACGGTCGTCCGGATGGATGCGGGCGATAAAATCCGCTGCGCTGAAGGCCTGCTGCGGATCGACGCCGAGGATCTGCGCGGCGTTTTCGCTCAGCCGTGACGTGTCGGTTGCGATGTTCCATTCGAACGCCGTCACGGCGCCGGCCGTGAGCGCCTCCTGCAACCGCGCCTCGCTCTCGCTCAGCACCGCCTCGTGCTCGCGCCGCTCGTCGAACAGCGCGGCGAGCACGAGGGCGCACAGCGCCACCACCAGGATGCCGGCCTGAGCGCCGAGGATGCGGTCGGCGATCGGGACTTCGGTGTTGCCGAAATGGCCGACACCGAAGATCAGCGTCGACACGATCGTCAGTGACACCATGAACGAGCCGGCGGCAGCGAAGACCGGCCGGCAGCGCGCCGCGAGCCACAGCAGGATCGGAAACAGCAAGGCGACCGGCACCACGGTTTCCCACGGCTCCGGCGGCAGCGAAATGATGATGCCGGTCATCACGGCGAGCGCCGCGAGCGCCACCAAGCCTTCAACCAGCTCGCCGTGCGGCGGCGGCCGCCGGATGGCGGCCGCAACGCCGACGACCACCGGCGCCACGGTGACGATGCCGACCGCGTCGGACGCGAACCAATGTTGCCAGTTGGTCAGCATCGATACCGGCGAGTCGTGGAAGAGCTGGTAGGACACGGCCCCGCCGACGCCCGAGACGGCGGTCCCGGCCAGCGCCGCGATCAGCAGCATCAGCACGTGGCTCAAGCGTCCGAGGTCGAAGTGCGGACCGACGTAGTGCGCGATCAGCCACGCGGTCAGCAGCGCCTCGAGCGCGTTGCAGAACGCGTCCGCGGTCGCGGCCCACAGGGTCCGGTCGCCCGTGAGATTGGCGATGATCGTCGCGGCCATCGCGCCGAGCGCCACCGGCAGACGCGCACGCGGCCCGAGCGCGATCAGAACGCCGGACGAGATGCCCGCCGCCGGCCAGAAGACGGCGACGCCGTCGGGCTTGGTCAAGAGGCCGAGGCTCAGCTGCGCGGCCAGGAAATACGCAACCGCGACCCCCACGGCGATGCCGATCTGGCGAAGCGAGCGCTGCGCCCAATCCGCGACCGCCCCTGTGCGTTCAGTCTGCTCGGATGACACTTGCGACATTCGCGGCCCCACGAACGAGCTTTGGCGCCCGAGATGACGTCGGTCGAGTCAATCGGACGGTCCCGTGCCGACCGGGGGCGGAATTCTCCCGCGCCGCACTTCGCGCTTGGGAAAGTTCGCCGGCTGCGGGCCAAATGCGCGTATCCAAATGCGAGTATATTGTGGCCGCCCCTCCCGGTATAGGCTCGCGCGGCCCCCGGCGCCGGTTGGCGGATACCGAACGGTATACGTTCGGATAGGTCCGTTGCTCCCCTCCGACAATTGTCGCATCGCGCGATCGGCGCGAAGCTCCCGACCATCGCAAGCACGGGTCGCGGTCTTGAACTTCTTTCTGCAACGGGCGGCAAATCCCGGCCGGTATGGCGCCGGCGCTTCGCCGCACGCGCGGATCGCCGGCCCGCACTCCGCGGCGCGACGGCAAAAATCCGCCCTCGTCAAGAATCGCCGCGGTCGGCAAATTCAGGGAGCAAGGCGATGCGCGTCAACTCATCGGTGATCGATGCCATGCTGGCGGCGGTCCCCGACCTGCGGGCTTATGCGCTGGGGCTTTGCGGCCATGCCGATCGCGCGGACGACCTCGTCCAGGAAGCCCTGCTGCACGCGATCGCCAAGATCGACTCGTTCGAGCCGGGCACCAACATGGCGGCGTGGCTGTCGACGATCCTGCGCAACCATTTCTACAACGAATATCGCAAGCGGCGCCGCGAGGTGGCCGACAGCGACGGCTACTTCGTCGCCACCATGACGTCGCAGCCCGAGCAGGAACGCCACGTCCAGCTCGCCGAGTTCCGTGCGGCGCTCGCCAAGCTGCCCGACGACCAGCGCGAGGCGCTCACCTTGGTCGGCGGCGCCGGCCTGTCCTACGAGGAGGCCGCCGCGGTCTGCCACTGCCCGGTCGGGACGGTGAAGAGCCGGGCCAATCGCGGCCGCGCGCGCCTCGCCGAGCTTCTCGCGATCGACAGTGCCCAGGATCTCGGTCCTGACCGGACGATCCAGGCGGCGCTCTCGGTTGGAAACCTGCGCTGGGCTGCGTGAAAACGCCCAGGTCTCTCCCCACGTCCGTCTGATAAGCTCCGGGCGTCACTTCCGCTCCCTCACCCTGGGCGCTGAACAGCGCGGCGACGCCGCAATTCAGCCGCTCGGGTCGGTAGGAGTTGGGGTTCGCAGATGGCCAGAGCGGCACTGCGGCGCGATCAACTCGGCGCAAGGAGCATATTGAATGCCGCAGGTGGGTGGACGCATTGGCGCGGCCATGCGCACCGGCAGGTCTGGCGCGTCGGCCGTGATCCTCGGCGCGACCGCGTGGCTGGCGCTTGCCGGCGTCGCGTGGGCGCAGGCGCCCGAGACGCCGGTCCCCGAGGCGGGCGCGCCGGTCATCGGCGCCGCGGCGCTGCCGCGCGATCTCTCGCCGTGGGGCATGTTCATGTCGGCCGACAAGGTCGTGAAGGGCGTGCTCATCCTGCTCGCCGCGGCTTCGGTCGTGACCTGGACGATCTGGCTCGCCAAGACGGTGGAGATCGCGCTCGCCAAGCGCCGGGCGCGCGCGGCGCTGCGCCGGCTCGCGGCGGCGACCTCGCTCGCCGACGTCGGCGCGGTGCCGAGCCCGGCCGCCGAGTTCATCGCCGCCGCGACCGCCGAGCTGCGCCTCTCCGCCGACACGACCGAGAAGGACGGGCTCAAGGAGCGCATCGCCTCGCGGCTCGAGCGCATCGAGGCGGCGTTCGGCCGCCGCATCAGCCGAACCACCGGCGTGCTCGCGACGATCGGCGCGACGTCGCCGTTCGTCGGCCTCTCGGGCACCGTGTGGGGCATCATGAACAGCTTCATCGGCATCTCGAAGGCGCACACCACCAATCTCGCGGTGGTGGCGCCGGGCATTGCCGAGGCGCTGCTCGCGACCGCGTTCGGCCTCGCGGCCGCGATTCCGGCGGTGGTGATCTACAACGTGTTCGCCCGCTCGATCGCGGGCTACCGGGCGCAGCTCGGCGACGCCTCCGCCGAGGTGCTTCGCCTGGTGAGCCGCGATCTCGACCGCCGCGTCGTCGCCCGGGCGCCGATCCGGCCGGCGGCGGAGTGAGACCGCGCGATGAGCGTGCGTCTCGACCACGGCAAGGACGATCTCGACGAGGTCCACGAGATCAACGTCACGCCGTTCATCGACGTGATGCTGGTGCTGCTGATCATCTTCATGGTAGCGGCGCCGCTCGCGACCGTGGACATCTCGGTCGATCTCCCCTCCTCGACGGCGCCGCCGCAGGAGCGCCCGCCGCAGCCGATCTTCCTCACCATAAAGCCGGATCTCTCGCTCACCATCGGCGACGCGACGGTCGCACGCAGCGCGCTCGGCGAGACCCTCGATCAGGAGACCAAGGGCAACCGCGACACGCGCATCTTCCTGCGCGCCGACAAGGTCGTACCCTACGGCGACGTGATGGAGGTGATGAACCTGCTGCGCGGCGCCGGCTTCCTCAAGGTCGCGCTGGTCGGATTGGAGAAGTCGCCATGAGCGCGGTCGCGAAATAGACGAGGCCGCTCAGCGCCGTGATCCAGAAGCTCGTCGGCCAGTCGGTGTAGAAGGCGAGCGTCAGCCCGCCCCAGGCATCGACCAGGGCGAGGAGAACCGAGAGCGCGACGCCGACCGACAGCCGCGTGGTCAAGCGTTGCGCCGCCGCCGACGGCCCAACCATCAGGGTGAAGACGAGGAGCACGCCGACGATCTGCGCGCTTTCCGCCACCGCGATGGCGACAATGGCGAGAAACAGGACGGCGACGACCTTGAGCGAGACGCCCTTCGCCTCCGCGAGCTCCGGCTGCAGGCTCGCGAAGATGAGCGGCCGGCTGATGGCCGCGAGCCCGCCGAGGCAGAGCGCGCCGAGCGCGCCGAGCGTCCACAGCGTCGGCCGGCCGACGGCGAGCACGTTGCCGAACAGCACCGCGGTCGCCTGGCTCGCATAGGACGTATAGAAGTGCAGAAACAGCAGCCCGAAGCCGAGCGACAGCGACAGCACCATGCCGATCACGACGTCGCGGCTGCTGATCCGGTCGCCGATCAGGCCGATGCCGATTCCCGCCAGCAGCGTGAAGCCGACGAGCCCGGCGAGCGGGGGCAGCCCGATCAGCACGGCGCCGGTCGCGCCGGCGAAACCGACATGGGAGAGCGCGTGTCCGGCAAACGTCTGGCCGCGCAGCACCAGGAAGAAGCCGACCGCGCCCGCCACCAGCGCGACGATGCCACCCGCCGCGAACGCGTTGACCATGAAATCGTAGTCAAACATCAGGGGGCATCGTGCGCATGGGCGTCGTGGGCGTGAGCATCGTGACCGTGGGCGTCGTGACGGTGCGCGTCGTGCTCGAGATCGTGGCCGGCCGACATCACGAAGATGCGCCCGTGCAGCCGGATCACCTCGATCTCGGCGTCGTAGAGCCGGCTCAGCACCGGACCCGAGATGACCTCGTCGACGCTGCCGATCGCCGCGTGGGTGCCGCCGAGGTAGAGCACGCGGTCGAGCGCGCCGAGCAGCGGATTGATCTCGTGGGCGCTGAACAGGACGGTCAGGCGCAGCGTGCGGCCGATGTCGCGCACCATGTCGATCACCGCCTGCTGATGGCGCGGATCGAGGCTGATCAGCGGCTCGTCCAGAAGGAGAAGTCTTGGCGATCCGACCAGCGCCTGGGCAATGAGCAGACGCTGGCGCTCGCCGCCCGACATGTCCGCGATCGCCCGACGCGCGAGCTCCGCGGCGCCGACGAGGTGCAGCGCGCGTTCAACATCCGCGCGCTCCGCTGGGCCGCGCCACGGGAGCCCCCAGCGGTGGCCGTTGGCGACGCTGGCGACGAAATCCCAGCCGCTGATGCGCCCGTGCAGCACCGGAGAGCGCCCCTGCGGGGCATAGCCGATCGCCGGGTTGCCGCGCCGCACCGGCTCGCCAAACACGCGGATCGCCCCGCCGCTGGTCGGGGCGACGCCGAGGATCGCCCGCATCAGCGTGGTCTTGCCCGAGCCGTTGGCGCCGAGCACGCCGACGAACTCGCCGGGCGCGATCGCAAAGCTCACGTCGGACAGGATCGTCCGGCCGCCGACGCCAATGCTGACGCGGTCGCAGGCGATCGCCGTCATGAGCCGCCGCCGTCGAGCGCGTCGCGCACGGCGTCGAGCTCGCGCGCGATCCACGCCTGGTAGGACTTGTCGGCCGGCGCGGTCTCGGTGACGCCGACGACCGGCACCTTGGCGGCGCGCGCGATGGCGAGCAGCCGTTCGGTCATCTCGTCGCTCACCTGGCTGTTGTAGAGCAGCATCCGCACCTTGCGGCCCCTGAGATCGTCCTGCATCGCGGCGATGTCGCTCGCGCCCGGCTCGGTCCCGTTCATCACGGCGAGCTGGAAGCGCTCGTTGCGCATGACCAAGCCGAGCGACTTGGCCATGGGACCGAACACCGGCTCGGTCGCGGTCACCGGCGTTCCGGCATATTTCGCGCGGATGGCGCCGATCGCAGCCGAGATCGGCGCGAGCGACTGCAGAAAGGATGCGAGCCGCCCGCGATAGCCATCGGCGTGGGCGGGATCGAGCGCCTGCAGCTCCGCGGCGATCCGCGTCGCGACCGCCGGCATGGTCGCGGGGTCATACCAAAGATGCGGATTGTCGCCCGGCTTGGCGTTCACGAGGGCCGCGACCACGACCACCCGGCGCGCCGGCCCATGGCCATTGGCGAGCAGCGTCTCGATCCACGGATCGTAGTTCGCCCCGTTGTGGATCACGAGATCGGCGGCCGCGAGCGCGCGCGCCGCGGACGTCGTCGCCTCGAACTGGTGCGGATCCTGGCCAGGCGCGGCGATGATGCTGGCGACCGTCACATCGGCGCCGCCGACCTGGCGCGCCACCTCGCCATAAACACTCTCCGCCGCGACGATCCGGACCGGAGCGGCTTGGGCGGGCGCGAACGACGCGGCGATCGCCAAGCACAGGAGTGCACCGGCGCAGACGCGCAGGACTCGCCCCACCCGGTGTAAAGGCTTGCCGTGCAGGTCGCGCCGCGTGCCGGGCGCGGCCCCATCGATATTCACCATAAGTATCCGGGACTTGCTTGCGATCATTGGAACCGATATGATAATGTTATAACATTGCGCGAGTGGGCCAAGCAAGGCGACTGCCCGCGTTGGGGACCGTCGCCAGCGTAACCTTGACACCCGTCCCCGCTGATCGTCATGGTCACGGGAGGGCGGCCGGAGGGCTGAAACCCGCAAGCAAATGCGCTGGGTTCGATCACATATCCGGCTTGGCTCCCGCCTCGCGCTGTTCGCGCTGGCGGTCCAGGCCATCGTGTCGTTCGGCCACGTCCATCTCGACGGGCGCACGCTCACGATCGCCAAAGCGGCCGCGACGACCCCGCTCGATGGTGCACGGACCGCGTCGCCAGCCGCACCTGTCGACCGACCCGATAAGGCGACCGATCCCGGTTGCGCGATCTGCGCGCTGATCCAGCTCGCCTCCACGTCCCCGCCCGCGACCGCACCGGCCTTGCCGCCGGCCGCGCGGCTCGCACATGCCAGGCCGCAGGCGCCCGACGACATCAGCGACGGGGCCTCGCCGCGCTTTTCGTTTCAGGCCCGCGCTCCGCCCGCCGCCTAAGGCGGTCGCCAGGGACGCGCGCGTCGCCTGACGCGATCCGCAAGCCAAGAGCGTCGACGCGCGCCGGACGTGGTCGTCCGTGCGCGCCCTCCTCCATCGCAAATTCAAGTCAGACGAGACCCCTCATGCTCGTCGCTCCGCAATCAGACCCCGGCACCTCGGCACCGCTGCCGAGCGGCGACCGGCCCGATCGGCCCGCGTCCCAGGCGGGCGCGACGCTCGTCGCCGTGCTCATCGTCGCCGGCGCGCTCGGCGGCTACCGGCTGTTCGCCGGCGGCCACGCCGCGCCGACGGCGGCGGAAAAGCCGGCGGCGCTCGCCTGGTCGGGCAACAGCGTCACGGTGCCGGAGCATTCGCCGGTGCGCGAACGGCTCGTCATCGCGCCGGTCGCCGAGCGCACGTTCCACCGCGATCTCATCCTGCCGGCGGCAGTCGAGGCCGATCCGGCCAAGCTCATCAAGGTGCTGCCGCCGGTTTCCGGGCGGGTGACCCAGCTCAAGGTCCAGCTCGGCGAGCGGGTCACGGCGGGCCAGCCGCTCGCCGTGCTCGACTCGCCCGATCTCGGCACCGCCTATGCGGACTACGACCGCGCCAAGGCGCAGCTCGCGCTCGCGACCAAGACTCGCGATCGCCAGCGCTCGCTCCTCAAGATCGGCGGCGCGGCCGACAAGGACGTGCAGCAGGCCGAGTCGGACTATCTGGCGGCTGAGGCCGAGCTCCGCCGCGCCGAGGCGCGGCTGCACCAGATCGGCGTCGACGCCGAAACCACGTCAAAATCCCGCCTGGTGACGGTGCTGGCGCCGATGGGGGGCAGTGTGATCGAGCTCGACGTCGGTCCGGGCGCCTACTGGAACGATCCGACCGCCTCGCTGATGACGGTTGCGGATCTGCATACGGTCTGGGTCACGGCCGGCGTGCCCGAGAAGGACACGGCGCTGGTCGCCAAGGGCCAGGCGGTCGACGTCGCGTTCTCCGCCTATCAGAACGAGGTCTTTCACGGCCACGTGCTGTTCGTGAGCGACGTGGTCGACACCGACACGCGCCGCACCAAGGTGCGCATCGCGTTCGACAATCCCGACACGCGGCTGCGGCCCGGCATGTTCGCCAACGTGACCTTCCACGCGCCGGTGCAGCGCGCGCCGGTGATTCCGGCGAGCGCGCTGGTGCTCAAGGACGACGCCAACGAGGTGCTGGTCGAGACCGCGCCGTGGACGTTCGAGGCGCGCGCCGTCGACATCGCGTTCCAGCAAGGTGACGACGTCGTGCTGCGGGACGGGCTCAAGCCCGGCGAGCGCGTCGTCGTCAAGGGCGGAGTGCTGCTCGGTGATTGACTGGATCGTCAGCTTCGCGCTGCGCAAGCGCCTGGTCGCCGCGATGATCTGCGTGTTCGCGGCGATCTACGGCTACTATTCCTGGACCGAGCTGCCGATCGAGGCCTATCCGGACGTCGCCGACACCGCCGCCCAGGTGGTGACGCAGGCGCCCGGCCTCGCCGCCGAGGAGGTCGAGCAGCAGGTCACCATTCCGCTCGAGCGCGAGCTCAACGGCACGCCAGGCCTCACGATGATGCGCTCGCGCAGCACCTTCGGGCTCTCCCTCATCACGCTCGTGTTCCGCGACGGCATCGACGACTACTGGGGCCGCCAGCGCATCACCGAGCGCATCCAGAACGTCACGCTGCCGTCAGGCCTCACCCCCACCCTCGACCCGGTGTCGTCGCCGACCGGTCAGATCGTCTACTACGTGCTCGAATCCGCCACCAAGAACCTGCGCGAGCTGTCGGAGCTCCAGCGGTGGACCGTGATTCCCGAGCTCAAGCAGGTGCCGGGCGTCGCCGACGTCTCCAACTTTGGCGGCCTGACGACGCAGTACCAGCTCGAGCTCGATCCGCAGCAGCTCATGCGCTTCAACATCTCGCTCAACACCATCACGAGCGCGATCAGCGCCAACAACGCCAATGCGGGCGGCAGCGTGCTCAACCGCGGCGAGCTCGGCTACGTCATCCGCGGCATCGGCCAGGTCCAGACGCTCGACGATCTCGGCAATATCGTCGTCGCCGAGCATAACGGCTCACCGATCCTGGTGCGCGACCTCGGCAAGCTCAAGCTCTCGAACCTGGAGCGCCACGGCGTCGTCGGCATGGATGCCATGAACGACGTTGTCGAGGGGACCGTCCTGCTGCTGCGGCACGAAAATCCATCGCGGGTGCTCGAAGGCCTGCACGCCAAGATCGACGAGCTCAACGCCCGCCTCAAGGCGGACGACGTGCAGATCGTCTCCTATCTCGACCGCACGACGCTGGTCGGCGCGACCGTCGACAAGGTCCGCAACACGATCTTCGCCGGCATCGGCCTCGTGCTCATGGTGCTCATTCTCTTCCTCGGCAGCGCGCGCAGCGCGCTGATCGTCGGCGCCACCATCCCGTTCGCGATGGTGGTGACCTTCATCCTGATGCGTCACACGGGCGTGTCCGCCAACCTGCTCTCGCTCGGCGCGATCGACTTCGGCATCATCGTCGACGGCGCCATCGTGATGACCGAGGCGATCCTGCGCCGCCGCGAAGCGAAGCCGACCGAGCCGCTCACCGAGGCCGATGCGCGCGAGGCTGCGCGTCAGGTCGCACGGCCGATCTTCTTCTCGACCGCGATCATCATCACGACCTATCTGCCGCTGTTCGCCTTCAACCGCATCGAGGCCAAGCTGTTCTACCCGATGGCCTATGCGGTCGCTTACGCGCAGCTCGGGGCGCTGGTCTTCGCGCTCCTCGTCGTGCCCGGCCTCGCCTATGCGGCCTATCGCCGGCCGCGCCGCCCCTTCCATAATCCGGTGCTCGGCTGGCTCGAGGCAGGCTATCGCCGCGCGCTTGCGGGGTCGCTGCGCCGCCCCGGCGTCGCCTATGTGCTCGCCGCCGGCGCGGCGGTCGCGGTGGTCCTGCTCGGCGCCACGGTGTGGCGCGAATTCCTGCCCGAGCTCGACGAAGGCGGGATCTGGCTGCACGCCGAGCTGCCGCCGGGAATCTCGCTGCAGAAGGCAACCGAGATGGTCGCGGACGTGCGCCGCGCCGTCAACGAATTCCCCGAGGTGTCCTATGTGGTCACCCATACGGGCCGCAACGACGACGGCACCAATCCGTGGACGCCCTCGCACATGGAGGCCGCGGTCGGACTGACTCCCTACGCGACCTGGCCGGCCGGCGAGACCAAGCAGGACCTGATCCGGCGCATGCAGACGCGGCTCGAGCGGCTGCCCGGGCTCGAGATCGCGTTCAGCCAACCGATCCTCGACAGCGTGCTGGACTACGTGTTCGACCCGCACAGCTCGCTCGCCATCAAGGTGTTCGGCGACGACTTCAACGAGCTGCGGCGCATCGGCAACGACATCATCAAGGTGCTCAACGAGACGCCGGGCGTGACCGACACGGCGATCGACCAGTACACGCGGCTGCCGCAGATCGCGATCCGGGTCGACCGCGCCGCGACCGCGCGCTACGGCATCAACATCGCCGACGTGGTCAACCTGATCAGCACCGGGATCGGCGGCGCCGCGGTGAGCCAGGTGTTCATCGGCGACCGGCGCTACGACATCACGGTGCGTTTCCCGGCCACGGAGCGCAACAGCCCGGAGACCATCAAGGGGCTCGTGCTCACCTCCGCCGACAACGCGCTCATCCCGCTGTCGCAGGTGGCCGACGTCCGGCTGCAGACTGGCGAGAGCATGATCAATCGCGAGATGAACCACCGCTACCTGCTGGTGAAGCTCGACTATCACGACCGCGATCCGCTCTCGCTGGTGGCGCAGGTCTCGAAGGCGATCGCGCAGAAGGTCTCCTACGACCACAAGCGCTACCATATCGAATGGGGCGGCCAGCTCGAAGGACAGGCGCGCGCGGAAGCGCGCCTGCGGCTGATCCTCGGCATGGTGCTCGCCGCCATGATGGTGCTGCTCTATGCCGAGTTCGGCCTGTTGCGGCAGGTCTTTCTCATTCTCGGCGTGGTGCCGCTCGCGATGCTCGGCGGGCTGATCGCGCTGCATCTCACCGGCATCACGCTCAACGTCGCGTCCGGGGTCGGCTTCATCGCGCTGTTCGGCGTCGCGGCGATGAACGGCGTCATCATGGTGGCGAACCTCAACCGCATGCGCGAGCAGGGCCTGCCGCTCGCCGAGGCGGTGCTGATCGGCGCCGGCGAGCGGCTGCGGCCGGTGCTCATGACCGCCGCGGTCGCGACCGTCGGGATGCTGCCGGCAGCGCTCGCGACCGGGGTGGGCAGCGACGTGCAGCGGAACCTCGCGACCGTTGTTGCCGGTGGATTAGTCCCTGCCACCCTGTTGACGCTGTTCATCGTGCCGACGTTCTATTTCGTGCTCGAACGCCGGATGGCGCGGCGCGCGCCGCGGGGCGAGCCGGCGGTCGGCCCGGCTTAGAGCATGATCCCGAAAAGTGGATGCCGGTTTTCGGAAAAGATCATGCTCATCAAGAAGCTAAAGCGTGATGACGACTCGACGAGACGTCATCACGCTTTAGCCATCGATACGCTCGGGGAGAGTTGAGGGCGCAGCCAGAATGGCCAGAGGGGGACTGCAGGGGATCGTCGCGGCGTGCGTCGCCGCCTGCCTTGCGGGCTGCGCGGTCGGACCCGACTTCAAGGTGCCCTCCCCTCCCGAGCAGCAGGGCTATACGCCGGAGCCGCTGAAGCCTGCGACGGCATCCGCCGCCACGACGGGTGGGCAGGCGCAGCACTTCGTGCGCGATCTCGACCTGCCCGGCCA
>Ga0126371_10001215_pt1 | contig 21645 bp, 24 predicted proteins | sample PanSoiMetaPlot_4_FD_110145 | JGI IMG/M metagenome (GOLD analysis project Ga0126371, IMG submission 110145) | Tropical forest soil microbial communities from Panama - MetaG Plot_4 | ecosystem: Environmental > Terrestrial > Soil > Tropical forest > Bulk soil | place: Panama | collected 2016-02-17 | reverse complement strand
TCCACATCAAGAGCGAGCAATCGAATGACGTGGCCGTGTTGCAATGCGCCGGAAGAATCGTTCGCGGTGAGGCCATTCATTTCCTAAAAGACGCTGTAATCAGCCTGCGAAAGCCACGCGTGGTCGTAGTCGATCTGACCGACGTCACCATGCTCGATGGCGGCGGGCTTGGCATGCTGGTGTTTCTGCATCGCTGGACGCGCGATCGGGGTATCCAATTGAAACTGGTTAATCCCTCGGCCTTTGTGCGCGAAATGCTGGATCGCACGCGATTGACCTGCGTGTTCAATATCTCGTCGGTCGACGACCTGTTCGAGATTTTCTGTACACCGGTCACCGTGGAACAGCGCGAGCCGCAGGTGGAGCGCGCCGTCGCGTAGTCCGATCGCAGCGGGTTGCGTCGGAAATTGCCCCGCGCCGAGTGCCCGGGGTTCGCCTTTCGGCGCAGTCTCCGCTCGAGATAGTTGCTTCGCCACCCCATCGATTCGGGTAAACGATTTACCGTGCTGCTATTAGAAGGTGCGCGTCATCGCGCATGCTTTATAATTCGCCGCGCCCATGACCGGGTACGGCACGACCCTCCCTTCCGCCCCGCAACTTGCACGAAAACTCCGCGTCGTCGATTACTTCGCGCTGGGTTGGGGCACGATGGTCGGCGTTGGATGGCTGGTTGTCATGGACGACTGGCTTCTGCGTGGCGGTCCGCTTGGCGGGATCCTTGGCTTCGTTCTTGGTGGTGCTCTGCTTCTTCCCATCGGCCACGTCTACGGAAAACTTGTTGCGGCTATGCCCGACGCTTCGGGCGAAGTGGCCTACACGGCAAAAGTCTTTCCGCGCGCAGTGAGTTTTGCGACGGGCTGGATGATGGTCCTCTCCTACTTCATCGTCTGCCCATGGGAAGCCGTGGCCGTCGGACGCATCGCGGGTTACATTTTTCCAGCCCTGAACTCGGTTGAGATGTACCGGATCGCGGGCAAGCCAGTCTTTCTTCCGCGGCTGATCATCGGTCTCGCACTCACCGGATTGCTCACGCTTCTGAACTACCGCGGCATCGGCTTGAGCGCGAGCTTTCAGAACTGGACGACCTTCGGAACGATTGTGCTTTTTGTCGTGTTTGTCGCGTTTGGCGTGAGCCATGGCACGCCGGCAAATTTTCCGCCGCTCTTCACGCACTCGCCGTTCGTCTCAGTGTTGTTCGTGATGCAGATCGTTCCTTATTTCATGACCGGATTCGAATCGGTGGGGAAAGCCGCGGAAGAGGCAAATCCCGCCTTCCGGTCACAAGGTTTTTTTGCTGCGATCGCCATGGCAATTGTTGTCGGAGCAGCCTTCTATACGGTTGTGATCGCTGCAGTCGGCTTCGTGGCTCCGTGGCAACAGCTGATCGGGAATAGCTTCCTGACCGCGGTTGCCTTCGAGCACGCAGTTGGTTCGCACTGGATTGTAAGCATCATTCTCGCTACCGCGTTGCTGTCACTCTTTAAATGCTTCAACGGAAATTTCGTCGCAGCCAGCCGCCTGGTCTTCGCTATGGGACGCCGCGGGTTGATCGATGCGCGTACGGCCGAGGTTCATCCGGTCAATCGGACTCCGGCAGTCGCGGTTGTCTGCGTCGGCCTCGCCACAGGTCTGTGCATGTTTTTAGGAGATGCCATTCTCGTGCCGATCACAGAAGTCGGTTCTGTCGCGTCGGCGTGCGGATGGCTGGCGACGTGTGCGGCCTACTACGCCATGCGTCCGGCTGGTCGGGAGCGAATGATTGCCATCATCGGTGTGCTGGTTGGTTTGGTCATGATCCTGATGAAGCTCGTGCCGCGAATTCCTGGCGCGTTCAGCGGATATGAGTGGCTCGCACTTGCGGTTTGGGTAATGATCGGCGCGCTGCTGGGATGGCGAGGCCGCGGCCTCCGTACCGCCATTGCCTGACGATCTTGTTGCAGAGCCTGACGTTTTTGATTGGAGAAGATGGAAGCAAGAAAGGGTCCCATGCGTTTCTATCGAGTGCTCTCGATGTCGTTGTTCCTGTTTGCTCTGTTGAGTGGCTGTGTCGCACAGCAACCGTCGTTTGACATCATCATCACCCACGGCCACATCATCGACGGCACGGGTTCACCCTGGTCCTCGGGAGATGTTGGAATCCGCGATGGCAAGATCGCTGCGATCGGCAATCTTTCGCAAGCCACCGCGAAACAGAAAATCGACGCACACGGCATGGTCGTGGCGCCCGGCTTCATCGACATGCTAGGGCAGTCGGAAGAGACGATCCTCGTCGATCCGCGGTTGCCCTCGAAGATTTACCAGGGAATCACGACAGAGGTTACGGGCGAAGGCGGTTCGGCGGCTCCGCTCACTGACGCTCTCGTCAACTCCGACAAGATGAAGTACGAGCACCTGAAAATCACTCCCGACTGGCGCACGTATCGGCAATACTTTGCACGCCTGGAGAAGCAGGGCATTGGGATCAACGTCGCCGACTATGTGGGCGCCACCCAGGTGCGCCGCGTGGTTTTGGGCGACGCCGACGTCCAGCCCACGTCCGGGCAGCTCGAACAGATGAAGTCGCTGGTGCGCGATGCGATGCGCGACGGCGCTGTCGGCGTCTCGACTTCGCTCGAATACGCTCCGGCTCCGTATGCGAGGACCGAAGAGATCATTGCGCTGGCCGGCGAAGCCTCCAAATTTGGCGGCATCTACGCAACGCATATGCGCAGCGAAGGCGACGCTATCGAGGCTTCGATCGAAGAGACCGTGCGCATTGGCAGGGAAGCGCACATCCCCGTGGAGATCTGGCATCTGAAGGTGGCGGGCAAAGCCAACTGGCATCGTATGCCCGAGATCCTTGCCAAAATCAACGAGGCCCGTGCGCAGGGAGTTGACATCGCCGCCGATACGTACGCTTACACCGCGTGGTCCAATGATTTTTCGGCGTTTATTCCGCCGTGGGCTCACGATGGCGGCGACGCGAAGCTGATCGAGCGCCTGAAAGATCCCGCGACGCGAGCCCGCATTCGCAAGGACATGATGACGCCGTCGAAAGACTGGGACAACGAGTGGAACGAAATTCCCGGTCCGGAATCGGTGCTCATCACTTCCGTACAGAATCCTAAGCTGATGCCGTTACAGGGCAAGACGCTCGCCGAGATTGCAAATCGCAGAACAAAGACCCGATGGACGCGCTGTTTGACCTCTTGATCGAAGACCAGGCGTTCACGAGCGTTGCCGTCTTCGGAATGTCGGAAGACGAGGTCGCGCTTGCTTTGCAGCAGCCCTGGGTCTCGATCAACAACGATTCTTCGGGAGCGTCGCCGGAAGGCATTCTCGGACAGGAGCATCCCCACCCGCGTGCCTACGGAACGTTTCCGCGCATCCTCCGCAAGTATGTTCGCGAGGAAAAGAAGCTCATGTTGGAAGATGCAATCCGCAAATTTTCGGCACTGGCGGCGCAGCGGATGCACTTCAACGACCGAGGCGTGCTGAAGTATGGCATGTGGGCGGACATTGTCATCTTCGATCCGGCGCAGATCAAAGACGTCGCTACCTTTGAGGAGCCCAACCAGCTGTCAAAAGGAATGGAATTCGTGCTGGTGAATGGCGTTCCGGTTATCGAAGACGGACGCATGACGGGCAAATTGCCCGGCAAGGTGTTGCGTGGGCCCGGCTACCTGCCGTAGCTTTGCAAGCTTGTGATGGTGCCGGTCGAGCCTAGGCCGCCAAAAGTCAGATTTCGGGATAGAAGTCGAAGAACGCTTCCAGACTCGTCCTTAATTGCTTCTCGATATCTTCCTTGCTGCCTTCGAGCACGTGCATGGTGACGTGCGCCTCGCGGCCGTTCTTCAGCTTGATCGTTGCCTCGCTTATTTCTGCTAGGTCGTCCAAAGGCAGCAGACGCATGCCATAAACCAGTGCCAGCTTTGCCATGTCGGAATTCTAAAGAAATTGCGCACAGCTGTCGTGCCGGGATGGCTTAGTTGAACATTCCGTCCTTTGCGCGTCGTCGTTTAGAATGGCGGTCGTGCTCCCCAAATCCTTATTTCCTCTGGCAGCCGTCCTCGCGGCCGCATCATTCCTCTTCGCACAGCAGCAACCGCAAGTGAAGGTGAACGTGCTCAACGTCTGCACTCCGTCGGCTGAGGAGCAGAAAGAAATTTCGACTGCGCTTTCGCGCGTGCCGAAGCAACCTGCATTCAGCGAAGATTTCGAAGTAGCGCGCGGGCGATCGAGTCTTTCAGAGGGCGCTGGTTTTCTGCAGGCGGGGCAGAGCGCGCAGATGTCCGACGAGCCTTCGACCGCGAACTGGGTGCGTGTGCGGCGCGACCTCACCGCGCAAGCGTCGTTCTCGACCGTCCAGTATTCCTTCAGCCACGATGGCAAGAACATGGTCGAGACACTGGTGCTGCACGTCCGCGATCCGAAGGATCTGGTTCAGCTCTCCATCGAGGACAGCGCGTCGGCTGTGACCACTCCCGCGGCGATGCTCGGCACATCGACGCCGGCGAGTCGCATCAAGCTTGAGCGCTTCGGAAAATCGTCAGTCGTGCTCGCGAGATGTACAGGTTCGGAAGGCGGGCCGCCGCCTGATCAAGGCGCCTACGAGCCCTTGTTTTCCAGTGCTTCGTTAATCATGAGCAACTATCGCGCCCTGCTCAACGCGCGCCGGATCGTTCCCGATGAGCTTACCCGGGTCGCTTCGATGGCGACGAAATCCTCCGGCAAACCGAGTTCTGCGACTCCGTACAACTCGCCGGCAAAGTCGGCCAAATCGGTTCCCCATAAGCCGTGAGTGGTCCGCGGTTGCTCTGGGCGTGCATTTGCGGATATCCTTTGCCTTCTTTAAAGTTAGCTGTTTCTTCGCTCCATAGTCGTCAGATCGTCTAAGTCCCGTTTGCACCCAAATTTGATTTCCGCAATCTAACAGTCAGGCATATGGACATTCGCAACGTCGTCATCATTGGCTCCGGCTGCTCGGGACATACAGCCGCTCTTTACAGCGCACGCGCCAATCTGAAGCCGCTCGTCATCGAAGGCCACGAGCCCGGTGGCCAGCTTTCGATCACCACGCTGGTCGAAAATTTTCCCGGTTTCCCGGAAGGTATTCAGGGACCTGAGTTGATCGAAAACATGCGCAAGCAGGCACAGCGTTTTGGCGCCGAATATCAGCTTGGACACGTCACAAGCGCTGACTTGAGCAAGCGGCCATTCGTGCTGCATGTCGGTAAGCACCAGGTTCACACGAAGAGCCTGATCATCGCGAGCGGAGCGTCGGCTCGCTGGCTTGGGTTACCACACGAACAGCAGTTGATCGGCCACGGGGTATCGTCGTGCGCGACGTGCGATGGGTTCTTCTTCTCCGGAAAAGAGATCGTGGTAGTCGGCGGAGGTGACACGGCGATGGAGGAAGCCAACTTCCTCACGCGCTTCGCTACGAAAGTGACGATCATTCATCGCCGCGATACATTCCGCGCATCGAAGATCATGCTTGATCGTGCGCACAAGAACGAGAAGATTGCATTTCTAACCGACACGGTCGTCGAAGACGTTCACGATGTGGGCAAGAAGGAGGTCACGTCGCTGACCTTGCGCAACGTGAAGACGAACGAGAAGTACGATTTCCCCACCAGTGCGTTATTCCTGGGGATCGGCCACGAGCCCAACGCCAAGATGTTCGAAGGTCAGCTCGACATGGATCAGGAGGGCTATCTGAAAACGCTCGACTACGTGTTCACGCGCGTTCCCGGCGTATTCGCTTGCGGCGACGTGGTCGATCGGCGATATCGCCAGGCGATCACCGCTGCGGGAACAGGCTGCATGGCAGCAATTGAGGCTGAACGATTCCTGGAAGAGCATCCGGAGTGAGAGTAGTTACGGCAGCTTGTCCTCAACCAGGAAAACGAGTCGAAGGGCTTCGTTTGGCATCGTGAGATGCATTCACTTCAGCATTTTCCCAACTTTTGAATCCTGCTCCCATCTCTTCGCGTCGAAAGCCCTGTAGGCTTAAAGAGATCGATGCGATACGCGCGTCTGTGAAGGACAACTTATGGCGAAAACGTGTAGTCATCAAAAAGAAATCAAGAAGGTCACTCCGAGTGGCAAGGGCTGCAAAGAATGTCTCGAGATGGGTGATACCTGGGTCCACCTGCGTTTGTGTCTCGAATGCGGGCACGTCGGCTGTTGCGATTCTTCCAAGAACAAGCACGCCACCAAGCACTTTCACGGAACGAAACATCCCGTGATGCAGTCGTTCGAGCCAGGTGAAGACTGGCGCTGGTGCTACATCGACGAGATCTTTCTATAAAAAGTTGCTTCCTTCGAGGTGATGGGATCTCAAACTTTCGGTACTTCTGCAAAGAGGAAATTGGCATGACACAACCGCCTGTGAAGAAGCCGCGCATGCTCGACCAGTTGCATGCCGCGGTTCGTGGAGAAATTCCAAAGCCGCCGGTGGCCCAACTGATCGGCTTCACACTGGTGGGAGTTTCCGAGGGCCGTTCCACAGTCATCTTGGAAGCCGGGCCGCAGCACGCGAACCCCATGGGCACATTGCATGGCGGAATTCTGTGCGACATCGCCGATGCCGCCATGGGCATCGCCTACGCGAGCACTCTCGACGAAGACGAAAGCTTCACGACCCTCGAACTGAAAATCAATTTCCTGAAGCCCATCTGGAATGCACAGCTGACCGCCGAAGGGCGAGTGATCAAGCGTGGCCGCACGATTGGGCTCACCGAGTGCGCCGTCATCGATCAGAAGGGAAGTCTCGTCGCCCGCGCCTCAAGCACCTGCATGACCTTGCGCGGACGTGACGCCGAAGGGCGCTGAGAGTGATTGCGGTCACACCGCTTCGCCCGCCCGTTTGTGATACAACTTTCTGTGACCCGCATGCACGTCTCAGGGGCGACGCACCCTAACACCTGTCGCGCGGATGGCAATCCGTGCTAAGAGCGCTTTTCATCTCTCTTTCTGAGAGCCGCTCTTTGCGATCCATCGCCGAGAAATCAGCGATCGGCCATCGTCTTTCGAGCCGCTTTGTTGCCGGAACCCAAGTTGCCGACGCCATCCGCACGGCCGCCGAGCTCAAGAAAAAGGGAATTACTGTCAGCGTCGACAATCTCGGCGAGAACGTCACGAACACCGAAGAGGCACGTGCCAGTGCCGAGCTTTACCACCAGCTTCTCGATCAGATCGCCGCAAATAAGCTCGAGGCCAACGTGAGCCTCAAGCTCACACACATGGGCCTAGATGTCGACGAAAAGCTGGCCCGTGATCTTGTCACCGGACTTGTCCAACAAGCCGCTTCCTTGAACCCGCCGAACTTTGTGCGCGTCGACATGGAAGGCTCTCCCTATACGCAACGCACGCTCGACTTCGTCCATGAATTGCACCGTATGCCTGGGCATGCCGGCCGGGTCGGTGCGGTCATTCAGTCGTACATGTTGCGTGCCGAAGCCGACGTGGAAAAGCTCCTTGCGGATCGCATCCGTATCCGGCTGTGCAAGGGAGCCTACAAAGAGCCGCCCGACATCGCCTTCCAGAAAAAATCAGAGGTAGACGCGAGTTACATCAAGTTGATGAAGATCCTGCTGAAGAGCGGCGTGTATCACGGCCTCGCCACGCACGACGAAGCCATCATCAACGCGACGAAGGCATTCGCCACGCGCGAAAGCATTCCGCGGGACTCGTTCGAATTCCAGATGCTTCACGGGATTCGCCGTGACCTGCAGCAGAGTCTTGTTCGCGATGGCTGGCGAATGCGCGTCTATATTCCGTTCGGTACTGAGTGGTACCCCTACTTCATGCGGCGCCTGGCAGAACGTCCCGCCAACCTGTTTTTCATTATGAGGAACATGCTTCGCAGCTAATTACGCTGCTATTGCTGTGGCGGCCGCGGGACGGTCGTTTGCGCGGGCGCAAGCGGAAGCTTCGCTGTCTGACGAAGCATGTTGCGTTCCTGCTCGGAGAATTCCTGGTACTTCGGCGACTCCAGGGCCCTTTCGCGCTGATCGGGAGGCATCGAGCGCAGATCGCCGATTGCAGACTTCATCGCCCGTTGACGGTCAGGAGTCAATTGCTTCCACTGCGAATTCAGTTGCCGCACCTGCGACTGTTGCTGAGGCGAAAGGCTGTTGAAGGTGCGCGCCCGGTTCAAGATCTGTTGCTGCTGCTGCTGCGGCAAACTGTTGAAGCGCTGCAAGCGATTCTCCAGTTGCTGTTGCTGAGGGCGAGACAGCTTGTTGAATTGCGGATCACTCTGCAGAGCGCGCTGCTGTTCGGCGGGCGGCAGTTCACGATGTGACCGTAACCAGTCTCCGCCACGGTTTGCAGGCGGACGGGGCACATTGCGCGCGGACGCATTTCCGGTCGGCGCATTTCCGCCGGAAGCATTCGGCGGAGTTCCGCCAAAAGCCTGCGGTGGTCTCGGAACCTCCCGGTTTCCTCCCTGACCAAAGGTCGAGTTCGGCGTCGCTATACGCGACGGGTTGGTCGCAGGACTCGCCGGCGGATGCGCTACTTCTCTCTGCTGTTCCCCGCGATAGTTTGGTGGTCGCGCGGGACGTTGATCATTCTGCGGACGTCCATAGTTCTGCGTTGGCGGTCGCGGAACCTCGCGCGTTGGTTGCTGCGCGTAGCGCGACGGTTGATTCTGCGTTCCTGGTTGCGATTGATAGGAAGGGTAACGCTGCTGTGGCGCGTTACCACGCGGCTGCGACTGCTGCATGCGCGGATAGGATTGAGGCGGTTGCGAATATGAGCGCGATCCATAGGACTGCCGCGACCCATACGACTGGCGCTGCCCATTGTCGCGCATCGGACGAGCGTTTTCCCGCGACCGGTTCTGTCCGTAATTCCGCGGAGGCTGATTCCTGGGACCCGCATTCTGCCGCGACTCATGCCGCGTAGGTTGATTTTGGTTATGGTGTTGAGCAAACGACGGCAAAGTCAGCATCAGCATCAATGCCAGCGCCATCGTCTTCGTAATGGTCTTGCTCTTCACCGCTTCTCCCCGACGTCTTGTTGTGATTCGCCAAGCGTCTACCGCTAGTTGCTTACGAAATCTTCGCCCTTACGGATTCTCGGTCTGATCTGCGTCTGCGTCCGGGGACTGCAAATCGTCCAGGACGTCAAAGTTCGCGTAGACATCTTCGTTGTTATCGAGTGCCTGCAGATCGCCAACCGCAGTGCCAGGAACTGCCTCTATTCCCGACTGAGGATGGTCGTTCGCAACTTTCTGACCACCATTCCGCGCATTGAACCAGTTCACTCCGCCCGCCACCATCAACACCAACGCCAGTGCGCCCGCTAGCGCCGGGGCCCGGAACCACGCCAGCCATGTTGCACGCTGCGGCTGCGCACGCTCCTCGCGCATGCGTGCCGCAAAGCGCGTATCAAAATATGGAGACGGCTCCGGCGCCTGCCACTCATCGAGCAGCGCCATCGTCTCCTGCATCCCCGCAAACTTATTCGCACACGTGGCGCAGCCACGCAGATGTTCGTTCAGCACCGGCGTCGTCGCGCCCGTGCCTGATGCCGCATCCAGCAGCATTTCCTGGATCTCATCGCACTTCATGGTTCCACTTCCTCACAAAAATTCTTTCAGTTGTTCGCGCAGCGTTTCGTACGCGCGGAACAATAAGGACTTCGTCGCCGACTCACTCAGCTTCAGGACCTCGGCGATTTGCCTGTAGTCCATCTGCTGATATTTATGCATGATCACAGCCATTCTCTGCCGCTCGGGCAGAGCTTGCACCTTGGCGCGAATCGCAGCCATCCGTTCGCGCCGCAGTATCGCCTGTTCGACCGTCAGGGAACTGTCAGCTACGTCCATCGTAGTCCCAGTTTCCTCGTCCGGTTCGTCGAGGCTGACCTGATTTTCAGGCCGTTCGTGTCGAGTATCACGCGCATGGTTTACCGCCAGATTGGTCGCGATCCGATACAACCAGGTGGTAAATTTCGCGCTCGCTTCGTATCCCGTGCGCGAGCGGTAGACCCTGAGAAAGACCTCCTGCGCCAGATCCTCCGCAGCCGCAGAATTATGCGTCATGCGGTACATGAAACTGATCATGGCGCGGCGATATTTCTGAACCAGGTGATCGAAAGCGGATTCGTCGCCCGCCTTCACTCGCAGCATGACGTCCGCATCGGTCAAGCCGACCGCGGAACCGGGCAATTGTGCCGCCGTTTCCGCAGCTGGCTGGGGCCCGATCGACCCCATCGCCAGAAGCCCCCGATCCATGGCTATGCTGCTCACATCGGTATTAACCCCGTCCGGATCAGAAAGTTGCTCTGGACGCTCCTCGGGAATGTCCTCGGAACTCGCTTTGCGCGAAGGACTTACCTGGGGGCGCGGGGGATCGTTGGAGAACGGCATCAGGGTTAAAACTAACGTGTTTCTGAGATCGGCTGCTCCCGAGCGAGACAGGGCCGATTCACAGTACTCCGAACAAGGCTAACACGGCGGCTCGGCCGCTGGAACGGCTTTGTTTGCAATCATATGCGAAGGGCCCGGTCTGCGCCGAGGGCGGAGAGCGCTTCTAGCGCCTGGTGGGCAGCAATCGGCAAATCTCGCGAAGGGACTCCTGTCAATTGTTGACAGCATGCCACTCTACAATGACGCACAAGTCACTCGCCGACAGCCACTGCCTCGGCGACTCTCACGACAAACGGCGCGCTACGATCACGACATCGGCAACGAACAATCCTTGCCGCTCGGCAACGACGGCTTGCGGCGGAGAAATTTAGGTTAAGAGTGGCTCGGTCCGATTTTCTTCCCCCACCTGTGAGGGGGGCGCGCCGAAAGGCGCGTGTACTCCAGCGTGGAATCGGGCCGGGCCTAAACCAAGACCTCCCGTCCCGGCGGGCTCCTCCGCCATGAGCGATATCCACACACAGGCTTCGCATTTCTCTAGTGAAGATTGAAGACCCCACCTACAATGGTTCAACGCCTGCCCGGTCTCTGTTCGTTTCTCGTGTCGCGATGGCAAAACGATTACTGGGTCTCCTGTTACTCGGTTGCGGTGGCGCCGTTGTTGTTTTCACGGGTGGCACCTTGGGAGTCGTGATCGCGACGGCTTGTCTTGTCGCGGGCCTTGTGCTTTTGGTGGCGCGCGGGGGCGGCCCGCCGAGCGCGGTACGAACGCAAGGATTGCTCCTGGTCCTCGTAAAAGAGCTCCATGCTCGTCCGATGCGCAACGGCAAGTTCCGAGAAATCTCGGACCCCGATGAGCCCCTGCAGTTCGAACTATTCGTACGTTGCTGGCTGGTGAGCAAGGTTTTTTCCCCAACGAATATCACCGCGGTCCAGATGCGAATCACAAGAGCAAACCATTCCGTCGTCGAATCAGAGCGAGTTCCGGAAGATCTTCAGAACTGGCGTTTGGGGAAACTCGCCGAAGAAGAAGACTCCCGCGGAATCCGGCGCATCAAAACCGCAAACGAAGAGATGCCACCGCTCGATCTAGTCGAGCCCTTGCTGGCGGGGGTCGCGCGGGATGGCTGGTTGCACTACAACGTTCAAAACATCTCTCTCAGTGATTTGAAAGCGGCATCGATCGATCTTTCGGTAACGGATCAAACGGGCGCAGTCCATCACAGCACGATGTCGGGTCCGCGTGTGATCCCGGGACGCGTATGGCCTTTCGCGCAGGCACCTTTTATCCAGGAGAACCACGCTCCGAAAAACCCAGAACTCGTGTGAGATGCCAGGGGCTAAATTGACGCCTGATCTAGTCCCCCTATGTATCGGTGGTCCCTAAACTCGGTGTCCTCCGTGATGGAATTCACCCCTAAAAATTTACTCACCTCGCTATGGCACCCTGCCCTGCACTCCAGGGCGATGTGCTCCGCGACGCAGTTCACACCTGGCAGACGTGAAGCTTGGAGAAAGGGTTTGGCCTCAACCAGATCAATGACCGACCGCACTGTTCCCATATTGCATTTTGTGACGTGGACACGATGCCGATATTACGTCATGATCTGGTACGCAGTTGAGTCGTAGTTCACAGTTCCATGGGCTCAGGCCATTGTCCTCGAAGGATGGACTTGACCATGAAGGCACACGTCCTGTTAGTCGAATCGGCGAAAATTCTCCGTTCTCTGCCGAAATAGAGTCAGTGACTTGCATCACATAATTAAGGCATCTTCCGATTGTCGTTTGGTACCCGACTCTCTTCATGGGTCTTGGCCCGTGGCCGGCAACCACGACTCCGCGTGTGCGTCCACCGTCGTTCCGGCTTGGTGCGCAACTGGCTGCGGGCGAAGGTGCTCTGTGGCGCAGTCCACACCGTGGAGGCGTAAAGGATAGAGAATGGGTTGCGCTCAGCCAAATAGACAAATGACGACAATTGATTTGGGCGAACGTGCCGAAGATTCGGCTATAGATTCCACACTGGGAAGCAGCCACTCCAAACAGCTCTCACCATGTCATCGCGCGACGGCTCCCCGAAAACCCAATCACGTAGCCTACAGCCGCCCGTCCCGACGAGCCGCGGCAACATCCGCAATGGACACCAGTGGCGTCCAAAACACGTGGACACCAACCGCAAAAACCTCTAAAATCTCTTTCGTTGGAAACCACGCGGTAGATGGAACTAGTTGATCTGTAACGGAATTGAATTCCCACCTGACCCAGCGAATTCAGGGCGCTTAACTCAGCGGTAGAGTGCCATCTTCACACGGTGGAAGTCATAGGTTCGAATCCTATAGCGCCCACCAATCTTTCAGTAGGATACGAGTCCTCCATGCCGTTTTACATACCCTTCAATGCGAGCATTGCGACCTTTTTGCTTCACGCATATCGGGCGTCACAGCGTCACCGTAAATGTTCATCGTCGTGCGGATGTCCGCGTGACGCATGAGGCGTTGCTGGACTCCAACCGGGGTACCAACCGAATCAAGCCATGTGCGGTACGTGTGCCTGAATGCGTGACTACGCAGATGCCCGATGCCAGCAGCATCAGCGGCCCGCTGTAGCTCTTGCTTCACTCCGGTATAGGAGTACGGCAGCCTGCCGATCTGGACAGGCGAAGCAAAAATCCAATCCTCATTTTCGGAGAACTGAGTTGTTTGCTTCCATACCTTGAGGACTTCCAGCAGTTCACCGGACACTGTGAGCGTCTTGCGTGATTCATCCCTTTTCACATCATCCACGACCTGCTGCACGATGCCGCGCTCTACACGGAGAGTCCCATTCAGCCAATCCACGTCAGGCCACTTCAATGCGAGTGCTTCACTAGTGCGAAGCCCGAAGCAAACGCACATGAGGGCTAGCGTTCTGAATGGCTCACGAAGATGCGACACAAGCAAACGGAACTGCTCAACCGTAAGACTTCGCGGTTTCCTTATCCGCTTGGACGCGCCGATGCGTTGTCGGTGCAGCCCTGCCGCTAACGTCACTGATGCCGTCCAATCGGCACCGCTGGCAAATCGCCCGAAAGCTGCCGGCGCCGCAAACCCTGCACACACCAAGTGGCGGCCGCTTCGTCAGCTCTTCCAAACTTGGTGCGCGATCGTAACCACAATCGGTGCTGAATCGAGTTGGCACGATTGCTCGGCGTTTGCCCTCAACCCATTCGAAGTGGCCATCTTTGACCGCTGCATCGGCTCGACATGGCAGAACGTGATCGTGACTTTTGCAGCTCGGTGGCTTTCTGGTTCTTTGAAGACGCACTCTATCGCTAGCGGTCCAAACGCAAATTCGCACACGACCCCCTAACCCTAATCCCTCCTCCGGTAAACTGGCCGGAGCCACTTCCCGTTTTGGGAAGCCATGACTACATCATGACCATAAGATGCCACTACTTGATTGAAGACTGGTAAGGAGAAAAATGCGGGCGAATTATTTCCGCTTCTTTACTGACCGGACAGTTCTTTCGGAGTGGGGGATTAGCTTTCGCCAAGCATCTGCGGATTTGTGTTCGTGGTGATTCTCCCCCATGATCTTCGCTAGCGCAACGTACGATAACCCATCGTTTAGATATCGCTTCGCCTGCGCGATGAAACTCGGATTTTCCCGAGGGCGTCCCTTGGGCCTAGGTTTTCTAGACATGGGCAACCAGATCGTCAGTCTCCAGCCAGTGGGGTGCACATCCGCGTCGACCCTGGCTCGTTTGAGGCAGCGCCGGACACAGTCACCCGCGTAGTCGATAATTTGCTGGTAGTGCGGATTGTCGGGTGTCATCACATAACGCAATGCAAGTGGCAAATGACACTCAATCAGAACATAACGTCCAAACGTCTCGAGGTTGTTCGCAATCCTAAAACCCTCCGCCTCGAGGGCTTCGCATGCGACCATTACTCGCCGTGGTGGATCGCTCAGTAACTGTTTGGCTGCCTGGCAACGACCAGCTTGCACGGCCACTTCCCTGTGTGGCCTTCCTGTTTCGATGAACCCAGAAGGCGAGGTCAGGAAGTACCTCGCCTTATCACCTACGGGAGCTACCCGCCAGCTATCCGGCTTGGGTGCAGTATGAGTCGCGCGAATACGCTTCTGTCAAGAGGAAAAAAGGAAAGCCCCAGACCGTCTCAGATCACGAGTGGCTAAACGAGCCACACGGATGTACCATCGCGCACGTGAATTGGTATGCACTCATAGTGCTATTTGCCGCCGCAGCGCTGAATCTTGTCATTGGCGCCTACAACTATTGGAAGCACCGCGTGCACTCAGGTTGGCTGACAACACCCGGTCACGTTGAAGCCAGTGATCTCCGGAACGATCAAAAGGACAGTTACCTTCTGGAAATGCTGCAGCGCGGCGCATTGGTGGCTGAAGTGGCTTACTCGTATCCAGTTGGAGGCTCCTATTACTCGGGTCGCAATGATGTGGTATTTAGAGATGAAGCAGAGGCCTGGAAATATATCGACCGTTTCAAGAAGGGTGATCCCGTTTGCGTGTACTACGACCCCCAAAATCCTGGACACTCAGCGATCGAGCGAGGAACGGTTCGCTATGGCAGGTACCTTGCCGCAGGGTTCGGTTTTCTTCTTCTCAGCATTGTTCTCCTGAAAGAAGGCCGCTGAACTCGAATATGGTACGGGAACACAGGCCCTTAACCACAGACGCGCCGGTTGCACCAAAGCCTCGGTCCACGTTCTCTTCTGGGTAGCGTGGGCCCGAGCGGAGTGGATATCCGGCTCATGCTTCAGGTTTACGATGACCACATCGGGCGTTGCAACAAACTGCTCGTCAACGGTGAGAGGGCGAGCCTCGATCTGCAGATTGCGGTCGATTGGTGCACCTTCCATCGCCCCAACTCTGCAACGGTTCAAACTCGATCATGCCCTGTCCTCGTTTTAGGGCGCCCAACGCGGGTGAGAATGCGGTAATCTTTTTGTAGTGATAGCAACGCTTACGAAACGATCGAGGAGTTAGAGGTTGAGATCGTTCGATTGAACGTAGCTGAGCTCATCATCTGAGACGTTTCGGAATTATTACTGGATGGTGTTTCGAAAACAAGTCTTTTTGGAAGCTTCGAATCCTGTGACACCTCTCCTGACAAATCAATCAGTTGGCGCACGCCATTAGCAGGGGGTTTTGGAAAGCCCGAGAAGGCGTCGTTCCGGCTCGGGTCGTGAGCGCTAAGGCCTGTGGGTGTTGAAAAAGTAGTTCCAAGAAAGCTGTTTGGTCTGTGATCGTCTTGCTGGTTTTCTTCCATGAGTCGGACTAAGCGGCGGCGGGCACAATCGGAGATGTTGCGCGTCCTAGGAAGCGCGTCAGTCGCTTGAGATTTTGGGCTACCGCCGCTAGGAAGAACTGCTCGCGAACAAACTTCAATCTCCGTAAGCGCAAGCGACGCAGCCCAATCTGATTCTTGAGTTCTGCGAACAAGGCCTCGACTTTCTTTCTCTGCCGTTGCGCCTTCGCGAACTCCGGCGTGTTGGCCAACTCGCGAGCGCGTTGCCGGGCCGGTTCGTGCTGATGGATGACCAAGCAGCGGAAAGCGGCACTGGTGCACTGCGGGCGGAGCGCACAAGGGCCACACCGTTTGCGCGTGCCGATGTAGGTCCAGGCGTGATTGCGATGACTTCGACCACCGTAGTTCAGAGGCTGGCCGGCGGGGCAGATATAGTGATCGTGTTCCGGTTCGTAAGTGAAACGCTCGGGAGCAAAGAAAGGACTCCTCTTTCTATGGATGCTGTCTCGGGTTCGCATATAAGGAGTGATACTGCGATCCGCCAACCACTGTAAGAACTCCCCGTTCCCGTACGTGGTGTCGGCTGCCACCGATTCGGGCGCTCGTCCTTGCCACTCTGTGAAACAGGTCAGCATTTGTTGTGCGGCTACCGTCTCCTGACTCATACGCGCCGCTGTCGCCTGTACTCCCACGATCACACAACTGTCATTGTCCACCAGGTAGTTGTCGTAGTAACCCAGCCGTGCCGGCGTGCCGCCCTTGGTGGCATAAGTTGAATCGGGATCGGTGGTCGATACCTGCTCTTGCTCATGTACCGGCGCTTCCACCGGGTTCTGCTGTTCCAGTTCCGTCAGGTACTGGCGAACGGTGTGATGAACCTGCGCCGCCTGCAACAATTGCTCCCGAGGAATACGGCTCTCCTTGGCTGCATTCGCTTCCACGAAACTGCCATCCACCGACAGGTGTTTGCCCTCGACCAATCCCACTTCCACACACTGGCGCACGATCTGCTCGAACAACTCCTCGAACAGTTTCGACTCCTGAAACCGCCCATGACGGTTCTTGGAGAACGTGGAGTGATGCGGCATCTCCTGATCGAAGCCTAGGCCGGTGAACCAGCGCCACGCCAGATGCATGCGCAACTCTTCCACCAGCTTGCGCTCACTAGTGATGCCGTACAAATAGCCGATCAGCAGAATGCGCAGCAAGAGTTCGGGATCGATCGAGGGCCGCCCGGTCTCGCTGTAGCTGTCTTTCAGTTGCTGTCGTACAAACTCAAAACTGATGTGCTTGTCGATTAGCCGCAGCAGATGGTTTTCGGGAACTTGATCTTCCAAGCGGAAGTAGTAGAACAGCGCTTCTGAGCGGGCGTGGTGCCCCATCATGATCAGCAGCCCTCCGACGATGAAAATCCAGCACAGCATGACAAGAGATGATTCCTTCTAGCATGCTTTCACTGCATCTCACCCTGCTATCTCAGTGACTTTTTCAACACCCACGCCTGTTAACGTCAACTACTGGCTCAGAGTTGTCCCGGGTGACGGCAAACCTATGCGGTGAACTAACTCCAAGAACTCCGGCTCGACCGCCAGGGATGCGTTTTCTTGCAGGAAAAACGCCAGCCCGTACGATCTCTGCTGGTATGCACGGTTTAAGTACACCAACGCCTGTCTTCTGTCACCGAGCCGTACATAAAGATCGGCGATTCCCAAAGGGTCAAGGTACTCTCCGCGACGTTGCCGTGCAAGGCGCCGCTGCACGGCGGTTACGAGGAAAAAGTTCATAGCCGCTGTGTAACCTTTGGCGGCGTAAAGCTGAGCCATTTTCTCTGCACGGGCCTTCTGTCCCCGTCCCCGGAGAGCGGCTACCCACTCTTGAATGTGCTCTTTGGACATCCCCTTGCGGCCATAAACATCTCCCAGAGACCAATGAACGTCATTCTCGAATTGCGGATCGAGTTCCGCCGCGTGACGGAAAGCCGCGATCGCCTCGTCGTAGCGTCTCTGCCCCTCGAGCAGGTTGCCCATTTCCACACTCATCTCCGGCCAGAAAGGGTCAAGTTCTAATGTTCGTTGACGCTCGGCTAAAGCCTCTTCATCTTTGCCCATCACGACGAAGTAGTCGGAGAGCGCATCATGGGCGTCCACTAGGTTAGGATTGAGTTCCAGAGCGCGCCTGGCTTCTCGTTCAGCACCGGGCCAGTCCCAGTGGTAACGGAGACTGATATCCGCCAAAATGGCATGCGCTGCAGCAGAGCTAGGGTCTAGTTCCAGTGCCCTGAGTGCCTCCGCCTCTGCTCTCGGCATGGCGTCGGTGGGAGGAACACCATCGAACGAGCTCATCATGTAGCAGGTTGCCAAACCGACGTGCGCAGCCGCGAAGCTGGGATCCGTAGTCAGTGATTTCTGGAAGAAAGCCAACGCCTTCTGCGCATCGTCGCGCATGTAGCGATGCAAGTAGTATTGCCCTTGCAGGTAGCTATCGTACCCTTCTGGACTCGGAGCACTGCGAGACGCGAGTGCCACCTCACCCGCAGCGGGGAGGTGGAGGCGCACGGCCCGGGCCACGGCTCCGGCTACATCGCCTTGCACGGCCAAAACGTCGCGCAGTTCGCGGTCGTAGCTCTGTGCCCATAAGTGCGACTGCTCGGGCAATTGAATCAGTTGAGCGGTGATGCGCACCTTATCTCCGTTCCGACGAACGCTGCCTTCGAGCAGGTAATCCACATTCAATTCCCGCCGCACGTCGCTGAGGTTCAGCGTGTGCTGTTTGTATCTCATTGCGGAAACACGAGCGATCACACCAAGTTCGTTCGGGCGAAGGGTCGAGAGCTGAGTGATCATTTCTTCTGTGATTCCGTCCGCAAAAAATTCCTGCTCGGGATCGCCACTCAGGTTCTCGAACGGCAGTACTAGCAACAGCATCTTGGGTTTGGCTCGGCCGTGACTCGACCGAAAATGCTGGTCCGAAATCCATCCTGCGAATGCAACGGAGAGCAACGCAATAGCAAATACGACTCTCGAATTGCGAATAGACGAGGGCACCTTTTCCTGCGCGACTAGTGTTGCTGGGTTGGGCGAGACAGGAATTGCGGCCGTACTAGCCGGTGAACTGTGCAGCCATCGCACCGGCACAACCAAACGGTACCCAGTTTTGTGTATGGTCTGAATGATACGAGCCTGGCGGGGATTATCTTCAAATATCTTGCGTAGTTCGGATATAGACCGGACTAGTACGTCCTCAGTCACGAAAGTGTCTTGCCAGATGTTCTGAAGGAGCATGTCTTTTGGGACAACATCGCCCGAATGCTCCGCCAGCATCAGCAGCACCCGCATCACCTTGGGCTCGACGTGAACCGTCCGATCGGAGCGTTCGAGTGTGTTGAGACTGGGATGTACAAGCCAATCGCTGATTTGGAAATCTCGCACCACGCCATGCCACCCCTGAAATTGCGTGATTATACCCCGACTGGCTGATTCGGGCCGTCCGCAAAGTAGGAAAGGGCCCCCCACGCCTGGGGCGGTTTAGGGCCTCCTCTGTACTCCGTGGAGAACCTCGGGAAAACTTCGGGAAAATCTCGGGACTTCCAGCAGCAGGGGACATCAAGCTATGCGGGCGCGACAAGCGCAAGGAGAAAGCATATGCGTGCAAAAACTTTCACAGGCCTGAGACTGTTTCTTTGCCTCACCCTGTTGATGGCAGCCCAACTCCGGCTGAATGCCCAGGACGGCGGGCGCATCATCACCATTGGCGAGGACCGACCCGGGCTGAACTTTGTCGGACAATTCATCAATTCCGGCCCCAACTCGCATCAGTTCGGGTATCTCTCCAGGATCCAGGGCATCGCGAATGTATTCAACAGCACAACGGTGAAGGATGAATCCACGGCAATGTTTACGTTCTCCACCTACGCGACCAACGTGCAAGTGGTGAATAATGGGCCGCTGCGTGCCGTAAACCGCACCGGCACGACCACAATCTATTACCACCCTGAGGGCGGAGCTAGCTTCTCTGATCCATCTACATTTGAGGCAGGCATTCCGATCCAACTCTCCGACTATGACCAGCAGGTGATACTCAACACCTCAGTTCCGTTTCCATTTACCACGGTGCACCTGAACACGATCACTTCGACGGAGTCATTTGTGCTGGGAGGAGAACTACTGCGTCTTGGACGCGAGCACGACTCGTGGCGGACCCACTACCTGGGAACGCCGAATACCGCAGGTACAACCCCCACCGGCTATTTCGCCGGCTATGCGGTGGGAGTGAGCCGCAATCACGATTAGAGAACCCCTGTAGCCGAAGCGTGTGCCGCGACGCCCCATAGTTGTCGATGTGAGCGCTGGAAGCCTTGTGGGCGGCGTCTCCTCTCGCCGGCGCACGCAACGGCGACATGGAAAGCCTGCTCGGCGGCGCCGCCCTCCACAGCTACAGCTCTTCGGCTATTAAGCTTGGGGCGCTCGTCCACGATCTCAAGGTTGGCGTGTGTTGTTTTGAACAGGGTGTCGGCTTTCAAAGGGCAGAGGAGCATCAGGTTAAAACACAGGCGCAGATGATTGCAGAACAAATCGGTGCTGGAGGGGAAGTGTTCAGCCCATATACCTGGTGAAACATCCCCATATCACTCACGATCCCAGTCGGGTGTCAGTTCTGGTGTCAGTTGGTTTGGGAACTCAGTGCGTTCTGGTGCACCCTGATGCGCCGACCCCGATGGCTAAGTCTTTGCTGTTGCGGGGCTGTGCGCTTTGGTGCGCTTAGGTGCACTGACGGCCGCGGAGATTAAGAGTCAGTTGTTCTGTGACAAACGTATGGAGAAAACTCGTCACCAAGTCGTCACCAAAACTAGCCGTTTTTTTACCGAGTTCAGGTACGAATCGAAGGCGGAAAAGCAAAGCAGGCAAAGGGTTCTACTTCGTTGAATTCAAAATTCACACGGTGGAAGTCATAGGTTCGAATCCTATAGCGCCCACCAATTTCATTTTTGTTTTCAACCCGATCCAAGGGGCCGAGGGAGCACAGGGGAGCAATCCTTAGCCTCCCCCGGCAGAACCATCTCTACGATCCTTCCATGCGCTTGTCGCTTCTGGTTTGAATCGGCCTGTGTGTATAGATTCATAGTGGTTCGAATGTCGGCGTGCCGCATTAGTTCTTGCTGCACTTTTATGTCTTCTCCGTTGAACCGCAAGAGACTAGAGAACGTGCGTCGGAGCGTGTGCCAGCCAACTACTCCAAGGCCAGCCCGTTTAGCGGCTGGCTTAAGGTAGTTCTGCAGCACGGAAGTGGCTCTCAGGGGTTTCCCGCCTAGAGCGCGCCAACTCGCAAAGACCCAATCTCCATCGCTCTGAAACCTCGACTCTGCTCTTAAAACAAGCATCATGTCAGCCAGAGCCGGGTCAAGTGGAAGGCCAGCCTTTGAGTATCTGGTCTTCACGTCGTCCACTACTCCGTCCACAATGGCTCGTTTCACGAACATTGTCGAGTTTGCCCAATCGAAATCTCCCCATTTCAGCGCGAACAACTCGCTGCAACGAAGATACAACGCGTTCAGATTGTTACTGACTCCCGCTACGTTTACGAAAGTATTTCGAGAGCGGAAAGCTGGCGAAAGGACGGCTGGCGAAACCGATATGGTCGGCCACTTGAGAATGCCGATCTATGGCAACGATTCCTGTCTGTTCGCAGAACACTCAGGGTTCGCACTGACTTTGTTTGGATGAAGGGCAAGAAGTCACCAATTCTTAAAGCCGTTGACTCGGACGCAAAGGCAGCTGCCCATCAGCCGCTCGAAAAGGATTACGGCTTTAGAGCAGGCAAGGTGGGACGTTCCAAGGTGAAGGGTGCCCGAACATCAGCGATACTTTTCGTCGGGAAGGGTCAAGAAGCGATCATTCATGTGTATCGCAAGACCTTAATTCAAAGCGTGGACAGGATCGACTTCGACTTGTACGGCGAAACACAACGTGGATTTGTCGGGAAATATCGCGCCTACGCGGAGATCAACATCGGTATGGAACTCCGC
>Ga0126371_10001214_pt1 | contig 21652 bp, 16 predicted proteins | sample PanSoiMetaPlot_4_FD_110145 | JGI IMG/M metagenome (GOLD analysis project Ga0126371, IMG submission 110145) | Tropical forest soil microbial communities from Panama - MetaG Plot_4 | ecosystem: Environmental > Terrestrial > Soil > Tropical forest > Bulk soil | place: Panama | collected 2016-02-17 | reverse complement strand
TGTGCGCTTTTTCTTCGCCACTTCGGGAGTCAATGAGAGTAATGGGATGCTACGCCAACCATCGTACGGGACTTGAGACGCGTACGCCGCGATGATTGACTTGCCCCGCTTCTAGACCTACGATTTCAGCTCGTGATCGGTCAGACCATCTCGCACTATCGCATCGTCGAGAAACTCGGCGGCGGTGGCATGGGCGTTGTCTACAAGGCTGAGGACGTCAAGCTTGGCCGCTTTGTCGCCCTCAAGTTCCTTCCCGAAGGAGTTGCATCCAATCCCCAGGCGCTCGAGCGATTTCAGCGTGAAGCTCGTGCCGCGTCCGCTCTGAACCATCCCAACATCTGCACTATCCATGAAGTCGACGAGGCCAACGGCCAGGCCTTCATCGTCATGGAGTTCCTCGATGGTGTAACTCTGAAGCATCGCATCGGCGGGCATCCGCTTGAGAACGACCTGCTTTTGCAACTCGCCATCGAGATCGCCGATGCGCTCGATGCCGCGCACTCGGAAGGCATCGTCCATCGCGACATCAAGCCGGCGAATATCTTCGTGACCAAGCGTGGCCACGCCAAGATCCTCGACTTCGGACTCGCGAAGCTAGTTCCATCGTCGAAGGCCGCAGCAGAAGCGGGAACCATGACCGGCGCGACCGCGATCAGCGACGCCTTTCTGACGAGCCCCGGTACAGCCGTAGGAACAGTTGCGTACATGTCACCCGAGCAGGCCAAGGGCAAAGATCTCGATGCGCGCACCGACCTGTTTTCCTTCGGCGCGGTGCTCTACGAGATGGCGACCGGAGCGGTCCCGTTCCGCGGCGATACGACTGCCGTCATCTTTGAAGCGATTCTGAACCGCGCGCCGGCCCCCGCCATTCGCGTGAATCCGGATTGCCCCGTGCGTCTCGACGAGATCATCAACAAGGCCCTCGAAAAAGATCGGGAGCTTCGCTACCAGCACGCCTCCGAGATGCGCAGCGATCTCAAACGGCTGCAACGCGACAGCGGCTCCGGTCGCAATGCGGCTCTCTCGCCATCGTCCCCGGCGAGTGCTACCGAGAGCCAGGCATCGACGGTAGCTTTAGGCTCAGCGCCCGTTGGCAGTGCAGTTCCAGGCAGTGGCACTGCGGCCAGCGCGCCTGCTGGTCCGGCGGCGGCGGCTTCAGCTTCCGGCAGCAGTTCGAGCGTCGCCGCCGTGGCACGCGAACACAGCGTCGGCACAGTCGTCATATCGCTCGTTGTGCTTGCGCTCCTCGTCGCTGCCGGCTTCGGCATCTATTCGTTTCTGAATCGATCGGGCCCCGCGCCGTTTCAGAATTTCACCATCACGCAGGTCACGAACACGGGCCGCGCGCGCGAGGCCGCCATCTCTCCCGACGGCAAGTACATCCTCAACGTCCAAAGCGAAAATGGAAAACAGAGCCTGTGGCTGCGTAATGTGCCGACCGGCAGCGACACTCAGGTGATACCGCCCGCGGCCGGCCTCTATCGTCACCTGGCGTTTTCTCCCGATGGCAATTACATCTACTTTGAGAAAGGGGTCAATTCGCAGGGAAACGAATTCAATTTGTATCGCGCGCCCGTGCTCGGAGGCGCCCCAACCCCGATTGTCCATGACATCGACACCGACATCGGGTTTTCTGCCGACGGAAAACGCATTGCATATATCCGCGCGAACGACCCCGAGGTGGGTAAGTATCGGATCTTGTCTGCCAACCTTGACGGCAGTGATGAAGCCCTGCTCGAGATCACGCAGTCGACACGAGGCGGCGACCCCAGTCATCTGGCGTGGGGACCGGACGGGAAGATCGCCTACACCTACCAATCTTCAGGCAAGGCGCTGGGTTACATCGAAGCATTTGATCCCGCGACGAAGAAAGTTACGACGATCGCGGAACTCGCAAACGACCAGCCATTCGAGTTGAAGTATTCGCCGGCTGGCGTTTTGTTGGTGGTCTACTCTACCAAGGGGCCGAATATAGAACGCGCGCAAATTGGCAGAGTCGCTCGCGACGGAAGCTTGCAACCCATTACTCGTGACACCAATCGTTACGCGACATTGACCCTATCCGCGGATGGGAAGAGTGCTTCCACCGTACAAGTGAAGACGACGCGAACTTTTGCGCTCGCCAGTGCCGATGACATTGCAAAAGCTGACTACACGCCAAAGAATCTCCCCGTCGCCGATCCCCGAATGGTGCAGTGGACACCTGACGGAAAGTTGTTGATCGCGGGTGGCGACAAAATCACGCGCATGGATCCTGACGGTCAAAACGCGACCGTTCTGTTGAGTGATTTGAATGCCGGCATCCTCAGTCTCTCGCCGTGTGGCGACCGATATCTTCTACTCTCGTGGGCCTTCCATGAAGGCCGTAGCATCAACATCTGGAGAACAAACGCCGACGGTTCGTCGCCCAAGCAACTCAGCTCGCAATTCTTTGAGACCAATCCCACGTGCTCTCCGGACGAGAAGTGGGTGTACTACTTGGATCGCCCGCCCCTGAAGTTAATGCGTGTCTCGATCGATGGTGGTAAGCCGGAAGTTGTGCCCAGCGATGTCGCGAACCGTTTCGCCATAAACTCGATTGACTTCGTCTCCAGTGACGGCAGATCGCTTTCGATGGGAGTGGACATCAGTGATCCAAACACGAATGACGCGCTGACAGAACTGGAAACGGTGAGCCTCGACGCCGCAACGAAGACTCCCCCGCAACTCAAGTTGCTCGACCACAGATATGGTCAGATGCGAAACTTCAGCCCAAGAGTGCAGATGATGCCAGGAGGCAAGGCCGCCGTCTATCCGATCAATGAGAATGGCGTGGACAATCTTTGGGTCGAGCCGCTCGACGGCTCGCCCGGCCATCTGCTGACCCATTTCCCATCAGAAACGATCTCAGACTTTCACTGGTCGCCCGATGGCAAGACCCTCGCCATCATCCGCGAGCACGACGACGCCGACGTGGTGTTGTTGAAGGAAGGAAATCCGTAAGACAGTCACCAGTCGTTGGTCTTCAGCCGCCGGTTGTCAGACATCGATAACGAATATCCGTTTGCCTAAAGCCTGAGACCTAAGGCCTCACACCTGAGACCTGAGACCTAACACCTGAGACCTAAGACCTAACGCCTGAGACCTAAGCCCTGCCTTTCAGTCATACTTCTCATACAGAATGGACTTCCGATCCCAGCCACGGTCCTTGAGCAGTTCACGATTGGCGCTGACCATCTTGTCGAGGCCGCAGATGTAGGCGTGCATATCTGTGCGGCCATTCACGATCTCGCCCCCGTGCTCTTGCACATATCCGCGTAGACCTTTCCAGTTTTCATCACCACGGCTCAGGGTGGGGAGGTACTGAAAGTTCTTGTGCTCCGCCGCGAGCGCGAGAAATTCTCGATGGTAGTAGATGTCTTTTTCGGTGCGGCTGCCGAAGAGCAGCCAGAAATTCTTGTCCCAATGCCGCTCGTGATCGGCGAAAAGCCACTGCAGCATCGAACGGTAGGGCGCGATGCCCGTTCCGGTTGCGATGAAGATCGTGTCGCGTAGCGGGGGACGCAGAATGAAGTTGCCGAACGGACCCTGACCGGAAATCTCGGCGCCCTCTTCGAGATCGCACAGATAGTTCGACATGAATCCATCCTGCACGCGATTCAGGCAGAGCGCGAAGCGTTTGCCATCAGGAGGGGACGCGATCGAGTAGGCGCGTGTGAGCTCTTCGCCATCGGGCTTGGTCTGCTTCAGCGAGAGCCACTGCCCGGGAATGAATCCAAAGCTTGGCGTGCCCTCAACCTCGAATTCCAGGTGTTTGGTGAAGTCAGAGAGAGAGGTGCTGCGGATGAGACGCGCGGTGAGGGTCTGAAACGGCATACTTATTTAGATGAAGGGACGCGGGCGCGAGGTTCGTCGTCGCCATCGCGCCCACCCGATCTGTCTGCCCACCATCGTGTGCCCACCCACCCGTGTGTGCCGAATCTCTCATGCCGTGGAACACTCGCGTGGAACGGAAAATCCTGCCATCCCGTCGGCCCTCCCGCGTGACGTCACATGCTGCTGTGACAAGCAGTTCCTCCGAAACGGCGATAACTCCCATCCTCGCTGATGCTTCCGTAGACTCATAAATTAACTATGGGCTAACGCTGAAAATCAGGATTTGCAAAGTGTTCCATGTGGAACATTACGGCGATTTGCAGAACCACACACCTGGAGAGTGCGCTTCGAGAACGGCGACTTGGAGACCAGCATCAACCGGAGACGCCTCTCGGACGGAACGTCCATCCCCGCGTGACCAACACGCGGTATACACTGCTTGGCGTTTCGGAAGCCAGGGAAGGGAACGTTCAGATGAATCTCGCCGGTCCAGTACGTCGGTTCAGTTGTCGATGGCTCCGACACGTGGCGAAGTCTTGCGCGGCGTCGACGTTCGCACTTGTGCCGGCGATGGTTGTCGTCGCGATGGCGAGCTTCAACTTGAACGTGAGATCGGCCGCCGCGCAAGCCATAAGCTCAGCGACGCGCACGCAGAAAAGCGTAGCTTCAAAGAGCGAAAGTGGCGAGCAGCGCGACTGGCCTGTGTACGGCGGCTCGCGCAACAACGATCACTACTCCGATCTCGCGCAGATCAACCGCAGTAACGTAAAGCAGCTTGCCGTCGCGTGGACCTTCGATACCGATGAGACCGGCGGCCTGCAAACCAGTCCGATCGAGATCGATGGTGTGCTCTACGGGATCACGCCGACGCAAAAAGTCGTCGCGCTCGATGCAGCCACGGGCAAGCAGTTGTGGAAGTTCGATTCCGGAATCCAAGGCACGCAGCCGGATCGTGGGCTGGCGTATTGGAGCGATGGAAAAGAGAAGCGCATTCTGGTTGGCGTGATGAACTTTTTGTATGCACTTGATGCGCGCACCGGAACACCTGTCTCAAACTTCGGAACGAACGGCCGGATCGATTTGCGCGAAGGCCTCGGACGCGACCCGGCGACGCAGTCGATTTACCTGACGAGTCCCGGCGTCGTCTACGAAGACCTGATCATCGTTGGAGGACGCGAGCCCGAGTCGTTGCCCGCACCGCCCGGTGACGTTCGCGCCTTCGACGTGCGCAGCGGTAGGCTGCGCTGGTCGTTCCACACGATCCCACATCCCGGTGAGTTTGGATACGAGACGTGGCCGAAGGACGCGTGGAAGACAAGCGGCGCGGCCAACAATTGGGCGGGCATGTCGGTCGATGGGAAGCGCGGGATTGTTTACGTGCCCACCGGTTCGGCGGCGATGGACTTCTACGGAGCGGACCGCGTGGGCGACGATCTGTTCGCTGATTGTCTCGTCGCATTGAATGCTGAGACCGGGGGAAGGATCTGGCACTTTCAGGAAGTGCATCACGACATCTGGGATCGTGACCTGCCCGCTCCTCCTGTCCTTCTCACGGTGAAGCGCGACGGAAAAGAAATCGAGGCGGTCGCACAGACGACGAAGCAAGGGTTCGTCTATCTGTTCGATCGCACGACAGGGCAGGCGCTGTTTCCGATCGAGTCGAAGAAGTATCCAGCGAGCACGGTGCCCGGCGAGGTAGCGGCCGCCGAGCAACCGCTGCCCACAAAGCCCCCACCGTTTTCGCGACAACGACTCACAGAAGACATGCTGACGACGCGCACGCCCGAGGTTCATCAGTGGGCGCTCGAACAGTTTCGAAAATTTCGCAGCGACGGGCAGTTCCTGCCGTTTGCGGTGAACAAGGACACGGTGGTGTTCCCTGGCTTCGATGGCGGCGCGGAGTGGGGCGGGCCGGCGGTCGATCGCGAGACCGGCATCCTGTACGTGAACGCAAATGACTTGGCGAAGAAGACTGCGACCACCGAGAACACAGGCGAGAACAGCGCGCGGGCGATTTATCTGAATCAGTGCGGCGTGTGCCACGGCGAGCAGTTGAAAGGATCGCCGCCTGCGATTCCATCGCTGGTGGGCGTGGGCGAGCGGATGACGTCACAGAAACTGGTGGCGACGATCCGCAACGGCAAGGGACGCATGCAGGGCTTTCCGAACCTTACCGAAGACCAGATGTTCGCGCTGATCGATTACCTCACCAGTGGTGAAAGCAAAGAGGTAAAGATCACTGCGCAAGAATCAGCTGTGTTGAAATACCGGTTCACGGGTTACAAAAAGTTTCTGGATCCGGAGGGGTATCCGGCGGTGGTGGCGCCCTGGGGAACATTGACGGCCATCGATCTAAACAATGGTGAGCATGTGTGGAGGATTCCCTTGGGGGAGTATCCTGAGTTGGCGAACAAGGGATTGAGCAAGACGGGCACAGAGAACTACGGCGGGCCGATTGTGACTGCCGGAGGGTTGCTGTTCATCGGAGCGACGAATTTTGATAAGGAGTTTCGAGCCTTCGATAAAGCGACCGGCGAATTGTTGTGGGAGACCACCTTGCCCTTCTCAGGGAACGCGACGCCGATCACGTACGAGGTAAATGGGAAGCAGTTCGTGGTGATTGCGGCGGGAGGAGGGAAGGACCCACGCTCGGCGTCGGGTGGAGTGTATGTGGCGTTCGCTCTGGGGAAGTAGTTTTGCTTCTACCGGTTATGTCTCCTGAAGCGGCCTTCCACGAGTTGATGGGCCGAGGCAAAGAACCACAATTACAGCGGCGATGAGAACAGGGTCGATGATGAGAAACAATAGTGATTTGCCCAGCGTGGCAAAGAAATGCCCGAAGACCAGAAGCATGGTCACGGCGCCCACACGTCCCCAGGCGGATGCGATTCCCATTGCGGTCGCGCGAATCTCGGTGGGATAAAGTTCGGGGGTGTAAGTGTAGATCGCAGTGGACCCAAGAGAGAGAAAGAAGACCGTTAATCCAGCGAATGTCATGATCTGAACTGGCGATCGAGAATGTGCAAAAAGTGTTCCAAACGCAGTGATTGCAACAAACGAGAGCAAGATTGCATATTTGCGATCGAGCCATTCCACCACATAACCACCCAATACGTAGCCGGGAACTACCGAGGCATAGATGACCACCGAGTACCTGAAAGAGTTCACAATGGAATGACCTTCGGCAGAAAGTATTGTTGGCAGAAAAATTTGATAGGTGTAAAGCACACCGTATTCCGCGAACCAAGCGACCCAGAGCATGAGTGTAACCTTTCGGTACGCTGGTCCCAGCAGTTCGCCTGGGTTCGCTCGTCTTGTTGACAGGTCCTGTCCACTTTGGCCGCGTGCGACCGGCGGTAACACCCGACGTGTGGATTTCGCGACTTGTTCCTCGATTCCCACCAAGACGGCCTCCGCCTCGGACGACCGACCGACTCGAGTCAACCACCTGGGCGACTCGGGCAGTACCGATCGCATGATGCCTCCGACGAGGGCGAACGGAGCGGTCAGGAACAGTGCCCAGCGCCAGCCCAGCGTGGGAATGATCAGCAGAGCCCAGACCGACGAGAGTGCGATGCCGGCGCCGAAGAAAGCCATCATCCAGCCCACTAATTTCCCGCGTGTAGGTGCGGGCCACAATTCAGCTAGATAGGTGGGAACCGTCGAACTCTCAGCGCCGACGAAGAACCATGTGAAGAAATTCAAGAAGCCAAATACAAAGACTGTGTCACAAAAACCTCGGGAAGCAGAAAAGACCGAGTACAGAATCAATGTGAACAGGATGGTCTTCTTTCGGCCGATGTGATCCGCGACGAAGCCACAAATGAAAGAACCCACAAGATAGCCGGATAGTCCGACGGCCGAAACGACCCCAATCGTCTTCGCGTCGAAATGCCACGTTGTGCGAAGTGAAGCGAGAATGAAGCCGGTCACTGCCGTATCCAATGTGTCGAACAGTAGTGACAGGGCAGCAACGATTAGTATCTTCGCGTGGAATCCTGACGCTGGCAGACGATCGAGACGATCAGAAACTTCTCCAAGCGTTAATTGTTCGGGTTGTGCCGGCATGCTGTAAGGCGGTGTTCAGCTTGGCTGCGACGCAAGAACTGTGTAATAAGTGCGAGAAGAAAAATAGCGACCGCGATGTGCACGTTCGTTAAGATCGGCGAGAAGCGCGTCAGCTTCAGCTTCAGAGAAAGCTCCTATGCGCTGGAAGTGCTTAAGGGACGGCTCCACAAACCATTTATAAAAGGCATCAAGATTTTGCGCGACTTCGACTTCGGGCATTACGAGAACGTGATTGAATCCAAACTCGCGTAGTTGGCCTGGAAGCTCTCGGATAATAAGTCCATTTCGTAGCTCCCTGCAGGCCAGGTCGCTAAAACGGCGTCCTAGTTCGTTGTCGGACGATTGTACGACCACCGTGCCCCAGTCGATTTCGGTGACGCATAACATTCCGGACGGAGCGAGCACTCGTTTCATTTCGGCCAGGGCTTTCCACGGGTCGGGGACATGAAGGAGCAACTGCGTTGCAGTGACACGATCAAAGGCTCCGGCTTGGAATGGAAGTTCCAAGGCACTTCCCACGCGGAAGGATAGATTTCCGAGTTCTTCCGTGGAACGCCGTGTTGCTTCGGCAATCATGGTTTCACTTAGATCCAAGCCGACGGCTTTCGCAGGCGAGACAATCGGGGCCATTAACCGAAGGAAGTCGCCAGTGCCGCAGCCAACGTCGAGCACGTTGAGTCCGGCGCGAAGACACAAAGGCGCGAAGAATTGAATGGGTGATTTCTTCGCGCGTTCTAAAAGGCGGGCACGAGTAGCATCCAGGAGATTTACAAAAAAGCGCGGATCTTCCGTTCGATCGACCTGAATCCATGCATCCGCAAAGGCGGTCGAGGGCACCAGGGGTTGAGCCATGCGTCCTCCTTAAGGCTGGACAGATTGCCGATTATCCAACCGCACGGCTTAACCAGGCAATCTGTTTGGTGAGGATGAAAGTCCGGGCGTGGATCAGCCAGTTCTCAGTTCTCAGTGGGATTGCGGAAGCGCATTTGGTTGCCTCGCTTAGAGCCTTTGTTGCGCTAGTTGCATAGGTCCTTCGCTGCGTTCGGCTGGCGCCTCACTTCTGCTCAGGATGACAAGACTAAGGGGTCGGCGGGTTGTTGCCAGTTGGGTGTGCCGTAAGCAAGTTCCATAGGTCCTTCGTTGCGTTCGGTTGGGCCTCACTTCCTCAGGATGACAAGGATAGAGGGGTCGGAGGGCCGTCGTAGTTCGGTGCGCGGTAAGCAAGTTGCGTATGTCCTTCGCTGTGTTCGGCTCGCGCCTCTTTTCCGCTCAAGATGACAAGACTAAGGAGTCGGAGGGTTGCTGTATTTCTGTGTGCGGTGCGCAAATTGCATGGGTTCTTCACTTCGCTGTGAAACCCACCCTAACGCCGCAAAGAACGAGGCGCCAGGATGGGCATATGAGCTGTAGATTCTGTTCTTAAAGTTGTGCGCGCAGAATCACTCGCAGTTTCTGTTCCTACTTGACGGGCACCAGCACCGGGGCGCCCTTATCTTTCACGAGGAAGACGACGAATTTCGCCGGTTTGGTTTTGCTTGCGTTGCGGCCAACAACGTGGACATCGTCGGGGCCTTCGTAGAAAGTCTGACCGGGTGTCAGAGTCACTTCCTTTCCGCCTCGTACCTGCATCACAATCGTGCCCTCCAGCACATAAACAAATGCATGCGCGTTGTGGCGATGGATTGGGTCCGAACTCCCCGGCGGATATTCCACCGTGATCATCAGACCTTCTTTGCCAGGGATATTCGTCAGGTCTTTCGAAAAGAGCTCGGTTACCTTAGCTTCCTGTGCGACCAGCGTGCTGGACATGAGACACACCAGCATGAAAACTATGTTTGTGAATGTCATAAGTTTGCCTTTCGCTCAAGCGACGCCATTTCAGTGGCTCGTGTGTTGATGGGCACTCCGCGGTTACATTAGCTCGCTTTCCTCTGGCTCTCTTTTGCCTTGGTCACTGCATCACCCGTCGACTGAGGCGTAGCACTCGGAATTTGTGCTGCGGTCTGAGTGAACCAATCCTCGAGCCGGATCGTTCCGAGCTTCGCATCGTCTCCGGGGATGAGCGTTCGCTCCGTCACCTTAATGCCGTAGTAGCCCGCTTGCGGGTCAGTGACGACCTCACGCGGATCCTTGCGCGCGGCCAGGCTGCGCCGGATGAAATCATCGAGAGGAGACCTTTCCGGACCCCCGATTTCGACCATGCCTTTTACCGGCGGACTTACTGCAACCCTTCCCACGCCAGTCGCAACATCGTCGGCAGCCATGGGCTGGAAAAGTACATGTGGCAAATGCACCTTGTTACCGTCGGTAGAAAAATCAGCGATGCCCTTGAAGAATTCGTAGAACTGCGTTGCGCGGACAATGGAGTAAGGGATTGAGGAAGCCTTGATCAGATTCTCCTGAGCGATTTTTGCCCGGAAGTAGCCACCTTCGAGCATGCGCTCCGTTCCTACAACTGACAGGGCAACGTGATGTTGTACCCCTGAGGCCGCTTCTTGGGCGAGGAGATTGCGGGTTGATGTTTCAAAGAACTTCAACACGGCTGCGTCTTCCCAATTGGGAGAGTTGGATACGTCCACGGCTACCGAGGCACCCTTCAGGACTTCGGCCAGTCCTTCGCCCGTAATAGTGTTGACGCCCGTATTGGGTGATGCCGCTACTGCCTTGTGTCCTTGCTCACGAAGTTTGTTGACAAGCTTTGATCCGACGAGTCCGGTACCACCGATCACTACGATTTTCATAGTTGTCCCCTTTCCTTCTGCAGCTACCGTTTCTATCCATGAGGTGGTGGCAGCGTTACTGGGTTATCGTGCTATGTGGTTGCTTGATGTACGTGCGTTAACGGCTCGCCACGTAGGCACACGACTGTTGTTTGAGTATCAAGCCGCGGGGTCGATGAATTTCTGCGCCGAAGGCGGCTCCACGGGCAAGACTCGCACTTGACGACGCCTCATGAGGAAATCGAATCCCCATTGCAGCAAGACGAAGAGCCGATTAGCAAATCCAATGAGAAAGTAAATATGTACGGTCGCCCAGAGGAACCATGCTGGGAAGCCTGCGAATCTTACAAACCGCAAGTCGGCGACTGCATAGGTCCGGCCTACGATCGCGAGATCGCCCTTATCCCAGTACCAGAAAGGCGCAGGTTTGCTGCGACCCGTCAACCTGCGCCGGATGACGTCGGCGACATACTTGCCCTCCTGGATCGCGGGTTGCGCTACTCCCGGCATGATCATGGGAGTTTTGGATTTGATGCCCAATAAGTTTCGGACTGGAGCCACGATATGGGCCGTGTCGCCAATGGCAAAGACCTCCGGATGTCCCGGCACCGAAAAGTCGGATTCGACCAAAATCTTTCCGACGTTGTCTGTCTCCGCTTTTAGCCAGCGTCCGGCGGGAGACGCAACAACTCCCGCTCCCCACAGCACAGTGCCGGCTAGAATTCTCTGCCCGCCAACGACAATTCCTTCAGAATCCACACGTGTAACACGGGCATTCGTATAGACCTCAACACCTAACTTCTCAAGGTGGCGCTGCGCTTTGATTGAAAGATGTTCAGGATACGTGGGCAGGATACGAGGACCAGCCTCATACAAAAGAATTCGTGCTGAGGTCGGATCGATGTGCCGAAAATCATGCGCCAAGGCCATGCGCGACATTTCGGCGAGCGTGCCGGCCATCTCTACCCCAACCGTTCCCGCGCCGACGAGCGCGAAGGTCAGTTCGCGGCGAATTTCCTCGGTTGTGGCTTTTTCGATCGAAGCCATTTCTTCAGCGCGCTCGAACGCACGCAGTATTTTGTCGCGAATGATGTCAGCATCATCGAGCGATTCGAGGCCTGGTGCGAAACGTCGCCATTCGTCGTGGCCAAAATAGTTGTACCGGATGCCAGTTGCGAGAATGAGGAAGTCGTAGTGCACCTCTCCCCGGGTCAGCTGGACGATGCGTCGGTCTGAGTCGATGCCGGTGACCTCATCCAAGAGCACATCAACGTTTTTTTGACGGCTGAAGATTGAGCGCAAAGCGCCGGAGATTTCATCTCCAGAAAGCAGGCCCGTTGCGGCCTGGTACAGCATCGGTCGAAAGAGATGACAGTTCCGCTTGTCGACGAGCGTGACGCGAACTGGTGCGTTGCGCAGAGCATGGGTTGCGGAGAGTCCTCCGAAGCCGCCGCCGACAATGACCACTCGAGGCAACATAGACTACGGCACCAAGTCGGACACGTCTCATGAGATGAAACGTGCCCTCACTTCGATTCCCTGAACGACAAGATTGTTGAAGGCGCTTACTACGATGCCCCAAGGAGTAAGTCTTGGACTCCATGAACTTTTTCAGGAGGACCCGTACATTCCCGATACACTACGCGTCTCTCCACCGTTCTACAGCCTTTACCGTAAGCCTAGTAATTTTCAGACTGACGAACACACGTGTTGTGTCGAGAAAAGCGTGCTGCTCGAACGCTTGTCGCTCGAAACAGAGCAGATGACGGGCGAGGACGCCCGTCGCTCCATGCTTGTGGCTTCTCGCTACTCCACCGGGATTGCTACTCGACCGTAACGGACTTGGCGAGGTTGCGGGGCTGGTCGACGTCGCAGCCGCGGCGGACAGCGATGTGGTACGCCAACATCTGGAGCGGCACGATCTCTAGGATCGGGGCGAGTTCTTCGGGCGCGGGCGGCACGTAGAGAACGTGGTCGGCAGCCTCTTTGATTTCTTCGTCGCCTTCGGTAGCGAGCGCGATGACGACTCCCGAGCGCGCTTTCACTTCTTTCAGATTCGACATCGTCTTTTCGTAACGTACGACCGAGAGCGGATCGTTGGGGTCGCGCGTCGCGATGATGACGACGGGGAGATTCTCGTCGATGAGCGCGTTGGGACCATGCTTCATCTCGCCGGCCGGATAGCCTTCGGCGTGAATGTAGGAAACTTCTTTCAGCTTGAGCGCGCCTTCGAGCGCGATGGGGTAGTGAATGCCGCGTCCCAGGAAGAGGAAGTCCTGGGCTCGCGAATAAGTCTTGGCCAATTCTTCGATCGCTTCATCGTGCGTGAGGATCTGTTCGAGTTTTCCGGGCAGACGCGTGAGGTCGAAGACCTCTCGTTTGGCTTGTTCGGGCGTGATGGTGCCTCGGACCTGGCCCAGATATAGAGCGAGCAGATAGAGAGCGGTCAATTGAGCGGTAAAGGCCTTGGTGGAGGCAACACCAATCTCGGGTCCGGCATGGGTGTAGACGGTGCCTTGCGCTTCGCGTGTCACCATGGAGCCGACGACGTTGCAGATGGCGAGAGTCTTCGAGCCTTTGGCTTTCGCCTCGCGTTGTGCGGCGATGGTGTCGGCGGTCTCGCCGGATTGCGTGATCAGCAGCGTGATGGTGTCTTTCGGGATGATGGGATCGCGATAGCGCCACTCGCTGGCGTAATCGACTTCGACCGGAATGCGCGCGAGGCTCTCGATCATGAACTTCCCGGCTTGTCCCGCGTGCCAGCTGGTACCGCAGGCGGCAATGTTGATTTTCTGGGCGGCACGGAATTCGGCTTCGGTGATCTCCATCTCTTCGAGAAAGATGTGACCGGTGTCCTGGGAGACGCGCCCGAGCGTGGTGTCCTTGACGGCGCGGGGCTGCTCATAAATTTCCTTGAGCATGAAGTGCTTGAAGCCGCCCTTTTCAGCCATGATCGGGTCCCACGTGACGTGCTGCACCTGGCGCGAGACGGGGTTGCCGTCGAAGTCGGTGAGCTGGACGCCAGCGGGCGTGATGACGGCGAGGTCTCCGTCGCCGAGGAAGAACAGATCGCGCGTGTGATAGAGGATGGCGGGGACGTCGGAGGCGACGAAGTATTCGTCCTTGCCCAGTCCGATCACAGCGGGCGGGCCGTTGCGCGCGGCGACAATCTTGTTGGGATCGTCGACCGCGATGACGCTCAGGGCGAAGACACCCGTCAATTCTTTTACTGCCTTGCGAACTGCTTCTTCGAGGGAAGGCCGATGGCCGTTGCCGGTCTTCAGGAAATATTTCTCGACGAGGTGCGCGATGATTTCGGTGTCGGTCTCAGTGGTGAATTTGTGGCCTTCCTCGATGAGCTTCTTTTTCAGCGAGAGATAGTTTTCGACGATGCCATTGTGGACGACGACGATCTTGCCCGTGCAATCGCGATGGGGATGAGCGTTTTCTTCGCTGGGACGTCCGTGGGTTGCCCAGCGCGTGTGGCCGATGCCATAGGTGCCTTCGAGCGGCTTTTGGCGGATGACTTCTTCGAGATTGCGGAGCTTGCCTTCGGCGCGGCGGATGTGCAGGCCGTCGCCGTTGCCGCCGACCGCGATTCCCGCCGAGTCATAGCCGCGATATTCGAGGCGGCGCAGCCCGTCGATGATGACGGGTACGACTTGCTTCTTCCCCACGTATCCAACGATGCCGCACATGAAAGGAACTCCTTGGTCCGAACGAAGCTCAAGAATTTGAAAACACCCTGCAAGTGAGAAAACACCCCTTACAAGTAAGACAACTTGTGCAGCAAGTTCAAGGCTGCCTTGGGGAGTTATTCCTCGAGGGAGTAACGATATTCCTCGATCACCGGGTTGGTGAGGACCTCGCGAGCGATGCGGTCGACCTCAAGAGCTGCGTCAGACTTGCTCAGATCGCTGTCGAGGGTAAGTTCGAAGTACTTGCCCTGGCGCACGTCTCCCAACCCCTTGTAGCCCATTTTCTTAAGCGCGCCCTGGATGGTCTTCCCTTGCGGGTCCAGAACGCTCTTCTTGAGCGATACGTAAACGTAGGCTTTCATTGGTTTACTCATTATACGTCAGGCTTTTTCGGGGTTTGGAGGCAGGTTTGGTACGCCCTGCCAGAGCCGACTACCGACTGCTTTCGGATAGCAAGGCGATAGGCGACGCTATTTAGACAGAGCTGCGCTCAATCTGACGATCGAGTTCGGCAAGGGCTTGTTCGAGCATTTGTCTGTGGCGGGGATCGGAAGCGGACTCGAGTTCTTTCGCAACACGAGCGCGTGAAAGACGCAGTCCTTCCAGTTGCCTACGCTGAGAAACTTGCTGGGAAGTGAGATGCTCGCGGGGTGTGTCTGAATTCTGGAATTTGTCCGCTTGTTGCAACTCGATGGACTTGCTTTCCCAGCCCCGTGCCATATGGGAATTATATCGAGAAGCGATCCAATTAAGGACATGTGATGCAAGTCACAAACACCGTGGTCACGATTGCACCGTTAAATTGGTCCAACATGTCCATAATTGGCGCTTGCGTCTAAAAACGGCGTGCACTAATTTTTTTGAATTGACAGCGATTTAAATCGCATTATTATGCGACGCGGTGCTGTTCACTTCGTCTCGAGGCAGCGGTCTGCGATAGGGGCGCAGACCCAGCCGATACATGCAGTCTGAGTCAGAAAGTAGTCTCGACTCCCAACGCGAGATCCATCGCTATCAGGCGCTTCTTGATGTAACCGACCTGATGGTCCGCCATTACAGCCTGCCGGAACTGTTCCACGAGTGGGCACAGCGGCTGCAGCGAGTGGCGGAATTCTAGCTTCTTCATTTTTCTCTGCACGATCCCCATGAAAATGTGATGCGCCGCCACCTAGGGGAGGGCGAAGGCCCTATCATTCCCGACGTTGTGGCCACGGACGAATCGGCGAGTGGCTATGTCTGGCGCAATCAGGCGCCCTTATTGATCCCAGATCTGCGCGAAGACGATCGCTTCCCGAAAGTGTTCGGGCTGCTCCGGGAGAAGGGCTTCCGCACCTATTACGTCTTTCCATTGACTGTTGGCGAGAAGCGGATTGGAACTCTCGGGGTCGGTAGCCGAGTTCCGCACGCGCCTATGGGGCGGACGACGAGCGCTTGTTGCGACGTGTGGCCGAGTTGGTGGCGGTTGCCGTAGAGACAGCGTCCACGCGCGAGGAGCTGCTCGATGAAAGACGGCGTCTGCAGGCGCTAGTGGATGTGAACCGGGAACTAGTTTCGAGCCTCGAGATGCAGCGCTTGCTGCCTCTGATTTCCGAGTGTGTCACGCGAGTCCAACACCGTTTGAATCCCCGCATCAAGCATGCGCGTTGCAATCGGCGCGGAGAGAGTGCTCAGCTGCTCGCGAGTCAGAAGTTGTGGACGTTGCTCCTGGAGCGCTTGCTGCGACAAGGTCTGCTCGATCCTGACTGACCTCCCCATTTCGACTACGGGCCGTTTCTCGGTAGGCGACAGTACGGATGCCTTTTCAGGTCATGAATATCGCGGTACGCCGACTGGAATTCACGGCTGAGTGCTTGCGCGGATCGGAGTCCCGCTTCACCGTAGCGGGAAATCAGATCCAGCAGGGGTTCTCTTGGCACAAAGTTCACCTGGCAAATACTGGCACGATCGTCAGCGGGCAAACTTGCCAAGCTTTTGCTCTCGTGGACGCCGCCCGCGACAAACGGCGCAAAGGAGATCCGCGTACGCTCGGGACTGACGCACGAAGAGATGGCGCAGATGATCGGCGCTGCGCGTGAGACGGTGACGCGGTTGTTGAGCGACCTCAAGAAAAAACAGTTGATCCGGTTGTTTCTCTTAAGTTCTCGATCCGCAGATCTCGATCGACAGCTCAATGCAAACACTGTCCTAGAAGTGAAAGCCTAGCTCCGCCGTCAACGTCCGCGGAGTTACGTAGTGAGTCCCGCTGAAGGTGGACAGAAAGTTGTATAACGCCGTGCGATTCGTGACGTTGATTGCGGTCAGCTGCAGGCTCCATTTATATCGGTCACCGTGAAACAGATTGTCATGACCCACGGCAAGATCGAACAGATGGCGCGGTGCGATGCGCGGCGGGTTGTGGTCGTCGTTCTCTGTTCCCGGTGCGGGCAGCGAGATCAGAGATGATCCGTATTGCGATGGCGCGCAGGTGGTGAGTGGTGCGGCGAACGTTGGGCGGACGTTTCCGCAGAAGAGCCCGGCCTGAAGTTGCTGGTCGGCCGTAAGCGCAGTGAGATCGACAGGAGTGGTGGTGTCGGTTGCGAACGGCACAGCCCCCGCGACTTGTCCGCTGTCGTAGCGCCAGTTGAAACCGAACCACGGACCGCGTTGCCAAGGCTGATATTGCAGGTGAGTGGTCTGGTTAAATTTCTCGTCATGATCGATGCGGAAGACGCCGCCTGGTGCAGAAGGACTTTCGCCGGCTCCGCCGATCTGCGGAGCGAAGAAGCGAGCGGCGACACTCGAGAAGACCATCAGGGCCGAGAAGCCGTGGAAGTTAGGGACGCTGATGCGGCCGGCGAATCCGGGAATCTTGGAGTTGTGCCACTCGATGGGGAAGGTGATCGGCGTCGAGCCGAGAATGCTGAAGTCGTACCCGTTGTGGGTGTACTTCCAGATGTACTCGCCCGAGAAGACAACATAGCGTCCGAAGGCCTGTTGGATGCCAGCATGAAATTCGTTGCGCCATCCGGGCGAGAGTGGATTTGAGGCGAAGACATTGCAGGCGAGCAGGGGCGCGAGAACGGAAGAACTGCAGCCTTGGCTTGAAAGAATCAGGTTTTCGTTAAACGGAGTCTCGAGAACACGCGCATAGGAGGCGCGAAACACGGTGTTGGTCTTCTTGACGTTGTACGCGACACCCAGGCGCGGTTCGAGTTCTTTGTGTGTCGTGAGCCCGTTATAGAAATCGCTGCGCAAACCGAGGTTGAACGACCACGATCCGGTTGAGATCGTGTCCTGGGTGAACATCGAGAGTTCTTTGACGTCGGTGTGGCCGTTGAACGGGAACAGGGTACCGCCCATGCGAGTGAGGTCGTAGTGCAGGAGCACAGGATTGAAGTTTGCATTGGCGGATCCGCCGGGATTCTGAGTGCCTCCGCACTGGCCGGTGTTCACGATCGCCGGATTCGTGTTGGGGCTTCCATCGGCATTCAGACAAATGGCGTTGTAAACGGGATTGACGATTCCGATCGTGTCATTTTCGTTCAGCAATGTCTGCTGGTAAACCGCGCCCGCCTTCACGTTGTGGATGCCCTTGACGTACGAGATGCTCGCGCGTGCGCCGGCGTTGGTTAGCGTGCGATTCTGCCCGACCGATTCCGATTGGAGATCGGGCGCGAGATCAGCAAAGGGATTGTTGCTCGGATAGTAGTTGTACTGGTCGCGGCGGACATAAGCTCCCAAGGTGAAGACCGTGGTGTTGCTAAGCAGTCGAATCCAGGAAGGGGCGATGTTGAATGTCTTGATCTGCGAGCGCTGATCGGCGGGGCCGACGACACGGCCGTTTGGATCGAGTCCACCGTTGTCGACTACAAGACCGTTCCACGCGGTCGCGTTTTCCGCGTCATACGAGTTGGGATTTTGGAACCAGGAGCGGGTGAAGTCGACGTTGAGGTGGAGTGAGTCGCCCGGAGAGAGTTGGTAGTCGGCGCGATCGAAGAAGTTCTCCTCGTTCCCCTTGTCGTGCATCACGGAAAATTCAGGTGGATCGAGGAAGCGGCCGCTTTTCATGCCATTGGCCGAAACGAAGTTGCCCCAGTTGTCGCCGCCATAGGCGAAGTTCACTCCGGCATTGGCAGTCCCAAACGATCCGTAAGACGTGGTGACGCTGCCGCTCGGTTTCTTTACGCCCTGTCCAGAACGCGTGGTCAGATTGATGACGATGCTGGTTTTGTCGCCGTACTCAGCGGGAGGCGCACCGGAGATGACTTCCATCGATTGAACCGCATCGAGCGGAATCTGGTTCGAGAAAACTTTGCTCTGCTGATCAGTGATGGGTTGACCGTCCAGAGAGAAGGAATTTTCGGCGTGATCGCCGAGGCCGTGGAAGAGCCCGTTCGAGTCGGCCGAAATGCCGGGCGTGGTCAACGTCACCGCGGAACTCAGCGAAGATGACTGGCTCTCGAGCGGCAGGCGGTCGACGAGCTTCTTGTCCACATCGGTGTGGAAGGTCGAATCGGTCTCAATCAGGTCGCTGCCGCTTTCTACGGTCACGACCTCGGAGGATGCGGCGATTTGAAGGGTGATTTTCAGGGTTATCGGAACGAGCGAGCGGACGTCGATGTCCTGCGCGTAGAGCGCAAATCCGGCTGCGGTTACGGTGACGTGGTAGGGATTGAAAGGCACGTTGGGAACTGTGAAGTTACCGTTGCTATCGGTGGCCGCGGTGCCAGTGAACTGGCTGACGGAGTTGTGCAATTGAACGGTCGCGTTCGGAACCACCGCGCCCGTCTGATCGAGAACCGTGCCCGTGACCGAAGTCGAGTTGCCGCCGGCTTGAGCCGCCGCGGGAAGGGCGAAAGTTGCTCCAGCAAACAATAGGAGAAATAAGAAATTACGAGCAGAAAGCATGAAACTCTCCTCCGAGGGATGGAAGCCGATTTAGAAAATTGAAAGTGGAGCGCGGGTTTTCTAAGCGGCCGGCGGAGGACGGATGTAGAGCGAACTAACTCGGAGAAGGGAATGCAGTGATGGCTGAAGAGTCGTGACCAGCGAGGTCTGCGAGACAACAGGCGCCGGCTGAAACGCGGCGGCAACCACAGCCGTCGAATGGGCTACGGAACAGATGGAGCAGGCGCGATCGGGCCCAGTGGAGTTGGCGTCGTGAACGTGAATGGTCTGTGCGCTGGCGGCGCACAAGGTCAGAAGCAGGCACAGCAAGGCGAGAGCCCTGGTCCAGATCCCGGTTCGACCCGAAATGTGCGCTAGCGACTGACCCACGAAACGAGATTACCTGAAGTGACGCCTGTTTTTGAGATCCGAAGGGCCAATGCAAGAGGCGCTCCGGCGGTCATGACTCACAGACGAATAAACTTACTTGGAACCCTCGCGCATCGAAATGTTTCCCCGGAAGGAGTGCAATTCGAAGTCGGCGGAGCCTTGCGGAAGCAGCGTTTTCGAGTTCGCGAAACCACTGGCCATAATCGGACGGGCCGGCAGAATATGGTTGTCGACTTTCCCCTTTACCGAGCGAGCCTTGAAGTGTGCCAGCCGTGCAGATGCGAGTGACACGTCGATGTTGCCGGTGCCCGTGACAAGCTTATAGAAACCATCGCCCGGATTTCCGAGATAGCGAATCTGTCCCGTGGCGGAATGGACCTCGACCATCGGTCCGGTGACATCCTGCAACAATACATCGCCGCTTGAGGTAGTGACATCCACGTGCCCGTCGGTGACCTGGCGAAGGGAGATCGGGCCGCTCAGCGTCTTCACATGAACATGGGCATTGTGGATGAGGTGCGCATCGACGGAAGCGGTGGTGCCTTCAAAAATCAGATCGCCCTCCAGGTTCTCGGCGGAAAGGGAGCCGGCGGCCGTGCTCAGGATCACGCAGGCATCGGCAGGGACCAGCACCTGGTAGTCGACGTTATCGGCCTTGGCACCAGTGGAAATCTGGGAGCCGGTTACGAGTTCAATGTGATTTTCGATCTGCTGGGCCTGGATGGAGACGGCGTCGGAGTGAACGACGGTCGCGACTACGCGTCCGCCATTGGATGGCGTGACGGTGATGCGCCCATACTGATTGCGAATCGAGATGACCGGACGAGCAGTGACGTTATAAGCGAGCACGTCGCGCTTGATCTGCGCCGAGGCGACTACGGAAGCAATCAGGACGAGAAAGACGAGGGGCGCGGGATGGGTCCAACTTCTCATGACAATCTCCGACAGGTGTATCTGATCATGCCAGAAATCCGGCTAAGATGACACACGAATGCTACCGACTACGATGCCGCTTGTTTTAGGACAGGTTGCCCCCGCGCCATCACTAAAGGCCGAACAATTCCCGCAAACGCTTGGTCTGGGCACGACTTACCGGGATTTCCGTTTGCTTCTTATCGTCCATACGGAGCTGGTAGGAACTCTTGAACCAGGGGACCACCTCTTTGATTCGGTTGATGTTGACCAGGAAGGAGCGGTGCGCCCGCCAAAAGAGGTTGGGATCGAGGCTATCGAGAAGCTCTTCCAGTGTGCGGCAGTTCGAGTGGCCTTCGGTGCCATTCACGCCCGCAGTGACGACGGAAATGACGCCGTCTTCAATCGATGCATAACAAATGTCTTTCTGGTCCACGAGGAATAGTCTTCCTGCCGATTTGATCAGCACCTTCGAGGTGGCCTGCGGCTTCTGGGATTCCAGCATACGGACAAGAGTCTCGAGCTTGTCCGATGGCGCCGCAGCGGAATCCATCTTGGTGCGAGCTTTCTGGATGGACTGCGCGACGCGCTTTTTGTCGAAGGGCTTTAGGAGGTAGTCGACGGCATTTACTTCAAAGGCTTTGACCGCATACTGGTCGAAGGCCGTCGCGAAGACGATCTTGGGGAGCGGGACCTTCCGGTCGAGAAGCTTCTTGATGACGCCGAAGCCGTCGAGTCCGGGCATCTGGACGTCGAGAAAAACGAGATCGGGATTGTGCTCGCGGATGAGGTGGACGGCCTCGAGCCCGTTTTTGCCCTGCGCGACTACGTTGACATCGCCGACACCCTTTAAAAGGAAGGCGAGCTCATCACGCGCTAACTGTTCGTCGTCGACGATGACTGCGGACAGGGACATGTGCTCTTAATGGCAGTGCAGCTTCAGTATATGGGTGCGCTTGAAGGAGGGGCAAGCGACTGCGGATTGGCCGAGGTTTCCCACAGTGCTGGAAAGAAGCTTTGGGTAGGATGCCGGAGGCCTATGTCCACGAGAGATCGCGAGACACGAGAGCGCGCCCGAGGGCAGTTTTCGATTTCAAGAGAAACTTGGTGTTGAAGTACGACTGGTAGACCGATCGCATCCGC
>Ga0126371_10001213_pt1 | contig 21666 bp, 16 predicted proteins | sample PanSoiMetaPlot_4_FD_110145 | JGI IMG/M metagenome (GOLD analysis project Ga0126371, IMG submission 110145) | Tropical forest soil microbial communities from Panama - MetaG Plot_4 | ecosystem: Environmental > Terrestrial > Soil > Tropical forest > Bulk soil | place: Panama | collected 2016-02-17 | reverse complement strand
GGCATCGTTCTGTATCTCACGTACTGGTTTCGACAGCGCGAGCAAGCGCGGTCCCTAGCACTGTTCATGACGGCCTTGCCAGTCACCAGCATCGTCGGTGCCCCAATCTCCGGCTTGATCTTGGACCACGCGCACTGGCTGGGTCTCGGGAGCTGGCGCTGGCTCCTGATCCTCGAAGGATTGCCTGCTGTCTTTTTTGGCGTCTTCACCTACTTCGTGCTCCCCAATCGTCCGGCGGACGCGAAATTCCTGACACCGGAAGAGAAAGAATGGCTCAGCGCAAGCTTGTTGTCTGAAGAAAAGAAGAAGATCGAGCAGCGCCATTATTCTGTCGTGCAAGCCTTGTTGAACCCGCGTGTGGTATGTCTCGGCATTATCGAATTGGGGATCGTAACCTGCTCGTACACTCTCAGCTTCTGGGCACCACAATTGATCAAGTCGCTCTCCAATGACTACTCGAACACCACGGTCGGAATGTTGGTCATGATCCCATACGTGGTAGGCGCTGTTGTCATGGTCCTGGTGGCGCGCAGCTCGGATAGGAACTTGGAACGGCGCTATCACGCTGCCATCCCAGTAATGGTGGGAGGAATTGGGCTGCTGCTGATCGGCATCGTTCATTCGCCGGTCGCCATCGTCGCGCTCTTGTCACTTCTGGCCATTGGCGCCTATGGGTGGTGCGCTCCCTTCTTTGCCCTGCCGTGCGAATTCTTGACGGGATCGGCAGTGGCTGCCGGCGTCGCCCTGATCAACTCCATTGGCAACATTGGGGGATTCATTGGGCCATATGGGATTGGAGTGGTTAGCGGATGGACAAGTGGGATGCACCGCGCTTTTGCGCTCTTAGGGATTCCTATGCTGCTCTCCGCAACTAGTTTGCTGCTGCTCCCCAAGAGGGTGCACGTACGCCGTCTTGTGCGAAATGAATCAGTTGAGTTGAGTCATGGTTCCGCAGTCGTTCGGCGTTGGCGCGTAGGCGTGATGGAAACTCATCGCTAGTAACTCGCTGACCGCCTGTCCGGCTTGAGGCCAATCTCGATGCGAATCGTCATAAGAGGGAGATAGCATTCGTGGCGACACAAGCAAGCAATGTTAGTTTCGAGCACGCGCTATACGCCGACGGAACAAGAACCCCTCATTCGGCAAGGTGGGATTCATCACCCCCATTTACCGAGCGCTTCCTCGGCGAGGCGGGCACTCGTCTTGACCAGCGCGTTCCTGATTTAGGATCAGGAGTGGGCGATGTGTCGATGCTTTTGGCGAAGTTGGTCGGCCCCTCTGGCGAAGTCGTCGGCATTGAACGCGACGCGAACTCGATTGCACGGTCTTGGGCGCGTGTGAAAACCGCAGGGCTTAACAATGTCAGCTTCACTCTCAAGCTGCACTATATCGAGCGAAGGACAAGACGAAGTCAGGAGCGGAATTCAGTTCACATCTTGCGAGGACTATGCTGATACCGCCGATACCTGTCTGCGCACAACTGGAGGGAAGGAGAAACTATAGAAACTGCAGGCGGCGCGTGAAATCACCTGTAGCTGGCTAAAAGCAAGCGTGTTAGCGCTAAAGTGCAGGTACAGCAAGGTAGCAAGAGCAGGAGCAATAGAATCTCTCACTCTCCGCCATATATATTTGTCCGACGTGAACTTAGCTAGCACCGTTCTCATGAGCCACAAACCGGATCAGAACTGGACACCGAACGCCTATAAGGAGCGTGAGTGCAAAGGCGATTTATCAACGGCTAATGTTCCGCGTGAAGATAGGCTCAACGCAGACTGATTTTGGTCAATCAAAAGTTCGCGTGCCTGCAGCAGTTTTGGGCACCTTAATGAATGTAGGCTCCATTGGGTAACAGATACGCGATGGGCCACAACTCCCGTTTTTCTTCCACGAGTGTCGACCATTTGAGAGTCCGGTTATCGGAATGGGAAATCGACTGCATGCCGGGCAGCACTTCCGATGCTGCGTCTGCCAAACGGTAGGCGTCTCCTACTCCGAGGACTGCAATCTCGGGGTGATCACCCATTTTCTCCTGCATGAAACGGGTTGCGATTTCTACATCCTCGATCATCTGCAGGAAATATGGCCTACCAATCAATAGAGAGTTATAGACGTAATCCGCTAAAACACTGGAAGTGGGGTTCACGTATGAGTGATCGAAATCGGAGCTCGCTAAAGTTGGATCATCGGCAGACATTGCTGTGTATTGCATCCGCGTTTCGCCTAAACCGCGGGGATCGATCGACACGATGTCGTAACCTTCATCAACATACTTTCTTGCGTCTGGCCAATCTTGCGCAGTGATTTTGCCATTCTCACCAAGCCAGAGCAGGATGCGGCGATGATTTTGCTGCTTGTAAATATGCAGCAGCGGCATTTCCAGATACCGGCTGTTATGTAGAAGGTAGCGATCAATCTTTACATCGCCCGAAGTCGAAGTTCCCACCAGCTGCCACAAGATTTCTTTTACCCGAGGAACCGATCCCTCGTATTTGCCTACATCCCACGTTTTGATTCCCGGATACAGTTCGGAATAGTAGAGGGGCTTCAACTCGGCCGACTGGCTCTTGTGCTCAAAGTAGTAGTCGCGAATCAGATCCATCACCGACCGGGCGTTCGGGAAATCGAGCATGACCTGACCCGTACGCGTGCACTGCAGAGTTTTTTCGTCCAGCAACTGAACTGGCGCAAAGCCGCGGCGCGCCGGCATTTGGTTGAAGTGGTCGATGAAATCGATCGCTGCGTCCTGGTTCTCATCCGAGTACTCGTGCTCGTGATAGCCCTCGTGCATCGCGATGCGATCCCGGTGTCCGAACTTGGAATAGAGATCAGAGACTTCACGGACGGTTTTGTGCGCGCCCTCGATGGGGAAATAATCAAGCACCGCCGCTGCGACAAAAACAGGCCGCGGGTACATTAGCAACAGGAGACCGGGATGGTCGATTCCGTTTGAAATCATGCCATACAAGTCCTGCTCAGGGTCACTATCTGGATCTTTGAAGATGCGGTTGTAGACGCGCATGGGGAGCGCTGTAATGTAACAGGAAGGCGCCGCAACTTTGATTCGCGGATCGATCGCAGCGATGTTGGCGGTCTGAAATCCACCACCGCTCGTACCGGTGATGTTGATGCGCTCCGGGTCAACGTCGGGTCGGCTCACCAAATAGTCGACCGCGCGTATTCCATCCCAGATTTCCCAACGTGCGAGATTCGTACCGGCCAGATAGGCGAGATTGCCAAGGACCGCATGTTCCGCGCAGATGAGGTTGTAACGGCTTTTGTTTTTTCTTGTGTCCCAGAATTGGCTGCGCTCTGCCTGGCCGACGGCGTCCCAACTGATAACAACATAACCGCGCTGCGCCAGATGTTGACACAAGGATTGGTAATGCACTTTGCCATTAGCAGCGTGCCCGCTGGGGACCAGCACTCCGGCATGTTTTGCGGCGCCGTCTTCTGGCACATAAAGCAGCGCGCTGACGTACACGCCTGGCAGGCTCTCAAAGAGAAGCTTCTCGATATGGAAACCGTTCATCTGTATGCGGCCGGTTATCTGAGGGTTGAGCGGGGTCTTGTTCGCCGGAAGACCACCCAACATTTTCAGAAAGCTATTCCGCAGTTCTTGCTGCAGGCGACGTAAATCATCTTCCGTCTGGAGGGCTTCCCATCGTTTGCGTCTCTCCTCGTCCTGCAGCCAAGCCATTTCAGTTTGATACTTCAGATAGGGAGTAATGCGTGGGCCTTCAACAGGACTGGGCAAGACAAGAAAACTACTTGCGGGGGGAACGTCTTGGGATTGCATGGACACGAAGGACGTGGCGAGAAATAAAATGGCGAGGAAATGTTTCATGGGTGCGCAGTATAGTGCAGAATCCCGCGAATTTACACGAAACCGAAAGTGTGAAACACTTGGCGTGCAGAAGGCTCTGGATCCGTCGAGGTCTGGTTTCGCGTCGCTCGAACTCAGGCGAGCATGCCGCCACAAGCACGAATGGAAACAAAATCCGGCGTGTATCACACGGCGATCTGTAACAAGCGGGCGGCGTTTTGGTTATAAACCTTGCGCAAAATTGGTTCGGGCAAACCGATACCGTAAATCCGCCACCGTCCTTGAGGCGGCACCTTGGCCGGAGCATAGTCGAAATATTCGTCCTCCGTCTCGAGAAATCGAAAATAGATTTCGTATAGCCTGTCTTTGAATACCTGTTGGGGAAATTCGTCTCCGTGCGGCGTGGCATCGGTTCCGAAAAGGATGCGATCTTGATAACGATCAAAAAAACGCCGTGAACGCCGCGGTTGCCGGCCCAGTTCCCCGACGCGAGCGGCGATGTCCACCGTCATATTCGGAAAGCGCTCGAGATTTTCAGAAACGTTGTCCAGGTTTTCCGCGAAGTTACCTACATGCAGAACGAGAAACTGTGTGCGGGGGTGGCGCGCGAAGACTCGATTTCGGGCTTCCAATAGTTCCGCGTTGCTGGGAAAGCCGTCACCGTAGAACGACCAGTCCGGATGATTGTTGAGTTCCTCGAACCGCTCGTTGAACCGGTCTGTCGGAGTGAAAAATGCGATTGGGTCAGAGACGTGAATGGCGACCGGCATATTGAGCTGGCCGCATGCGTCCCACATGGAGTCAAAGCGCGGATCGTCGATCTTGACCAATTGTCCTGAGGTAATGTTCTCACGCAAATAAAGCCCTAGCGTTTTAAGAATCTTGAGCCCTTTCGCTCCGGCGCGGTGCGCACGTTCTATTTCCTCAGCCTGAATGCGCGGATAATGGGGTTCAAGAAATCTTGCATAGCAGGGCTCGGCGAAGCTGTAAAACCGCCCAGGATAGGCCTTGTCATATTTGGCGATCACGTCGGCGAGGCCGTCGTCGTATCCGCCGGTAAGATTCACCATCGCCCGGATGTTCTTACGATCCATCACCGGAAGGAGTTCGTCGGGCTTGCCGAGGTAGGTGCGCTGCGCTGAAATGTCCACTCCGTTGCGTGACTTGGCGGATACGGTGATGTGAGTATGCACGTCAACCACCGGAAAGCGGGCACGCTCGACATGGGTCTCATTCACGTGCAGCTTGCTCTTCGGTTCGTATTCCGCGAGTGGTAGCGGCGGGGTTTCGGCTGCAGGCTGAGAGTGTGGTTCCTCGTTAGCGGGAATCGGAAGCGCGGTTCCGCGGTGAGCAGAGGCGCCGAGGGCGAGACCCAGCGTGCGAAGCCACTGGCGACGGTTTATCAACGATTCATCCTCCCATAGAACACAAAGAGATGATTGAGTCTATGCAGCCGTGGCTTTTCAGCGCCCCGGCTTCAATTCTGGAGTAGCGATATCCAGCGGTACGTCTCGCCCACTCACTGAGCCATGCCAAAGGCTCCCGCCGAAGGTCGAAACATAAATTTTGCTGTGGTCCGCCGGATCGGGAATCACTCGATAGGCCCATTCGAAGTTAAAGCCGGGAATGCGCGACCAGCGCTCGCCCCGATCTGTGGATCGCCACGCCGAAGACTCGAATCCTGCGGCGTAGAAAACATTCGGGTCCTTGGGATCAACGGTGACATCATAGACGTGACGGTCCCGATCAAAGATCTGTCGCCAACTGCGTCCGGCATCCTCTGAAAGAAATATGCCTCCGCCGTCGCCATGTATGCCCGACGCACGCGCCCAGGCTGCGAGATACAAACGCGCGGGAGAGTTTGGGTCCACAGTCAACGCATTGGGTCCGTTTACTCCCGGTGGAAGCTGAACTGCTTCCCAATGTTCGGCGCCGTCTTTGGAACGGTACAGGGCGCCGTCGCCGGAGTTCCCGATGCCGCTATCTTCTGAGCGGCGCGCGATGACCACGTAGAGGGTCCCGTCTGGCGCAAGCGCCAACCGCCAGGCAAATGGCTGCTTTTGCGTGATGCCCTCATTCTTGAGGATCCACGTTTTGCCGCCGTTAGTGCTCTTGTAAACTCCACGCCCGAATCCGGCAACATAGAGAATGCGCGCATCCACAGGACTTGCGGGATCAAGCAGAATATGCGTGGCGGCGGTTTCTTCCATTCCTGAATTCGATTTGTGCCAAGTCTTGCCGCCGTCTTCGCTGAGACAAACTCCACCCTTGTAGTTCGCTGGATCTTCATGCCGCCACATTTTCGGGCGCGGTAGATCGTGGGTACCGCTATTCACGCTCCACATGCGGCCTCGCACCTTGGGATCGAATGCGAGCCAATATGTCGTGTTGCGCCACTCCCTCGGAACTCCCATCGTCGAGCTCTGCCAGCTCTTACCAGCATCTTCACTGCGAAACAAGCCTATGTCGGTATACGTCAGAAACTCGCGGGCGGAAGTGAAGGGATCGAAATGAATGCCGTACACGTTAGTGACATCCAGACCAGTGCTGACCCATTCGGCGCCGGCGAGCTTGCGCGAGTACACCGCTGACCAGGTCGCACCGCCGTCCGAGGTTTTCATGGTCCGGCCGAGGTCTGTCGCGTAGGCGAGATTGGGATCCTTATCGGAAACGCCAATCTCCAGTGGGTTTTCTCCCCAGTCAATACCAAACGTCGGAGTGATCCAGGCATCGTGCACGTTCGGCGCTGCTGCGTCTGCTTCCTTCCAGACCAGTTCCCAGGATGCTCCTGCATTTTGGGTCTTGGCTACGCCCATCCAGGTTTTTCCCTCCAGGGATAGGTCGCTATAGGAGGCGTATGCTACATTCCCGTTCTCGCGACTTGTTGCAATCGCTCGTACCTTTGCTCCCGAACCGGGCAGCCATGTTGCCTTCCAACTCTTGCCGCCATCGGGCGAAACGAGAATTCCTTTTTCTGAGGTGCCATACACAACGGGCTCGGGAGCGGACGTGAATCCCAAGGACACACTTGTGAAACTCGCCGATTCTGGTGAGGGGAAATTATGCAGTCCGGAAGCAGTTCTTATCGTTTCGAAATGCTGTCCTGCGATATACAACGTGCGTGCATCGCGCGGAGATCTTGAATCGATCCAGATTTGACGCGGGGTATCGGGCAGAGCGCCCAGCGATTCCCAGCTGGCTCCCCAATCTCGAGACACGAACAATGCAGGGTGAGCTTTGCCGCGGGCGGCGTAGAGAGTCTTGGAATTTGAAGGATCGACCGCGAGCGCCACAATGGTGCCGAGCGGGTCCGGGTCACTTACTAGCTCCGGCTCGGCGTGGTCCGATCGCATCACCATACTTTTTATGTTTCGGGGATCCGGATAGACGAGCTTCCAGCTCTCGCCGCCATCTGTACTGCGCCAAAGGCCAAGGCCTTGCGCATAGATCACCCTCGAATCGATTGGATCAAACACAAAGAACCGAGACACGCCGCGGAGATTGAACATTCGCCAAGAGTGGCCCCCATCATGGGTGATGTAAGAACCAGTCATGTCACACGAGACGAGCACGGTATTGGGATCGTGCGGGCTGATCGTGGGATTGAACATTGCCCCGCCACCGCCCGGACCTAGCACCTCGAAATCCCCGGGCCGAACCGCGAAGGCGAATCCTGCAAGGCAGAGGAAAAGAATCACCCGATGGCTGATCCTTACCATTTTGATGCTTTCTTTTAGTTTCGATATTTTTCGTGACCACTTTCGAGCAAAGCGTCTGAAATGTCAACGACAAAACGGTAGAGGCCCCCTTTCAAGAAATCACACGGAGAGACGTCCTCTCTCACATCGCAATCGTCGACCGTGGAGCAGTTGGCGGAAACGTATGGCCGCATTTTTTATCGTCGCACGACATGATTTCGTGACCGGACAAACACGGGAGTGCCAGTGCTCATTTCCTTCTGGTTTCATTCTGTTGTTTTTGCTTGAGGTTCGTTTCTTGTCTGTGATACAAGGCTGTCCAATCACCCAGGCTCGAACGGAGGGGTCCAATGAAGGTCCGTTCTACCCTTGCAGTTACTCTGCTGCTTGCTGTCGCAGCCCTGTCTTTCAACCTTTTTCTTTACGGCCAAGGCACGGACCTTGGCACAATTCGAGGGACTGTTGTCGATCCCAGCGGAGCCGTCGTCGCACAAGTGACCGTGACCGTCACCGACACCTCAACCGGAGCCAGCCGCCAAACAAAAACGAATGCGGATGGTGCCTATGAAATGTTCGGGCTAAGATCGGGCACTTACAAAGTGGCGGTACAGGCGGCCGGATTTGCTGCGCGAGAAATCACTGGAATCGTTCTAAACGGCAGCAGCGTGGTCGGGGTGAACGTAACGTTGCGGGTCTCAAGTGCTCAGGAAGCAGTCGAGGTGAACGCTAGCGCCCCCGCTATTAATACGGAAAATCCAACAATCGCGAATACGATTTCTTCCGCCGCCGTAATTGATTTGCCACGCGACTCGCGTGACGTGTATTCCTTCCTTTATCTCAACCCCAACATTACTCAAGCCGATGAACCTGGGGACTTTAAGTTCAGCGGCTTTCAAAGCTACGGCGCAAGTTTTTCTCTCGATGGACAACGCTCAAGCGGCGGTATCTTTGGCGCTCAGACTGCCAGCGAACCGTCTTTGGAAGCCGTCGATCAGTTAAACGTGCTGTCGGACAATTTCAGCGCTGAATACGCAGGCATTGCCAACATCCGCGTCACCACGAAGCGGGGTACGAATCAGTTTCACGGCTCACTGTTTTACAACAACGAGAACTCAGCCCTGGCTGCGATGACGCTGCAGGATCAGATCGGAAAAGCGAGCTTCGCACCGTCTCCTTTGCAGCCCAGGTATCCGAGCTCGTCGTTCAACATCAATGATCTCGGCGGATCGTTCGGCGGACCGGTGCCGATGCTTCACAAAACGTGGTTCTTTATGGCGTACGAGCGCGACTACAACGTTTCTCCTGTATATGTTCAAGGAAACAAAGTCGCGCATCCTGACCTGTACACCGGTAATTTCTCTGCACTGGACCCTTCAGTGTTGCCGGATGTACCCGCGGGCGTGACGCTGACGGCTCAAGAGCTGGCCAGCAATACCTACCAAGGCCTGGGTCAGCAGTTCACACAAATTCCGTCGCGATTGCTCAATCCCACGGTGCAAAGCCTCATCAATAAGTACTTCCCGAAGATTGGGACATCCGCACCGATCGATACATTCAGCGGGCAAGTTCCCGGCACTTTTCAGACAAGCCTGCCCGGGCGCGACACTCTCGACTTGGGGACTTTGCGCTTAGACCATGACTTCACTGACAACGATCACGTCTACTTGGCCTACAATGCCTCGGCAGAATCCAATGCGACAAGCCCTGTCGTCGCGCCCTACACGGGACTCGGCCTGACGAAAAACCAGCGCCAGAATCATACTTTGAATCTGTCCTACACTCGGGTCATCCGACCGACCCTGGTGAATGAAGTCCGTGGCGGCTTTAATAAAGAGAATCTGCTTCGGCACAGCAACACCACCCTGGATAGTTTCCTGTCGGGCATTGGCTTCGATCCCACTGACACCGCTGCCTACAGTTCAGCGGTGGGATCGTTCGCATTGTCTACCTTCGGTCATCCTGCAATTAGCTTCAGCAACGACTTTGTAACGTTTGGCAATGGTGGGAGAAACACCTATCGACCGTTGAGCCAAGCTTTGTGGACTTTTGGTGACACGCTAACCTGGGTTAAGGGAAAACACAGTTTCAAGTTCGGTGGTGATGCGGTTCGCAACTGGGCTATCGATGGCTTTGCTCTTAACCGTGGGAATCCGCGCGGCCTGATGACTTACAAATCTCCGTCTGACTGCGCGAGCGGAAGCTGTATTGACAGCCCTACTGATCCATTCGCCGATTTTCTGCTGGGCCTTCCTCCGACTACGGCAAGTTTCGTTCTGAAGCCGCGCCCTCCCATGACCGTCCATAACTGGGAACAAGGGTATTTCGCGCAGGACGACTGGAAAGTGACCGCACATATTACTGTCAACCTTGGACTGCGGTGGGACTTGATCTCGCCCTTTATCGAAGAAAACGATCTGATGGCGAACTTCGATCCTAACCTGACCAACCCGACGGGGCAGAAGGGCGTGTTCGTCGTTCCATCGACGCGGACTCTTCCATATCTCGATACACGGATCACCAGCTACGGTGTGCTCACAGCGGCGCAAACGCATGAAGGCATTGGGCGGGGCTTGATACGCCCGTACTATAAAGATATCGCGCCCCGCCTGGGAATCGCGTGGGGGATAGGGAATCGATCGGTAATTCGCGCCGGCTATGGAATCTTCTATCCGACATCTGCAGCGCAAGGCATTCGCGATCCGATCGCGACGAATCCCTTCAATCAAGGCGCAACGTACCTGAGCAACACGATTCCCAACGGATGGCCCGGCTCTCAGCATGGCATCAGCCCGATTAGCGGAGGTTCGATCAAAGGATTCGGCAACACGCCAACCGCGAATGCAGTCCCGATCAATCTGCAGGATCCTCGAATCCATCAGTACAACGTAACCTTCGAGCGCGAGATTGGCTGGAACAGCGTCTTTCGCGTCTCCTACTTGGGCACACACATGTCCGGCCTGATTGCCGGACGAGACCTGAACGAGCTTCCGCCCAGTAACAACGGTTTCGCCACCAGCAGCGGAGCCAACACCGCCGATGGGAGCGGCGACGGGGTTACACCTTGCGACCCAATCAGCACGGGAGATTGCGCGCTGTCGACCGCCGATTCGGCCCTGTACCCATTTCCGATCATCGGCGAAAACCTGCTGACCTACGGAAACTTTGCGTATGGTAATTCCAATGCTCTCCAGACCGAGTTGAATCGTCGCTTCAAGAGCGGGCTCATGTTGCACCTTTCGTATACTTATCTGGACCAGAAGTCCACGATCGGCGATACCGCGAATTCGAGCCTCGGATCCGTGCCGTACAACATATTCAGCCCCAGCGGGGATTACTCCACGGATGGTTTTGTTTCCAAGAACCGTTTTGTGGCCTATGGAATCTATGACCTGCCCGTAGGCCGCGGCCGAAAATGGGGGCAGGGATTATCGAGGTTTGCCGATGCACTTGTGGGCGGCTGGCAGACGACGTTCCAAATGTTCGCCAAGACAGGAACCGGGTACACTCCTTTTTGGCTTTGCGACGATTGCGATCCAGTCTTTCCGGGGAATGTGGGATCCAGTTCCATGGATGCAGTGGGAGACTTCAACTTCCCAACCTTCCGGCCAAACATCGCCAGCCGCAACTTCTCTACAGGCCAGCACGGGAGTGGAGCGACGATTTGGAACGCACAGGCGTTTACCGTGCCCTCCGTGGGTTCTGATTTCTTCGGCAATTCAGCTGTGGCCAAGCGCAACGTCTTGGTCGGTCCGAGTCTCTGGGGTCTCAACCTTGGTGTGCACAAGAATTTCCGGGTCACGGAGCGGGTGAATGCGAGCCTTGGAGCAGATTTCAATAACGTCCTTAACCATCCTTTGCTCGCACCTGATCTGAGTGATGGCGGGGGTGGCGGCACGTTTGCCATGGTTGGAGATTTCTATCTGCCGGACCCAGTCGCCGGTCCGCCGGGCAAGCAGCCTGTCTTGGTGCCAATCACGAGCCAAGCCCCACCGGCGGGACAGGGCTGCCCGATTGGGGGAGCGAATTGCTACTTCGAGTACAATTCCAGCTTCGGCCAATTGATCAAAGGCTACGATCAGGAAGGTGTTACCTCGAGGCGTCAGATCCGCCTGCGACTGCGTATTACTTTCTAAGACAATTGGGCGACACTCAACAGAATCCCGGGCTCCACAAACGAATCGGAGATGACTACACGCGCGTTTGCTCTTTTGACTATTCTCCTTTGTTCAATCCCGAGTGCGGCGCAGACCAACGTCATTCGACCCAACGAAATCGACGACATTCTGGTAAATCCCGGGATGGGTATCGAGACGTTCAATCGCTTTTCGGGGCAGCCCTTAAACGACGGAGTTACCTGGTCCGAAGTCGGGCCGGAGACCGCACTTCCTGACAGCGCGCCTCATGCGGTAGATTTCCCCGGTTCGAGCGTCGCCTATCTACGCTGGTTCTGGTCCCAGCTTGAGCCACAGCCGGGTAAGTACCGGTGGGAGATTATCGATGCCGCGCTTGCGGAATCGCATCGTCACCACCAGAAGCTCGCCCTTCGCGTGATGCCTTACGACAATAGGCATCCACTCCCCGAATGGTACATCCATTCCGGCGCCCGTCGCGCGAACAAACCAGCCGACAAGGACGGGGAAATCTGGTCTCCTGATTCCAACGACCCCCTGTATATCAACACATGGAGCGCGATCGTCCGGGAAATGGGAAAGCGTTACGATGGCCATCCCGACCTCGACCACGTTGACATCTCGACCGTCGGATATTGGGGAGAAGGCTGGGGACCTTACCTGCCTGAGTGGCCAGTGCAGCAACGGCTTATCGATCTTTACTTTCAAGCTTTCCCGCGCACACTACTGTTGATGAACTTCGATGAATTGCCTGCGCTCGTCTATGGCACCAAGAAAGGAGCCGGCTGGCGGCTCGACTGCTGGGGTGACATGGGACGGCCATCCAGGAATTTCGCGCACATGCTCGATCTCTATCCGCAACAGATCGCGCGCGGAAAGCTGCAAGATGTTTGGCGCACCGCGCCCGTGTCGCTTGAGACCTGCGGCGTCCCGGAATCGTGGAGGCAGTGGGGTTTTTCATTGAAGCCAATCCTTGATCAGGCGCTACGCTGGCATGCTTCGACCATCAACATCAAATCAAGCCAGATCCCTGCGGAATGGAGACCCGCCTTTGATGAGTTCCAGAAACAGATCGGGTACCGCTTTTTGTTAAAAAAACTGGAATATCCCACGCACGTCAGCCGCGGATCGATGGCTCAAGTCACCATGTGGTGGTTCAACGCGGGGATCGCTCCCGTGTATCGCGATTATCTCTTGGCACTCGAAATCGGAGCTTCGGTGATCCCGCTCGAAGCAGACATCCGGCAATGGCTTCCGGGAGACTCTGTCTGGGAAAACACTATACCCGTGCCGTGGAACCTCAAGCCAGGGAAATATCGGCTGCGAGTGGCCCTTCTGGACCCGGCTACCCATACGCCAGTCATTCAATTAGCGATTACTGGACGCCAGACTGACGGCTGGTACGACCTGGGCGACATCATCGTAGACTAAGAAGATGGTTTCGCAGTCAGTGGAAACGAAATTTGGATAGGACGCCTCATTCCTTCCTAATCTCTTGCAAATCGAGCGAGTACACTTTTGCGCGAAAGCGGCAACTTATCGCGAATGGATAGCTGCCCTCAGCGCGCCATTGGAGAAATCCCTGAAGCCAATTGCAAAGCCACTCCGCTCAGGTCCTGTATCGTCCTCTAGATCTTCGGGCAGGTGCGAGAGCTGGAACCAGAGGATGTCTTTTGAACGTCTTTATGGGGTCAAAAACCACGAGATGTCTGACTTTCGAAAATCACCCATCGCCAGTACTTAGATAGCGAACACGAAGAAAAGCACTCAAGAGTGGGCGCAGTCGGCGCCTGTCAATCGACGCTGGGCTTGGGAATCATTGCGCGGTTAGCCTAGAATGCATTTCACCTACTCTGGGGAGAACATGAGGATTCTGCATGCCCGCCACGATCCAGCCTCAATCCGAGACGAGCGCTGACTTTGCCGGCCAAGTTGCCGGCCCCTGCGTTTTCGTGTTGTTCGGAGCGGCTGGCGATCTTACGAAACGCAAGCTGATTCCAGCGCTCTTCAATCTGGTTCGCGCAAAATTGCTTCCTGACACATTTACGGTTATGGGAGTTTCGGTGGATGACCTGGACGCCGAGCGTTTCCAAAAACAGGTCAGCGAGTTTCTGCCGGCGCACGACGGTGAGGCTTATGAATGGCTGCGTAGCCGACTTCTGTACGAACGTGGAGATTTTGGTGATCCCGGTACGTTTGCGCGGCTGCGGGACCGGTTAGCGACGGTCGATGCTGAGTCTCACACCGACGGAAATTACCTCTTCTATCTTGCAACGGCGCCAAAGTTCTTTGCGACGATTGTGCAGCAGTTGGGAAGAGCTGGCCTGTCGAAACAGGAGAACGGACGCTGGCGGAGAGTCGTTATCGAGAAGCCTTTTGGTCAAGATCTGGATTCGGCGAAGGCGCTGAACCGCGACCTCAAGAGCGTATTGCAAGAGAACCAAATTTTCCGCATCGATCATTACCTGGGCAAAGAGACTGTGCAGAACATCATGGTCTTTCGCTTTGACAATGCGATCTTCGAGCCCATTTGGAACCGGCGTTACATCGATCATGTGCAGATTACGAACGCGGAGACTGTCGGCGTGGAGCGGCGCGGCGCGTATTTCGACAACGCCGGTACGTTGCGCGATATGGTGCCGAACCACGTCATGCAGTTGCTGAGCCTGACGGCGATGGAGTCTCCGGTGTCGCTTGAAGCGGATGCAGTTCGAAACGAGCAGGCGAAGGTATTGCATTCATTACAGCCCTCGAATTCGGAAGATGTGCTGCAGAACAGCGTGCGCGGGCAATACGGAGATGGCGTGATCGGCGAGGAAAGAGTCCCCAAGTATCGTGCTGAGCCGGGGGTATCGCCGGAATCACGCACAGAGACGTTCGTCGCGCTGAAGTTGAATATCGATAACTGGCGCTGGGCTGGAGTGCCGTTTTATTTGCGCACCGGGAAGCGACTGGCGCAGCGACACACGGAGATCGCGATTCAGTTCAGGAGAATGCCGTTTGAATTATTCCGCAATGCTCCCTTTCACAAGCTGCATACGAATACGCTGGTGATCCAGATTCAGCCCGTGGAGGGGATTTCGCTGAGTTTTGGAGCGAAGATCCCGGGGCCCGTGTTGCGCGTGGGGTCGGTCGATATGGACTTCGAATATTCAAAGTATTTTGGTGCCGACGCCTATACGGGCTACGAAGTGCTGCTTTACGACTGCATGATGGGTGATGCGACCTTGTTTCAGCGCGCGGATATGGTCGAGGCCGGATGGAGCGTGATCGATCCGGTGCTCGATGTGTGGAAGGCGTTGCCTCCGCGCAGGTTCCCCAATTATGCGTCGGGGACGTGGGGGCCTGTGGAGTCTGATCAGTTGCTGCAGTCGGACAATCGGCAGTGGAGGACGATCAACCCATGATTCTCGCGGGAGAGATTGGCGGTACACGCACGCGGCTGGCGGCATTTGAGACGGAAGGCAATCGCCTGAAGTGCGTGGTCGAGAAGACCTACATGAGCCAGTCCCACAGTGGACTGGCGGAGATTCTGCCGCAGTTCATCCGAGGCGAGGGGATTCCGGTGCATAGCGCTTGCTTTGGCGTAGCTGGGCCGGTGCGTGCCGGGCGAAGCAAGATCTCGAATCTGCCTTGGACGATCGATGCGAAGGAATTGGCGGGCCAGCTGAAACTGAATGCGGTTGGACTGCTCAATGATTTGGAAGCGTACGCGTATGGCATCGATGCGTTGGAGTCGAAGGATTTCATCACTCTGAGTACCGGGGCGGACGATGCTGAAGGGAATCGGGCGGTCATTTCGGCGAAGACCGGGCTCGGGATGGCGGGGCTTTATTGGGATGGATTCCGGCATCATCCCTTTGCGTGTGAGGGCGGACATGCCGATTTTGCGCCGCGAAATGACATACAGATGGAGTTGCTCGGCTATCTGCAGAAAAAGCAAGCGCACGTGAGCAACGAACGAGTTCTTTCCGGTCCCGGGGTCAAGACTATCTACGAGTTTTTGCGCGAAGCGAAAAATATGGAAGAGCCGTCGTGGCTTCAGGAACACTTGGGCGCGGCTCCAGACCAGCCGGCGTTGATTTCGCGCCTTGCCATGGAGGGCAAAGCCGCGATTTGCGAACAGACGCTAGCAATTTTCGTTAACGTGTTTGGGGCGGAGGCTGGCAACTGTGCTCTACGCTACATGTCGACTGGCGGGATCTTTATCGGGGGAACGATTGCGGCGAAGATTGCTCCAGCGATGCAAGCTCAGGGATTTATGCAAGCGTTTCTTGATAAGGGGCGCATGGCAGCTCTTCTCAAAGACATGCCGGTTCAGATTATTGCTAACGATGATTGTGGGCTGATTGGGGCGGCGCGATACACGCTGGTGCAGAAGGCATTCGGAGGGGGCAGTCGGGCGGCAGATTAATGGGAACAGCTATTCCTGAAGGGCAAAGTTAACGGTGACCTGAGTCTCTATCGCGACTGGAACCCCATTCAGGATGTATGGATCGTATTTCCATTGCTTGACTGCTTCGATCGAAGCGGACACCAACTCCGAAGGGAGCTGATGAGTTGGCTCAGAGACGTTACCCTGCTTGTCGATATTCACCTTCCAGTACCACTGCTCCATGAATATGCTGAGCTTTCGCGCTTGGTGGATACCTCGGTGTGGAACTCGTTTTCATTAGCCGATTCGCCGCGATCTGCGGAGCCACGCGCACCTTTCCCGGAGGGTTGTCAGTCAACTTAAAGTTGATCTGCACCCTAGTCTCAATGTCCCCGGGTTCTCCATCCTTCTCGTAAGGGCGGTATCGCCACTGTTTTACTGCGTCGATGGCCGCAGGCGCGAGCATTGGGTGGCCGCTGATCAGCTTCATCTTGCTTAGCTCTCCCGCCTGTTGATGATGACTTCTAGAATGACCGTGCCTTGAATGCGTGCCTGACGAGCTAGCGGCGGGTAGATCGGTGCGACTCTACCTACCAGCAAGGTCTGAGCGGTGTCTGAAAGAACTTGCTGTGCTGTAGATTTTTTCGTCTTGCGGTGGGACTGCACATGCAAGACTGATCCCGATGAGCAATGCGGCGAGCAGGTGTTTCGGCATGACAAGCCTCCAAGCTACCAGCTCCGTTAGCATTCTACTTCGACTTATCGAATTGTTTCCGACACGATTTCTTTAACAAATTTTGTGATCGCTTTCAACGTTGCCTTCGTTTGATCGCGCTGCGGAGAGTGCCGGCAATTCTCGAGTTTCAGCATCTTCATGGGACCTCCGCTCTGCTTGCGGATTGCTTCCACCTGCGCCATGGTTCCGTACTGATCGTCGAGTCCTTGGATCACGAGCATCGGGCAGATGATGCGTGGCACATACTCTGCGATGTTCCAGCTGCGGAAATCGGGATGGAGCCAGACGTTGTTCCACCCCCAGAACGTGCGGGCGGAATCGCGGTGATAGCGGCCAAGGCGTTCCGGGAAATCTGTGGTTTCAAAGCTCACCTTGGCTTCGGCGATGCTGCGGATGCTGAGGTCTTCGACGAAAACGTGAGGCGCGAGCAAGACGGCGCCGCGCAAGCGATCGTGAGCGCCAGCATAGATAATCGCGATGGAAGCGCCATCGCTGTGGCCAATCAGGATGGGATTCTCGATGTGCAGGGTCGACAGGAGTTCGGGTAGCGTGGTTAACGCTTCATCATGCATGTAACGGACGGAGCGTGGTTCAGTCAGCACATCGGAGTCGCCGCAGCCGTAGCGAGAGTAGACCGTAACCTGGCATCCGGTTGAGGCGGCGACCAGAGACGGGAAATCCCTCCAGTGCGAGGCTGACCCTAGCCCCTCGTGAAGAAATACGAGTTCGGGAAGGTGCGCATTGCCCGGAATGCGAAGGACTTCGAGATTACGTCCTTGAACTTTGACTTTGCTGAGCTGGCCAGGTGGCGAGGTTTGGCTCATGAGATTGAAGAGGCGTCGCGGGCTATTGCTTCTGATCTCCTAAAGATTACGGGTAATTCTGAGTGTTCTCGCAGAGGTGTGTTCTGCATCAGAGCTTCAAGATATCGTAATCTATAGGGGAGGCTAGGAGGTTAAGTGCGCTGTCTGCGGTGTGGTAACGAGAATCCGGGAGAGAACCGCTTTTGTGGGATGTGCGGCGCGACGTTGTTGGCGCCGGCGCCCGTTCCTCCGAAGCCTCAGCCGGTGTCCGCCCCCCTTCCAGGTCCGACGCCGATTCGAGGGGAAGCGGCGCCATTGGCGAGTTCGGAACCGCCTCGCGCGCCGGCAGCGACCGAGGATTCACCGTCGATTAGCGGGCCATCGTTTCTCGGATTGAGCAATCCGCCGGCCCGTAGTCCAGTTTCGCGATCGCGGGCAAGCCTCAGCACTGACTCGAGTCACGCGCCGTCGTCGAGAAGTCTCGACTATTTGTTGGAAGATGACGACGAACCGAGGGCTTCGGGCGCATGGAAGTACTTGTTCATCCTGATTGCGCTCGGGCTAGCGGTGGGCTTGGGATACTTGCGGTGGAAGAATCAGGGTTTGCCCTGGCTAAATGTTTTGGTGAAGAAGCCTGCGGCTGCCACGATGACAGCACCCGACACGACGAGTGGCACGAGCACCAGTGCTCCTGGGGTTTCGCCAGCCTCTTCGACGCCGTCAATCACGCCCGAGCCACAAGCGACTGCGCCGGCGCAGCAACCAGCGGCGGCGACAACGCAGCCTCCTGCGAACCCAAGTCCTGTGCCTTCGATTGCTCCTGCAACTTTGCCAGCTAACGCGCCTGTGACCGGGAGTGTACCCCCAGCGACTCAACCGTCCGGCGATAATTTCAAGCCGAGCGATAGCGACGGTGCGGCAAATCCCGACAAAGCAGCCGCCGCTCCAGCCAAAGACTCCGCGGCGGCGAAGGCTTCGGCGGGCGACAACGAAGACAATGCGGACGAAGCATCCTCGCCGGCCCCTGCCAAGCCGGCGCCAAAGCCCAAGCCAACTGTTCCCGCGACTGATCCCGTTAGCGAAGCGCAAAAATATCTTTATGGACGGGGCGGGGTTTCTCAGGATTGCGACCGAGGCATGCGTCTGTTGAAGCCCGCCGCAAACCAGGGCAATCCGAAAGCGATGGTGGAAATGGGCGCGCTCTATTCCGCCGGGTTGTGCACGCCGCACGATTTGCCGACCGCGTATCGTTGGTTCGCCCTGGCTCTGCGGAAACAGCCTGACAATGCCAGCATCCAGGCCGATCTGCAGAAACTGTGGAGCGAGATGACTCAGCCGGAGCGGCAGTTGGCGATCAAGCTGAGCCAGTAAGCGCGCTACGAGATTACCTCTGGGCAATCGCAAGTAACTGATTCGAAATTGCCGGACCCAATCCGGCATCGATGCGGGGCACGTACTCCTAAGGAAAGGACCGGGCGTTTGTCGAGTCCTGATAGACAGACGATCTCTCCCGATCTGGCCGTGGTGACGGCGGTGAAATCGGGCGACCAGGGCGCAATGGCGGAGCTCTATGACCGCTACTCGTCTGTCGTGTACGCGGTCGCGTTGCGGGTGCTGGGAGATACCATGGCGGCCGAGGACGTGCTGCAGGAAGTTTTTCTACAGCTGTGGAGGAATCCGAGTGCGTTTGACGCGGCGCGCGGCAGCCTGGGCGCGTGGCTGGCCGTGATTGCAAGAAATCGCGCCATTGACGCTTTGCGGAAGCGGAAGCCGGAGACGGATATTGAAGACCTCGTGGTTTCGGTAGCACCGGATCTGGCCAGCGAGGTGGATCGGTCGCGTGCGGCCGAAAAGGTGCGCGGCGTGCTTGGCTCGATGCCTTCAGCTCAGCGGAGCGCGCTGGAGATGGTTTATTTTCAGGGATTGAGCCATTCGGAGATTGCGGATAAGACGGGTGAGCCGTTGGGTACGATCAAGACCAGGATTCGTGCGGGATTGATGATGTTGCGGAAGGCGTTTCAGACGTAGAAAGTGGCAGCCAGGATCAGGATGAGTGCACACGAACAATTCGGCGAGGATCTGGTGCTCTACGCTTTGAATGCGCTCGAGGGCGAGGATCGCGCAAAGGTCGAGGAGCATCTCGCGTCGTGCAGCGAGTGCCGGTTGGAGTTGGAACACTTACGCGGAGATGGGGCCCTGCTCGCGCTATCTACTTCCGGGCCGAAGCCTCCGGCGCGCGCCCGGGCGCGGTTGTTGGAGGCGGTCGCGAAGGAAGGCAAAATCGCTGCTTCTCGCGCAGAAGGCGCGCGAGAGGCGGGGCATCCAAAACCCCGATGGGCATGGCTTGGATGGGCGGCTGCAGCGGCGATGGTTGTGCTGGCGGCTTTGTTGTGGAATGAAAACTCTGGACTCAAACAGATGCTGGCGGCGAAGAATGAAGAATCGGCACAAGCGAGGCGCGAATTGGAGGACTTGCGGAAGGTTGCGGCTCCGATTCTTTCGCCGCAAACCCAACGTATCACGCTAGTCTCTACGAAGGCAGCACCGCAGCCGCAGGGCAAAGCTTTCTATTTAAGAAGCCGCAACAGCCTCGTATTTGTGGCGAACAATATGCCGCAGTTGCCTCCGCATAAAGCTTATCAATTGTGGCTGGTTCCGCCAGACGGAGCACCGATGCCTGCAGGAGTGTTTAAACCGGATGCGCGTGGCAGCGGGACGATTGTAAATCCTCCATTACCCGCAGGAGCTGAGGCCAAGGCATTTGCGATTACGGTGGAGGACGAAGCTGGTGTTCCGCAGCCCACGACGCCGATTATCATGATCGGAACCGGAGAGTGACGGGGTCGAGGCATTCTTTGAGGACTTCGTCAGCATCCTATGTTTCAGTGAAATCCAAAAACTTATCTTTCTGCCTTCTGTTTCTACGATTCATGTTGCTCTGCATTTCGTGCACGCTCGTGGGGCAGACGGGGCCGGGAAGTGGCACGCCCGTTTCGGAGCGTTCCCTTCCTTCTCCGCATTCGATAGGAATCCGAGAGAATGAGATTGGGGTGCCGAACTTTGGCCAAGTCACTCCCAATCTGTTTCGTGGTGGTCAGCCCGGTGTTGACGGTTTTAAAACACTAAAGAGGATGGGAGTCGATATTGTTGTCGACATGCGCGGCGGATCCAACGAGCACGAGAAAGCTGCCGTCAAGAAGTTGGGAATGGAGTACGTCTCGATTCCGTGGCACTGTACATCTCCGAGCGATGAACCTATGGCGCGTTTTCTCAAGCTGATTGAAGAGAATCGGGATAAGAAAGTGTTTGTCCATTGTCGACTGGGCTCCGACCGTACAGGCATGGCCATTGCGGCGTATCGCATGGCGGGCGAGGGATGGTCGGCCGATGAGGCTCTAAACGAGATGGCGAAGTTTGGATTCGACTGGGAGCATCACATGTTCTGTCCGACACTGGAGCGATTCGAGCGGAGTTTTCCGCAAAGGCTTCGCAACGATGCGGCGTTTAAGGAGTGGCGGGCGCAGCAGCGGCAGTAAGGGATTGATGTGATGGGATTCCCACCCCTCGAACACCGCGAAGGGTGGGCAGCCTGTTTCTTCTGGAATTCCAGAACCTCTAGACTTCGTCGTGTTCTTTTAGTTTTGCGATTACGCTGAAGTCTTCCAGTGTGGTCGTGTCGCCTTTGACTTCGCCGTTCGTGGCTAGTTCCCGCAATAGGCGGCGCATGATTTTTCCGCTGCGCGTCTTCGGGAGCGTATCGGTGAAGCGGATGTCGTCTGGCTTCGCCAGCGATCCAATTTCTTTCGCGACCCATTTGCGGAGCTCTTCTTTCAGTTCGTTCGAAGGCTGGCGCCCTAGTTCGAGCGTCACGAAGGCCGCGATCGCCTGGCCCTTCAGATCGTCTGGGCGGCCGACCACTGCGGCCTCGGCGACGGCATCGTGTGCGACGAGCGCACTTTCGACCTCCATCGTGCTGAGACGGTGCCCGCTGACGTTTAGGACGTCATCGACGCGGCCCATGATCCAGAAATATCCGTCTTTGTCTTTGCGGGCGCCGTCACCGGTGAAGTACATGCCGGAGATCTGCGACCAGTAGTTCTT
>Ga0126371_10001212_pt1 | contig 21681 bp, 19 predicted proteins | sample PanSoiMetaPlot_4_FD_110145 | JGI IMG/M metagenome (GOLD analysis project Ga0126371, IMG submission 110145) | Tropical forest soil microbial communities from Panama - MetaG Plot_4 | ecosystem: Environmental > Terrestrial > Soil > Tropical forest > Bulk soil | place: Panama | collected 2016-02-17 | reverse complement strand
AGAAAGGGCATGGACGTGCTATTTCAGGCCCTGACCGGATTTTTCAGGCAATTGGGGGTTGTTTTGGGGGATTGGGCGAAAATCACGGGTTTCTTCCGCAAAGACCGCGGACGCTTTCCCGCTATCGCCTATGGCGTTCTGGGCGCCCTTTATCTGGGCGCCGTGTTCTACTCGCGCCAAGCACACGTTTTCGGTAGCCCGACGACGTATCTGTATCTTGAAGTGGGCGGGTCGTTGCTCTGCTTCTGCTACGCGGCGAATGCCTTGGTTCGTTTTCGCGGTACCCACGACCGTATTGCGCTGATCCTGGCGTTTGGCTTTGTGTTGTCCGGGATGATCGAGACCATCGGTTACTTCGGGCTGAACGATCTTCTGCGCACGGGAGCCGTTGCTCTTTCGCATGTGCCGGTAGGATGGATGGTCGGGCGCACGCTACTCGCGGTTTTGCTGCTTGCGGCTCTCGCCGTCGAGCGGTTCATTCCCACGGCTCGCCAGCCCAGCCGCGAGACCGCGGGAGCGTTGTTCGTTGTTGCGGCCGCTGCCTACATTACCAGTGCAGCGTTTATCGCTGCGCCGGCGACTCCCGTGGCGCAAGCAGGCGCGTTTTTCTCTCGCCCCTGGGAGCTTCTTCCCGGTGGGCTGTTTGCACTGGCGGCAGTGTTTTTCTACGGCCGCTACAAAAAGGAAAAAAAGAACGACAGCGACGCCTCGCTCTATGACTACTCGTTGTTCCTTGTGGCGCTGCTCAATGCAGCCTGCCATGTGGCCGCGGTGTTCTCCCGCCGGCTGTTCGACGGGCCATTCTTCTTCGCTGAACTCAACAAGGTTGCCAGCTACGCCATCATGTTGGGCGCCGCGTTGATCGATCAGGCTCGTTTGTTTGACCAGGTTCGCTCGATGGCTGTCAGCGACCCGCTTACCGGTTTGGCCAATTACCGCCGGCTGATCGCAGTGATCGAATCGGAACTGGACCGTTCGCGCCGCACGCAACGGCCGTTCAGCATCGTGTTGCTCGATATGGACGGCTTAAAGGCTATCAACGACCGCTATGGACACCTGGTGGGCAGCCGCGCGCTGGTGCGCCTGGGAAAAATTCTAAAGAATCATTCGCGTGCGATCGATACACCGGCGCGCTACGGTGGCGACGAATTTGCCCTGGTGCTGCCAGAAGCGGCCAAAGAAGTCGCAACGCGAGTCTCCTCGCGTGTCCGCGAGCGTCTGGCGCTGGAAACCGAAGAGCCCGGACTTTCGGTGAGCGCCGGCATCGCGTCCTATCCCGAAGACGGCGATTCCGCCGAAAAGCTGTTGGCCGCCGCGGATCGCGCGCTTTACCGCATGAAGCATCGCGGTACCACCATGAATTCGATCACGCGCATTGCGGCGTGCTTGTGAGGATGAATCAAGATGCCCGCCCGCCCCATTCATCCCATCCAGCGCCGCGAGAATCGCATTCCCATGGAGATTCCCGTGCTGCTCGATGGCCATGGGAATTTGCCCGGCATGGAAGCGACGTTCACCGAAAATGTCAGCGCGAAAGGAGCACGCGTCGTAAGCGTGCGGCGCTGGGAGAAAGGCGCGCCTATGGTGTTGAAGTCGCGCACTGGAGACTTTCGTTCGGAGGCTCGAGTGGCCTACTGCCAGCCTCTGCATGGCGACGGCTATGCGGTGGGGGTGGAGTTCCTGGAGACCAAAGGACGATGGGTAGTCGAATCTACAAATTAGCTTGACCGATTCCGGCGAGCGGACAGGAGGGAACTGCTGGAACATTCTTTCAGGGAACAATTACTAGCGCAAAAGTTTTTTCGGTAGAAACGCCGAGCGGGAGGTAAAGGACCTGCTCGGCGCTTTTACTTTATTGGGCCTCGAACTACAGCTCGGCAACACTCAGTCTCGTGTCCGCGTTTTTCCATGCCGCCTGGTACGATTTGTCAATCCACACAGCGTCGCTTTCCTTGCCCTGCGCGCGAAGTGCTTCTTTCAGCCCGAAAAGGGAGCGCGGATTCCTGGGATAAACGACTAGGTCTGCCCGGAATACGCGCTCGGCCTCAGATGTCTTGCCTGCTTTCAATAGGGCCCCGCCCAAGGATTCCCGCACCGGGTAGTACCAGTCGGCGGGTTCGTCGTAGTTCAGTTTGTCCTGTAGGGCGACGGCTTTCTGCCAATGAGCCATCGCTTCTTCATTTTGCGATTTTGCGGCGGCGATGCGAGCTTCTACGACGTGCATGGCAATTCCCAGAACGTCGCTGGCCTTGTTTTGCTCGCCCAGCATGGCGTCGGGTGGGAAGGCCGCTATTTCCCTGGCCAATAGGTCCTTTTCGCGTTCCGCGTCGGCCACCTTTTCTTGCTGCGCGAAGGCGACGGCCCGCGAATAACGCCACATGGCGTGCGTGCCTGCCAATTCCTTGGCAGGTTCCGGCCGCGCGAGAATTTCCTTCCACTTGGAAAAGCGCACGTCGACCCAGATGGGCGTCATGATGAAAGCGTCAAGCATCGGCATTGCGGCGGCATGGGGCATAAGCCTGTCCTTCATTCCCTCTGCATATTGCCTGGCGGCAGAGTAGTTGCCGGCCATGCTGGCGGCCATTGCAGCGAAGTGTTCGTTGTGGCTGTGGTACATGAGGTCATAGATGCTGCCGGTTTGCTTGGCCCTTTCCACGTATTCGCGGTCCACCCTTGCTGCTTCTTCATTGCTTCTGAGTGCTGATTCGTAATCCCCGGTGCGCTCGTAAATATGCGCGGGCATATGCACCAGGTGTCCGGCTTTGGGCACCATGGTGTTCAGGCGCTCGGCGCTCATCAAGGCACGGTCCGGATGTGGCGAAGCTTCAACGGCGTGGATGTAGTAATGGTTCGCGCCGGCGTGATTCGGATCACGCGCCAGAACGGATTCGAGTACCCGGATAATCTCCTGCGTGTCCCCGCCGGGATTCCCGTCGGCGGTCCAAAGTTTCCACGGATGCAAATTCATCAGGCTTTCCGCATAGATCGTGGCTGCATCGAGATCGTCGGGATACTTTTCAGAGAGCGCCTTCATCGCCATGGCGTAGTCGTGCGAAAGTCTGTTGTAGTCAGGATTTGCGTCGCCGGAATAGCGTGTGGCCAAAGCCCCGACGTAGTCTTGTTCGGTTTGGGGTGCTTGCGCGGCCAGTGTTTTGGCTTTTTGAATAGTTTTAAAAGCGAGCTTCTCGCGACCCGCGTCTACGTCAAGGTTATAGTTGGGCCCCACTGCCAGCGCAATTCCCCAGAGCGGCATGGGTGAAGCGGGATCGAGTTCAGCGGCTTTCTGAAACGCAAGGGCGGCCTGCTCATGATTGAAGCCGTAGATCAGCGTGATGCCTTGGTTGAAATATTCTTGGGCCTCCTTGCTTTTCGTATTGATGGGGTGATGCTGGCGGCCGACGGCAGTCAAAGACAGGTCCGCCGCTTGCTTCGGTTCGGGTTTTTCCTGGGGGCAGGCGGGAAGGGCGCAGAACAGCAGGGCGAGCAGAGCGGCAGCGAGCGAGTGCATAAGACCTCACCTATCTATGGAATCGCAAAATAAGATTGCCGGGCCTGGGCGGTGCCGATTTCCCGTATAGCACAACTTGCGCTTCACGAGCGGATATTCCTTCTAGCGGTCTGCTGACAGTTAAGCGGTATACTCATGGATCGCATTTTAAGCTCGGAGGAGTGCGTTGAATATTCTCGTGACCGGCGCGGCCGGCTATATCGGAAGCATCGTTTCGGAAGTGCTCTTGGCGCGGGGCCACCAGGTGATTGCACTGGACAACTTGAAGGAAGGGCATCGCTCGGCGGTGCCTCCCGCGGCGACATTTATCGAGGCGGACCTCGCCAACCGCCAGCAGGTCGAAAAGGCCCTTTCGGCGCACAAGATTGAAGCGGTCATGCATTTCGCCGGCGAGGCGCTGGTGGCCAAGTCCGTGCGTGAACCCAGCACGTTTTATGCGGCCAATATCGGCTGCGGGGTGAATCTGCTGGACGCAATGGTGCGGCACGGCGTCGACAAACTGATTTTCTCCTCGACCGCGGCCACCTATGGCGAACCCGAAGCCGTGCCCATTCCGGAGGATCACCGCAAGGTGCCCATCAATCCGTACGGGAAATCAAAGTGGCGCTTCGAAGAGATTCTCGCCGACTACCGGGGCTATACGGGGCTGAAGTACGTGACGGTGCGCTATTTCAATGCCGCGGGTGCGAGCGCAGAGCGCGGGGAAAACCACCGCGTGGAAACCCACCTGATTCCGCGTGTGCTGGACACTGCGTTGGGCAGTTTGCCGGAAATGGAAATTTTCGGTTTCGACTACCCCACACCGGATGGCACCTGCGTGCGCGATTACATTCACGTTTTGGACATCGCGGATTCTCATACCTTGGCGTTGGAACAGATCGACCGCGTGCCCGGCGAAGCGTTCAATGTGGGCACAACCAGCGGCTACTCCAATCTAGAAGTCGTGCAGGCAGCCGAACGCATCACCGGCCGCAAGGTGCCGCACAAGCTTTCGCCCAGGCGCCCGGGCGATCCGGCGGTCCTTGTGGCCAGCAACGAGAAGTTGAAGCGCATGCTGGGTTGGGAGCCAAAGCACTCGTCCCTGGAGGAAATCATTCGGTCGGCATGGGATTGGCGGAAAAAGTATCCACACGGGTATCCCGACTGAAGGGCCGCCTTAGCGTGATTCGCTTCCGGTTTTTTGAACCAGCGCGCCAAGCTTCGAGTATTTAAGCCAGACCGTGTTTGCAGCTACGCGGGCAATAACAAATCCGCGGTAGCCATCCAGAAATCCCCCGCCGAGCAGGAAGTACTGAATCCAGGTCCAAGGGGTGGCCAGCCATTTGGCGGCGCGCCAGTGGCGCTGGCCCTTTTCGAACATGGCCTTTGCGGCCAGCGTCGAGTATTCCGCGCTCTTTTGCTGCTGCTCTTCAAGGCTGCGCACGGTGTAGTGGAGCAGATCACCGCGCATCCTGCCGATGGTTCCGTCGAAATCCAGCGACTCGTGGATCGCCCCCAGGAATCGCGCTTTGCGGCGATCGTAGAGGCGGCGCTGCCAGTCCGGATACCAACGCGAATGGTGGATCCACGCCCCGAGAAACCAGGCAAGCCGCGGCATTTCATACACAGAGAACTTCGGTTCTTTTGCCTTCCATTCCAGGATGGATTTCCGGAGGTCTTCGCTGACTTCTTCGTCGGCATCGAGCAGCAGGATCCAATCTTGCTCGGCATGCGAAGCCGCGAAGTTTTTTTGATCGGCGTAGTTCGTCCAGGCACGCGCCAGGACGCGAGCGCCCATCGCCCGGGCGATCTCCACGGTTTGATCGGTGCTGCCCGAATCGACCACGACGATTTCTTCGCCCAGCCCTTCAACCGATTTCAGAAGCCGGGGCAGATCATGTGCTTCGTTAAGTGTGATAACGCAGATGCTCAAGCGATTCATCGGTGTCTTCCAGAGCGGGCAACCCGCGTCAGTATCTCACACGCCTTACTCGGCGCAACGAGCGAGGCGGCGCTCAGGAAGATGGCTGCAACTTACTTTGGGCGGAACGTCAGGCGGATCATAGTGGCGCCGATGCGGAAGTCAGCACCTTCCTGAAGCAGAGCGGCGCGCACGCGCTCTCCCTCAAGGAACGTTCCATTGGTGGAATCGAGATCCTTGAGATTGATGATGCGTTCGCGGACTTCAATGATGCAGTGGTGACGTGAAACCTCGGCGTCTTCCAATGCGATGTCCGCTCCCTTGCGGCCGATTACCGTGCGCCCTTTGACGAGCGTAAAGCTCTTGCCCGATTCTGGCCCGCTTTCGATGGTGAGCATCACATCCACGCCCGGCGGCAGGCACAGGGTGTCGTCTTCGGGGAGCATGCGGAGGCGTTGCGTAGAGGCATCGGCACGGGCAAACGAGGGCATCGGGGAGATCACCACGGTCTGGTCTACGCTACGCTTCACTTCCACAATCGTGGTCAGGCCGCATTTCGTGCAGCGAAAGCTTACTTTCGGATGTTTGGCGACCACGGCATCCTTCAGTACATGCTGCTGCCCGCAATGGATACAAGCCGCTTGCATATTTCCAACCTAGCACGGGGGCCGGACAGGGGGGCGACTTAGCGCGAGTGCTTTGCCAGAAGGGTTACTTGGCCGAACGGATAGGCCGCGGCTAGTTGTGCTACGATTGAAGTTTATAATCCCAGCAGGAGAACGCTTGTGTCCGAGCATATTTCGCGCAAAGAGCTGAAGCAGGACAGAGTCCGGGAGACTTTCGAGCACGGAGCCGAAGCGGTTTTTTCACATACGCGCGTCGCATCGATCGTCTTGCTGGTGGCTATTGTGGTTCTCTGCGGCTATTTCGGCTGGAAGATTTACAACGACCGGCACATCGCTCAGGCACAAGCAGCACTGGATGAGGCCATGAAGACATTCAACGCGCCGATTCAGTTGCCGGGCCAGCCAAGCCTGCCGGGAGAGATCTCCTATGTGGACCCGGCGCAGCGTTCTCAGGATGCGGAAGTGAAACTCGCCGCCGTGGCCGCCAAGTATGCCGGCACCAGGCCCGGTCACTATGCGCGCTATTATTCGGCGCTTTGTTTGATGGACCTGGACAAGCTCAACCAGGCTTCCGAAGAGCTCAACAAGCTCAACGCCGGCTCGGACAAAGAACTTGGCGCGCTGGCGAATTTTCAAAGAGCGCTGATTGCTGAGCGCACCGGCAAGACCGATCAGGCGGTTCAGATTCTCCGCACTCTTTCGAACTCCGGCTCCATACTCGTGCCCAAGGCGATGGTGCAATTGGAACTCGCCGGCGTGCTGCGGCAGAGCAATCCCAAGGAAGCCATCACGATCTACGAGCAGATCAAGAAGGACTATCCGAATAGCAGCATGGCGGATGAAGCCGACCGCGGCCTGGGAGCCCTCAACCCGCAGTCCTGATCGAGCGCGGTCGCGTCCCTCCGGAGGTCCCCTCCATCGAAACGCTTCGCAACTACGCACCCTGGTCGGTGGACGCTTCTGATTCGCGCGGGCGCCGCTTTGCTGAACCTGCGCATCCCTACCGTAGTGAATATGCCCGGGATCGCGACCGCATCATCCATTCCCGGGCGTTCCGGCGACTGGAGGCCAAGACGCAGGTCTTCACCACCCGCTTTTCCGACCATTTTCGCAACCGCCTGACGCACACCCTGGAAGTAGCGCAGATCGCGCGCACTGTCGCGGCTGCTCTGAACCTCAACACCGAACTGGTCGAGGCGTTGGCGCTGGTGCACGACATTGGCCACCCGCCGTTCGGGCACGCGGGCGAACGAAAGCTCGACGAACTGATGCGCCAGCATGGCAGCCGCTTCGATCATAACCTGCACGCACTGCGCATTGTGGAGCATTTCGAGCACCGCTATATCGGTTTCGACGGTCTTAACTTGACATTTGAAGTGCGCGAAGGAATCGTCAAGCATTCACGCGACTACTTGCCGGCCGGTCACCCCGAACTTTCGGAATATCTGCTGGAGCTTCGGCCCCCGCTGGAATCGCAATTAATCGATTGGGTGGATGAGATCGCCTACAATTCCGCGGACCTCGACGACGCGCTGGAGGCGAACCTTCTCGACATTGATGCGTTGCGGCGTGAGGTGCCCTTTTTTGCCGACTACTATGCACAAATCGAGGTGGAACATTCATCTGCGCGCACGCGACTGAAGTTCAACGAAGCCCTGCGCCGCGTGATTGATCATCTGGTGAGCGATTTAATCCACAACACGGAGTTGCTGGTTGAGCGGTCCGGCGCCCGGACCGTCGACGACATTCGCCGCACGCCCGTGCGGCTGGCCCGATTCGGCGACGAAGGGCGCGCGCAGAACGCGCAGTTGAAAGGATTTCTGTTCGGACATGTATACAACCATCCTCTAATCACCGAGGACTCGCAACGCTCGGTCGTGTGCCTTGCAGAATTGTTTGCCTTTTACCTGCGGCAGCGCGGTAGCATGCCAGAGTCCCAGGAACTTGCCGCGCAAGACACGCCGCGTCACCTGGTGGTTTGCGATTATATCGCCGGGATGACCGACCAGTTCTTGCTGCGGCAATATCAGGAGCATTTCGGCGCATCCGCTGCTTCCGCCCCGCCTTCTCTTGCGCCAACTGAGCGGCTAGAATAGGCCGTTCCCACGGAGTCCTCATCATGCGTGTCTGGCTGCGGAAGCTGTTGCCCATCGTTTCGCTGTTCGCCTGCTCTCCCGCGTTCTCGCAGATTCCCGGCCTGACCAGTCCTTCGCCGCCACCAGCAGTCAAACAAGAACCGGCCGTGCCGCCAGACCCGCTCGGACGCGAGACTCCCCGCGGCGCGGTCCTAGGATTCATTAAAGCAGCGCAGGATGAGCGCTATCAGGTGGCCACTGAGTATTTTCAACGGCCCTCCAACCGCCGCCGCTACTCCGAGGAAGATGATGAAGAAATCGCTGCGCAGCTTCTGACCATCTTCAACCAGATGTATGCCGGCGTCCTCGACGTGATGAGCAAGGACCCGAACGGGCGGCTCGACGACGGGTTGCCCCCGGACGAAGAGAAAGTCAGCAGGGTCATGGGCACCGGTGAAAAATTTCCGATTCTGCTGGTTCGCATCGAAGACGACCAGGGACGGAAGCTCTGGTATTTTTCGCGCGCGAGTCTGGAGCACGTGTCGCAAATTTACGATTCCCTGACATTCCCGGGAATCGAAAAACAGATTCCGGAGACACTGGTAACGCACCGGCTGCTGTCCATGCCGCTTTGGCAGTGGATCGCCATCGTGCTTTTTATTCCCATCGCGCTGCTGGTTGGGCGCCTGGCCACCCTAGTCGCGGTGTTTGTGATCAACCAGTCGCGCAAAGCGCGAAAAAAGCCCCTTCTGCTTCCCGAGAGGTTTTTCAAGGCCGATCCGGTCACTCTGACCATCGCGATCCTCCTGCACTATGCGTTTGTCAGCTTCATCGGCGCTTCCCTTATTTATCGGTTTTATTACCGTCAAATCGTATGGATTTTCCTGTCGTTCGCTTTTTATTGGATCCTCACAAGAATCACGCGAGCGATCTCCCATCGCATCGGTTCCAGCCTGACGACGCGCGGCATGCTGGCGGAGCGGTCGATTGTTTCGCTAGTGCGGCGTTTTGTGGAGATCTCCATTTTTTTGCTGGTCACGCTTCTGGTTCTGCGGAATCTGGGGTTCGACGTCTCCACGGCGCTGGCCGGCGTGGGCATCGGCGGGCTCGCACTGGGCCTTGGCGCTCAGAAGACGTTCGAGAACATGTTCGGTGGCATTTCCATCTTGTTCGACAAAGTGGTCCAGATTGGCGACACCTGCCGCATCAACAATCAAACCGGAGTGGTGGAAGACATCGGGCTGCGCTCCACGCGGCTGAGAACTCCCGAGCGCACCCTTCTGTCGATTCCGAACGGCACGATGTCCACCGCCACCATCGAAAACCTGCGTTTTCGTGACAAATTCCTGTGCCAGCAGATCATTCGTCTGCGTTACGATCTTTCGCCGGACCACGTGCGGTATGTACTAGGGAAGATTCACGACCTTCTGCGAGACGATCCGAAGGTGGAGGACTCGACGGCGCGGGTGCGTCTTGTGAGGTTTGCTGAATACGCGTTGGAGATCGAAATTTTCTGCTATATTCTCGAGCCGGAATACGCGATTTACCAGGCCGCGCAGGAACAGCTCTTCCTGAAAATCATGGACACCATTGAAAAGGCTGGGGCAGTCGTGGCGCTGCCTACGCAAACGACGTTTGTGACACAAGACTCCTGGGTCAATCCATCGAAGGCCAAGGCGGCGCAGACGGCGGTGGAAAAATCTCGCGATCCGGGCGTTCCAGGAATACGCGGGACGCCTGACGTGGATTAGGAAATCACTGTTGCGAGAACGTGTTGCAGGCCGCGATCGAGCCGCTTTCTAGCCCCTTGTTGAACCAGTCCATGCGCTGCTGCGAGCTTCCGTGAGTGAAGGTTTCCGGCTGCACACGGCCACGCGTCATCTGTTGAATATGGTCGTCGCCAACCGCAGCCGCCGCTTTCAGGGCAGATTCGACGTCGCCCGGATCCAATAGACCGCGCTGCTGTGTGGAGTGCGCCCACACGCCGGCAAAGCAATCGGCCTGGAGCTCCATGGCCACCGAGAGAGGATTGGCTCGGCCGGGATTGCCGCTCTGCAGTTGCCGGACTTTGCTTTCGACGCCGATGATTTTCTGGACGTGGTGGCCGACTTCGTGCGCCAATACGTAGGCCTGCGCGAATTCCCCGGGCGCTCCGAAGCGGCGCTTCAGTTCGTCGTAGAAACTTAGGTCGATATAGACCTTTTCGTCGGCGGGGCAGTAGAACGGCCCGGTCGAAGCTTCTGCGCCGCCGCAACCGGAATAGGTTTCATCGCGAAACAGCACAAGCTTGGCATGGCGATAGGGAGTGCCCGCCTGTTGTGGCAGAGACTCATCCCAGGTCTTCTGCGTGTCGTTCAGGACGAAGGTGACAAATTGCACGAGCGGCTTTTCCTGCTCATCCAGGGCAGGATTGGGTCGGCTGACCCCGGTGGGAGCGGGCGAGCCGCTTCCTGCGCCGCCCAATAGCGAAAAAAAGTTCTGTTTGAAGATCAGGCTGAGGATGAACAGGATGACGATGCCGCCGATTCCGAGGTGCATGCCGCCAAAGCCGAACCCTCCGCCGCCTCCGCCACCTTGGTCTCGACGATCTTCAATGTCCTCGGATGAACCGCCAGGAGTCCAGCGCATAGGAGGTCTCCTCGAGAAAAGATTCCGATTGGGAAGCCGGGCGGCGAACCCCAAAATCCTACCATTTCGGTTTGGCTGCGAGGTAAGAATCTCGGTATGGGGCCGGCGCCCTGCGCGCCCGGCAAGGCTGTGCCGTGTTTCGAGCCGGGATGGCATTTCCAGTTGATCTCACTCGTCAAAAGCTGTATACAACGTTAAACGCTTACCCGCATTATCGGTGCACGAGTCCCTGATTGCGCTACGGCAGTTCTGCGTGTTAGGTCCTGGTTTTGCGCGAGAGTAACCTAGGTGAACATGAAAGCGGCCTTATCTCCGGATTCCGTTGGTCAGCCCCGGGAAGCAAGCGGGCCTTTTGGGGTTCATGAGCTCTGGATCGATCTCCTGGTCGTCGTTGCGTACTTTATCTCGGCCCGTTTTGACTTGCGGCTGGCCCATTTGCAGCCCGGCATGGACATCATATGGTTGCCCGCCGGGATTGCCTTCGCCGCGATCCTGTTGAAAGGCAACCGGATCGCGCCGGCGCTCTTCATTGCGTCCCTGCTGGTTGAGCTGACTACGCGTGTCCCGTTTCCGTCAGCAATGGCAATTGCGGCAGGCAATACAGCTGAAGCCATGCTCGGCGGCTACTTGATCAACCGGCTCGCCGGGGGTGTGAAAGCTTTTTCGCGTCCGGCTTTCGTGTTACGTTTTGCGCTCCTGGGCGCTCTGCTGTCCACCTTCGTCAGTGCATTTGTTGGCACTTTCGTTGTCAGTGCTTCCGGTCTGATGGCGCATTCAACACCAGTGGGCACGCTGGCAGCCTGGTGGGCGGGACACGCGCTGGGTGTCCTGGTGCTGACGCCGTTTCTAGTGCTTTTGTTGGACGGGTCACATCATCCGCTGCACCTGAGAGAACTGACGGAAATGGCGATTTTACTGGTGGGGCTGAGTACGGTGTGCATCATCAGCTTCGGTCCCGCCGGTATTTTTTCCGACCGCGTGGACACGCCCATGTTTCTTTGCGTGCCCTTCCTTGTTTGGGCGGGCATTCGCTTCTGCCCGCTCGAGGTTTCCGGGGCCTGCCTGGTACTGTGCGGGTTTGCCACCTGGGGTTCGACTCATGGCTACGGGCCCTTTGCCAACAACGCTGCCATGCCCCTGGCGCTAGCCGCCTATCTTTGTGTTGCCACGGCCATGAGTCTGGTAGGTTCGGCAACGGTGATGAGGCAGAAGGCGTTTTCCGAGCAGCTTCTGGAGAATCTTTACCGTGTGGAGCAGGCTAAAGACTTGGAGATTCACCGGCTGACCTCGGAGCTCGATTTCTTCAGGGACGAACTGATTCGCCGGGTACATGCAAAGTCCCGGCCAGGGCTCGACCGGGAACGCGCGAGACCGGGCAAGGATGCCAAAGAAGTGATCTGGTTTCTCGAAGCAGAGACCGAAAACACGCTTTATGTCAGCCCGTCCTACGAAACGGTTTGGGGCCGCTCTCGAGAGGAGCTCGGACGCGATGTTCACGACTGGCTTGATGCCGTGGTCCCCGAGGATCGCGAATACGCCATCCAGTTTGTAGGCCAGGATTTCCCAAGCGACCGCGTGGAAACCACCTACCGCATCCGGCGCCCCGACGGTTCGGTCCGCTGGATTTTTGATCGAGGCTTCGTCATTCGCGATCCCTCAGGACGTGCTATCCGCTACCTGGGGTTGGCGAGCGACGTCACCGAGCAGGTCGAGCAGGGAGAAGTTGTTCCAGTGCAGTTCGAAAAACGGTCCCCGATTCCTCAGGAGAAAGAAGCACGCACACACATAAGGAGAAGACAGGAATGATTGGAGAAAGACTACGGGACATCCGTAAGGAAAAGAAACTCTCGCAAGGAGATCTGGAGGAACGGACCGGCCTGTCGCGCTGCTATCTGTCCCGGATCGAGAACGGTCATACCACTCCGTCGATCGAGACTCTGGAAAAACTGGCTAGCGCGATGGAAGTTCCACTGTACCAGCTTTTCTACCAGGGCAGCGGACCGGCCAAACCTCTGGTGGTTCCCCGCAAGAGGGATTCGGCGTCCGAGGAATGGGGGCTCTCTGGCAAGTGGGGCGCGTTCATCAACCGCATCCGCGGGTTGCTGGGACAGATGGAAGAGAACGACCGCAAACTGCTTCTCGGAGTAGCCGTCAAGCTGGCGCGCCGGAAGTGAAACGAGTTTCGAGGTCGTGATTGCTGCGCTGGATTCGCCGATTGACCCGGACCAAAGGCGAGCGGTAGGGAACTCGAGGGGAGCCCTACCGTCAGCGTAGACGCCCCGCTTCGGCTTTGGCTTGCTTAAGCAGCGGAATTTCGGGGTCCGCCTCTTTCCACAGTGTCAGAAATTTCGCATAGGCTTTTTTGGCCGCCGCCTGAGGGCCGGTCAGCGCTTGCGCGCGCGCTTCGCCCAATTTTGCTAGTGGTGCGGACCAGCAGCTTCCGACCAGTCCGGCATTGGCCGTGAATTTCTGAAATTCGCCGAGGGCCGGAGTACCTTTCCTGGAACCGAGATTTGCCTCTCCGCGCAGGAAGGCGGGAATCATGCAGGAATCGCTCAGATTTCCCGTAAGTTGTCCTTTTTCGAAGGGGGTCACGCCTTCTAGCCCGCTGATCGCCTCGGCATAGCGCTTTTTCGTCAGGTTCATTTGTGCGTGTACCACAGGCAGCCAGGCTTTCTGAATGACCATATTGGAAACGTAGAGAGCGCGCAGGTCGTCAAGGATTTTTTGCGACCTGGCCTCATCTCCGGTGCGTGCAAAAACCAGAGCAGCAAGGGCCCGCACGTCTTTGCTTTCCGGTGCAAATGCTAGCGCGGTCTCGGCGTGCTTTTTTCCTTCCTCCGGATAGCCAAACATCACTTCGCGCATGCCCGCTTCCACTTCCCAGATTGCAGCGGACTCCGGCAGTCCTGCTTTCTTCGCGGCTTCCACGGCGCGGCGCGTGTACTCGCGGGCCTTCTGCAGGCGGCCGTAATAGGCTTCGGTGTCGGCCTGTGCCGCCAGAATGGAGTCTTCCCCGTCTGGCTTGCCCTCCGCCCATTGAAGTTCCTTCTGCATCCCTGCCGCATCGCCCTTGGCGAACGCAACGGCGTAGCGGTTGGCGTGCAGCGCCGGGTCGTCCAGCTTGCGGGAAAACGCTTCGTTCAAGGTTTTTTCGGCCTCCTCCACCCGGGAAAGCGCCAGCAATGCCGTCGAGTAATTTTCGTACCAGGCGGCGGAATCTGGATCAATTTTCAGAGCGGACTCAGCATATTTTGCCGCATTCATATAGTCGCCAATCACGAAATATTCGCTCGACAGATTGCCCATGGCGACATCGTCACGGGGATAAGCTCGGATATATTCCTTGTAGCCTTCGATGGCTTTTTCGATATCACCCTGTGCGAGATCGTAATAGAGCGTGGCGATATTCAGATGTTCGCGATATGTCTGGCGATCGCCTGCTTCGTAAGCCTGGCGGACTTCTTCGGCGGCCAACCTCATCTGGTTGAGGTTGTAGCAACTCACGGCCAGACCGGAGTGGGCCATGGCAAACCGCGCGTCCAGTTCGATGGCGCGTTTGTAGTGCGGGATGGACTGGAGGTCGCCCTTTTCGCGTATGGTTTTGCGGGCTTCCGCATACGCTTTCAACGCTCCAGGAATCGGAGTCGTCGCGCGTTCCAGGGGAACGTCGTATCTCAGGATGGACGCCGGGGCTTCGCCGAGATCCTCGCGCAACCTGCGCGCCGCATCACCAAGGTGCTGCACAACCAGGTCTACTCGCGGCGCGCTGGCTTGTTCCCTCGCAATGCGCCTGCCGCCGCAACGGTAGATTTCCAGCTCCACGAGGTAAGAGCTTCCATCCTTGGAGATTTTTCCCGTCAGATAGGCTTGCGCGCTGACCTTTTGGCACAGCGAGGCGCTCAATTCGGGTGTCAGAACCACGTCTTCCGGTTTGCCGAATTCGCGCAACGTGGTGTGAATTTTCTCGTCGGAGAGAAGATTGAGGAACGGCGACTGCAACAACGCGACACGCAGGGCTTCCCGCAACGACCCGTTGAAGTCCGGCTCACCGCTATCGTTGGTGATTTCGCCGAGCAAAACCGAATCCGTGTCGCTGAGGCCACCGGGCCTGTGCCACCACCGGTAGGCCCCATAGAGCACTCCTATCGCGATCAAGGCCGCCAGAAGGATTTTGATTTTCATTGGAAGAGCCGCTTGCTTGTTCAAACTCTACGATGGTTTGCCGGCAGTTGGTGAACCTTGTGACGCAACTGTGCCCAAGGGGAAACCCGGGGTTGGACTTGGTTGCTGTTAGGTAGGCCGTCGAACAGAACCATTGCCCGATTTGCCGGTTTGCGGGGTAAAATTCTTTCACTACGCCTCCTATGACTGTCAGGACCGAACGACGGATCCAATCGCGGAAGCGCCCGCTAAGCTTGGTCTACGTGGAGCTGCCGCCTGCCAATGGTGGAATGATGCGCGATCTGTCTGAAACGGGTTTTGCGCTGCGCGCGATGATGCCATTGCAGCAGGCCGAAAAAGTGCCCTTTTCGTTTTCGCTGGATGCTTCGGCGCGCATAGACGGCGACGCCATTGTGGTTTGGGTGGAAGACGATGGGCGCGTGGCCGCACTCGAATTTGCGGGGCTGCCCGCGCACTCGCGCGATCAGATTCGCCGCTGGCTGGAAAAATTCGATGAGCCGGTCGCGAAGGATGCGGCACCAGCGAAACCCGCCGCTCAAGAGAACGTTTCGTTCGACAAGCTGCGCTCGGAGATTCGCGCCATCACTCCCCGGCCTCTGCCAGCGGCGGAGCAGGAGACACCGGCCCCTCCTGCTGTGGTTGAACCGCCGCCAGCGGCACTGCCGCCTGCGCCGCCGGCTCAAGAGCGCGCGCCGCGCGCGCGAAAATGGAAACTCGACGCCGTCCGGCCGAACGCATCAACCGAAGATGCCTTAAAGGGGGTTCCCTCTCCACAGAGAGAAGAAGCCGAATCGCCGGCATTTTCCATGGTCCCGCCGCCGCTCGCAGTGCCCTTGCCACCGGCGGCGGAAGAAAGGCCGGCCCTTCAAGTTCCGACTCCTGCCGAAGAGCCACGGCCGCCGGCGGTCTCCCCTCTCGAACCATTGTCACCGTGGGGGGCAGAGGCCGACGAGGAAGTTCCGGGTTGGTTGGAGCGCTTCACACTGAGCCGCGCCATCGGCATCATGCTGGTGCTGACATTGCTTTCGGGCTCATTTGTCTATCATCGCGAGCTCGGCCATGCCTTGATTTGGTTGGGCCAAAAGATCGCCGGCCAAGAACCGGCGGAAAATTCTAAGATTTCGCAAATGCCACCGCAGCCCACCCAGACGCCGACACCGGCGGAACCGCAAAGTGGGCAGCCTGCTGATGCAAGACAAGGAACCCTTTCGAAGTCCGATGTGGCGCCTGTGACTTCCAACGAGCCCAAGAGTGCGGATCTTCCAACAACCACGGAAAACACACCAGCGCCGCAATTGAAGGATTCCACTGCCGGAGCGCTGGTTCCGCTGACACAGATGAACCGTACCCCAAATCCCGCGCCCGCGGATGCCTCCGCCGAAAGCGGCCTTCAGGAGTATCAGCAGGCGGAACAAATCTTGCGGACGCCGGGCCGTGAGGCCGAGGTGCCCGAAGCAGTGAAGTTGCTTTGGAGCGCGGTCGAAAAAGGGCACGTGGGAGCAGAGATCGCACTTGCCGATCTGTTCCGCCAGGGCCGCGGAGTGACCCGGAATTGCGACCAGGCGAAGATTCTGTTGTCGGCCGCAGCGCGCAAAGGCAGCGGGGAAGCGCAGAACCGCCTTGCGGATTTGGAGCGCCAGGGCTGCGGGGAATAGCGCGAACAAGTATTCGCGACAGAATTTTGAGTTTTTCGCAAATCTGGAGCCAGCTGAAGCGTACGGAGGGGACTCACCGTGTACTGTTCCAAGTGTGGTACGCAACTTGCCGAAGATTCAGTATTCTGCGGTTTCTGCGGAACTCCCACGGGCCGGGCGACCACGGCAGCCGTTGCCGCACCGCTCCCCCCGTCTCCGGCCTACCCGCGTCCGGCGATGGCATCACCGTACGCCGACCCTGCCGGCCTCGCGGTCTCTCGGGGATTCAACTACGCGGGCTTCTGGCTTCGTTTTGTGGCTCACCTGATTGATAGCCTGATTATCACCGGGGCCGCTTTGCTCCTTTTCGTTCCGCTGATTTTCCTGACCGGCTTGACCGCGAATTTCGAAGCCATGGCGCACAATCATGGCCAACCGAATCCCGCGGTCATCGGGGGATTCATTGCCATGATCCTCGTTTTTGCGTCTGTGGCGGTGGTGGCGCAATGGCTGTATTTCGCCTACACCGAAAGCGGGGAAAAGCAGGCGACTTGGGGCAAACAAGCGATGGGCGTTTATGTCACCGATCTGGTGGGCAACCCGGTCACGTTTGGACGCGCTTCGGGGCGCTTCTTTGCCAAGATCGTCAGTGGCATGATTCCCCTTGGCATCGGTTATATCATGGCGGGTTTTACGGAACGCAAACAGGCGCTGCACGACATGATCGCCAGTTGCCTCGTTCTTCGCCGTTAAGTTTCATTTGATTCCATCGGCGTACCCGCTATCGGTTAAGTGGTTCTGAAAACGAAAGGTTCCGCACTTACCCCACGCGAGCCCCGACCCGATTACCAGGCTGCTTTTTACTCGGCACGACGCGCCAGACGGTCTCCAGTACTAGGAGAGGCGGTTGACTGAACCGGCGCAAAACCTGCCGTTGGTTGCCTGCCCTTTCTTGACTTACCCCTCAACTGCCCAAATAATGGATAGGCATGAGCGTACGCGCCGGAGGCGCTGAAGACATGTTCCTTGACGTTAAGGATCTTGCCGTCCGCAAAGTGCATATCCGGAAGGAGTACGCTCCGGGCAGCATCGATTACGGCATCAGCGAGGTAAAACAGGCGGGACCCCTGGAAGTGACCGCAAGCGCCGAACTTCTGGACGGGCAGATCCGCATCGCCGGGAACCTGGAGACCAAGATCGAAATGGTCTGCGCCCGGTGCCTGGAGCCGGTGATCGAGGAAGTCCACAAGGATTTCGACCTCTTCTACCAGCCACTTCCCAAAGCGGGAATCAAGCACGAGGAAGAGCGGCTGAAAGACGACGATACCGAGATAGGGTTTTTTGAAGGAGAAGGCCTGTTCCTGGCCGACGTGCTCAAGGAACAGGTGCTGCTGTCACTGCCGATGAAAGTCATCTGCCAGAGCGATTGCCGTGGTTTGTGCCCGAACTGTGGCGCGAATCTCAATCACGAAGAGTGCCGCTGCGAAACTCACGCCTCGGATCCCCGCCTGGCTCCCCTCGCGCGGTTGAAGCAGGACTGGCTCAAGAAACAATAGATTTCTGGGCCAAAAGCCCATAGAATCCGACCTTGTTCGGACTGCAGCAGTGTGTTGCCGCGAGCAAGGCGAGAACTAGGAGTGATGTAATGCCGAATCCAAAACGCCGACATTCCAAGATGCGCAGGAACAAGCGTCGCGCTCACGACCACTTGTTTGCGCCCGCCATGGCCAAGTGTCCGAATTGCCACGAGATGAAGCAGCCTCACCGGGCCTGTCCTCATTGCGGCTATTACAAGGGCCGGCCGGTTCACGATACGAAGTAACTGCCCCAATTTTTGCCAGGCCCCGGATGGGCTTGACCGCTGGTGTGTGCGGGCATCCCGGGCTTGCCGGAGTCGCCGGAAGAAAATCCCATGATCACAATCGCTGTGGATGCCATGGGGGGAGACCACGCACCCCGTCCGGAGGTGGAGGGGAGTGTTCGCGCCGCGGAAGAGTACGGCGTGCGCGTGCTTTTGGTCGGGCAGTCCCAGGTGATTCGGCCGGTACTGGCGGGCTTTGCCAAGCGTACGCTGCCGATAGAGATCGTACCGGCCAGCGAGGTGATCACCATGGAGGATCATCCCGCGCAGGCATTCCGGCGCAAGAAAGATTCCTCGGTCCACGTGGGCATGCGGCTCGTCAAGGAAGGAAAGGCCGATGCGGTGGTCAGCGCTGGAAACACCGGCGCGGTCATGACCGCGGCAAAATTCATTCTCGGCACGCTCGAAGCCGTCGACCGAGTAGCGCTGGCCGCGCCGTTTCCCAACGCCAAGGGCGGTGTTTCTGTGCTGCTCGACGTCGGCGCCAACGTGGATTCGCGTCCCGAGCACCTGTTGCAGTTTGGCGTGATGGGTGAGATCTATTACCGCCTGACCTTCGGCAGCCGCAAGCCGCGGGTCGGCTTGCTCTCGGTCGGCGAGGAAGAAATCAAAGGCAATGAGTTGACACGGGCCGTCTACGACCGCTTCAAGGCTTTGCCCGTGCAGTTTGTCGGCAATGTCGAGGGGAACGATCTTTTTTCCGGCAAGGTGGATGTAATCGTTTGTGACGGCTTTGTTGGTAACATCGCGCTAAAAATTTGTGAGGCCCTGGCCATGGAGATTGTCAAGTTTTTGCGAAAGAGTTTCAAAAGCTCGGTCGCTTCGCAGTTGGGCTATCTGTTTTCGAAGGGAGCGCTGAAAGGGATTAAGCGGACGATGGACTACTCGGAGTATGGCGGCGCGCCGCTGCTGGGAGTCCGCGGCGTTTGCGTGATCGGTCACGGCCGGTCCAACGCCAATGCCGTTAAGAACGCCATCCGCGTCGCGGCGGGCCTTGCACGGGCACGGGTGAACGAAAAAATCGAACAAGAGCTCTCCCTGACGCACGCAGACGCGTGATGTCCGGAGAGAGGAGTACTTTATGGGCAACGTAGCATTTATCTTTCCGGGACAAGCTTCGCAATACTCCGGTATGGGCAAAGAGCTGGCGGAGAAGTATCCGGCAGCTCGCGCAGTTTTTGACGAGGCCGACAAAGCCTTGGGCTTTTCGATCTCCAAGATTTGCTTTGAAGGCACCGAAGACGAGCTAAAGCTCACCGCGAACACGCAGCCGGCAATTCTTACCGTTTCGGTTGCGACGATGTGGGTGCTTTCCGAAAAACGCATTGGCGCGGAATTCGTGGCCGGGCACAGCTTGGGCGAATATTCCGCGCTGGTCGCGGCGGGTTCGCTCAAATTTGCCGATGCTGTGCGGCTGGTGCACAAGCGCGGCACGTACATGCAGGATGCCGTGCCCGCCGGCCGCGGCGCGATGGCGGCGATTCTTGGGCTGTCGCCGGCCGTGGTTGCCGACGCTTGCAAGCGGGCGGCGGAGGGCGGCGTCTGCACTCCCGCGAACCTGAATTCGCCGGAACAGACCGTGATTTCGGGTGACGCCGCCGCGGTCAAGCGAGCCGTGGAGCTTGCTTCGCAGTTGGGCGCCAAGCGCGCCGTGATGTTGCCAGTCTCAGCGCCGTTTCATTCTGCGCTGATGCTGCCAGCACAGGAGAAGCTCGAGAAGGATTTGCGCGCCACACCGTTTGCCGATCCGCACGTGCCCGTGGTTACCAACGTGGATGCGGACACCATTAAGAAAGGCGACGAGGCGCGCGAGGCGCTGATCCGCCAGGTGTCCATGCCCGTGCGCTGGGAAGAGTCCATGCGCCTGCTGCTCGATGAGGGTGTGAACACATTTGTGGAAGTTGGCCCCGGCCGCGTGCTGACGGGCATCATGCGGCAGATTGAGCGTTCGGTGACAACGCTCAATGTAGAAGACGAAAAGAGTTTGCAGGCCACGGTCGAAAAGATCGCCGCCGAAAAATCCGACGCCGCCTAAGAATCCGGGACGGCCGGGTCAGGTCGCGCCGTGAACGTTGCCAAAAAGGTTGGGTTTTAGCCCTAAGGGCTAGGCCAGAGGACCGAATCGAATGTTCCGTTTGAAGGATAAAATTGCCGTTGTTACCGGCGCCTCTCAAGGCATCGGCAGGGATACCGCGCGCGCTCTTGCCGAGGCCGGTGCAAAGGTCGCCGTCGCTGCGCGCAATGAAGAAAAGCTTGCCGAACTCGTCCAGGAAATCACCGGCAAAGGTGGCGAAGCCCTCGCCGTGAAAATGGACGTCGCCGACGGCGAGCAGATCAAGGCCGGCTTCAAATCCATTTTCGAGAAATTCGCCAAGGTCGATATCCTGGTGAACAACGCCGCCATCACCCGCGACGGTCTGGCCATGCGGATGAAACCCGATGACTGGGAAGCTGTGCTGCGCACGAATCTCACCGGCGCGCATTTATGCATTCAGCAAGTGCTCGGGCCGATGATGAAAGCCCGCTCGGGACGCATCATCAACATCTCTTCGGTGGTTGCGGAAAGTGGGAACGCAGGACAAGCGAATTACGTCGCTTCCAAAGCTGGCCTCATCGGCCTTACCAAGGCCATCGCCATCGAAATCGCTTCGCGCAACATCACCGTGAATGCCATCGCGCCTGGCTTCATCGAAACGCCCATGACCGCGGTGCTTCCTGACAAAGTGAAGGAAGAGCTGAAAGAGCGCATCCCGCTTGGTCGTCTGGGTTCCGGCCGGGAGATCGCTGCCGCCATCGTTTTTCTTGCCAGCGAGGAAGCCGGCTACATTACCGGACACGTCCTTGATGTAAACGGCGGGATGTATCTGGCTTAAAGAAGGGCGATCGCACCTCACTTCGTGGCGAGCCGGGTGAGAGCGCGTCAGTGACTGGTCGAATTCGTTTCGCGAACTTAAGGCTGACGGCTCATCGCTAACCGCTGTAAGGGACCTGCGAAGTTGACCTTGCTGGGCAGGAAAAGTAGACTGGCAAGGTTACTTTGGCAAGGCAAAACGAGCTTGTACACGGCCACACGGCCGGGTCAGGGTGCAGGGCAGTACGTCACACAACAAGCGGCGCGGACCGCGGAGGAATGTGTATGGCCAGTGTGGAAGAGCGGGTAAAGCAGATTATTGTCGAGCAACTCGGCGTGTATGAAGCCGAAGTTACCCCAACGGCGTCGTTCGTGGACGACCTGGGTGCGGATTCGCTCGACCAGGTGGAATT
>Ga0126371_10001211_pt1 | contig 21697 bp, 14 predicted proteins | sample PanSoiMetaPlot_4_FD_110145 | JGI IMG/M metagenome (GOLD analysis project Ga0126371, IMG submission 110145) | Tropical forest soil microbial communities from Panama - MetaG Plot_4 | ecosystem: Environmental > Terrestrial > Soil > Tropical forest > Bulk soil | place: Panama | collected 2016-02-17 | reverse complement strand
GCGCCGGGCCCGCGCGTCGACAGGCAGACGCCCGGGCTACCGGTGATGTCGCCCCAGGTCGCGGCCAGCATCGCGCCCGCCACCTCCTGCTTCATCAACAGGAAACGCATCTGCCGCTGGCGCGCCGCCTCCATGAGTTCGACCGACTCGCCGCCCGGATGCCCGACGATGAACGGCGTGCCGGCGTCCTTGAACGCGGCCGCGAGCACGTCGACGGTGGTGGTCATGATGGGGCCTCCCGATGACGCCATTTACGACACCGGGCCGCCCGGGCGAAGAACAATTTTTGCCACGTCATGCCCGCGAATGCGGGCATCCACGTCTTTGCGATCCGGCAAGGAAGACGTGGATGGCCGGGACAAGCCCGGCCATGACGGCTAGACTTCAACCATGGACGACAGGACCCACGACCTCGCAGTGACCGGCACGGGGCTCACCCAGACCCTCGCGGCCCGCGCGCAGGCGGTGCGGCATGACCAGCTCTCCGCCGAGACGCGGGCGCTCGTGCGCCAGTGCGTGCTCGACTATGTCGCGGTGACGCTCGCGGGCGCCGGCGAGGCATTGAGCGCGATCGTGCTGGCCGAAATGGCGGAGCAAGGCGGCGCGCCGCACGCGACCGTGTTTCTGCACGGCGGCAGGCTGCCGGCGCTGTCGGCCGCGCTGGTCAACGGCACCGCGGCGCACGCGCTCGACTACGACGACGTCAACCTGGCGATGCCGGGGCATCCGAGCGTCGCGATCCTGCCGGCGTTGCTGGCGCTCGCCGAAGAGACGCGCGCCTCCGGCGCCGACCTGATCGCCGCCTTCGCGGCCGGATACGAGCTGCAGTGCCGTGCCGGGCAGCTGGTCGCGCCAGCGCACTACGACCACGGTTTCCACGCCACCGGCACCATCGGGGCGTTCGGGGCCGCGGCCGCCTGCGCGCACCTGCTCGGGCTCGATGCCGAGCGCACCGCGCACGCGCTGGGCATCGCGGGAACGCAGGCCGCGGGACTGCGCTCGCTGTTCGGCACCATGGTCAAGCCGTTCCATGCCGGCAAGGCTTCCGCCAACGGCCTGCTCGCCGCGCGTCTCGCGAAACGCGGATTTGCGGCGCGGCCCGACGTGCTCGAATGCGAGCAGGGCTTTGCCCGCACCCACAGCGCCGACTTCGACCCGGCGCGCGCGCTTGGCTCCCCGCCGCTCGGCAGTTATCTCCGCGCCAACCTCTTCAAGTACCACGCGGCCTGCTACCTGACCCACGCCGCCATCGAGGCCGCGCGGGCGCTCAAGGCCGCGCACGCGATCACGCCGAGCCAAGTGAAATCCGTGCGCATCAAGGTCGACCGCGGCTGCGCCGGGGTGTGCAACATCGCCGAGCCGCGCACCGGCCTCGAGGCCAAGTTCAGCCTGCGCTTCACCATGGCCCTCGCCCTCGCGGGCGCCGACACCAGCGATCTCGCCACCTACACCGACGAGGTCACGCGCGACGCCGAGATGAACCGGCTGCGCGACAACGTGACGGTCGAGTTCGCGTCGGGCTGGCCGATCACGCTGACCGAGATCGAGATCGCGCTCGCCGACGGCCGCACGCTGACCGCGCGACACGATGCCGGCGTGCCGGCCGGCGACGTCGACGAGCAGGGCCGCCGCCTGGAGCAAAAATTCGCCGCGCTGGTCGGGCCGCTTCTCGGCGAGAAGCGCGCCGCGACGCTGCGCGAGGCGATCACGCGCCTCGACGAGATCGCGGATGTCGGCGAGCTGACGGGGCTGTGCGTTCGGTGACGAGCAGCACGTATTCGGCACGGCGCCGCGCTCCCTCTCCCCGCTCTTGCGGGGAGAGGGTTGGGGTGAGGGGCGCTGAATCACAGCGAAACATATCGTCGACGCGACTCGCGGTGAGGCCCCCTCACCCCGACCCTCTCCCCGCACGCGGGGAGAGGGAGCGCGCACGCCGTGTCACGCCAAAACCATTCTCCCGACCGGTACCCCACGGAACCAATTCGTTTCCGCCCGAGTTTGACAGGAACCCGGTACGGGTTCCGCGCGCAATCCGCGCATCGTGTCATTCTCGATCAGGCCGCGCTCATCTTGGGCGGGACATCGTGCCCGCATGCGCTCGCACGGCCGTGGAGGCGAACAATGCGTCACCACGATTCTTGCAACACGTTCGTCGCGGTCGCATCCGCCATGCTGCTCGCCTGCGGCGCGGCGGTGGCCGGCACGCCGACGAGCTGCGCCAGCCTCGCCTCGTTCGCCTTTCCCAATACGACCATCAACTCGGCGACCCCGATGCCCGGCGGTCCCTATGTGGCGCCGGACGCGTGGCATCTCGCGTTCACCAACCTGCCGCCCTACTGCATGGTCGCGGCGACGATCGCGCCGACAGCGGACTCGAGCATCGGCGTGCAGGTGTGGATGCCGACGGCGCGCTACAACGGACGCTATCTCGGCACCGGCAACGGCGGCTACGCGGGCGGCTTCTTCCAGAGCGAACTCGCCGACGGCATCAATCGCGGCTTTGCCACCGCCAACACCGACATGGGCGCCACCGGCGCGGCGGGCGTCAACGGCGATACGCTGGTCGGGCATCCGGAGAAATGGAAGGACTTCGGCTGGCGCGCGACCCACCTGATGACCGAGTTCAGCAAGGCGCTCATCACCGCGTTCTACGGCAACCCGCCGGGCAAATCCTATTTCGCCGGCTGCTCGACCGGCGGCCAGCAGGCCCTGATGGAGGTGCAGCGCTTCCCGACCGACTATGACGGCGTGCTCGCCGGCGCGCCCGCGTTCAACCGCACGCACCTGCACACCGTGCTGGTCGCGGACTATCGCGCCACGCACGCGACGCCGGCGAGCTTCATTCCGCCCGCCAAGCTCGACATGGTCAACCAGGCCGTGGTGGCGGCGTGCCGCAGCCAGGACGGCGGCGCGCCCGGCGATCCGTTCCTCACCGATCCGCGCACCTGCCGGTTCGACCCGGCGACGCTGCAGTGTCCGCTCGGCGACGGACCGAACTGCCTCAACGCCGACCAGGTCGCCGCCATGAAGGCCTACTACAAGGGCGCCGTGAACCTCGCCAACGGCGCCGTGATCGATATCGGCAATGCGCCCGGCTCGGAAACCAGCAATCCGGCGGCACTCGGCTTTGCGTTGAACGAGAGCTCGGCCGAGCCGACCTTCGACAGCCTGTTCAAATGGGTGTTCGGCCTCACCTGGCAATGGCAGACGTTCGACTTCGACCAGAACATGGCGACCGTCGACCAGGTGCTCGCCGCCGATCTCAACGCCAACGTCACCGACCTGCGGCCCTTCCGCGACAACGGCGGGAAGCTGATCATGTATCACGGCTTCGCGGATCCGCTGATCCCGTCGCAGGGCACGATCAACTACTACAACGCGATGATGGCGAGCACGGTCGGCGGGCACTCGCCGCATTCGCTCGCGCAGACGCAGCAGTTCGCGCGCCTGTTCATGGCGCCGGGCATGTGGCACTGCAAGGACGGCCCCGGGCCGAACGCTTTCGGCGGGCCGATCCAGCAGCAGGCGCCGAGCTACGATCCGAACTACGATCTTCTGTCGGCGCTGACGCAGTGGGTCGAGAAGGGACGCGCGCCCACCTCGGTGATCGCCACCAAGTACACCGGCGATGCCGCCCAGGCGCCGATCGCGATGCAGCGGCCGTTGTGCCCCTACCCGCAATTCTCCGCCTACAAGGGCAGCGGCAATCCCAGCCTCGCGTCGAGCTTCCGCTGCGTCGCCGACGAGGCCAGCGACCCCAATCCGACGCCAGCCCCGCTCTACGGGCCGTGAGGTTCGGAAAGTAGAGCGCGTAGCGCGGATGAGGGAAGCGATATCCGGGATCTGAGGTCCCGGATGTCGGCATCGATCTTGGACCTGCCGAGATCGGTATTGCTTACGCGGGGCCCCTCAGTCTACTCGGCACGCGCCGCGCGCATCCATTGACTCTGCTACTTGTTAATGTTGCGATACAGATGCTGCTCGGGGGAGCATCCACTAACATGTCCGACCTCAACGATGCCAGCTCAACAAGCGAGTGGCAGAACAAAATCGAGACCATCGTCGAAACTGACGCCGCGGTTCTGAACAAATACACAGGACAACTCGCGACCTATACTCGGTGGCTCGTTGTGGCAACCGGCGCGTCGGTCATCGCGGCCATATTTACTTTTATATGCACACTATGGCTCGCGATATCGACTCAAGACCTGCGGGACTTCGCTGCGCAACAAGCGAAAGATATGCATGAGCAACTTAGATTCACGGGAGAAACGATAGCAGTCAGCAACAATCAGGCCGCTGCCGCGCGCGAAGCTAACGAGATAGCGCGAAGGGCCCTCGACCATACGGTTGAGGCTGCGGTGCAGACAACTCGAGCATATCTGTTATTTACCGATCTTAAGGTCGGCAATGATTTGAAGTACGACATGCCGCTCACCATGATTTTGAAGAATACTGGCCCAACCCCGTCGTATAATTCTATATATTTTGTTGGGTATCAATTTGTTGACTTCCCATTTTCTGATGCTCAATCCGCACCGGACATTATTGGATTTTCATCGACAGATCTTCAGGGCGCCAAAGTATTCCCTTCGCAATACGAACTTCAATTGCCCGGCGAATGGATGAAAAAGATGACAGATGATGACGCAGCAAAATTCAAAACCGGGAGGCGCATATTTCTGATCGAGGCACTTGCGCGCTATACCGATGTTGCCGGCACGTCTCACAGAACTGAACTATGCGTCTATTTTCGGAGCCATTTAAAGTTTTTCCTTAATTGCCCCAACCACAACGAAGCAAATTAACCCACCCCGCAGTACGTAGGCCGATGAGCAGAACAAAATCCTGTGACCCTAAGTCCGTGATCTGCAGCCCCGGATATCGGCGCTGCGCGCCTCATCCGGGCTACGCTCGCCGCACCTCATCGCGCCCCCCTACGGATGCGCGATCACCATCAGCGTCCTCGCCCGGCGCTGGGCGCAGGTGAGGCACTTCTGCAAGGTCTCGGGGTCGAGGGCGGCGAAACTCTCGTCGAGGATAGTGAGCTGGGCGTCCTGCAGCAGCGCGCGGGCGAGGAAGATGCGGCTCTTCTCGCCGTGCGAGAGCTGCCAGCCGGTCTCGCCGACGGTCTGCATGATGCCGGACGGCATGCGGACGATGAGATCGCCGAGCCCGAGCTCGACGCAGAGTTCGCGCGCCTCTTCGATCTCCGCGTCGGTGGCGGGCCAGTTGCGGCCCATCAGCAGGTTGAAGGCGAGCGTGCCCGAGAGGATGTGGTTCTCATGGAACTGCGGCGCCTCCGTCGCGAACTCGTGCCAGGCGTCGCCGAGCGTGTTGCGGTCGAGGCCGTTGAGCAGCAGCAGGCCGGAGTCGGGCCGGCGCAAGCCGACCAGCAGCGATGCAAGCGTCGACTTGCCGCCGCCGGAGCCGCCTTCGACCAGCAGGCGCTCGCCGTGACGGATGGTGAGGCTCGCGTTCTTGAGCACCGGCTCGTCGCGCGCCTCGTAGCGATAGACCAGCCCCTCGGCATCGATCAGGCGCTCAGCGCCGCGGTCGAGGTGCGATTCTCCATTTTGCGCATGTTCTTGTCGGCGAACCGGTGCCCACTTCGCCGGAACATGCGCGCCCGGCTGCGTCGGCGGCGCGCTCACGAACGGCATCGTGGCGGCCGGCCGCGCCGCCGCGCGAAACAGCGGGCCGACCTGCTTCCACGCGATGGCGGCGCGCGCGGCGGCGTCGAGGCCGGCCGCGATGCCGTCGAGGGCGCGGTTGGCGAGGTAGACGCCGCCGAGCCCGATGGCGAGCTGCCCGGGCGTGGCGCTGCCCAGGACGAAGGCCGGCGCCAGCCCGGCGAGGCCGAGCACCATCCAGCCGCTCGGCACGCCGGCGAGGAACGGCATCACGGCGCGGTCCATGCGGCTCGACGCGTGCAGATAATCCTTGATGGTCCGGTCCTCGCGCGCGTCGCGGCGGGCCGGCCATTCCTGCGCCAGCGTGGTGCGGTGGCCGACCATGCGCTCGACCAGATCGTGGGTCATGTCGAGCCGCATCGCGGTCCAGGCGCGCAACTTTCCGACGTAGCGCAGCGCCAGCGCAAGCGCGATCGCGACCCAGGCGGCGAGCAGCGCGACATGCAGCATGCCGCCGGCGCCGAGGCTCATCACCCACGCGGCGAGCGCGAGCTCGACGATCGCGACGATCGCCGAGAGGCCGCCGTTGACGGCGAGCGCCTCGAAGGCCTGCGAGTCCATCACCCGGCCGAGCAGCTGGCCGACGCCCTGGCGGCGCACCTCTTCGGTGTCGAGGCTGAGCGCGCCGGCGAGCATGCGGCTCTTGAGCAGACGGCTCGCGTCGATCGCCAGCATCGAATTGAACCAGCCGCCGAGGAGGCCGATCGGCACCATCGAGAGCAACAACAGCGCCCAGGCCGCGAGCCAGCCGAGATCGAGCCGGCCGTCGAGCGCGGCGGCGCCGACCAGCGCCCAGCTCATGAGCTCGAGCGTGTAGACCAGCGCGAAGGTCGCCAGCATCAGGGCGAGCTTGTGCGGCACGCGCGCCTGCACGAGCTGCTGCCAGAAGCCGGTGGTCGCCGGCAGGCGCAGAATCCAGCAGCCGCCGATGCGGGCGGTGGCGAGGCGCTCGCGCGCGAGCGCGGCGCCGACCCGTCGCGCTCGGCTTTCCGGAACCTGGGCGAGCGCAAGCAGGTGCGCGATCTGCGGCCGCAGCGGCGCGGCGTGCTCGGCGGTGAGCAGCACGCAGATCTCCCCGGTCGCGCAGGACCGAACACGCAGGTCGGGACAGACGAGCTGCGGCGCGCGGCGGCGCACGCGCAGCAGCAGAAGGAAGCGCGGGCCATCGTCGTGGTTGAACTGCAGCAGCGCCGGCCCGGCCTGCTCGACTACCGCCGCAAGCGTGCCCGCCGTCGCCTCCACGGGCTTCGCCTCCAGACCCAGCCGATCGGCAGCCCAGCCGATCCAGCGGCGCAGCTCGCCGGCACCGTCACGCAGCACGCTCGGCGGCACCGCGACCGGCTCGTGCGGCGCCACGTGCAGGCGGGCGCGCCGCACCAGCTCCTCGATGCCCTCGCCGAGGCGCGCCAGCGGCCAGCTGATCGCGGCGACGTCGAGCGCAGTGGTGTCGCGAGACATGGATGCTTTCTCAAGCGGAGTTGCGCGTGGCGTGCAGCTTCGCCACGACCGGGTCGGCGACATCGACCCGGCCGTCATGCACGTGGACGCGCCGCCACTGCCGGCCCGCCCACATGCCGTCGCGCACCAGCCGCTCGGTCTCCAACAGCTCGCGGTAGCGCGAGGCTTGGCGGGCGAGGCGGTTCGGATCACCGTCCTCGATGATGCGGCCGTCCTCGACCACGAGCACGCGGGGAAACGACAGCGTCTCGCTGACGTCGTGGGTGACGCACAGCATGGTGACGCCGTCCCAGTGGCGGCGGGCATCGGCGAGCAGCGCCGAGCGTTTCGCCCGGTCGAGCCCGCGGAACGGCTCGTCGAGCAGCGCGAGGCGCACGTCGGGCTGGGCGAAGGCGCGGGCGAGGCGCACCCGCTGCCCCTCGCCGCCCGACAAGAGCGCCCCGCCCTCGCCGAGCCGTGTCTGCAAGCCGTCGGGGAGCTTCTGCAGCACGCCGCGCAGATGCGCCGCGTCGATCGCGGCGGCCGAGCGCACGTAATCGGGCTCGGGGAGGCCGAAGTCGACGTTGTCGAGGAGCGGCTTGTTCCAGATCTGCACCGCCGGATCGATCCACGCCGTGATGCGGCGCATCGCCTCGATCTCGGCATCGTAGGCCGGCGCACCGTCGACGAGCAGGCGCCCGGCGGCGAGCCGATGCCAGCCGAGCAGCACGCCGACGAGGCTGGATTTTCCGGCGCCCGACCGCCCCACGATGGCGACATGCTCGCCGGGCGACACTTTCAGCTCGATGTCGCGCAGAATTGCGTGGCCGGCGGCCACCACGGCGCCGCCGCGGATCTCGAGCGACACGCCGGCGGCGAAGAGCGCCTCATGGCTCTGGTGGGCGGCGGCCGCTTCCACGGCGTCCTCGGCGGACGCGGTTTGCGGCGCCGCGAGCGGCTCGAGCAGGCGGAGCAGCGCGTTGCGCTGCCCCGGATATTGCTGCGCGAGGCCCATGACGGTGCCGCCGATCGCGGGCAGCCGCAGCGCCCAGTACACCAGCAGCAGGTCGGCGCCGGTGACGCCGCGGGCGCGGAAAAAATGCTCGATCAGGATGGCGGCGACGAGGACGACGCACACGAGCGACTGCAGCGCGCCCGCGAGCGTCGCGGCACGGATGCGCCGCCGGTTGGAGCGCACCCACTCGACCAGCAGGCTCTCGTGCTGATGGCGCACCGCCGGCTCGGCGCGGTGGGTGCGGATCGGGACGAGGCCCTGCAGCGCATCGAGATAGAAGCCGCTGAGCGCCGCGAAATGGTTGCGCACGCGCAGATCGCGCTCGTTGATCAGCGGCTGAAAAGCCGCCGGAATGGCCACCACGGCGGCGACCACGACGAGCGCGAGCAGCGCACTGGTGGCGTCGATGAGCGCGATGCCCGCGACCGTGAGCAGGAGCTCGGCGAACGACTGCACGAAATGGATGCCCATGCCGGGCACGGTGCGCGTCGCGTGGATGGAGTGGCCGCGGTCAGCCATGTCCGAGATCGGACGGCTCTGGAAATAGCGGTCGGCGAGCCGCGGCAGCTTGCGCAGCAGCGCGCCGCGCAGGCGCACGTCGAGATGACGGCCGAAGCGCAGCGACTCGCCCACGATCGGAACCCGGAACGCGAGCCCGAGCGCGACGAACGCGAGCAGCGCCCCGGCGGCGATCAGCCGCTGGCCGCCGAGCGTGAGCAGCGCGCCGATGTCGAACAGGCCGCGCATGATCAGCGCCTCGAGCACCAGAACGCCGGCCGCGACCACGATCGCGCCGGCGAGCGCCAGCGGCGCGAGCAGGCCATCCTGGCGCAAAAAGCGCCAGATCGTCCGCAGCGGGTTCGCCGGCTTCTCGGCGAGCGCCGCGGCGAGCTCGAGCGAGAGCGGCTTGTCGGGTGCCGCCTCCTGCGCGTCCGCTGACGCACCCTTTTCCTTGGCGCCGCTGACGCGCAGCAGGACGGCGCCGCGCAGGATCAGCCCCTGCCGGCTGGCGTCGACGCCGTCGGGATCGGGCGACACCGACCAGTAGTGCGGCGGGATGAGGCGGAAGATGTCGAGCTTCTCGTCGCAGGTCTGGCGAAACAGCGCCGCGAGCAGCCGGGCGGCTTCGGCGCCGGGGCGCAGGCCGCCGGCCGCGACGGTCGCGGCGACCAGCCGGATGGCGGCATCGAGGGCACCGAAGCCGAACCAGCCGTCGTCCTCCGCGGCCTGCGCCAGGAGCCGTGCGGCCGTTCCGGCGTCGGCGCCGAGGCGCGTCATGCGTTCGCGCAACGGCACGAGGAAGTCGTCGGTCGCCGCCCAGGCGCGCCAGTCGGCCGCCGACACGCTCATCTCGTGACGAAAGAGCTCGTCGAGAAAATGCCGCCAGCGGACCCAGCGGCGTCCCACCGCCGGGTCCATGACCTGGAGCCATTCGCCGACGCGGCGCCACGCGACCACGAAATGCGTGCTGCCGTCCGAGTCGCGCACCACCACAAGCGCCGGCAGGGTGCTGGCGCTGCCGCGCGAACCGCTGTCGAGAAAAACATGATCGACCGGGATCATGTCCTGCTGGGCGCGCACGCCGAGCGCGTTGGCGACCACCTCGAGAGTGTCGATCGAGGTGCCGTCGACGTCGGTCTGGCAGGCCTCGCGCAGCCGGCCGTAGCTCACCGGCACGCCAAAACCTTCGAGCAGGCATTTCAGGCCGGCCGGCCCGCAGTCCATCGACGAGGTCTGCACGACCTCGGGCGCGAACCAGCGCCGGCGCGGGCCGCGACGCATCATCGCGCAGCCCCCACGGCGGTCACGGCCGGGGACGCGGCAGGCGCCGACGGATTGGACAAGAGCAGGCCGCCGGCACGCAGCACCAGCGCGGCCGGCGCGGCGTGCTCGACGCTCACCTCGACCGAGCCGAGCAGGCCGTGCTGCATGACGATGCCGCTGGTCGGCACGATGTCGGGCGCAAGCTCGACGCGCACCAGGTTGTCGCGGATCTCGCTCGCCACCCGCGTCACGGTCGCGGGCACGCTGCCGAACTGCGCCCACGGAAAGGCGTCGAGCCGCAGCTGCGCCTTCTGCCCCGGCCGCACGCGACCGAGCGTGAGCGACGGGCTGAACTCGGCGACGACGATGAGATCGTCGGCCGGCACCACGGCGGCAAGCGGCGCGCCCTCCGCCACATAGGCGCCGGTGCTGAGCGGGACCACGTCGCCGATGCGGCCGTTGATCGGGGCGCGTACCAGGTGCTTCTCGATCCGGGCGCGCAGGCCCGCGATGGTCGCGCGCGAGACCGCGGCGGCGCTCTCGAGTTCGAGGATCGACCGCGCGAGGGTCTCGATTTCGGCATCGTGCATGTGCGTGCGGGCGGCGCCGTCGAACTCTATGCGGCGCACGTCGGAAATGATGGAATCGCGCGAGGCGCCCGCGCGAACGGCCTCGTTGGCGGCGCGCTGGGTGTCGACGCTGCTCGCCCAGCCGCCGGAGTTGAGCTTGGCGAGACGCTGCTCGGTGCTCCTGGCGAGCTCGAGCGCGGCGTCCGCCTCGCGCACCTTGAGCCGGCTCACCTCGGCGGTGGCGACGGCGGAGTTCTGGTCATCGCGCCGCAGGCGCTCGCGCGCCTCGACCTCGCGGCGCATCGAAGAGATGCGGGCCGGAATGGCGGCGAGCCGGGCCTCCTCCTCGGCGAGATGGGACTTCTCGCTGCTGGCGTCGAGCTCGACCAGGACGTCGCCGGCGCGCACCTCGCGCCCGATCAGCAGCGATGTCGAGACGACCTTGCCGGCGACGAGGGCGGCGACGCGATGCGGCGCGCTGCGCACCTCGACGCGCGCGCTCCTGGAGATCTCGTAGACCGTGACGCTGCCGAAGAACAGCCAGGCGAGCCAGGCGGCGAGGAAAACGCCTCCCGCGATCCAGGCGAGGTACGCCAGGCGCGGCGTCTCGTTCGCCAGCGAGCGGGTCGTCTGCGAGAACTGGGCGCCCATGGTGTTCCTCGCGTTGCGTCTGCGCACGCGCGACGCCGACATTATGAATCACGAGTCGCATCGCGCGGGCGCGGTGGTACGCGACGCACGAAACTGGGTGCAAGCATGGGTGAAGCGTGGGTGAAATCGCCCACCGGTTGGGGCACGCCCCCCGCGTTTCATCACGCGTCTGTGAGAAATCCAAAATAGCTGCCGCAACGTGCGCCGCGAAAAGCCGCGTGTGGCGATCAAATCGCGGCGCGCGACATGACGCACCGCGGTTGGCACGGTCATTGCAAACGAGGCGCTGCGATTGGCGCTTGCCGATCGCAACCCGAATGCAGGCCACCGCGAATGAATGCGCCGATGAAGACTGATGCAGCGTCATGCCCGATGCACGCAATGCACGTGCATCAGGCCGCGCTAGCGCCCGACGACATGCTGGCGCTGCCGATGCACAAGCGCATGGTGGCGCAGTACGCGATTAACGACGCCGGCGCGCGCGAGCTGCGCCTCTACTACGGGCCGAAGGAAATCTCGTTCGACGAGCCGGAGCTGCTCGCATTCGGCGAGACACTGGCGAAGCAGTCGCAGTTTCGCGCCGGCGCCGCGGCCGAATGGGGCGCGGGCCTCGACTGGAGCCGCGTCAAGGCGCTGCTCGAGCAGTTGATCGCCGAAGGCGTCCTGGTGCGCGCCGACGACGCATCGGTCGCCGCGACATTGACCGCGACGACGGCCGACCGCGCCCGCCCCTCGCCGCTGCCGCCGGCGCAGAGCGCGCAGCCGCGCACCTGGGCCGAGTGCGAGGCGATCACCCGCGAGCTGACCGGCTGCGCGGTCGAGGCCGGCCATCTCGAGCTCATCGTGCCGGTCTTCCGCGTCGCCCATATCTCGCTCGACGTCGACAACCGCCAGGTCGGGGAAGCGAACGTGTTTCCGCGCGCGCTGCGCCTCGACCGTCCGACCGAGTGGCTCGCCTGCATCTATGCGGGCACGCGCCACCAGGTCGACGGCCGGCCGATGAACGCGACCGCGCTCAAGGCGATGCGCACCTATTGGCCGCAGATGATGGCGGCGCTGCTGCGCATCCGCACGGCTTTCGTGCGCCGCTTTCCCGAGGCCGCCGACGGCATGACGGTCGGGCACCTGGAGCGGCTCTCGACGCTGGTGCTCGGCGTGCCGACCTACCAGCTGGTGCGCGCCGACCGCGCGGTCGAAAACGGCGCGCTACACCCGGCGCTTTCCTCGCTGTTTCGCGTGACCGACGGCCTGCGCATGGTCATGCACCAGATGCTGTTCATTCCGTTCGGCGAGCCGACCGTGTCGCCGCTCGCGCCGATGACCGGCGCGCGCATCCACGAGTATGCCGAGCGCAACTTCTCGTTCCACTCCGAGACCGGGGTATGCGCGGGCCCGCACATCATGGTGCAGGAATTCCTCGCCGTGCTGGTCGACGGCGCGCATGCCGAGAAATATGCCGGCGTCACGCTCGAGCCGGCGGTCGAGGCGGCGCTCCGCGACCTTCCGGCCGCGTTCGACTACGCCCTCTACGGCCTACAGGCCTATGCGGCGATCTTCTCGCTGTGGCCGATCATGACGCGTACCTACGAGCGGCTTGCCGAGATCGCCGCGGCCGCGGTGGCGGAAGGCGTCGACAGCTTTCGCGCCTTCGACGCGCGCCTGCGCGGCCACGTCCTCGCCCTGAGGAGCAACACGTTCCTGGCGAAGGAGGCCTGGCGCGCCGAACGCGAGACGGTCTACGCCGACATGTACGAGCAATGCGGCCGCGGTCTCGCGTCGCACGATCCGGCGGTGCGCCTCGCCGAGCAGATCGCGCCGGTGCGATGCGCGCGCCATGGCCGGGTCGAGGCGCGCCTGCGCAGCCTGCTGGCCGAGCGGTTCGGTCGCGATGGCGCGGTCCGGCTGCACGTCGAGCGGCTGCTCCACTGCCTGATGGACTTCATCGTCCGCGAGCAGGCGATCCTGCGCCTCGGCAGCGCCGTGCAGACGCAGATCAACCGCCTGCTCGGCCGCACGCTGCCGCGGCGGCCGTTCGGCGCGGCCGAGGTGAACGTGCACAACCTGCTGGCGGGCCGCGAGTCCACCCGCCTGCCCTACCTCATCGACGAGCTCAAAGAGGCCCTCGGCATCGCGATCACGATCGATCCGCGCCGCATCGAGGTCGCGCCGGCGGACGGTTCGCATTGAGCCGCAAGATTTCAAGGTTTCGGCCAGCACGGGGCTGGCTGAATAACGCGCCCATGGCGCAATCAGGAGAGACGTAAATGAAGGTGAAGACCAATCTGCGTGCCGGCTCGGGCAGCGTCAACAGCGGCGGCGTCAACAGCGGCGGCACGACCACCGGCGGCAGCGTCAACAGCGGCGGCGTCAACGGCGGCCACTCCAGCTCGATCGACAACACCGTCGTGTCGTATGTTCCGCCGGTGACGACCGCGCGCTGCGTCGGCATCTGAGCCGGAGCAGCCTGAACGGAACGGCGTGACATCCCCAGGGCCCCCGCCCAGGGATGTCATTGCCGTCGTCTCGGTTGGGGGGATGGGCGCCGCGCGCGGGGCTCATCCCCTTCCTCGCCGGGCGGTTGCGGGACCCAACCGGCCTCCTGCATTCGTGCATTTTCCAGGATCCAGCATGCCAGCGTCAGCCGAGCGCCTGCGCGCCTCGCCCAATTTCGTGCTCGCCTTCACGCTCGACGGCCAGCCCTACGTCGCCCAGGAGACCGAGCCATACATCCAATACTGGCTGAGCGAGCGCTACCGCGTGCTGCTGTCCTGTTTCTCGCGCCGGCACGGCGCCACGGTGAGGCAAGCGATCCGCGACTATCTGCGGCTCTCTCCCGGGCGCGACAATGCGGCGGAGAGCAGGCGCTGCGCCAAGGCGATCGAGGACATGCGCGCGGCCGGCGTGCTGGTTGCCGGCACAGACGACACCTCGCGCTACGACGCCAAGATCGTCGACGACTACCTCACCTATCGGCCGTTTCCGCAACAGCTCGCCGACCACATCATCGGCGCCGCCCCGATCGGCCGGGCGAGCCGCGTGCTCGACCTCGCGGGCGGCCCCGGCGACCTCGCCTGCCGGCTCGCGCGGGCGTCCGATCGGGTCGCGTTGATGGAGCTCTCGCGCGGCTTCGTCGATGCCGCAAAGGCGCGGGCGAAGCGGCTCGGCGTCGGGCTCACCGCGCTGCACGACTCTTGCAATCGCCTCGTCCATTGCGACGAGACGTTCGACGTCGTCACCGTGACGCAGGCGTTGCACTGGCTCGACGACGTTGCGGTCTGCCGCGGGCTGTGCCGGGTGCTGCGGCCGGGCGGCAGCTTCTTCGTCGTGCACGGCGCCATGGAGGTCGACGAGGCGCATCCGCTCGCGTTCCTGTTCGGCAAGCGCTCCGTGCTCGGCCCCAAGGCGGACCGGCCGTTCGTCGACGAGGTGCGGCCGCTGGCGCGGCGCCTCGGCCTGCTGTTCGAGGCGCTCGATGTGCCCGACGTCGACCGTATCGATTTGGCGGGTTCGACCGCCGGAGCGGCGCGCATCGTCCCGGCCGGCGTGAGCCTGTTTCGCCAGCGCCGGCCGTTCGGGATCGGTTTCGCGCGCGCGTTCCTCACCCCGCGGCACATCGCGGTGACCGGCCGCAGCGCGGCGGAATTCTGGCGCGACGTCGAAGCGCGCTGCGCGGCCGCGACGCCGGAGCAGCTGATCGGGACGGGCTGGTGGGCCGTGCTGCAGTTTCGCCGCGGCGCCGGTGTCGCGCTGCCGCCGTTCGAGACTCTGACGTTAGGTGAGCTCGATTATCAGGGGCCGGCGGACGAAACCTTGCGAGAGATGCAAATTCGCCCTATCGCGTCGCCGGCGAGAGACGCGGACGCACGCTCGGCGTTGGCCGAGGCATGAGGAATTGCGGGGGAGTCGAACGGTGGCGGCAGGTTCGGATCTGCGGGCGACGCGGACAAATAATTGGCTGTACGGTTTAGCTCCGGGAATTTTTGCCAGGACGGCAGAGTCAGCAGAGCGGGCGGTCGATTTCGGCGCGGGTCCTTCCGGCGCGACCGCCGGGTCGCTCGCCGCGCGCACGGCATCGGTTGATCTAGATCATAGAATCAAAAGCCGAAATGGGTTTCATCCTCCAAGGCCTTTCCGCGGTCGGCGGCATGCTGCGTCCGCGCGCGGGCCGGCGCGAATCCGCCGCGCCGCCGGATTGGCGCTGGTCGGATGAAGAGGCCATGCCGGTGAAACCTCAGACTTTCAATCTGCGCCTGTGGTTCGCGGCAGGCAGCTTCGGCAGCATCGTGGTGATCTGCCTGCTCGGCGCGTTCTGGGTCTCGCACTTCCTTACCACGAGCCTGCTCGCGCGCGAGGCCGAGGTCTCGCAGGAGTTCATCGAGAGCATCGTGACGGTGGACGGCGCCGGCATGTTCCACGACGACGACACCGAGCCCTACGTCGCCAAGCCGGCGCTGCTCGACTTCGCCCGGCACATCACCAGCATGCCGGACGTCATCCGACTCAACATCCACGCCAATACCCACCGCATCCTGTGGTCGACCGACAAGCGGCTGATCGGCCGGAAATTCGACGTCAACGAGGAGCTCGACGACGCCTTCAAGGGAGAGCGCGTGAGCAAGGTCGGCATGCTGCCGGACGGGAAGACCGAGCACGAGGGACTCGGCCAGAAGGGACGCTTCATCGAGGCCTACATCCCGATCCGCGCCGACGGCGGCAGGGGCCAGGTGCTCGGCGTGGTCGAGTTCTACAAGCAGCCGCTGGCGCTCAACGCCGCCATCGAGAACGCGCAGCGGACCGTATGGCTGGTGGCCGGCGGCGCCGCGGCGGTCCTCTTTCTCGCCCTGTACTGGATCGTCGCGCGCGGGGCGCGCCTGATCGGGCAGCAGCACGAGCGGCTCGGCCACATGGAGGCGTTCGCGGCCATCGGCCAGATGGCGAGCGCGGTGGCGCACAGCCTGCGCAATCCGATGTCGGCCATCCGTTCCTCCGCCGAGCTGTGGCGGGGCGATCAGCCGAGCGGCCGCTGCGAGATCGCCGACAACGTGATCCACGAGGTCGACCGCATGGACCGCCACGTGCGCGACCTGCTCGCCTACGCGAAATCCGAGAACTATCAGCCGCAGCCGGTCGATCCGCTGCGGGTGGTGGAGGCGATCCTGACCAAGCAGCGCGCGGTCATCGACCGCAACAACATCGAGGTCGCGACCAGCGCCGATCGCCGCGCCGTGCGCGACGTGATGGCGGACGCGCTCCTGCTGGAGCAGGCGCTGACCAGCGTCGTGACCAACGCGATCGAGGCGATGCCGGAGGGCGGCAAGCTCGCGATCTCGATCGACGCGAGCGAGAACGACGTGCGCATCGAGGTCGCCGATACGGGGCGCGGCATTCCGGCCGAGCTGATGACGCGGGTGCGGCAATCCTACTTCACCACCAAGACGCGCGGCCTCGGCCTCGGGCTCGCGCTCGCCACCAGCATCATCGAGCGCTTCCAGGGCAGCCTCGACGTCGGCAGCACGCCGGACGTCGGCACCCGCGTCTCGATCAACCTGAAGCCCGCAACCTGAACCGAATGAGACGATGAGCGCCCTGGTCCAGATCATCGAGGACGAGGCCCTCCTCGCCCGCAACATCAAGACGTTCCTGGAACGGCGCGGCTACGAGGTCGAGGTGATCGACGGCGTGACGCGCGGGCTCAAGCGCTACAACGAGGCGCAGCCCGACGCGCTGCTGATCGACCACAACCTGCCCGACGGCACGGGGCTCGGCCTGATCCGCGAGATCCGCCAGCGCGACCGCTGGACCAAGCTGGTGATGCTCACCGCCCACGGCGGCGTCGACATCGCGGTCGCGGCGATGAAGGCGGGCGCCGACGACTACCTCACCAAGCCGGTCTCGCTCGACGAGATCGCGGTGGTGATCGACAAGCTGGTCTCGCAATCGCGGCTGGAAGGCTCGCTCGCCTACCTGCGCTCGCGCGAGAAGCGGGAGAGCGGCCTCGGCCGCATCATCGGCGAGTCGCCCGCCGTCGCCGGGATGAAGCACCGCATCCGCACGCTGCTCTGCGCCGAGGGATCCGCGCACCCGGACGGGGCGGAGCCGGGACCGCCGGTGCTCATCCTCGGCGAGACCGGCACCGGCAAGGAGCTGATCGCGCGCGCCCTGCATTTCGACGGGCCGCGCGCCAACCAGCCGTTCATCGCCATCAACTGCTCGGCGCTGCCCGAGCAGCTGATCGAATCCGAGCTGTTCGGCCACGAGCGCGGCGCCTTCACGGGCGCCAACGAGAAGAAGGTCGGCTTGTTCCAGGCCGCGGACGGCGGCACGCTCTTCCTCGACGAGGTCGGCGAGCTGCCGCTGGCGCAGCAGGCGAAGCTGCTCAAGGCGATCGAGGACAAGTCGATCCGGCCGGTCGGCAGCGTGCGCGACCGCAGCATCAACGTGCGCTTCATCGCCGCCACCAATGCGGCGCTGGAGGAGCGCTCGCGCCAGGGCGAGTTCCGCAGCGACCTGCTCTATCGCCTCAACACCATCACGATCGACGTTCCCGCGCTGCGCCAGCGCGGCGACGACATCATCCTGCTCACCGAGAGCTTCATCGCCCAGTGCGAGCGCCGCTATGCCCGCGCGCGGCTCACGCTCACGCCGTGCGCGCGGGCGGCGCTGTTGCGCCACTCCTGGCCCGGCAACGTGCGCGAGCTGCGCAACGTGATCGAGCAGGCCTGCCTGATGTGCCCGCGCGACACCATCGAGGAGGCGGACCTGAACCTGCGCGAGTTGCGCCCGCTGGTGCCGGAGGCGCCGGCGGCGACCGCACTGCCGGCGGGCCAAGCGAAGGCCGATGCGGCGAGCCTCGCCGACGTCGAGCGCGCGCTGATCATCGACTCGCTGCGTCAGCAGAAGGGCAACGTGACGCTGGCGGCGCGGAAGCTCGGGGTCTCGCGCGACACGCTGCGCTACCGCATGGACAAGTACGAGCTCAACCGGGAAGATTATGTGTGAGCCCGAGTAGCGAGTAGCCCGGGTAAGCCCTCGGCGCGGAGCCTGTCATCGGGCGGCGCTTCGCGCCGACCCGTTGGCGCCTCATCCGGGCTACGCTGCCGGGCAAGCTTCCGTGATTCGACCGGAACTTCCTCCCCCAGCTCATGCGCGTGACGGCGCCGCTCGCTCAGCGCCCGGTACTCGGCCGCGATGATGGCGTGGCATTCGCAGGCGCGGCGCTCGAGCGCGGCACGGTCGACGATCTCGCAGCTCGCGCGGCTCATCGCGATCGCGCCCGACCTCTGCAGCCCGCCGAGCAGCGTCGTCACCCCGGCGCGGCGGACGCCGAGATTGATCGACAGCATCTCGTGGGTGATCGGGATCACGCTGTCGTCGAGGCGCTCGGCGGCGAGCAGCAGCCAGCGGCACAGGCGCTGCTCGACGTCGTGGCGACCGTTGCACAGCGCGGCCTGCGCGTTCTGCACCAGCAGCGCGTGAATGTAGGCGAGCAGGTGGTTGCGGATCGCCGGCGCATCCTCCATCGCGTCGAGGAGATCGGGCACCGCGATCCGCAGCGCCTCGCCCGGCACCTGCATCAGGCAGCGATGCGGCGATCGCGTGTTGCCGAGGATCGCGGGGACGCCGGCAAAGCCGAACGGCCCGATCAGCGCGACCTCGACCGGGCCGTCGGCGCGCGTGCGCGCATAGAGCGAGGCGACGCCGCGCTCGATGAAATGCACGTGCTCGATGCGACGGAAATGATCCTGGAGGACGGCCCGCCGCTCCAGCGCGACACGCGTCAGATGCGGCGCCAGCCGGCAAAAGCTCTCAGCACCCAAACCGGCGAGAATCCGGTTTCTCACGATCGTCATGCCGGTCGCCCCCGGATGCGTTCGATGAGCAAAGCCTACCCGGGCGGCCGGACCGACAACAAGGCGACGCGGCGTCGCGGCATCGCGACTGATGCGCGCAGGGTGGTTCCGTACCGACGGTGACGGATTGCCGCGGAGCGCGGGCCCGACTTGGTACGCCGGCGTACATACTCGCCTCGGACTGGCTCGCTCGTTCGCGGGGTATCCTCGTTTTGCGTTCGGGCCCGGTCACAGAACAAAGCACGGGCTCGCATCTACAACATGGAGGAGCCCATGAGGATCGGATCTGCACTGCTCGCCACCACGGCGGCGCTCGCGCTCGCGTTCACGGCCGGCAGTGCCGGCGCGTCGACACGCCATCACGCCCGGCACCATCACGCGACGAGGGCGCCGGCCATCCAGGCGCCGCTGGCGGTCGACACGACCCAGAACGGCAACAATCCGCAGAAGCGCTACAAAGAACGGCACGATGCGAACGCGCGGGCGGAAGCGAACCTCTTGCTCACCGGCAACAATCCGACCAAGCGCTATGCGGCCCGCCACGGGTCGAACCTGCGCATGGAGGCGACGCTGTCGCGGTCCGGCAACAATGGGGTGAAGTACTACCCCACGGGCAAGCACTGAGCGCGGCTCTGCGCGCGTGAGCGTGCAGCGCGCATGAGCCGCCGGGTCTTGCCTTCCGCCTACGCGCCCCGCGCTTCGGCGGACTCGAGCCCGTTCCGTAGCTCGCGCAGCGAGCGAAGGCGGGCCGGCAAGCCCCAGGACAGGCTCCGCGACATCCGGGGTCTGACGGCCCCGGATGTCGACGTTGCGCCAGCACCCGCCTACTTGTCGGGCGTGGCCAGCTTTTCGAGCAGCCGCGCGACGAGATCGTCGCGCTTGACGATCCCGGCCGGGCGTTTGTCGTCGTCGACGACCACGATCGACTGCACGTTCTCGACCCGCATCCTTTCCAGTGCCGTCGCGTTCGAGTCGTCCGCCTTGACGGTGTTGACGTGGAAGCCCGGAACACCGAGGAGATAGTCCGGCCTGCCGTCGCTGATGGCCGCAATGATCTGCTGACCCTGCGCCGGGTTGTTGAGCATGGTCAGCATCGTGGTGCCCTCGGTCATCGCGACGAAACGGCGGTCCTTGTCGATGACGAGGACGCTCATCTGCGGATCGGTCAGCAGCATGAGCTGGATGTATTGGCGGGCCAGCTGGACGTTGTAGCCCGGCTGGCCGAGCTGGAACGTCAAGGCGACGGGCTTGTTGCGCGGGAGGCTCGCGCCCAACCCCGCCAGCTCGGCCGGACCGCCTTTCGACACCATCTCGACTTTCTGCACGACCTCCGCGAGCGACGTCAGCGAGGTCGCCGTGACGGCGACCTTCGCCTGGGCGGCCTCGCGAAACTTGGCCCCCCAACCGCCGGGCCCGGTGAACTCCCGCACCATGCCCGACGCGATGCCGTAGACCAGCAGCGGCGTCAGGAAGATCGCGACGAACGTGGCGTTGTCGGCGAATTTCCACCGGCTGTTCCAGACGGCGAGGCCGAGGCCGAGGGCAAAAATCCCGCACGCGATCAGCACAGCCTGCATGGGCGCGCTCCCGTGGTGCTACCAGCGGATGCCGCACCGTAGCACGTAGCCCGGATGGGCGCAGCGATATCCGGGGGCTCTGAGATCCTGGATTTCGGGCCAAGCTACGCTTGCATCGTCATTGCGAGGAGCGCGCAGCGCGACGAAGCAATCCCCGCGCGGACGCATGCGCACGTGAAGAGAGATTGCTTCGCTTCGCTCGCAATGACGGTGATTACCTGGGCGCGGCCTCCACGTGGGCCGGCGCGAACAGCTTGCTCGACGCGGCCTCCTGAATGATGACCGCGGCATCGTCCCGGAGCAGGAGACCGCGCCGCATCAGCTCCTGCGCGGCGATGCGGACGCGGTTCACGTAGTCGTCGCGGTCGCGATAGCGCTCCGCGATCGAGGGGCGGGCATCGCCGGTACGCTCGCGATCCGCCTTCGTCGCCGCGAAGGGCGTGAACGATCCGACCAGCATGCAGGTGAACGTCTGCGGCGCGTTCTGCCCGCCGTTGGTGCCGAGCGGCACCGCGATGTCGGGCAGGCGCACGCCGCCGAGCGCATTGCCATCCTGATCGCGCCTGGGCACCTGGATGACGGCCGCCGGGAGTTTTGTCGGCGCGCGCAGCGCCGGCGGCTCGGCAGGCGCCGGCTCGAGCGGCATCAGCTCGCTCGCGGGCGGCGCGGCGTTGCGGCCGACCCAGGCGTCGAGGCGCAACAGGAGCGCGCGCGACACCGGGACCCAGTCGAGCCGGCCGGGAGGCATGGTGCATTTGGGCGCCGCCGGCACGATCACATGCGAGGCGCCGGCGATGTCGTACATGCGCACATTGGCGGGCAGCGGCTGGTCCGCGGTCCCTGAGGCGCCGGTACGGCCGAGCGATGCGCGCAGCGAATAGTAGTCCGAGGTCGAGCTGACCAGCATCATCTTCGGCGGGATCTCGCCGCGCGCCGCGACCGTCGCGATGATCTCCGCGATGGTGAGCGGCCCGTCGTTCACGCCGGGGAAATCCGGATCGGCAAAGGTGGGCGCCTCGTCGCCGCTCGACTTCGGGCCGGTGCCGGTCTGCAGGATCGGAAGCAGCCCCGCGGCGGAGACGAACACGTGCATGCCGTCGAAGACGCGCCGGTTGCCCACCCGGTTGAAGCCGTTGAGCAG
>Ga0126371_10001210_pt1 | contig 21705 bp, 19 predicted proteins | sample PanSoiMetaPlot_4_FD_110145 | JGI IMG/M metagenome (GOLD analysis project Ga0126371, IMG submission 110145) | Tropical forest soil microbial communities from Panama - MetaG Plot_4 | ecosystem: Environmental > Terrestrial > Soil > Tropical forest > Bulk soil | place: Panama | collected 2016-02-17 | reverse complement strand
TCCGACGACTGCAGTCCTACCTCGCCAACTCCTGCCCCAACACGGCGGCATTGCTCGCAAACGATACGCCCGTTTCCAGATCAACCAGTCCGGCGCGGACCAACTTGGCGATTTCGCCGTCGAAGTACTGCATGCCGTCGGCTTCGCCGCTTTTGATCGCATCCAGCAGTGTCTTGCCGTCGTGCTCGCCCTTTTCGACAAACTCGCGCGTGCGCCCGTTTGATTTCAGGATCTCGAATACCGGCAATCGTCCGCTGCCGTCGGCACTGGGAATTAGCCTCTGCGAAATCACAAACCGGAACGATTTCGCGAAACGTTCGCGGATCGTCTTCTGCTCCTCGGGAGCAAAGCTTCCTACAGTCTTCTCCACCGTCTTCGAAGTATCGATCGTGTTGAGCGTAGAGAAGACGATCAACCCCATTTCGGCAGCTTCCAGCACCATTTCAATCGTTTCCCGGTCGCGCATCTCGCCAACAAAGATTACTTTGGGCGCCTGCCGCAAGGCCGCGCGCAACGCCCCTGCAAAATTGGGGGTGTCGCTATGCAGCTCGCGCTGATGGATCGTGGAACGCTTGTGATTGTGCAGGAACTCGATCGGGTCTTCGATCGTAATGATGTGATACTCGCGATCACGGTTGATGCGATCAAGCAGCGCGGCCAGCGTCGAACTCTTCCCCGAAGAAGTTGGGCCCGTGACCAGCACGATTCCGTTGCGAAGATTAGCCACGTCGCCAAGGTGCGCCGGCAGATGTAGTGCCTCAAATTCCGGAATCGCCGTCGGGATCACCCGCATGACCACAGCGCAGCTGCCGCGCTGGATAAACGCATTAACACGGAAGCGTGCCAGACCCGGCAATCCATAAGAAATGTCGCAGGAGCCCTGTTCGCGCAGGGTATTGATCGCCTGCTGATTGTTGCCGATCAGATCGGCGGCAATGCGGCGCGTATCGTCGGCCGAAAGGGCCGACATGCCCTCGACCTGCACGGGAACTAATTGTCCGTAGACCTCAACCTGTGGCGGCCGGCCCGGCGAAAAGATCAGGTCGCTGACCTTCTCCGATGCGCGCAACATCGCGGCCAACAGCGCCTGCGTAGGAACAGCTCCGGCGCCGTGAACCCCTTCCAGGGCGACAGAAATCGGGGCAATGCCCGGGGATGCCATCTCGCACTCCCTCACACTTACAAGAGATTCCTGTCCACAGAGGAGAAAAAGACCGCAAAATTCCGGGGGATATCTGCCTCTAACTGTAGCGCGATGGGCCGCTTCCGCGAAGGACGGAAGGTAGGTGCCCCTTAGTAACCACACGGCAGTTACTTCGTGGGAAAGGCCTTTCCGGGCTCACCCCTCGGCCCTCTCACCCAAGAAAGAAGGGCGGCCCGGAGGCCGCCTTCTTGAATATTGGACCACTCCTATTTCTTGGTAGCAGTCTTTTGCTTCTTGAACCCCGTCTCGACGTTGGCTCCGATGCTGGCCAGCATATCCTTGGCAGGCTGGGCATACGTCCCAGTCGGCGCCAATTCAAGATACTTGTTAAAGGCGTCGGCCGTGCCCTCGGGAGCCACCATCTTGTCTCCCTTTAGCGTGGCCTTGCCGATCATGTTTACGCCCTTCCAGTAATAGGCGTCCGCCTTGGTCGGATCAGCCGCAATCACTTTGTCGAAAGCCGCGATCGCGTCATCTACTTTGCCAGCGTTCGTCAGTACGGCCCCGATGTTGAATTGGTATTGGCCAGCACGCGCCGGATCGAGTTGCGCCGCCTTGTTGTAATTCGTCACGGCGTCATCGATCTTGCCCGACTTGGCATAAACCTCGGCCAGATTGTTGTAGTAGGCTGCCAGCTTCGAATTCGCCTCGGTGTCCTTCGGATCCGGATTGGCAGTTTTCAAATCGATGGCCTTCTGATAATTCGTCGCCGCCGCTTCGTATCGTTTCTGCTTTTCGGCCGGATCGGTCTGCTTCGGTGCCGATAGCCGGTAATAGTCCGCGAGCTTGAAGAAGAGCAAATCGCGCGTTGCATCGATCTGCACCGCCTCATTCATAGTGCTGATTGCCGTTTCGAAATCACCGCCGTCCGCTGCCGTTTTCGCCGCCGACAACTTTTCATTCAGGCTCTTGACCGTATTCTGCTCTTTTTGATTCTTGGCCTGAGCCTCCTGCTGTGCCTTGAGCTGTTCCGGAGTCAAGCCTTGCCCCTGGGCTTGCGCTTGCTGCTCTTTTTTTAGATCGAAGTCCTGCGTCAGCTCATCAAGTCCGACTTGCACGCCGTTGTAGTGGAATAACTCCTTGCCATCGGGAGCAAGAAGCGTAGCTTTATATTTGCCCGGGGCGATGCCCAGCGAGAAGTATTCCCCCTTGTTGTTGAGCTTCAACGTATATTTGCGTCCGGTATCCAGGCTCAGCCATTCGACTGTCCCCTGTGTAATCGGTTGTCCACTGGAGTCACGGCACACGCCCTTTACTGAACCCGTTGCCTGCGCGAAGACCGGCGGAACACACAGTCCGAGCAGCAGCGCCACGAGTGCTACCCATGCCAAACGTTGTTTCATTGTTAGCCTCCCGGCTGATTTCTGGAAATTCATCGCACAACAGATCGCCTGCTTCGCTTTTTCCGAAATCGGCAATCTCAAATCTGAAATCTCAATGCAGGCTTCATTTCAGCCCGCCGACTGTACGGTGGAAACCGTCTCTGCGTACGGGATCGGATCTCTCGATCCGGCCTGTTCAAATGCGCGCAGCCGCAGGACACAGCTGTCACAGACGCCGCAAGCGCGATCTTCCCTGCTATAGCACGACCACGTTAAATCCAATGGCGCGCCCAGTTCAAGGCCAAGCCTCACAATCTCATGTTTGCGCATGGCGATCAGCGGCGTAAGAATCTGGATCTTCCCGTCCTTTGTTCCAGCGCGGATCACTTGGTTGAATGCCTCGTAATACGCAGGACGACAATCCGGATAACCAGAGCTATCCTGCTCGACCGCGCCAATATAAATCTTTTCCGCTCCCAAGACCTCGGCCCAGCTCACTGCGACCGACAGGAAATGGGCGTTGCGGAAGGGCACATATGTCACTGGAATGTCGTGTCCAATCGCGTGAGATTCCGGCACCGCGATATTGGGATCGGTGAGGGCCGATCCGCCCATCGCCCGCAAAGCTTCGTTACGAACCAACAGACGGTCCCGAATCCCGAGCCGGTCGCACACCCCAAGAAAGGCCTTCCGCTCGCGCTCCTCGGTGCGTTGACCATAGCTGACGTGCACGGCTGCCGCATCGTATTCGCGGACCGCTAATGCGGCGCAGACACATGAATCCATGCCACCGCTCAGCAGCACCACCGCGCGTTGTCTTGTCTCCACCATGAATTTAGATGCATGGATGCGGGCGGAAACCCGCTTAAATTCGGGAATCAAAGCTTGGGACGAACCTCAAATCACCCGAGGCCCCCAATCGTCCGCTCACCCGATTTTTAGACGCCCTTCAGCGCCGGATCCCAAATGAACTTGTGGATCTGAAGTCCAAGCCTCGCCGGGACGTCGTCCGCCAGCATCCACTCAGCCAACTGCTGGGGATCGAGCAGGCAGTGCGAAGCATCCCGGGCACCGTTAGCGTCTTTCCGAAATGCCGGCGAGAACAATACCGCATTTACCCGATCTGATAAACGGTGACGGGCGACAAACTCCCGAGCAAATGCATAATCCTCCCGGTCGCTGATGACGAACTTCACTTCGTCATGCGGCCGAAGGCAGGCAAGATTGCTCATATCAAAAGTATCCGGCTCACCCGAATGCGGACACTTGACGTCGACAATCTTGATCACGCCGGCTGGAACCCTCGCCAGCGGCCGCTCCCCGCTGGTTTCAAGCAGGACCTGGTATCCGTCGTCCAGCAGGCGCTGCATCAAAGGCACGAGTTCGCGTTCCTGCAGCATTGGCTCGCCGCCCGTAATTTCTACCAGGCCGCCCTTTGGGCTGAGCCGCCGAACTTCCTCGAAGATTTCTTCCACAGATTTTCGCTGGCCGCCCGTGAACGTGTACTCACTGTCGCACCACGAACAGCGCAGGTTGCAGCCGGTCAAACGCACGAACACACATGGCAGCCCAGCATGCGTCGACTCTCCCTGCAACGATTTGTAGATTTCGGTGATCTGCATCTGTAAATCGGGTGAAATTGGTGATCGGGTCACCGGGCGAACGACTCGGCTGCCCGGAGATCGGTAGCTCGATAGATGAACCGATGGCCCGATCATCCGATCCGCTGTCACTCGCTGTATTTCGCCGTCGTCGTGTCCGTCTCGAAGATCGTCACGTCCCGCACAAATACCCGGCCGCTGGTAACGCTCTTCAGCCGCCCGTTGGTTTCGTCGTAAAAATACTTGGCCAGATTTTCCGCCGAAGGATTCAGCTCTGTGAAGGGCGCAATATCGTTGATCATCTGGTGGTCGAGCCGTTCAATGACGTGTTTCATCACATCCCGCAAATCTTTGAAATCGAGCAACAGGCCGGCCTTGTCTAATTCCTTCCCGGCCAGCGTGACTCGGACCTTGTAGTTGTGCCCGTGCGGGTTCTCGCACTTGCCCTTGTAATTGCGCAGGTAATGCCCTGCTGCAAACGTATCCTCGACGGTAACCTCGTACATGGATCCCCCGGCAGCGCACACAACCACAGACGGGTCCGCGCGCCGCTGACTAACCCACTATTTTACCGGATGCTGGGATACAATCTGCCCAACACTTCCCTCCGGCCCCGGCGCCTCTTGGTGGGCGCAAATTGCGACGGTTCCCATGAATGTCCTCCTGCTGTCCATGCCGGATTCCTTCGAGCACATGCCCACGGTCGCGATCCGTATGCCCAACGGAGCGCTGAGCTCGATTGCGGGGAATATCGATCCCCATCATCGGGCCGCCATCGCAGATCTCGTGCTGGTTCAGAAAAGTGTTCGGGAGACTCTCTTACGCCTGATGGCGGAGTTTGATCCCGACGTGGTGGGTCTCTCGGTGATGACCTTCCAGCGGCGCACGGCCTCTCGCATCATCGAACTGCTGCGCGCACGGAAGCCCGCTCTGCGTGTCGTCACGGGCGGCTACGATCCAAGTCTCGCTCGCGAGGCGTACCAGCCGATGGCGGTGGACTTCATTGTGCGCGGCGAGGGCGAACTGACATTCCGCGAACTTTTACGCGCGCTCGAAGAAGGCAGGGGCTTCGACAAGATCTGCGGCCTTTCCTACCGCGATGGCGACCATTGGATTCACAATCCGGACCGTCCGGTCGGCGGCCTCAAAGATGGCGAGATCCGTCCGCCCAACCGCGCAGCGCGCGTTTTGCGCGGTTACACGCTGCTCGGCCGGCCCGTCGACGTTGTCGAGACGTCGCGCGGCTGCACCTATGATTGTAGTTTCTGCTCAATCATCGAAATGCGCGGCCGCAATTTCTACACCTACAACTTTCAGCGTGTCATCGACGATATCCGCGATGCGCGCGACCGGGGCGCTCGCACCATCTTCCTCGTTGACGACAACATCATGCTCAACGTTCGACGCTTCGAGGGACTCTGCCGTGCAATCATCGACGCCGGATTGCACAAACTCGACTACTTTGTGCAAGCCATGACCTCGCCGATCGCAATGCACGGCGAGACGCTCGCGCCACTGATGCGGCAGGCAGGATTCCGCTACGTGTTCCTCGGTATCGAAAATATCCTCGAGTCCGACCTCCAGTTTCTGCGCGCCACGGCGAAGAACACCGCACGCGACAATGGCCACCAGGAAGGGAACGCGACCCTGCGTGCGATCGACTGCTTACATCGAAATGGTATGCATGTAGTCGGCGGCCTGATCGTTGGCAATCCCGATGACACGCGCGAATCGATCGAAGCCAACCTTGAATTCGCGCGCCGCCACGTCGACTGGCCCTATATCCAGCACCCCACGCCATACCCGCGCACACCCATGACGAAGGACTTCCAGGAACGCGAGTTGATCATGAACGATCGTCTCGAGGAATACGATGGCACCACTGCGGTCGTAAGAACCCACCACATGGAAGCCGAGGAAGTCGAATTTCTGCGCTGGAAGGCAGAGCGCTGGATGAAGGTTCGCCACATGCCCGCAGCCTTCCGGCACGACCCATGGTTTGTACTAAGCCACGCTCCGCAGATGATGGCTCATACATTTCGCGGTAGCACCCTGCGCTCTATGCTTGGGTTGGAAGAGGAGAAAAGCGCCTTTCAACGCTACAAATTGATTCGCCGGCAGGAACGGGAATATGTGTGAAGCAGCGAATTACGCGCCGAAGAACTGCTCCACTTCGCGGATGTCGGTCGTTCTCCGGTAATTAGGCAGGCTCTCAACAAACGTCCGCCCATAAGCCTTCTTGAGTATCCGATTGTCGAGCAGCGTAAGTAGGCCGCGGTCATGCAGCGAGCGTATCAACCGCCCAAATCCCTGCTTGAGCGTGATGACCGCTGCCGGCACCTGGTACTGGAAGAACGCATTCCCGCCTTCCGCGTCGATGGACTTCACCCGCGCCGCCACCACCGGGTCGCTGGGCACGGCAAAAGGCAACCGGTCGATGATCACGCAGCTGAGTTGTTCGCCCTGCACGTCGACACCCTGCCAGAAAGACGCCGTAGCGAACAGCACAGCGTGCGGCGTGAGCCGAAATTCCTCGAGCAAAGCACTCTTCGGTGCGTCGCCCTGCAAGAGCAGGGGATACTCCAGTTCCCCCAGCAGCCGATGATAGACCTCGTTCATCTGCGCATAGCTTGTAAAAAGGACAAACGCCCGACCGCGCGTTACTTCGAGCAGCCGCCGGATGCGGTCTGACGCCTTTGCAGCAAACTGCGGCGTGCGCGGATCCGGTAAGTCTGGCGGAACGTAGAACAGTGCCTGGTTCGGATAGTCGTAATGCGAAGGTAGAACAACCTCGCGCCCACGTTCCACGCCGAGACGCCGCTTGATGTATTCAAATCCGCCGCCGACTGCCAGAGTAGCTGAAGTCAACACCGCAGTTTCCAGTTGCTCGAACAACACGTTTTTCAGGATTGGCGCCACGTCAATGGGGGTCGCTTGCAAGTAGACGTTCTGCCGCCCGCCTGCCGCCGAAACCCGGGAGATCTCCGAAGATCCTTTGGCTGTCTCCGCGTCTCCGCGTCTCCGTGGTGAAATCCCTCGTCCGCGACGCTCGATCCAGAACACGGTGTTGTGATCTTCTGACTCCATCAGGAAGCCAAGCTGCACCTGCAACTCGCGCGCTCGCCGCGAGAAGGTGAATACTTCCTCCGACTTGCTCGGAAGATTCTGTAGCTCCGACCCTAATCGCTCCAGCGACTGATTCAAGGCGATAAACTCATCGCCGTTTTCTTCCATAAACTCGCGCCGGTTCTCGAATGCGAATCGTCCTTCGCCCGCAGGCAACACGGAGAAGAACAGTTGCGACCGGTCGCGGAGGCTTTTCAATGCCCCCATCACCTGCGCAGAAAGCATCTTGTTCCGCGTGAGCGACGCTTCCACGTCGCGGACCAGGTCCTCGACACGTAGGTTGCTGACGGAAATTCCAAAGTAGCTTCCCGCCACGTCTTCCAGTTCGTGCGCCTCGTCAAAAATAACTGCGCCGACTTCAGGCAGAATGCCCGCGTCCGGTGCGTACTCCGATGCCTGTTTGATGGCCAGATCCGCGAAGAACAAATGATGATTGACGATGATGATGTCGCTTTCCATCGCCCGGCGGTGCATCTCGGTGATGAAGCAGGTCTCAAACGCGCTGCACTTCTGACCAAGGCAGGTATCCGATCGGGCGTCCAGCTTGTGCCACAGTGCACTCGCCTCCGGCAGCGATGCAAGTTCCGCCCGGTCGCCCGTCTGCGTCGTTTTCTCCCAAGCGGCAATCGCACGGTAGTGTTCGATTTCCTCCAAGCCGGAAAGCACGGGTTGATCGGTCAGGTCGTAAAGTTTCTTCTTACAGAGATAGTTGTTCCGTCCCTTCATGTAGCAGACGTTCAACTTGCCATCCCTATTGGGAAAAAGTGCCTGTTCAAGAAACGGAATATCTTTGTAGAAAAGCTGCTCCTGCAGATTCTTGGTTCCGGTTGAGATGATCACTCGCTTGCCCGAGCGAATTACGGGCAAAAGATACGCAAGCGTTTTCCCGGTGCCGGTTCCCGCCTCCACGATCAGGTGCCGCTTCTCCTCAAGCGCCTGTTCGACCGCCTGCGCCATCTGCAATTGCCCGCGCCGGAACTCATAGGTGGGATGCATCTTGGAGAGCGCGCCGCCCGGCGCGAAAAAGTTGTAGAGGGAGAGTTCCTGGCCTCGGGGATTCGAACTTCCGGAGGTCGCGGGCTGGGAGGGACGGGGCACGGCTGTCTCTATAATAGCTGGGCGGCAGAAGAGGGACACTTGTACCGATCACGTAGGCACAGACGCCCTCGTCTGTGCGGCCGGCTCGTATTTTGCCGCGGCGCGGATCAGGTTTCCCTCGGACTTGCGGGTTCAAGCAAACGAAAAATGACCGAAACCGCTCTTAAATCGAGTTCGGCAAACAGCGTCTTCAGTCCCGACGCGCCGCCCCTCCTCGCCATTGTTGGCCGCCCCAACGTGGGCAAGTCCACGCTCTTCAACCGCCTTGTCGGCTCGCGCCGCGCCATCGTTGGCAACGAGCCCGGCATCACCCGCGACCGCCTCTACGGAGACTGCGAATGGCGTGGCCGGACGTTTCGCGTCGTCGACACCGGCGGCATCATTCCGGAAGATAAAGAACTCATCCCATCGGAAATCTTCCGTCAGGCGCGCGTCGCGCTCGAAGAGGCCGCCGCCGTCGTGATGGTTGTCGATGGCCGCAGCGAACTCGCCGCCCCGGACCTCGAGCTCGTGCGCCTGCTGCGCAAGACGGGCAAGCCTCTCTTCCTCGCGGTCAACAAGATCGACACCGCAAAGCAGGAAACCCTCACTCCGGATTTTCACCGCCTCGGCGTGCGTGAAATCTTCCCCATCTCTGCGGAGCACGGCACCGGCATCGACGACCTGCTCGACGCTGTGCTCGCAGTTCTCCCCGCATCCTCGCAGACGACCAGCGATCAACGACCAACGACGCTGCCGAACACCGCGGACCGAACACCGGAAACCGATTTGCCGACGACCAACGACCAAGAACCGACGACGAGTTTTCGGCCAACAACCAACGACCAAGGACCGACGACCGAATCCTTGACCCACGATCAAGGCATCGCCGAGGAGGCATCAGCCGCCGGCCACGAGCCACGAGCCATTAACATCGCCATCATCGGCCATCCCAATGTCGGCAAGTCGACTCTGCTGAATCAACTCACCGGCACGTCGCGTGCGATTGTCTCCCCGATCCCCGGCACCACTCGCGATGCCGTCGACGAAGTCGTTGTTCGCGATGGCAAAACCTTCCGCTTCATCGACACTGCGGGAATCCGGCGTAAGGGCAAGACGCACCTGATGGCTGAAAAGCTTTCGGTCGTCATGTCGCGCAAGCACCTCGAGGCCGCCGACATTGCACTCCTTGTCATCGACGCGACCGAGGGAGTCGGCGCCCTCGACGCCACCATCGCGGGTTACGCACACGAAAGCGGCCGCTCAGTCATCATCCTCGTCAACAAGTGGGATCTGGTCACCACCGGAAAGAAACGGGCTGTCAGCCAGCCAAAAACCGCGCGCATTCAGGACTCCAAGCGCCCCAACGACCAGAACATTTATCTGCAGCGGCTTCGCGGCGCGCTCAAATTTCTCAACTACGCTCCGGCGCTATTTATCTCCGCCGAGACCGGAAAGAACGTCGACAAGGTATTTCCACTCATCGAAGAAGTTTCGGCCGAGCGGTACAAGCGCATCGGCACGGGCGAGATGAACCGCTTTCTAAAGACCATCGACTTCGACCGCGCTTCGGTCCCGATCAGCAAGCGCGTGAAAATTCTCTACATGACGCAAGCCAATGTTGCGCCACCCACATTCATCCTCTTCACCGACCGCGCTGTGAAGCTGCATTTTTCGTATCAGCGCTTCCTCGAGAATCAGATCCGCCAGGCGTTCGGCTTCGTGGGCACGCCGATCTGGATCAAGAACCGCGCAAGGGGCTGAACGCCGACCCGTGCCCCCGCCTCCGAACCTCCTTTACCCTGACCCCTCCAACGAACTATCCTTCCCAACCAATGACGCGCCAACGTGTCCTCATCCTCTTCCGCCCGCTGCTGACCTTGTCCATCGTGTTCGCCCTTCTAGTCCTACGCTCGACGGCGCAATCCGATCAGCCCTCCGCTGCCAATCTCGCTGCCCGCCGCTGGTTTCAGGATGGCAAGTTCGGCATGTTCATCCACTGGGGCGTGTACAGCACCCTGCAAGATGGCGAGTGGGTCATGCAGAATCGCAAGATTTCCATCGCCGACTACGAAAAGTTGCCCTCGCAATTCAACCCGGAAAAGTTCAACGCCGCCGAGTGGGTGGCACTCGCCAAATCCGCCGGGATGAAGTACATCACCATCACCAGCAAGCATCACGATGGCTTTGTCATGTTTGACTCGCAGGTCTCTGATTGGACGATCGTCAAGCGCACGCCCTGGAAGAAAGATCCGCTGAAGCTGCTCGCCGACGAATGCCGCAAGCAAGGCATCCATCTCTCGTTCTACTACTCGCAACTCGACTGGCATAATCCTGACTACTATCCTCGCGGACGCACCGGCGAATCTGCCGGCCGCTCCGATGGCGGCGACTGGGACAAGTATCTCGACTACCAGGACGCACAATTACGCGAGCTGTTGACCAACTATGGCGAGATCAGCGGCATCTGGTTCGACGGGTGGTGGGACAAGCCGAAGGCGAGTTGGCGTCTCGACCGCACTTACAAGCTGATTCATGGCCTGCAGCCGCAAACGCTGATCGGGAACAATCATCACCAGGTGCCCAATCCCGGCGAGGACATCCAGATGTTCGAGAAAGATCTCCCAGGGCGCAACACGGCAGGATTCAACGAGGGCGAGAAGATCGGCGACTTGCCGCTCGAGACGGCAGAAACCATCAACACAGCTTGGGGCTACAACTTCACTGACGATCATTACAAGAGCACGCGCGAGCTTGTGCAATACCTGGTGCGTGCCGCCGGCGCGAATGCGAACTTCCTGCTGAACATCGGCCCGCGGCCTGACGGAACCATCCAGCCTGAGTTCGTCGAACGCTTGCACCAGATGGGCGAGTGGCTCGCGGAATACGGCGATTCGATCTATGGCACGCGCGGCGGTCCCATCGCTCCCCATCCGTGGGGAGTCACGACACAGAAAGGCAACAAGATTTACGTCCATGTGCTCGAGTGGCTTGATCCCGTGCTGCTACTGCCCGCCCCCGCCAATCAAGTCACTGCCGCGTACGCACTCAAAGATCACGCGAAGGTTGAGTTCTCGAAGTCGGGAGACAGGCTGCTCTTACAGCTTCCTGCCCACTCATCAGCCGATTTCGACACAGTCATCGTCCTCGAAACCGCGCCGCGGTGATGAACGTATCTCACCACATCCATTGACATTGTTATCAGCGACGACGCAGTCTTCGGAAAGATGGCCGTCAAAAACTTAGTCATCCTGAGTGAAGTGAGGCGAGAGCCGAACGCAGCGCAGGACCTATGCACTTATCCCGATAGCTGCGGCACAGCATCTCCGCTCAGAATCACGATGTAGGAATTACCTGGCTAACTATTTGCTCGCGCCATCACCGCCTCGCCAGCTCCCTCGGCAGCAGCCCGACTCGATCCACGCCAGCCGCTCGCGCCGTGTCGATTACACCCGCGACGTATTCAAAGTTAATCTCGTCATCCCCCTGCACGAACGCAACCTTTTCCGCTCGCGGCTTGAAGATGGCCGCCAATTGCGGCTTAAGATCGTTCCAGCTTACGGGTTGCCCGTTGATCTTCAGATCCGGCGCCTGATCTCCGTTCGTCTGTGCCAGCTGAATCACAATCGTTCGCACCGGAGGCGGCACTGAATCCTGATGCGCCGGCGGCTCCGGAATCTGCGCTTCGAGCCCCTTTTCATTCGACTGCGCCACGATCACCATGAAGATGATGATCAGCACCAGCAACACATCAATCAGTGGGGTGACGTTCATTCGTGGAGCAGACGCACCACTCCCTCCCATCGACATTGCCATTGTTTTCTCCTTGAGCGGCACGCGGCGTGTCTTGTGCTATTGACACCCGCGCACTACGCCGAGAAAGGTCCGCTACTTTCAGTTGCCAGCGTTTAGACTGAAGCTGTAATCCATACATCAAATCCATTTCCGCCGGGACGCGGACCGTTCAGCGCTCCTGCGAGAAAGCAAATCTTGATGCGTGTTGTGCGCTTACTTTTGATGGGCGGCATTCTCTTGTCGCCACTCGTCTCATTCGCCCAGGATAACTATGAGATCCAGGTCTACGGCTCCGAGTTGGTGCTCCCCAAAAACACGATGTTCGAGATTCATTCCAATTTCACAGTCAATGGGAGCAAAACGGTTGTCGACGGTGTCGAACCTACCAATCACGCCATGCATGAAACGCTCGAGATCACTCACGGCTTCACCGATTGGTTCGAAACCGGCTTTTACGTCTTCAGTTCGATTCAACCTAATGGCGGTTGGCAGTGGGTGGGAGACCACATCCGGCCTCGCTTGGCGATCCCCGTCAAATGGCATTGGCCAGTTGGACTAAGCATCTCGCAGGAAATCGGCTACACGCAGGCGCATTTCACCGGCGACACCTGGACCTACGAACTTCGCCCGATCATCGATCGCACGCAAGGACCCTGGTACTTCGGATTCAATCCGACCTTCGAGCGCTCTTTACACGGTCCCAGCGTCACCAAGGGATGGGAGTTTTCGCCCAACGTGAAGATCAGCTACGACGTCACGCCCAAGATCGCCGCCGGAGTCGAGTACTACGGAGCGCTCGGGCCTGCGACTGAATTCGACCCGCTCAACGAGCAGGAGCACCAGATTTTCCCGACCATCGATCTCAACGTCTCACCCAAGTGGGAATTCAATTTTGGGGTGGGATGGGGGCTCACTTCGGCGACTGACCACCTGATCGTGAAATGCATCATCGGGCGCCGCTTCTCTTGGGGCCACGATAAAGGCGCAAAGCTTAAGTCCTCACCCGGCCTGAACGACAGCCAGTAGGCCGGTATTCGCCAAATCTAGCCCGTCGGCAGAGGCGTCGGTGTTGGTGGCAGACGGGGCGCACTGGGCACGGGAAATAATTGAACTCCGAGAGCGGGGTAGCGTTCCCCAAAAAAGTACATCGCGTACGCAGGAAAGAAAACTGCGATCGGTACGCACACCAACCCAACCAGGTACAGAATCGCACAAAACAGAAGCACTCCGGCGACGATCGCAGCAGTGATTGTGAAGACTCCCCAACCCAAGCCCGCCGCTTTCGCTCCAAGGACCAACACCACGGCGACGAGGGCAATTGGAATGGACACAATGACCACCAAAATGGCGCCCAGAATGCCGAAGATTATGCCCGCCCCAATCGCCAGCAAGATTTTCATGCCGATGTATCCCGCGAAGCCCAGAAAGTCCGCCTTAAGCGTGTCGAAGAATCGGCGCCATGCTTCGAGCACACCTACGTTATCGACAGCCATTACCGGCACGACGAAGTCCTTCGCGAACACTTTGATCAACAGCATGATCAGTCCGAACGCTAGAAACGCCGAAATCATCGGCAGGAAAGCAATGAGCAGCGAAATATCCGGCTGTTGATTCCGGCGGAGAACAGCCAGCACCGGAAGCAGCAACGGCAAGAACAGCATCGCGCCAACCGCGAGACTGATGATCGAAAGCACGAGCTGCCATCCGAAAAATCGCAGCCCCTGCTGCTGCCAGCGGTCCCAACTCGCCGTGAGTTCGCAGTGCTTGCGCAGGATCGACTCGAACAACATGAACCGGCAGATGCTCGAGATGTAGAGAAAAACTACGCCCAGAATCAAAAAGCCGATGATCGCCACGGTGATGATCCCTGCGATCGTCGCGGGATCGAGGCCGAGTCTCGATAGCGGGTTACCAGGATCCATCAGATTCTGACTGTGATGTCCCGCCCTGGATAAATTGCCCAAGCCGCGAAAGTTCCCGCATCCCCCCGTGGAACTGATCTCTCCTGTGGCCAAACCCAAAATCGCCAAACGCCACCATTGTGGGAAGCGAAAAGGCTCCGTCAGTTGCTTACGGGTGTGCTCGAACGCGGTACTAAAGACGTCGACGGCGGATTTTGACACGTCGTGCTCCGTTTCTGTGAAAGATCCCCGGCTGCAACTTACTGCGGAGAGGGAACAGGGTCAAATAAAATTCGCTTCACGACACGGAGGAGAATGCAAAACGCGGTTTTCACGTTGGAAGTCACAGTCACCAATCACACGGAGGAGTTACATTCGGGATTTGCCTTACTCGTAACGGAGAGCTTCAACGGGATCGAGTTTCGAGGCGCGCAGCGCCGGGACCATTCCGCTGGCCACTCCAACGAGCAGCAATACACCGGTCGAGAGCAACACAGTCATCAACGAGATTTTCAAATGGATGTCGCCCTTACCGGAGTCATCCTCGAACAGCGGCCCCATCATTGGCAGTGAACCCACCGCAGCTGCGATCGCATAGGAGAGCAAAATCCCAATCGCGCCTCCGAGCAGCATGATCAATAGCGTCTCGACCAAAAACTGCAGCTTGATGTGACGTTTTCGGGCGCCCAGGGCGCGTCGCAAACCGATCTCGCGGATTCGTTCATCCACCGAAACCAGCATGATGTTCATCACTCCCACACCACCGATGCCCAGCGTCAGCGTTCCCACGAATGTCAGCAATATCTGTAGCCCGATCGTCAGGCCATCGATAATGGGTCGGAACTCGTCGCGGCCAAACATCTGGAATGCTTTCTTGTCGGTGGGAGAGAACTGCTGGCGCGATGCGATCGCCGCCAGAACTTGCGCCATCGCAGGCTTTTCAAACTGCGGTGCGATGGGCGCGAAGACCAGCACGGCCGCATACTTGGTATCCCAAAGATCGCCCGCCGCCGAGTATGGAATCCAGGCGGATTCGTCGTCGCTTGAAAAATAGTTGCTCAGCTGAATTTTGCGTTCCATCACGCCGATGACTGTGAAGCGCTGCCCTCCGATCATCACCGTCTCGCCGACAGCAGGGCGCCCGCCGAAAAGTTGCTCGCGAAGCCGCCCCCCAAGAAACACAACATGCCGGCGCTCGAGCGCGTCGCTGGTGTTGATCCATCGGCCTTCGGAAGGGACTTCGTTTCGCATCTCGCCATACTCCGGGCAAACGCCGCGAATTGCGGCAGTTCCGACCATGCGGTCGCCGTAGCTGATGCCGGGCCGTCGCACTGTTTCGAGACACGCGTACTTGACCAGGGGAGCAACCTCTTTCACGATCTCAACGTCCGCTTTCTCAAGCCGGACTTTCTTTCCGGCACGCTGGCCACCCGGTTGCTCGCTGGTCTGCTGTGGCCAGCAGATCACGACACTCTTTCCAAATGCGTCGAAGCCGTTAACCAGAATCGAGCGAAAGCTGTCACCGTAAGCGATCAGCAGAGTAACAGTGGCGATGCCCCAAACGATGCCCAGCATCGTGAGTGCGCTGCGCGTGCGATTGCGCTTCAACGCGATCCAGGCCTCGTAGATGATTTCGGTCAACATGAAAAGCTGCTTCTAGCTACTAGCTCGTGGCTGTTAGCAATAAACCTTCGAACACTCCCGCACTCCGAATACTGATTACCGAAAACGAGGACGCTTCTTCTGCTTCGCTGTGTTCCTCTGTTCCCTCTGTGTAGTTCCCGCCTTTAACTGAGAACTGGGAACTGAGAACTGCTTCTATCCCCCCGCCTCATATCGCAACGCCTCAATCGGATCAATCGAGGCCGCACGTCGCGCCGGATACAACGCCGAGAGAACCGCAATCATTCCCAGCAAGAGGCAAGAAAGCACGCCGGTCTTCCACGTCGGCAGCAATCCAGCGAAGAAGTCGGGCATCGGCATCAGGTCCACTAACGCGCAAATTCCGTACGCAATGCCCAGGCCGACCGCACCACTCAAGAAGGCGATGAACAACGCCTCAAAAAAGAACTGCCGCAGAATCTCCGTGCCGCGTGCGCCCAACGCCTTACGCACGCCGATCTCTCGCGTGCGTTCCCTCACTGCCACGAGCATCACGTTCATGACGCCGAGTCCGCCCAGCACCAGCGTCACCAGACCCACAGCGCCGAGAAAATACTTCATGCCGTTGGTCATCGTCTCGAACGCCTTCGCCTCCTGCACCGTGTCCCAGATCGGGCACGCTTCCTTGTCGTGCGGATCAAAATTATGTTGCCGGCCCAGCACCTTGCGCACCTCGAACTTGCACTCTTCGTGCTGACTCACCGACTTCGGTGTTACCAGCAATTGATCGAATGTGTATGGAGTGCCGGGAGGCTTGTCAGGAAAGTCGCGCCGCATGGCAGCAAACGGGATGAAAATCTTGTTTACGTCCCAGCCGTCATAACTGGAATCCTGCTTCTTCTTCTCCATCACGCCAATGACTTGATAAGGAATGTCATTCAGGTAGAGCGTTTCGCCGACCGCCGTCGCGCCGTGAGGAAACAGTTGTTTCGCCGCGTCAGTCCCGAGGAACGCGACGCGCCGGGCCTCGCGTTGATCATCCCAGTTGTAGAAGCGGCCATCGCCCACGTCGAGCGTGCGAATATAGCCGAAGGGCGGCATCGAGCCCGTCACCAGCAGCGCCGCTGAATTGAAATTGCTGTGGGTCTGCACCGTGTCCTGCTCGAGCTCGGGAATCGCGTACTCGCAATCCGGGGTCTCTGCCGCGAGCGGAACGAGATCCGCATCCTCCCAGTGCACCTGCCGTCCGGCATGCTGCCCGCCCGCCTGCAAGCTGGTCCGCCCGTGGAACACAATCATCACGTCCTTGCCCAGATTGCGAGCCTGAATCTCCTGTCCCTTGCGCAGTCCCTCTCCAGCCGCCACCATCAGCACAATGGACACGATGCCCCAGGCAATGCCGAACATCGTGAGGAACGTGCGCAATTTGTGCGCCCAGAGCGTGCGTAGGACATCGCCGATGAGATCGCGCAGAATCATCCGATTGGTTGGACGCGGGCGGAGATCGAACGTCACCGCTTCTTGCGCCGCCCGCGTCCTGGCCTTAGATACGCAAATCCGGCGCGATTTGTTCTGGAGAAAATGTCGGGAAACCCAGTAGTTACGCGGCTGCTACTACGCCAACGCGGTTCAGCCAGGAATCGAACGCACCCAGTGCCGCTTCACACTGCAACCGGTGCCGTTCTTGCCGGTCGCGTATGCGTCGCTCGAGAGGTGGCAGTAGATCAAACGTGATATTCGCGGGCTGGAAATTCTTGGGGTTAGCCTGCGTCACGTAATGCATGAGCGACCCGACCGCCGACGCTCGAGGGGGCGCGATCGGCTCTGCGCTCGATGCGAGAGCGGCCGCATGAATCCCTGCCATCAGTCCTGTGGCGATCGACTCCACGTATCCTTCCACACCGCAGATTTGTCCCGCGAACATCACGCTGGGGTGCGCCTTCATCTGCAGCGTATCGCGCAGAAGCGTTGGCCCATTGATGTACGTATTCCGATGAATTTGCCCATAGCGCAGAAAGCGCGCATTCTCGAGTCCGGGAATCAATCGCAGCACCCGGCTCTGATCTCCGAACTTCAAATGATTCTGGAAGCCCACGAGATTGTAGGAATCCGCGCGCAGATTCTCTTGCCGCAGCTGTACGACCGCATACGGCGGTTTCCTCGTGCGCGGATCACGCAATCCCACAGGCTTCATCGGACCGAAGCGCAACGTGTCGCGCCCCCGCCGCGCGATCTCCTCGATTGGCAAGCAGCCTTCGAAGTAATTGAGCTTTTCCCAATCGCGCTCCTCGACAGACTCCGCCCTGATCAGCGCATCATAAAAACGGTCATACTCCTCTCGCGACATCGGGCAATTGATGTAGTCCGCCGTCCCTTTGTCGTAGCGCGCCGCGAGATACACCTTCGACATGTCAATCGAATCCGCTTCCACAATCGGACTGATCGAATCATAAAAGTACAGCGCGTGTGAAGAAGCCTCGTATGGCGCGAGTTTGTGTGGCGCGGTCGCCCCCGCCCGCGAATCGTCTGCATCGCCGCCTTCTTCGCCACCCCTGCTCAGTCTCCTGATCTCCTCCGCCAAAGCATCCGAAGTCAACGGACCAGTTGCAATCACAGTGATCGGGTTCTCGTTCACACGCGTGACTTCCTCTCGTCGCAAAGTGATCAATGTCTCGCGCGACACAGCCTCCGTTACTTTCGCCGCAAACGTCGTACGATCGACAGCCAAAGCGTGTCCGGCAGGCACCGCACAGTCGCGCGCAATCTCCAACAGCAACGATCCCCCCCGCCGCATCTCTTCCTTCAGTAACCACGGCGCGGTATTCTCGCTGTCTGACTTCAGCGAATTCGAGCAGACGAGCTCTGCGAAATCTCCCGTTTGATGCGCTGGAGTCTTGCGCACCGGGCGCATCTCGTATAACTCCACAGCAATCCCCCGCCGCGCGCACTGCCACGCCGCTTCCGATCCTGCCAGTCCCGCTCCGATGATCCGAACCTGCTTCATCGCTTTGTGCGCTTCGCCAACTGACGCAAGGCTTCGTCTTCGAGCCACACTTCCTTGCATTCATCCATAAAAGTGGCACCCAGCTTCTTGTAGAAATCGATTGCCGCCTGATTCCAGTTGAGCACTTCCCAGCGCATGACCCGCACTCCCTGTTGCTGTGCAATCAAGGCCACCTCCGCCATTAGACCGATGCCGATTCCCTTACCGCGAAATTCTTCTCGCACGTATACATCCTCAAGAAACAGAACCGGACCTTGAAAACTGCTGTAGAAGGGAAAGTAGATCGCATACCCCGCAGGCTTGCCCTCCCACTCCGCCAACAGCACCCGAAACCGCGGCTCGGGTCCAAAGCCATCCCGAATCAGAATCTCGTTCGTGATGCACAAGCAATCAGCCAGCCGCTCAAAATGCGCGAACTCCACGATCATCTCGTGAAGCAGCGGTACATCTTCCACGGCAGCGGGACGAATACGAAGCATATGAGTCGTAATAGCGGATGGAACGTCAGAGTCGAGGCTCGGATTACTCGGCCGCCGAGGTGTGGTCGTGCACGATCTTCCATCCATCGGAAAACTTCCGAAACACTAATGTAAACAATCCGTGAGGCGTTTTCCCATCCGACATCGTCAGATGCCAAGCGCCGCGCACAAACGAAGCGTCCGTACCAAGTGTCTCGATCCGGAGATCGGAAAATTCCAGCTTTCCCATCTCCTGGCCTTCACCCTGATAGACCTTGCGATAACGATCGAGTGCTCCCTGCCAGCCGCTCGTCTCATGGGCCCCCGAGAAAAAAGTCAGTTCCGTGGATTTCCAATAGCCGGTCATAAATCCCTCGAGGTCGTGGCGGTTCCACGCGTCCTGCTGCATGCGCAGAACCTGCTCGACCGCCGACTGCGCGTTCTCATTCGATTTGTCTGCGCCGACCAAAGTCGAAGCGCAGAGCACGACAGCCATCAGCACGATCAGACACCGTCGCATAGGGCCTCCCGAGGCGCAACAGTGTCGCATAACACACAGCCTGCTGTCGTCTTTCGTGCTGACAATCGCGGCTGAGAGACCGATCAAGAAAAATGAAAACAGCGGCTGAATCGCCGCTGCCTGCAAAGCATTTCTCGGTACTCGTTACTCAGTACTCGCGACTCTTTCTAAGCGTGGCTCTTCTTGGCCGCCAGCACCTTCACGCCCGCCACTTCCCACGGACGCTTCTTGCGTTCGGTCACCGGCTTGTCGCGATCTACAATCCGGTCATACTGATACGACTCGCTGACCGTGCCGAGGGACTCGTTGTACAGGCTCGGCAGACCGAGCGCTTCTTTCAACTCTTCCGAAAATGAGTGCAGCGCCTTCAAATGATCGGCCGTCGCCGGGACTTCCGTCTTCGAAGTTTTCAGAAACTGCTGGTAGCCCTTGTTGACCAGCTTCGAAATCTCAGTGCCGACCAGGTATCCCGGATAAGCAAAAATCTTTACGCCGTCCGCCCCGTCCTTCTGAATCGCCGCCGAGACGTTGTACTTCTTCAGGAAGACGCGTCCACTGGTCCCGGGCGCTTCGAGGACATCGAATCCGTGATCGCGCAACCAGCTCAGCGCCTCGTCATATGTTTTCTGTTCAGTCTTGGTTGACATTCTGTTTAAAAATCCCTTTTCTGCCCCTTCACCCCTTAGATGCAGTTACTAAGGAAAGAGTACGTATTGGAAAGTTCCTTGGATCCGTGGAACCTCTTCTATAATCCAAATGTGTAGTTGATACGCCTTTTTGCCTGTTCCGGCACATTACTATAGTCACGGCAGTTTATACACATGGCGCAGGTTTCAATCAAACCCGCGGAAGCAAATCGAACGCCTTCGACGTCGAAAACATCGGCGAACGGGCATCTCGGCCTCAACGCGCTCGATCGTGTCGGCAACACTCCCTTGCTTCGGCTCGAGCGTATCTCCGGCAGCTTGCCCGACGTTGCCATCCTTGGTAAAGCCGAGTGGTATAACCCCGGTGGATCTGTCAAAGATCGTGCCGCATCCAACATCATTGCCGAAGCATTGCGAGCCGGAAAATTGGCGCCCGGCAAAATTCTCCTGGACTCGACCAGCGGTAACACGGGCATCGCCTATGCGATGATCGGCGCCGCTCGCGGGATCCCCGTGACGCTGTGCATGCCGGAAAATGTTTCGCCTGAGAGAAAGCGAATCTTGCACGCTTACGGCGCCAACATTATTTACACCGATCCCGGCGACGGTTCCGACGGCGCCATTCGCATGGCGCGAGAACTCTACGCCAAGCATCCCGATCTTTATTACTACGCCGACCAGTATTCCAACGACGCCAATTGGCAGGCTCACTACCATGGCACGGCAAACGAGATCTGGCAACAAACCGAGGGTCGCATCACGCACTTCGTCTCGATGCTCGGCACCAGTGGCACGTTCATGGGGACGTCGCGGAGACTGAAAGAACTGAACCCGCACATCCGCTGCATCTCGTTGCAACCCGACTCGCCCTTCCATGGAATCGAGGGCGCCAAGCACATGGCGAGCGCCATCGTCCCGAAAATCTACGACCCGATGCTCGCCGATGAAGACCTGCCCATCGCGACCGAGGATGCCTACCGGATGGCGAAGCGTCTCGCGCGCGAAGAAGGACTGCTCGTGGGCATCTCGGCTGCCGCCGCAGTCGTAGGAAGCCTGAAAGTCGCCGAGAATCGCAAGAAAGGACAGTCTGCCGTGATCGTCAGTATCCTGTGCGACTCGGGCGACAAGTATCTGAGCGAGCGCTTCTGGGAAGAAGAGTGAACCAGTCGTCAGTCTCCAGTCGTCAGGCATTCGATATCGCTGATATCTCGACTGGTAGCGACAACAGAACCTCACCACAAAGACACAGAGTTGCAGAGAAAAAGCAGGGAGCGCCTCCCGATTTCACTCTGTGTTCCTCACTGACCTCTGTGGTTAAAGCTTTGTGGTGTTTTCTCTGCGTCTCCGTGACTCCGTGGTGAATCAGATTTTCATGTTGAAGATTACTCCCAACGACTACGACGCGATCCGCCGCCACGGCGAAGAAACCTATCCGCATGAATGCTGCG